>Ga0207693_10000333_pt1 | contig 43411 bp, 39 predicted proteins | sample LARL81metaG_FD_184347 | JGI IMG/M metagenome (GOLD analysis project Ga0207693, IMG submission 184347) | Corn, switchgrass and miscanthus rhizosphere microbial communities from Kellogg Biological Station, Michigan, USA - LAR L8-1 metaG... | ecosystem: Host-associated > Plants > Roots >... | reverse complement strand
AGACGCGGGCCGACTCGCCGGGAAGAGATGATCATGACTCGGAACAAGGCCCGGAAGACCGCGGCCCGGCAGCGCATGGCGCAAACCGGCGAGCCCTACAGCGTGGCCAGGAAGGCCACCCAGGCCGGGGCAGACAGTCCGGCCGTCCACGAGACCCGAGCAGAGCCGGCCGTCCACGAGACCCCAGAAGAGCGGTATGTCCGCGAGACCCCAGAAGAGCAATATGTCCGCGAGGCCGAGGAAGCAGGCGTCCCCGCGGCCGAGCTGGATGCGCTGCGCGCCGTGTTCCTAGGCACCGACCGCGCCGGCCAGCTGCGACACGCGGCGGAGCAGGCACGCGAACGGGCCGACCAGGCCGATGAGGCCGCGGTCCGGGCCGAGGAGCGGGCCGAGCTTGCCCAGGAGGCCGCCGACCTGGCACAGGATTGGGCCGACGAGGCCGAGCAGGGGCTCGCGCAAGGACGCGCTGACCAACTACGGCAGGCCGCTGACCAGGCACGCGAACGAGCCGACGACGCGGAGGAGGCCGCCGACGACGCGGAGGAGGCCGCCGACGAGGCGGAGATGCGAGCCGACGAGGCGGAGGGCTGGGCCGACGAGGCGCAAGATCTGGTCGCCGAAGAGGACGACGACCACTGGCACGGCGCGTGGCCGGCCACGGCCTATCTCCAAGAGCCACCCCGCCTGCCGAGGCCGCCCCGCCCCGCGCGGCCATCACGTCTCCCGCGGCCGCCCCGTCTCCCGCGGCCGCCCCGCTTCCCCTGACCGGCCAGCTTCTTGCGGCACACCCCCGCTTGGCCAAGCCCCGTAGCAAAGGTCACGATGGACTGTGCGGGCAAAGGGTGCCAGGCAGGGGAGCCGGTCATGACCACAGCTACCGGGGTCGGGTTCATCGAGATGCGGATCAGCAAGGTCGTCGCGGTCGGTGGTGCCGACGATGACATCGTCCAGTGCATAGTGCTGGATGAAGTGCACGGTGATCGTCACCTCGTCATCGAGGTCGGCTCGCCGGAGGCGTTCAGTCTTGCTGCCACCCTCGGCGGCACCGAATGGCCACGCCCGATGACCTACCAGTTCATGGCGGCGGCGGTGGAAAGCCTGGGCGCCCGGGTCCGGCAGGTGCGGCTTGACCGGGTGATCGGCGGTGCCTACGCCGCCACCGTGGAACTCGAAGGGCCGGCCGGGACGGGACTGGTAGACGCGAGGTCAAGCGACGCGCTGAACCTGGCCGCGCTGGCGAACGCGGCGGTGTTCGTCGCCGCGCAAGTCCTGGACGAAAACGAGCGTCGGCGGGCCGGCGACGAGACCCAGGCAGCACTCCTGCGGCGTGCCCCGGAGCTGCCGCCGATGACGGTGCGGCGGGCCGAGCCCACCGAAGAACCGTGGGACTGGGTAGACGGTCCGGGCTGATCCCGGCCTCGGTGCGCCTATGAGCCCGACACGACTACTCGTATCCGCAGGTCAGGATACCTTTTGCCCGGTCGCACAGGGCATGGTGCGTGGTCGGACGGCCAGGTCCTGGCTTCCCGGATCGGCATGGCCACGCGGGATTGACCCGCGCAGATAGCGTATCGACCGCCACCGCAGCACTGCCATGATGCATGTCGAAACGGGCGCGTGGGCGACCGGCCGGGAAGCCTAGCCGAAACCGCCGCCAGGATCTAATCACTGCTATTCGATGAACGCAACTTCGCGGATCTATATACTCAAATGCAGCTCCAGAGATGCCGCAGCACTACCACAATTCGGTAGCCAATTCCGACCTTCGGACCAGAAGGCGCGAATTGCATCATAATAATACGCAACGACTAGCGGTCTTACGCCACGACGATGCTAGCATGCGAGCATGCCAGAACCCAACCGTCGCGCGCGACCGAGGGCTCTGGTCGCTCCACTGGTGTCCGTCACAGCTGTTGCAGCATGCCTTGCTTGCATGGCGGCAGGCGTTCGCCTTATGACTCAGGGCGCCAGCGCGTCGCCCATTGCCCGAGCCTCGGCCAGCGACATCGCGTACGGGTACGGATACGCGAAGCCACTCGTCCCAGCATTAGCGGCGCCTCCCGTTCACCCGAAACCGACCTCCCGGTCAACCCCGAAGCCGCTTCACCCCAACCGCGGGCCCCAGCAGCCGCTTCACTCACTGCACCACAGCCGTACGCCAAAATCCCATGAGGCGACGCACCCTCAGCACCCCCACCCGCACCACAGCGAGCGAGTGCACCACCAGCAACCGGGCATTCCGGCCATGATGCTCCTGGACCACGCTGTGCTGGATATGCGGGCCGCAGGAGCCAACCCGAAGTTGCTGGCCTACATGAACCAGTCGCAGAACCTGGTATCTACCCCTCTAGGCACGCTACGGCCGCTGGCGAACACCACCCGCATCCAGGTATTCAACAGTTATGCCGGAATTGCTCAGGCAATCGCCAATCACACCATCGCCGGCAATACCAGGGCTGTTGTATATGACAACGAGCGATTCACAGGCACCCCGGCGGACGAGCTGAGGGATCCAGTTCGGTACTGCAACATGACGGCAAAGCTGCTCCATCGGAACGGACTGAAATACATCGCCAGCCCTGGGTTCGACCTGTCGGGACGTCGGCCCACGAATGGTGAATGGTTCCGGCAGTTCGTCGGGGCGGGACTAATGAAGTGCGCCCAAGACGCCGATTACCTGGACGTCCAGGACCAACTGATCCAGGGCACAGCCACCTACGCGCGAGATGCCCAGGAGGCAGCCACGCTGCTGCACCAAATCAACCCGCGAGCGAAGTTGCTCATGGGCCTGAGCACCAGCCCCAGCGGTCGATTGGACACAGCCGGCCAGCTCTGGCGCGCCTACCAGGACACCAGTCGGTTTGCGAGCGGCTACTGGCTGAACGTGCCGCGCAATGTGTCTGGGCATTCCCGCCCGGTGGTGGCGCTGCAGTTCCTTCAGCACGTGGTGACCCGCATCCCCTGATTCCCCGGCGAACTACCGCGCGAACTTGTTCTCGGGCCGCCAGGGGTCTGCCCGTAGGACCGGGATGTGCGCCCCTGACGGGCGGTCGGCCTCTTCGATAGCGAAGAACCGTAGGCCCGGGCGTACCGGCGCTCGGCGTTGCGGACTCGGTCAGTCCTGCGGCCCTCGATCGGGAGGACCGACGCATCCTGGCGTCCGCGCGGTAAGTCGTTCATCCGGGAGGCTCGCACGTTGGCTCCCGGGCACGGCGACCGATGAGTTTTGGCTGCGCGAACCGTCGACGCAGCATCGTGTAGGTCAACCGGAGGTGTTGAGCGTGCGCAAGGTCGTCGTGTACGAACTGTTGTCCCTGGACGGCGTCGCCGAGGATCCCGACTCCTTCCTCACCGGGTGGGACGACGTGATGCAGGCCAACCTTGCTGCTGTCATCGCAGCGCAGGACGCGGTCATCCTCGGCCGTCGAAGCTACGGCGAGTGGGCTGAGTTCTGGCCGGGCAGCAAGATCCAGCCATTTGCGGCGTTCATCAACGGGGTCGCGAAGTTTGTCGCGACATCCGCACCGCTCCAGCGGGAGTGGGCAAATGCGACCGTGATCGACGGCGGGCTGGCCGAATTCGTCCGTGACCTGAAGATCCGGCCTGGAGGCGACATCGGAGTCCACGCCAGTATCTCGGTGGCCCAGGCGCTGCTTGCCGCAGGCATCGTCGACGAGCTCAGGCTCGTGATCGCACCGAGGATCGCTGGCAGCGGACGAAGGCTCCTCGACGGGTTGCCGTCGATTCGGCTCGAATCGATCCGAAGCGCGACCTCACCCAGTGGCCACCTACTTGCCGACTACCGCGTCATCCGGTAGCTGCCGCCGCCTGCGATGACAACTGGCCGGAGAACTTCGAGCTGTGGACGCGTCCACCGCCGGGCATGATCCGGGTCAGCGACGGTAGCGCCTGGGTGCACGAAATCCTCGAACCTGTGAGCGCGCATATGACAACGCCGCTCGTGATACCCACGAGGAAGCCCACGCCCCCTGGCGGTTTCAAGAGCGTTCGTGGTTCAGTACCCGTCGCCGGTGCTACCTGCATCGTTAGTGGTCGGCGATGGCTCGTCAGCCAAGATCATCCCGCATATATCCCGCGTCTGGGAGCGATCATCGCATCGCACAGGATGTAATGCGATCTGACAGGTCACCGGGCAAGTGCCGCGCAGACGGCGAGGGTGTAGATCTGCCGCAGCTCCCGGAACCTGGCCGGGTTGGAGTGCTGCGTGATCTTCGCGTTGACAGAGACCACCGCCGACCGGCTGCCGTTTCTGGTCGCGGCCGCGAACTGCGTGTAGCCCTCCGTGTTCCCGGTGTGTCCGTATACCGTCCCGCACCTGGTCTGGTAGCGGAATATGGCCAAGCCCGCGGAGTTCCTGCCCGGGCCGGGCGGCTCAGAGCTTCCCGGCCGGAACGTGAACTGCGCCCGGTGCGCCGCGGGGCTGGTGGTGGCGCCGCGCGCATAGGCCCGGATGAAGGCGTTGGTATCGCGCGGCGTGGAGACCACCCCGCCAGAAGCCCACGCCCACCCGGCCGCGAACGCGTGGGTCACATCGTCCGGGGGCTGCGGCGGGGCCACCGCATAGCCGTGCACGAACGGGGCGGGCAGCGCGCTCCCTCGTGGCAGGCTGGTGCGCGCCAAGCCCAGCGGGGCGAACACCCGTTCGCGCAGCTGGCTCTCATACGATTTCCCGGTGGCGGCCTGGACCATCAGGCCGACGACGATGTTGTCGGAATTGGAGTACTCGTACTTCGACCCGGGCGGGAAGTTGAGCCGCTTGGGCGCGAACGACAGCAGGACCGGGGGCGGCGGGGCCTTGTGCGGGGACTTGGTCAGGGCTTTCCCGAACGCCTTGGTGATGTAGGTCGGGATTCCGCTGGTGTGCTGCAGCAGCTCGCGCAACGTCACCTTTGACCAGGCCCGCGGCAGCCCGGGCAGCCGCCTGCCGACAGTATCGCCAAGGGACAGCCTGCCGGCGGCGACCAGGGACAGGGCCGCCGCGCCGCTGAACGCCTTGGCCACGCTGGCCAGCCGCATCGAGTCGGATGCCCGGATCGGCGCCCCGGTGGCCACGTTGGCGGTGCCCGCCCGGTGCAGCACCGCCCGGCCGCCCCGCTGCACCACCACTGCGATCCCCGGCGGCCCGTCCGCGTGCCGGATGAGCCGGGTAAGGGCCCGGTTCAGCGCGGCGTCGGCGCTCTGCGCGGCACCAGCCGATGCGCCCGTATTCTGCGCTGATGCGCTAACCGGGGCGGTAAACCCCATGGCCAGCGCGAGCGCTGCTGTCGTTCCCGCCAGGAGTGCCCGCCGTGCCACAGCCATTCCGCCACCCCCCCGTACGTGTCCCCTCAACAAACGCGTCGTCTGCTCACGGTAGCCCTGAGGCGCTAATTCGGTAAAGGTTCGGCCGCGGTTCGCGCGGCCCGGCATCGCTCCTACCTGCGTCGCTGGAGCTTGCGGACGTCTCGCCCGATCGGGGTGATCTTCACCTGTCCGGGCCGCGGCATCAGAGGAGAGGATAGGTCGCGGGTTCGGCATCAGTGCCGGGTGAGCCCGCTGATCAATGCGCAACTGCGGGTAAGCATGCCGCGCCGAAGCAAGACGGACGCTCATGGGCCCAGGTCAGACAGCATTTCTCGATGTCGAGCGGAGGGCGCGGGATTCGAACCCACGAGGAAGCTCACGCCCCCTAGCGGTTTTCAAGACCGCCCAGTACCGTCCCGGCCGGTCCCCGGCTGTCCGCTCTGATCCCGTTCTGCCTGGCAGCAGGCGGTCCGCCGGGACCGGAGGGGACGGGCCGGGACGGCAGGTGCACGGCACGGATGTTCCCCGGATGTTCCCCGGACGGTCGTGCGCAATCAGCTCACGAACCGGCCCGTGCAAGACTGCCGGGACAGCCGAAGGGGGAGCTGCATGAAGCAGAGGATCGTCCTGGCACTGCTCAGGACGTGCACGGGTGGGCAGGTATTCGACATGATCACGCAGCTCGATGCGCGAGCGGTGATGGAAGTCCAGCGGTCGATGGAGCTGTACGACATCCCGGGCTTGCAGGTGCACACCGTTCCCGGCGACCCGGGCGTGCCCGGTCCCTAGGAGGGATCTGCGTTTCGGCCCGTGAAACTCGGTAAAACGCAGTATGACCTGCGGCTGGCGGCCGTAGTATCGGGGTCCATACCCTCCCCTGACCCCCGGAGCGGTTTTTACCGGGGCGTGCTCAGGGGGTCAGGGGACGGATCCCGGTGCCCGGGCATGGCGAAGTCCCCGCCTGCGGCTGGTTGCGGCGAGGAAGTCCCTACGTTCGCGTCTTGATCAGCGCGATGGCGAGTTGGGCCGGGATGGTCAGGTCAGCGTGCAGCCAAACCCGGTAGATGCGCCGCACCCGGAGCGGGAGCACCGCCCGCTGGTACTTCAAGACGCCGAACTCGCGTTCCGCCGCGCCGCGCTGGTGGCAGAGGGACTTCCGCCGTCCCGCGCCTTCATCATTCCCGGATAAGAGAGCGGGACGGCCTGACACTGACCGTCCCGCTCTCTGATGACCTCCAGGCCGGGCTACGGAGTGGGGGTGGCAACCCGGCCTGAGGACTCTGGGGGGATGCGCCCAACACTACACGCACTCAGCCGGTCACGCAGCGCGCTGGGGCAACGATCAAGAAACCCTCGGGTACGCCCTGATGAGAGACTCGGCTCGTCCCAGGCCAGACCCTTTCGCAGATCGCTCATAGCAGCCAGCGGCAGTCATCCGCCGCCGGCGACGAACGTGCCCATCGGGCTGGTGACCACCAGGCCGTCTGCCTTCAACTGGTCCAGCGCCTTGCGCACCGTGGTCAGCGCCACGCCCCAGGACCGGCTCAGGTCGGTGATCGACGGCACCCGCCCTCCGGGCGGCAGGGTGCCGTCCTCGATCTGGGCCTTCAGCGCGGCGTACACCTGCCTCCAGGGCGGCACCGGACCCGGCTTGATGGTCATGGCACCGAACGCTACTTCGCGCCATCCTGGTGGCTCTCAGTGCCGCATGCTGTAGCTTGCTGTAGCACACTGGCGTACTGTCAGGGGTAGCAAGCGGCCCCGGCCAGCGAGCGAACGCTGACCAGGGCCTGACCACCGAGATCTGCTAGGAGATCACGATGGCTGAGCAAGACACTAGCGGCGACTGGCTGCTGCTCATCCTCGATCAGAGCGACCGCGATGACCCCCGGTGGGTGATCGCGAGGGTCGCCGGGTCCGCAGACGTCCGCCCCGCGCAGATCGACCCCGTCAGCCGCCGCTGGACCGACGACTGGCCGGAGGTGGCCGACTGGGTCGCCGAGCGGGCCGGCCGGCCGGTGAGCCTGGTGCCCGTCAGCGCGGTCGTGTGGCGGGCGCGGTCATGATCTGCAGCGGTACTGGCCGCCTACCCAGTCCTGGGCATCGTTGTCCCATCGGAGCATCCCCGAGAGCGGGGCACTCGGGTTCCCGATCTCTATGAGAATGCGGTACGCCTGGTCGGGCAAGTTGGGCGGAAGCGCAATCTTGACTTTCGTTTCCGCGTCTTCGATGCTCACCTCGCCCTGCGGTGCCTGGGAAGACCGGCGTGTCTCATAGAGATCGGTGATCAGCCGTTTGAGACCTCTCCAGGCATCCCGGCCTGCCTCAGCGCCGGCACCGTCCACGGCGGCCCAGAGGACCCGGGTCGAAATGAGGATCACGATGATCCACGGGAGCAGATCGGCTGACCGCCTGGGGTAGGCGGCCTGCACGTCAGCCTAGATGCCAGCCGACGCGAAGACCTCGGCTCGGCCGCACGCTCGGCGTCGGTCGCCTCTGATTCAAGCATCACTTCGGCGTTTACGCCGCCACAGCCGGCTGCTCGTGGCTCAACCTGTGGAGCGCTTTTTCTCGATCATCACCCGGCAGGCCATTCCGCAGCGGGGACTACTCGGTCCAACTCCAGTATTCGACGTGGGAGGTGTCGATCTGCGCCGAGGTGCGGGGGGCAGCGAACTTGCCAATCAACGCGGACTCGTTCTGGAGCCGCCAGCTCATGTGCTCATGGGGGACGGCGGCGGCCCGGGTGGTGTACCCGATCCGGGTGCCGTCCAGGTACAGCGCCAGCGACGACGGATTCCACCGTATCTCGTAGGTGTGCCAGGCGGTCCAGGGCGCACTGGTCGGCCACCGCAGCCGCTGCGGGCTGGTGGTCTTGCCGTAGTGATCGAATCCGTGCGGCGTGGAATGGATCCCGGCCCAGTTGTTCTCCGGCCAGTCGATTTCCCACTGCTTCGGCGACTGGCTGGGCCACAGCATATGGGCGCTCTTGTACCCGATAGCGGCGTGGCTCACCCTGGTCACCTCGACAAACCGCCCGTACAGGACGCCGCTGGCGGCCTTGGGGTAGGGGGTGGAGCAATGCACCGGGCCGCTCGCGCCGCGCCATTGCCGCACGTGCAGATGGCCGCCGTTGATCCAGGTGGTGGAGCCCGGGTCGTAGATACCGCCGACCGCCAGGCCCCGCTGGGTCGCGGTGTCAGGCCAGCCGCGGGGATAGGCGCCCCACTCGCCCGCCAGGGCCTTCGGGAAGTGGCCCAGGGGCACGTTGACCGGGAAGTCGGTCACAAAGATCTTCTTCCAGTGCGCCGGGTTGAAAGATGCGACCACGACCGGTGGCCGGGTGCTGGCACTAGAGCTGCTCAGCCGAGCTGCGACTGGAGCTGCCACGACCGTCCCGCTCAGGGCCAAGAACTGGCGCCTGCTGAGTGACATGAACTCATCATCTCACCTTCCGGATTCATGGGCCTCTCCTCAGGGCAGCGGGGCCGCGCCGCCGGCGAGCCCACAGGTCCACTCGATGCCCTGGGCGGCGCCCTGCTCGAAGCTCATGCCCTGGGCGCCGCTCACTGCGCGAGCACCGCAAGGCCCAGCTCGCCGAGCGGATGCGGTTCGGCCCGGACTGGCAGGACAACGACCTGATCTTCTGCCGCGAGGACGGCACGCCGTACCGCCCGGACTCGGTGACCCGGCGATTCAAGACACTGTCGAAGGCCGCAGGCTTGCCGGAGATCAGGCTGCACGACGCCCGGCACTCGGCGACCTCCGCGATGCGCGCGGCGGGCATCGACCCGGAGCTGAGGATGAAGGTGACCGGCCACTCCAGCCGGGACGTGCACGACCGCTACACCCACTTCTGGGACGACTCGCTGACCAAGGCGGCCGGGGACGCGGAGAAGCTGGTGACCGGATCGTGACGGATGTTCCCCGGATGTTCCCCGGCGGGCCGGATCCCGGGACCTGCCGGGGTCAGTCCCGGCCAGCCGGGGCCTCATCTTCCCAGGTCAGCGGAGGGCGTGGGATTCGAACCCACGAGGAAGCTCACGCCCCCTAGCGGTTTTCAAGACCGCCGCCATCGGCCACTAGGCGAGCCCTCCCAGCTGCGGAGTCACGCGAAACAACGACGGCAGGAGTCGGCCTGGCCCATCGCTGGTCCGCAAGCACGAGCGCTGGGTCACTGCCAGCAGCTCCGCTCCAGCCTCTCACACCTCGCCGTCCTCGGCGTATCAGTGTCCCGGTCACGGCCGGGCCTGAGGTTACCCCCAGGTCCAGGTATCGGCGAGCGGGGCGGCCGTGGCGGTTGATGCCGCCGAACAGCACCGCGGTGCCGGCGGCCCCGTCATCGGCCATCGACGCGAAATACCGGGTGCTCGGGGGACCGCCGAGGCCTGCTGCGTCCAGGTCGTGCCGTCCCGGGTCCAGGTGTCACCGAGCGGCTCAACGGCGCCGAGCCGACCCGTCCCTGAATCGCACCACGATGCCGATGGGATCAGGCTCCGCTGGGGATTAACGCCCGGCCGCGCCGTTGCGGAGGTCCCGGCGGTCCCAGGCCTGCGGGATGGCCGCTTGGCGCGCGGCCCGCCGCGGCCAGGCGAATCCGTCGCCCACCGTGGCCGCGAGCACCAGGTAGGCGTTGACCGTGGCCGGGCTCATCGCCTCCAGGTCGACCTCGGCGCCCTCTTCGAGGTGCCCGTCGTACGGGATCCGGGCCACGGCCCGGCACCGGCCGGCGAAATGATGCTCGAGACGGTCAAGGTCGACCGTGCTCTTGCTACGTGGCCTGATCATGGACAGGACGACGACCGCGTTACGCACCAGATCGCCGTACGCGTGCGCGTCGAGCCAGTCGAGGGTGGCGCTCGCGCTGCGGGCGCCGTCCACGGACGGCGAACTGACCAGGATGATCTGGTCCGCCATGCGCAGCACTCCGGCCATGGCCGAGTGCAGCAGCCCGGTACCGCAGTCGATCAGCGAGATGGAGTAGTAGTGCTCAAGCACCCGGGCGGCGTCGTAATAGTCTTCCTCGCAGAACGCGACCGAGACCGTCGGGTCCCGATCGGAGGCGAGCACCTCGAGGCGGCTCGGCGCCTGCGAGGTGAACGCCCGCACGTCGGCGTACCGCCGGATCTGGCTGCGCTCGTTGAGCAGGTCGCGAACGGTCGCCGAAGTCTCCAGGCGGACCTTGTCCGACAGCGTGCCGCGGTCCGGGTTTGCGTCCAGGGCGATGATCCGGTCACCGCGCAGCGAGGCGAGCATCGAGCCCAGGCTGACGGTCGTGGTGGTTTTGCCTACTCCACCCTTCAGGCTCATCACCGCCACCCGGTGATGCCCGCCCGCGACGGGAGTCCGGACGCGTTGTATCAACTCGCGACGGCGAAGGGCCTCGGCGGATTCGCGCGGGCGGATGAGGCCGCCAGAGGTCTTGTAGATCATGCGCCGCCAGCCCGCGGCGGGGCCCTGGCGCTTGCCGTGCAGCAGGGCCTCGGCCGTGAGATCATCGGCGGTTTCGATAACCTGCTGCTGGTCAGAGGCTTGCCCGGGCAGCGGCGCGAGCATATCCGCTCCCGCATCCTGCCCAGGGGCGGACTGCGCGGGCGCGGCCTGCGCGGGAGGCGGCGGGTAGCCCGTTTCGCCGGCGTACGGCTGAGCCGGGCCGGCCTCATCCCGGCCTGGCTCCTGGTCGCCGTAGCCGCCCTGGACGTCGTAGCGACCCGGGCCCGCCTGCGCCGGCCTTGACCCGGCCGGGGCCTCGTAGCCCGGCGGCCAGCCGTAGGCAGCCGGCGGTGGATAGGGTTCGGCGCGGCCGGCGCCCTGGTCACGCTCCGGCGGCTGAGCCTGCACGCGGTCGCCAGGCGGGCCGGGCGCCCCCGCCTGAGCAGCCGCCTGGGCTGCGCTCTCCTGATCGTGGGCCCGGTCGCGATCCTGGTCGTCACCCGGGGCCTGACCACCGGCCTGGGGCTGGCCACTCTGGTCCGCAGCGACCTCGTCGCCAGGCTGCGGCGCACCGGGCCGCTGCTCCGCGGTGGGCGGTATGGGCACGCCGGGATCCCGTTCGGTCTGCTCTTCGGGATAAGCCTGGCCGGGACCGTATCCCTGATCAGGACCGTATCCCTGATCAGGACCGTATCCTTGACCGTAAGCCGGCCCCTGGCCATAGCCCGGGCCGGGGGCGGACGACGGGCTGCCGACGTAGGGCCGGGCATACGGCTGTGCCTGCGGATAGGCCTGGGGTGGCGGGCCGTATCCTCGGTCATGGACCCGCGGGTCGCCGTAGCCGCGGGCGTAGGCCTGGTCATCGCCGTACGGCTGCGGCTGGCCGTAGGCCTGGCCCTGGTCGTATCCGGCGTCGTCGTAGCCCTGGTCCTCCCCGTACACGTCCGGAGGGCCGTAGTCTTGTCCCTCGCCGTAGTCCGGCGGAGGGTAGGTCTGGCTGTAACCGTCAGAGGGTCCGTATCCCCGCTCTTGGCCGTACCCGCGCTCGTCGTCGTACCCCTGGTCAGCACCGTACCCCTGGTCAGCGCCGTACCCCTGGTCGGCGCCGTAGCCTTGCGGCTGGCCGTAGCCCGCGTAGTCCTGCTCCTGCCCTGGCCCCGGATAGGGGTCGTAGGCGTCGCCGTGAGGGGGATAGGGCGAAGCCTGGACACCCGACCGGGAGGTCTCATCGGGCGCCCAGCCCGGTCCCGCGGCTTCGTCGCCTGGCTCGTAGCCCGCGGCTTCGCCCTGGCCGGGGGGTTCCTCGTCGGAGTAGGCCCGCGGCTCCGGCCCCACGTGACCAGTGGCGAAGCCGGCCGGCCGGTGGGCCAGCCCGGACGGGATCTGCGGATCTACGGGGTCCCCCGCGCCGGCGTTCTCATCGGCCAGGCCGCCGGATGCGCGGCCCTCGTCCGGTGAGCCAGGGCCGTTCTCCGGGCCGGGGGCCTGCTCGCGGCCGGCCATCCCGTCGTCGGGCGTGAACCCCTGACCGTTGCTGTCGGGTCCGTGCTGATCTCCGGCCGCGCTGGGAGGATCGGCGGCGGCACGCTCCCCGGCTGCAGGCGCTTCCCCGGTGGAAACGGCGCCCTCAGTGACCGGCCGGCCGCTTGCGGCGCCTTCCGCCGCGGCCAGCTGGTCCTCGTCCTGGTTGGCCACCGGTTATTCCTCCCCAGGTCCCAGTGGTAGGAACATGCCATCCTCCTGGGCTGGTATCCGCGCCCCGAACCGATGCCTAAGTTACCCGAACATTTGGCCGATACCCTCCGCAACCAGTCAAACACCCGACCACCCGGACCGGTACGGCATCGGAGCGCGGCAGCTCACGGGTGCCTCATAGACTCGGGGCAGGTGCATGTTGTTCCGGCCGAACGCCGCGGACACCAGGCGGCGCGGGCTCACCGCTATCGGCGGGCGAGCGGGCGGGGCAGGGTCCGCCGGGATGTGATGCAGCCCCCCGAGCGCGGCCGGCAGGCTTCGACCGCCAGACTAGGAGGATGAGCGACGGGATGAACTCCGAGTCAGAGCAGCCGCAGATTGTCGTGGTCGGCCCTAACGCAGCAGCCGGCGGCGGCGATGCAGAAGGTTCGGCTGAGCGCGAGCGCCCGGTCACCGAGATGGTGGAGCAGCCGGCCAAGGTCATGCGGATCGGAAGCATGATCCGCCAGCTGCTCGAGGAGGTCAGGGCCGCTCCCCTGGACGAGAAGAGCAGGGCGCGCCTCAAGGAGATCCACGCGAGCTCCATCAAGGAACTCGAGGACGGTCTCGCGCCCGAGCTTGTCGACGAGCTCGAGCGGCTCTCCCTCCCGTTCACCGATGAGGGCACGCCCAGCGAGTCCGAGCTGCGAATCGCGCAGGCGCAGCTGGTGGGCTGGCTGGAGGGCCTCTTCCACGGCATCCAGACCACGCTGTTCGCCCAGCAGATGGCGGCCCGCGCCCAGCTGGAGCAGATGCGCAGGGCGCTGCCGCCCGGCGCCCTGCCGCCTGGGGCAATTCCGCCAGGTGTCATGCCGCAGGTCGAGGAGCCGCAGCAGCCGCCCCGGGCCACGGGACCCTATCTGTAAGGCAGCCGCGCCCGATCTAGCAGCAAGGCCGACGCGTCAGGATCGATGTCCCGCTACCGACACCCACCGTCGGGAATGTGCCATCCACGACCCAGGGAATCAGCGGCGGCCGCCCCACCCGGAGTTCGGCGGTCAAACCCGCCCGTAACGCAGCCGGGCCAGCCAGGCCGCGGCGTCGGCGAAGTCCGCGTCGGAGGTCCCGCGGCGGACCTGGGTCTTACCGCCGTCGGTTCGGGGATAGCTGCCGACGAACCTGACACCGGTGCAGACCCGGCGCAGGCCCATCAGCGCCTCACCGACCCGTGCGTCGTCGATGTGACCCTCGCAGTCGATGCAGAAGTAGTATCGGCCCAGCACGTCGCCGGTAGGCCGGGACTCGATGCGGGTCAGGTTGATTCCTCGCACCGCGAACTCGGTGAGGATCTCCATCAGGGCACCGGAATGATCGTCGGCTAGGAAAGCGACCAGCGAGGTCCGGTCAGCGCCGGTGGGCGCGGGCAACGGCCCTGGCCGGCCGACGACGACGAACCGGGTGATCGCCCCCGCCCGGTCGTGCACCTCATCGACCAGGACGGACAGCCCGTAGCCCGGAGCAGCGAAGGCCCCGGCCAGCGCCGCGTCCAGTTCCCCGTCCGCCACCTGGCGGGCGGCCGCGGCGTTCGACGCGGCGGGCAGCCGCTCGGCGCCGGGCAGATGGTCGGTGAGCCAGCGCCGGCACTGGGCCTGGGCCTGCGGGTGACCGCCCACGGTGGTGATCTCATCGAGCCGGGTACCCTCCCTGACCAGCAGGGCGAATCCGACTGGGAGCAGCACCTCGGCATAGATGAGCAGCTCATCGCCAGTGGCCAGCTCGTCCAGCGTGGCGGTGATCGCCCCATCGACCGAGCTCTCGATCGGCACCACGGCGCGTTCCACCGCGCCGAGCCGAACGGCTTCGAGCGTCGCCTGGATGGTGGGAAACGGCACGTGCTCAGCGTGCTCACTGCCGTCCAGGGTGCGCAGCGCGGCTTCGGTGAAGGTGCCCGCTGGCCCCAGGTAGGCGTACCTGTCCTGCATCAGATCATGATGCCAGCCCGGCCGCCCTCGCATGACCGCAGACATGCGTCAGCGCGAACGCGGCAGGCCAGCCTCGCGCCCGCGTTCCCGCCAGCCTCAAGGCCGGGCGGGTTTCCTCGATCGCACGGTGATAACGAGCAGCACCGCGATGAGCAGCAGCAGCGCCGGGGTCACCCCCCTCCTGACCACCGTGACCAGCCAGCCGAGCCCGGCCGGCATCACAATGCCACGGGCCGGAAGGTAACCGATCGCCAGCGCCGTGGTCCGGGCCAGCACCAGCCAGTCGATCGCGGACCAGGGCAGCAGCGGGAGCAGAGCCCAGGCGAGCCCGTCGTACCACGGCAGTACGTAGGGGCCGGCAGTGAGCCAGGCGAGCACGAAGGCCAGCGACGCCAGCCCAGCGACCCCGGTGGCGGTCTGTGGGCCGACCGTTCCGGCCGGGGCAGTCAGCCAGGGCCTCCCGTCCGGGCTCGGAGTGCCGTCGCGCCCGGGCAGCCCGCGCAGCAGCAGCCAGGCCAGGACCAGCACCGTAACCGCCGCCGCGACCTTGACTATGTCGTCGGCGACTCCCTCGCCGGTGGCCAGCCCGATCGCCGCCCGTACCCAGCGCCAAGGGGTGCCGATCGCCACGTAACTACCTGCCCGCAGGGCCGGCCGCAGCGAGGTAAGCCCGCCGATGGCCAGCGCGGCCGCGGTCACCGCCGCGAACCCGGCCGCGAGGCCGGTCAGGGCCGATGCCGCGGGTACCCAGGCCCGGCTCCGGCCGGGCACCTCCGCCTGAGCCCGGCCGGAAACTCCCGCCTGACCCCCGCCGTGCGCCCCCTCCCGGGCTGCCCGATCCCGGGCGGGCCGGGCCCGGGATGGCCAGACCAGCAGGCACGCCGCGGCCAGGCCGACGGCGACGAGCAGCATGCTCAGCTTGACCGCGAAGCCGAGCCCGGCCAGCAGGCCGGCGGCGAACGCCCACGGCATGCACCGCCAGGTGGCGCCCGCGGACACCTGGCGCAGGGCCAGGGCGAACGCGGCGACGGCCGCCACCCCGAACACGATCGCCTGGCTGTCGACGTGCGCGCCGGCTATGAGCACCAGGAGCAGCAGCGGGTTGCACGTCCACAGCAGCGCCGCGCGGAGCTGGCGGTTCCGGTCGCCGACCGCCAGCCGGTGCAGCAGCAGCCCGGTGCCGGCGAATCCGGCCAGGTTGAGCAGGGACAGCACGAACACGGTGAGCCGGACCGAGGTCCCGCCGATCAGCGAGGCGAGCGCCTGGCCGCCGGTGGCCAGCACCCCGTACACCGAGGGGCTCGTCCTCCAGTCCTCGACCGCGCGGGCGATCGGGTCGCCCAGCCGGGCCAGGGCGTTGGGCGTGGTGAGGTACGGGTTGTGGCCGGTGGCCAGCATCCGGCCGTAGGCGGCGTAGCTGAGATGATCAGACGATCCGAACGGAGGCAGCAGAACCAGCACCGCGGCGGCGACGAGTCCCGTGGTGAGAAGCACCCGGGGCGAAACGCTCCAGCCCAGCCGGGCCGCGCGCATGGTCACGGCGAGCCCGAAGCTGCCCGCGGCGATCGCAGCGAAGGTGAGGGCGACCGCGAGGTACGCCGACGGATGGGCAGCGAAGGCCCACGGCGGCTGCCCCGGCCGCCCGGGCAGCACCGGCTCCATGACGGAGGGTCCGAGGATGGCGACGGTCACCGTGAGCGCGATGCTGACCGCCGTCGCGACCAGCCCGGCCCGGGCCGGGATCGCGGTCCGCAGCCGACCGCCGCTGAGCCGGGCCGAGCCGCCGACCCGGCCCGGCCGCTCGGCCGGAGATCCGTCCCCGCCCTGAACCGCTCGCGGGGATGAGACCACGCCGCCGTCGCCGGCCGGAGCCGTACCCCCGCCCTCAACCATTCCCGGGGCCGAGCCCGTGCCGCGGCCGGCCGGAGCCGTATCCCCGGCCTGAACCTGGTCCCCGGTCCGAGCCCCGTCCCCATGCGCGGCCCGGCGGCCGGCCGGGGCCCCGTCGCCCGCCGGGGCCCCGCCGTGGGCCGGAGTCCCTGCCGGGACACCGCGACGCCAGGTCATAGCCGTCGGGCCAGGGCCCTGCCCACGTCGGCGAACTGCCGGGCACGGTGCAGCTGAGCGCGCCAGTCGGTCCCCGTGGCCCGGTGCGCCAGCGGCACCTCCACCTCGGTGACCCGCATTCCCCGGCGGAGCAGGTCGATGGTGAGCGCGGTCTCCGCGCCGAACCCCCCGGCAATCGGCCGCGCCGCGTCGAACGCCGCCCGGGTCAGGCAGCGCTGCCCGTTCAGCGGCTGCGCGGGCCGCCAGCCGGTCGCGCGCTCGATCCCGGCCCCGCTCAGCTTGACCACGAAGCCGTGGCCGCCCAGCTTGAGCGTGCTGCTGAACACGGCGACGGTCATGTCCGCCTCGCCGCGGCGCACTGGCTCGGCGAGCGGGCCGGCGTGCTGCGCCGTGTCACCGAGATCGGCATCGAGAAACAGCAAGTGCCGGGGGGCGGCGCGACCTTCCCGGTGGTCCAGGAGGCGCACTGCCTCGGCGCCCGTCTCCATCGCGGCCCCCTTGCCGCGCGGCCTCGGGTGACTGACCACGGCCGCACCCGCCCGTTCGGCCAAGACTCTCGTCTGGTCCTGCGATCCGTCGTCGACGACCAGGACCAGGTCCACGCCGGGCAGCCCCATGGCCGCCCGCACCGTCCCGCCAATCCGGTCGGACTCTTCCCGGGCCGGGATGACCACGGCAGTGTCGCCGCTTGGAGACATGGGGCGATCCTAGTGTGGCCAGGGCACTGCCCGGCGCGACAACCAGCGACGTCCGGCCGGGGCCGGCTACTGGCCGGCCAGCGCCGCGGGGTCGTCGAGGACGGTGAACACGGATTCCAGCCCGGTCACCTGCAAGATCTTCCGCACCGCCGGCCGCGGCCCGGCGAGCACCAGATCCCCGCCACGTTCGCGGGCCCGCCGCAGCGCCGCCAGCAGCACGTTCATGCCGGTGGAATCGCAAAAATCCACTCCGGCCATGTCCACGACCACCCGCGCCGGGCGTTCACCCATGACCGCGGTGGCGAGCTCGCCCTGCAGCCGGGGGGCGGTATACAGATCTATCTCGCCCGATACAGCTACAACGGTGTGATCACCCTGCGAGCGACTCGAGACCTTAAGCTCCACCTGGGGTACCCTACCGGCCCGGGTGACGGGCTACCAGTCCGTCACCGAGCGTACTCGCCGAATCTGCTTCCGGTACCTGCCCTCGTACGTCAAGCTTGGAGTACGCCCTGAATCGTGAATCAGCGCTGAGCGGAGCATTGCATGAACGCCACGGCTGACAACGAAGAGAACCCGGAGCTGCCGCGACCAGGTGCTCCAGGGCTGCCCCTTTCCGCGCCGGTAGCTGCCGCCGTGGTGTCGGATGGCGAGCTGAATGCGTATTTCCGTGAGCCGGACGACCGGCCCGGATTCCGTGAGCCGGACGATTGGCCGCGCTTCCGTGAAGCGGTCGACCAACCGCGCTTCCGCGAGGCGGTCGACCAACCGCGCTTCCGCGAGCCCGACGACCGCCCGGGATTCGGGGAGCCGGGCGACCGGGCGCGGCCGGGCATCCCGGCACCGGCTCGGCCCGCCGGGCACGGTCCCCGGCCGGGTGCGCACGCGCCCGCCGCTCCCACGCCCGCGCAGGGGATGCCCCCCGCCGAGCACGGGCACGATCCCGCGCCGTATTCACCCGCAGGCGGAACACCGGGCGCCGATTGGTCCGCAGCCGACGGGCCCGAGGATCCAGAGCGGGTCTCGCTTCGCGAATACCTGGATGCGGTGCGGGTCAGGGCAGCCAGTGCCTCGTCCTGGCTGGAGGCCAGCGTGCACTACGCCCGGCTGCTCAACCAGGACGGCGTGGTCCCGGTGACCGCGAGATTCACCCGCGACGACATCGAGTTCCTCGGCCGGGCCCGCGAGGAAGTGCTCGGCTTCGCCGAACTTGGCCTGCGGCTACTCGAACTGCACGCACCGCTGGACGCTGGCGGTATCTCCACAGATCCGTCCAGTCCGATCCTCCGGTGCCGGAGCTGCATGTGGCGCTGGCCTTGCCCGACGTTCCGCATGCTCACCGACGCGCTCGGCCACCCTCCGCCGGCCGGCCCGCCGCCGGCCCGCTGACCAGGCGCGCGATCCAGCGGACCAGTTCGGCGAAAATCGTCGTACCCTGGATGTCATGGGACGAGTGATCCTGCTTCTCATCGGCGCGTTTCTCGCGATCATGGTGGTGCTGTGGGCGGTGCACGCGCTGCTGGCACTTTTCTGGCTGGCAGTGGTCGTGGCCATCGTCGTGGTCATCGCCAGGCTGGCCTTCTGGTCCGGGCGCAGGTCGCGCCGCCGCTGACGTCGGTCAGCTCCTAGCCAGGGCGCGCGGGGACCGGGGAGACCTGGAGCCGCCCGGCCCGGCTGTCAGCACGGCCCAGACCGTGGTCCCCTGATCGTCGTTGCGGACTCCCCAGCGGCGCGACAGGTGATCCACGATGCCTAGGCCGCGCCCGCCGGGCGAGGACACCGAAGACGGCCGTCCGGGTCGCGGCCTGGTCGGCCCGCCGCCGTCGCTCACCGCTAGTTCCAGCGTTCCGTCGCTCAGCGTCCAGGCCACCCGTAGCTGCGTTCCGGGCAGCGGGCGGGCATGCCGGACCGCGTTGCTCATCAGCTCACTGAGTACGAGCGTGGCGTCGCAGATCACGGGATCGGCCACGCCGTGCCTATGCAGGTCCGCGCCCAGCTGGTGGCGAGCCTGACCGACGCTGGACGGTGCATGCGGGAGCAGCACGACGGTCGACGCGCTCACCTCCTGGCGCAGCGGGGCCCGGTGAAGATCTTCCGCCTGGTCATGACCGGAACTGCCCGCCGCGGCAGGCCAGGAAACCACCGCCGCGGCCTCGATGACAACTGTTAACCAAAAGTCTGCTGGATCTCACAGCGCAGACAGCCCGCGTCGCGCGCGTGGTCAAGTCGTCAACGCGCATCTTCCGTGCTCGCGGGTGGCTCAGTTCTCCCGCTGCGAACCCCCGCCGCGGCGTCGCCGAGGATCCCTTCGGCCACCAGACCCCGCAGCAGGCCGCCGAGGCCGATGGCCAGGCCGGCGCGTTCGGCATCGGTCAGGGAGGCGATGATCCGGGCCTGCCTCGACTGCCAGGCCTGCAGCAGCCTGACCGCGATCGCCGAGCCGGCCGGCGTGAGGTAGAGGCGGACATAGCGCTGGTTGCCCTCGTCCCGGCCGCGCCTGATCCAGCCCTTCTGCTCCAGGCCGCCTGCCAGGCGGCTCACCGTGCTCTTTTCCAGGCCAAGCAGGCGGGCGAGTTCACCCTGGGCGATTCCGTGAGCCGCGAGCAACTCGACGAGCGCGCGACCCTCCGACGCCGATACGCTGGGCTGCAGCGTCGAAGCCTCGGCACCAGTCGAAGCCTCGGCATCATCGGACACGGCCGGAGTCACTACTCGCAGCAGCTGGACGAGGAGCCTGCCGAGTTCCGCATCGCCGTCCACAGCACCCACAGCATTAGTTGTACCGCACAACTACGAGGATGGTACATTCTGCTCGTGACAGTTGCCCGATACAACTCACCGGGCGGGCGCGGAGGCCAGGCCCTGCCGCCGTCTGAGGTTCCCGTCAGCGTGCAGCCGGACGCTCTAGGCTCTGCGGCATGACTGGTTCCCGTGAGGGCGACCGCCAGGTGAGCGGGCCGGACGACGCGAGCAGGCGGGGCAGCCTGAGCGCGCCCGGCGCGCTGGCCGACGCCCCGGTGGCGGGCGCGGAAACCGAGAGCAGTGAGGCGGCCCAGCTGCCCGGCGAGCCGCTCGTGCAGCTCGCCGCGAGGTACGGGCTCCAGCCCAGCGCGGCCCGCCCGCCGCTCATCGAGTACCTCCGCCGGATCTGGCGGCGGCGCTATTTCGTCACCGGGTTCGCCACCGCGCAGAACGTCGCCATGTACACCGAGGCCAGGCTGGGCCAGGTCTGGCAGATACTGACGCCGCTGCTCAACGTGGCCGTGTACTACCTGATCTTCGGCCTGATCCTCAACACCAAGCGCGGGGTGCCTGACTTCATCGCGTTCCTGGTCATCGGGGTCTTCATCTTCAACTTCACGCAGCGGTCGTTCATCATCTCCTCGCGGGTGATGTGGGACAGCTTGCCGCTGATCAGGGCCCTGTACTTTCCCCGGGCCTGCCTTCCGTTGGGCTACGTGCTCATCGAGCTGCAGCAGCTGGGAATCTCCCTGATCGTGATCTTCGCGACCGTGCTGGCCGTCGGCCAGCCGGTCACCTGGTACTGGCTGCTGATCATTCCGGTCCTGATCATGCAGACGCTGTTCAACATCGGCGCGGCCTTCATCCTGGCCCGGTTCGGCGCCGGGTTCGACGACGTCAGCCAGCTGCTGCCGTTTATCGTGCGGACCTGGTTCTACGCGTCCGGCGTCATGTTCAGCATCCAGACCTTCAGCACCCTCAGAAACCACCCGACGCTGACCAGGATCCTGCAGTACAACCCGGCGGCGATCTACATCACGCTGACCAGGAACGCGCTGCTCGAATCGCAGCGGCAGAGTATGCCGGGCTCCAAGCCTCACAACCAGTTCTTGTGCAACCTGTACTACCATCCGCCGCCGTACAGCCAGCAGAGGTTCCACTCCGTGCAGCTGTATCACAAGTTCCTCAGCGCGAACATATTCAACAGCGCTCACTGCCCGGCCGTGGTCTCGCAGTCCAGCCTGTGGCTGTTCGGTGCGCTCTGGGCGGTGATCGTCCTGGTCGTCGGCTTCATCTTCTTCTGGCGGGCGGAGGTACAGTACGGCCGTGGCTGAGCCGATGGTGGTCGTGGACGACCTGCACGTCGTGTACCGGGTCTACGGCGCCGGCGGAGACAGGGGTACTGCCGCTACCGCCCTGATGCGGATGATGCGCCGGCAGCGGCGCCCCTCGATCCGCGAGGTGCACGCGCTCCGCGGCTTGTCCTTCGTGGCGTACCGGGGCGACGCAGTGGGCGTCATCGGGCGCAACGGCTCGGGCAAGTCGACGCTGCTGCGGGCGATCGCCGGCCTGCTCCCGGCCGAGCGCGGGTGCGTGTATACCGACGGCCACGGCGCGCTGCTCGGCGTCAACGCGGCGCTGCTGGAGGATCTCACCGGGGACAAGAACGTGATCCTCGGCTGCCTGGCCATGGGCATGAGCCGCCAGGAGGTCCGGGAGCTGTACCCCAGGATCGTGGAGTTCTCCGGGGTGGGCGACTTCGTCAACCTGCCCATGAAGACCTACTCGACCGGCATGGGCTCGCGGCTCAGGTTCGCGATCGCCTCGGCCAAGAGCCACGACATCCTGCTCATCGACGAGGCCCTGGCCACCGGGGACGCCGAATTCCGGGTCAAGAGCCACCGGCGCATCGACGAGCTGCGCGAGGCCGCGGGCACGGTGTTCGTGGTCGCGCACAACCTGGCCGAGATCGAGGAGACCTGCAACCGGGTTATCTGGCTGGAGAAGGGCAAGATCGTCCAGGCAGGCGAGGATGTCCTCGGCATCGTGGACGCCTACGTGGCGGCCTCCGGCGGTGAGCCGCGGGTCCGCGAGCCCGTGAAGAGGTAGGCCGCCGAAGAGCCGAGGCGGTCCTGGCCGGGTCGGTCAGGTGACCGCCCAGATCTCCCCGGCCCGGCCGTAGCAGTCCTCCTGGACCAGCCCGGTGCCGTTCGTGGTGCTGTCACCCGGGTCGGCCACGCACCGGCCAGAGTTCAAGCTGAACAGCTCGCCGTTGGATCCGATGGCCCAGTGCTGGTTGGCGCTGGCGGACTTGCAGGTAAAGATGTCAATCCTGGCCCCGTCCAGCTTGCTTGCCCCGGCCACGTCGAGGCACTTGCCGTTGATCCTCAGCGTGCCGTCCGGCTCCATGGTCCACTGCTCGCTCGCCCGGCCACTGCAGGGCGAGATCTGGATCTGGGTGCCGTTCACGGCCGCGTTGTTCGGATCTTTCAGGCACATGCCGGCGATTCCGGATTGCACCGGGCTGGCCGGGAGAATCCACGCCTGGTCGGGCTTTCCGCTGCAGTTGCTGATCCAGAGCTGGACGCCGTTCTTCGTGCCGCCCGGATCGGCCAGGCACCGGCCGGACACCGGGTTGAACAGCTCGCCGGCCGACCCGTCGATCAGCCACTGCTGGTTGGCTCCACCGTTACAGGTGAACAGCTGGACCTTGGTCTCGTTCGCCGTACCCCGGTTGAAGATGTCGAGGCACTTGCCGTGGATGGTCAGCGTCCCCGCCCCCCCGGGGTTGCCGTCCGGCTCGAACGTCCAGTCCTGCGAGGCTTTGCCGTTGCACGACCAGATCTGGACCTTGGTGCCGTTCTTGGCCGCGTTGCCGGTGTCGTCCATGCACATGCCCGCCAGGTCCACGTGCACCGGCCCAGACACCCCGTGGTAACCGGTGGTCAGCGACTTCACGACCACCATCGAGAACCTCACGGAGCTCGTGGCGCCGGTGCCGTCGGTCGCCGTGACCGTGACGGTGCTCGCGCTCGCGGCGCTGCCCAGCGTGCCGGTGATATGACCGCTGGCCCGGTCTATCGACAGCCCGGACGGGAGCCCGGTCGCAGAGTAGGTGAGCGTCTGGCCCGCCGCCGAGTCCAGGGCCTGCATGGCCAGGAACACCGGGGTGCCGGCTTGCTCGTCCTGCACGCCGGGGTCGGTGATCGTCACGACGTTGCCGGTCGCCGTGCTGGCGAACGCCCCCGTGCCGTCCGGGGTACCGTTGCCGGTCGGCCCGTCGTAGCCCGCCCCGGCATGGCACAGGTACTGCCGACTGGCCTCACAGGTGCCGTTGGAGCCGGAGGTCACGTCGTTCAGCGCCCCGCGAGCGGCCTGATACGGGTAGGAAGCCGGGTACGTGCGGGGCGCCGGGTCCCCCGCGAGCGCGTACACCGCGGCGATGATCGGCGTCGCCACGCTCGTGCCGCCCATCACCGACCAGCCGGACTTGTGGTAGGTGTCGTAGAAGGCCACGCCGGGCTTCGGGTTGGCTACCGCGGCCACGTCGTTCTCCGTCCGGTTGAGGCAGCCGCCAGAAGCGGAGTCGTCCGCGGTCTGCCAGGCCGGCTTCGGATCGGCACCCGAGCAGCCCGAGCCTGAGCCGCTCCACACCGTCTCGGTCCAGCCCCGGGAGACCCCGGAATCCCGGGTCAGGCTGGTACCGCCGACCGAGGTCACGTACTGGGATGACGATGGCCAGCCGGTCCCATAGCCTCCGCCGCCCGAGGCTACGGCGATGGCCACGCCCGGATGGTTGAAGTAGACGTTGTCGTAGAAGCTCTCGGAGGGGAATTCGCTTCCGTCCCAGCTGTTGGACAGGAACTTCGCGCCGGCGCCGACCGCCGTGTTGTCCGCGGTGCCGAGGTCGCCCAGACCATTCGTGTTGGCCTCGACCAGCAGGATGTGGCAGTTCGGGCAGATGGCCGAGACCATGTCCAGGTCCATGGACTCCTGGGCCGCCCACTGCACGTTCCCTGGCGGCAGCGGAGACGGCTTGCCTTGCTGGTTCAGCTTGGTCACGCACCCCGCACCGGTGCTGGGCTGGCATGGCGGCAGGCCATAGTGGGCGCGATACGTCGCCAGATCCGAGACCGCCTTCGAGTCGTTAAAGGCGTCCACCACGGCGATGGTCTCGCCGACGCCCCGACTGGACGACGCGCTGGCCAGGCTGTACGCGCTGCGCAGGTCGGCGGGCCCGTACCCGGACACGGCCTGGGCCCGGGCGACTCCCAGGCGGTGACCGGTGCTCGTGCGGATCAGGGACAGGCACTCCATCTGGCCGGCCCGGGTCGGGACCGGGCAGACGCGGCTGACGCCGGGCAGTTTCGGCGCTTGCGGCGCGGCCAGCGGCCGCTGCGCCGACAGCGGAGCGGGCGGTGTGGCGCGATGCCCGGCCGCGCGAACGGCGGCCGTGTCCCGGCCCACCGCCCACGAGGCAGCGGCGGATGCCATCGCGCTGGCCGGAACGGCCGCCAGTGCGGTCGCGGCCAGGCCGACCGCGGCGATGAGTGCCGCCACCCGGGGGCGGATGCGATTCCCGGGCCGACCGCCGACCTGCCCGGAGCCGATGGTGTGACGATCGCGGTGCTGCCGGTGCATGGATCGATCCCTCCCCTGACCCATGGCGCGCCCCCGCGACCAGCAGGAGCGACCAGATGAACCGGCGGCGGCACCGTACCCTCCGCAGCGCCCCCGCCCGGAGCAAGCTATATCAGGTGCTGTTGGTTATCCACAAGGATGCCGGAGATTACGGCAAATTTAGCCGGGCATGAGCCCCTGCCCGACCGTGCGCAGTGGGCACCATGGTACAAGTTCCGTCTAGCTGTCCTGCTCCGCGAGCCCCGGGCGCCCCAGCCCCGGATGCCCGTCTACTGTCCGGGATCGGCGAGCGGCAGCCGCAGCCGCATGACCGTCCCGCCCTGCGGCCGGGACGTGGCTGTCAGCTCCCCGCCCTGGGCCCGGGCCAGCCGACGGGCGATGTAGAGTCCGAGGCCGATGCCGCCGAACCGGCGCCGGTCACCGGTTTCACCCTGCACGAAGCGCTCGAAGATCCGCTCGTGATCGCCTGCCGCGATGCCGATGCCGTCGTCGGCCACGGCCACCTCGATCTGGCTCTCCAGGACGCGGACCCGTACCGTGACCGTGCCGCCTTCGGGCGAGTACTTGAATGCGTTCTCCAGCAGCTGGCCGACGATGATGTCGGTGGCCAGCTCGTCGCCGAACGCGGTCGGCAGCCGTTCCGGGATCACGGCGGTAAGGACGTGCCGGTCCGACAGGGACTTGAATGCGGAGGCCGACGCGGACAGCACCGCGGCCAGGTCGAACGGCCCGTTACTCACGGTGAGCTGCTCGGCGCCGGCCCGCGAGCCGAGCAGCAACTGCTCCACCAGGCGACCGAGCGAGCCCGCCCGCTCGGCGATCGTCTGCACCGCGGTCCGGCGATCGGGATCGGGCAGCTTCTCCCAGCGACTGGCCAGGGTGCTGGCAAAGCCCTGCACGACCGTGATCGGCGTGCGCAGTTCATGGCTGGTCGTGGCCAGGAACAGGTCCTTGGCCTCCTCGAGCTCCTTGGCCGCCGTGACGTCGCGGAAGTCCAGCACCCGCTCCTGGCTGCCGTCCAGCCGGTTGCACAAGATGTCGAGCCAGCGCCCGCTGCGCAGCCGGTGGGCAAGCTTCTCGCCCGGCTCGGGCAGCGGGAACGGCGGCGGCCGGCCAGCCACCTGGCTCGCCGAAACTCCGGTCAGCCGGTCCGCGGCCGGATTCCACTGCAGCACGTAGCCGTCGCCGTCGAGCACCGCGATGCCGTCCGCGCTGCCGTCGATCACCGCGCGCTCGTGCGCCCGCTGCTTCTCCACTTCCTCGAACGCCATGGCGTTGCCAAGCGCGACACCGGCGTGCCCGGCCAGCAGCTCCAGCAGCTCCAGCTCGAGATGCCCGACCTTCCGCTCGTTGTACAGCGCGTAGAGCGCGCCGTACGGCCGCCCCCCGACGTGCGACAGGCCGAGGGCGATCGTGTGCAAGCCGGGCAGCGCGGACCAGACCAGGTCGTCGAACCCGCCCGCCTTGTCGGTGGTCATCATCACGGTCTTGCCCGAGCGCATCAGCTCACCGACCAAGCTGTTGCGTAGCGCGGCGGTGCGGCCGCGCAGGCTGCCCGGCAGGCCGTCCATGCTGACCAGCCGGAGCACGCTGTCCTCGATGATCACGAACCCGCCGGCGTCGGCGCCGGTCAGCTCGCGCAGGCTGGCCGCGATCCGGTCGAGCACCGCATGCAGATCACGCTGCGCGTTCATGTCCGCGACCACGTCGCCCAGCCGGCGCACCACCCGCGCCCGCTCGGCCATGCGGTGCCTGGCCGCCTCGTCCTCCTGGGTCCGGCGCATCAGCTTCACCCACCCGATGACCTGGCCGGCCGGGGAACTGAGCACGCTGGTATCGATGAGGACGTCGATCAGGTCGCCGTCCTTGCGTACGCGACGGGTCGCGTACGTGACCGAGCCGCCGGCCCGGGCCCGCTCGAGCACGGCATTGTGCTCGGCCTTCAACTCGTCGGTGATGAACGGCGGCTTCCGCCCGACGACCTCGGCGGCGCTCCAGCCGAACAGGCGCTCGGCCGCCGGATTCCACAGCAGAACGGTGCGTTCGGTATCGAACGCGACGATGGCATCGGGCGCGGAGTCGATCACCGCCCGGGCCATGGCGCCCACCCGCAGCTGCCTGTCTGCTGGCGACGTTTCTGGACCCACGGGATTTATCGTGGCATGCGATCATGCTCGCGACACGCTCATCCAGCAGCAGGATGCCCGGATCGTGACATCGTCATCCCGGCAGCAGGACACCGGGATTGAGCAGGTCACCGGGGTCCAGCGCCGTCTTGACCGCGCGCATCGCCGCGATTTCGGACGGTGAGCGGCTCAGGTGCAGCAGCCCCGCCTTGGCGCGGCCGATGCCGTGCTCGGCCGAGATCGTACCGCCGTGCGCGGCGGCCAGCCGCATCACGGTCTCGTCCACGGTGCCGTCATCGGGATCCGGGCCGAGCACGTTCACGTGCAGGTTCCCCGCACCGATGTGGCCGAACACGAACACCTGCGGAGCCGGCGCCACACCGCCCGTCGCGTTCACCGCCGCCGCCCTGACCGCCGGGTCGAGCTCTGCGCGGAACGGGGCGATCCGGGCGAGCGGCACGGCCACGTCCATCTTGTGCGGGATGCCGATAGCGCTGATCGCCTCGGTGAGGCGCTCTCGGTAGGCCCACAGCGCGGCGCGGCCCGCCGCGTCTATCGCGACGGCCGCCTCGGCCAGCGACGGTATCGCCGCCAGCCGTTCGGCCTCGTCGGCCGAACCCGATAGCTCTGCGAGCAGGTAGGCCGGAGCCGCGCGGCTCAGCGGGGCGGGCAGCCCTGCCAGCTCGCGGACCAGCTCGACGCCGGACGCCTCGATGTACTCGGCGGCGCGCAGACCGGGGGCCAGCGCGCGGATCTCCGCATGCAGGGCGGCCGCGGCCGCGATGCCGTCCACCCCGGCCAGCATCGTCACCGCGGCGGTCTCGGCAGGCCACAGCCGCAGCCGGGCCGCGGTGATCACCGCGAGCGTGCCCTCGCTCCCGGCCAGCAGCTGGGCCAGGTCGTAGCCCGCGTTGTCGGCGGCCAACCCGGACAGCCGGGACACGATGCTGCCGTCGGCGAGCACGGCCTCGATGCCCAGCAACTGAGACCGGGTAGCGCCGTAGCGAATCGTGTTGATCCCGCCGGCGTTAGTGGCGATCGTGCCGCCGACCGTGGCCGACTCGCGGGACGCGAGGTTCACCCCGTAGGCCAGGCCGGCCGCGGCGGCGTGCGCCCGCAGGTCGGCGATGGTGGCGCCGGCGCCCGCGGTGACCTGCGCGGCCAGCGGGTCCACCGGGCCGAGGTCGCGCAGCCGCCTGGTGGACAGTACGACCACGCCGTGGCCGTGGCGGCCGCCGCCGGGGGGCACCGACCCGCCCACCAGGCCGGTGTTGCCGCCCTGCGGCACCACAGCGGCACCATGCCCGGCGCAGGCCCGCAGCACCGCTGCGACCTGGCTCGGCGACCCGGGCCGGACCGCGCACAGCGCGCCGCCGGTATACCGGCGGGTCCAGTCGGTGGTGTACCCGGCCAGCAGGTCCGGGTCGGCGAGCACGTGCTCATCCCCGACCTCGCGCGCGAGATCGCGCAGCAGGCCGTTTGTGCCGCTCAGCCCGGCATCGGCCGCGGTCACTTGAGCAGCCGGGAGAGCCGGCGGTCGGCCAGCGGCTTGCCTCCCGTCTGGCAGGTCGGGCAGTACTGCAGCGCGGAGTCGGCGAACGAGACCTCGCGCACCGTGTCGCCGCACACCGGGCACGGCTGCCCGGCCCGGCCATGCACCCTGAGCCCGGCCTTCTTCTCCGCCTTGAGGTCCCCGGCCGCCAGGCCGGCCGACCTGGCCACGGCCTCGCGCAGCGTGGTCACGATCACGTCGTGCAGCGCGGCCACCTCGTCACTGTCCAGGCTGGCGGCCAGCCGGAAGGGCGACATCCGCGCCGCGTGCAGCACCTCGTCGGAGTACGCGTTGCCTATCCCGGCGATCACCGATTGGTCGCGGAGCAGGCCCTTGATCTGGGTCCGGCGGCCGGCCAGCAGGCCCGCCAGCGTCTCGGTGGTGAAGTCGGCGGCCAGCGGGTCGGGTCCCAGCCGGGCCACCCCGGGGACCTCGGCCGGGTCGGTGACCAGGTAGACCGCGAGTCGCTTCTTGGTGCCAGCTTCGGTGAGGTCGAAGCCCGATCCGTCGTCCAGCCGGACCCGGAAGGCGAGCGGGCCCTTTCCAGGCCGGGTCGGCTCGTCGGGCAGGCTGTCGCGCCAGCGCAGCCATCCGCCCCGGGCCAGGTGCATCACCATGTGCAGCGGGGCACCGTCGGTGCTGACGTCAAGGTCCAGGAACTTGCCGTGCCGGCTGACCCCGGTGATGGTGCGGCCGCGAAGCTCGGTGACGTCGGGCTGGTAGGTCTTGAGCACGGAGATCGCGGCGACGTCGGCCCGCTCTATGGCATGGCCGACCGCCCGCTCGCGCAGGAACGCGGCGAGCGCCTCGACCTCGGGAAGTTCGGGCATAATCTCGATTCTGCCCTGCACCCGGGGCCAGGGCGAACAGAGCCTCGGGCCCGCCGCCGAACCCACGGGCCACTGCGCGCACATGGGTCCCTGTAGCCACTGGATTGGTTGCTTAATACAAACTATTCTCAGTACTGAAAGGGCATGATGCGGGTAGCTTGCTGACAGTTTGGCCGATCCGGGCTACGGTGCGGGTGAGCGGGACAGCAACTCGCACCGGGAGCACTGGTTCCCGCAAGGACGAAGGCGATGGCCCAGGCAGAGTCACAGCCCGCTCCGGGTCAGCCGGAGGGGCGCCGCCGGCCGCTATGGCACGGCCGGCAGGAGCGGCACGCGCCGCAGGAGCGGCCGTGGCCGCCGGATGATGGCGAACGCGCGCACGTCCGCCTCGAGCACCCCGTGGTGGTCGGCTACGACGGGTCGGAATCCAGCAGGCACGCGCTCGCCTACGGGGCGGGCATGGCCCGGCGGCTGAACCGCCCACTGCTCATCGTGCACGTATGCCCGGCGGGGGTGTACTGCGAACCGCTGACCGGTCAGGTGGTCGGGGTGCAGCGGGACCGCGAGGAACTGGAGCGCTGGCTGGTCGCCGAGTTCGACCAGATCGCCGACCGGACCGAACTGAAGGTAAGCGTGCTCACCCGGCGCGGCAACCCGGCCAGGGAACTCGCGGCCACGGCCGACGAGCAGGGCGCCGACGCGCTCGTGATCGGCGCACCGACCCGGCTGTGGCATCAGGTGGCGGGTTCGGTCCCCGGCTGGCTGGCACGGCACGCCCACTGCCCCGTCATGGTCGTCCCCTGACCTCCGGCTTAACGCCCGGCGCCCCGGCGTCGGTTCGGTCAACCCGACCAGCGCTCTCCCCCCGCACCTGCCTCCCGTGAAGGTAGTCAATGTGCCGTTGCCGACCTTCCTGGGGCGGCGATGTGCCATCGACCACCTCGGCATCGGCCCCGGCTCCCGCTGACCTTGATCGATGGCCTATTGCCGTGGTTATAACAATGCGCATCGAGGGGTTGGTTCCGGGGGGCAGCCAGGCAAGCCGCGGGGCGGGAGCCGGGAGCGTTAGCTGGCGGCGGGGCGGCGGGTGATGAGCAGGGACTGCGCGGCGACGCCGACCGGGCCCTGGCGATCAGACAGTGCCGCCGTGGCCAGCCCCGCGCCGCCGGCCGAGATCATGGTCGAGGCATCCAGCAAGATCCACTCGCCGTCCGCCTCCCGATGCAGGTGGACGGTGAACTCGGGATTGATGAACTGCCACTCGGTGATGTCCAGCTGACTGGACAGGCCGTTGCCGCTGTCCGCCACGGTGAGCACCCGCTGCAGTGGGCTGAGCTCCTCGTCGGGGACGAGCGGGTACCGCAGCCTGGACCACACGCTCGCCGGGCCGAGCGCGCCGAACTCGCCCTTCACCGGACGCCACTCGATCGCCGAGAGGTACCCATCCACCCAGCCGAGCGGCGGCCGCTCGATGGACTGAGCCGGCAGCTCGGGCGGCGGCGCGAGCCTGGCCGGCACCGACGGGCTCTCCGCGCGCCGCACCCGCCAGGCCCGGGCCGAAGCCACGTCACGTCCGCCGACGTGGGCCGCCGCCTCGACCAGCTCGACGCTCCGGCCGGGCCGGATCACCCGGGCCCGCAGCTCGAGCTCGCCCACCGGGACGGCGCCGAGGATCTCGCAGGTGAACCGGGCGATGACCATGTCATCGCGGGGATCGCAGCGCTCGATGGCCCGCCCGAGCAGCGCGCTCGGCGGGCCGCCGTGCTGGGCGCGCGGATCCCACGGCCCCGTCGTATGCTCCGTCGCCCGCCAGCGCCCCTCGCCGAGAGGAACATAGAAGCTTCCACTCACCCGTGGATGCTATCCACCGCCCCCGGGCCAGGCCGCTGCAGGCGGGCGTGGCCACATAAACCAGATAACTGGATAAACCAGATACGAGGAGTAGACCGCCCCCCGCGCGGGTAGTCACCTAGGCCGCGCCATCCCTGGGATAAACGACGCGACGATCCCCGTGCGCAAGCACAGGGATCGCGTAGAGTCCCCGGGGGTTCCAGGGGGTCGCCCCCCTGGGACAAATGACGTGGCGATCTCGGTGCGCACCAGCTCGGCCGGGCGAAGCCCGGCCCTGCGGGGGTTCCAGGGGGTCGCCCCCCTGGGACAAATGACGCGACGACCCCGGTGCGCAAGCACAGGGGTCGCGTAGAGTCGCGTGGGCGAGGAGGGATTTGAACCCTCACGTCCTTGCGGACACACGGACCTGAACCGTGCGCGTCTGCCGTTCCGCCACCCGCCCGGAGTGCACGCCGGGGCAACTGACTCCGTGTCACGAGTGTACGCACCGGCTCTTGGCAAGGAGTCAGGTTAGCACGTCACCCGGCCAGCCAGGCCGCGGATACGATCGGAGTCACGTAGCGAAGGGAGGTACCTCTGTGGGAGTGCTACAGCGCTTCGAACAGCGGCTTGAGGGGATGGTCGAGGGTGCCTTCGCGCGGGCGTTCAAGTCCGATTTGCAACCGGTGGAGATCGCCAGCGCCATACAGCGGGAGATGGATGACCGTGCCGCGATCGTGGCCCAGGGCAGGACCCTGGTGCCGAACGACTTCGTGGTGGAACTCGCCGAATCCGATTACGAGCGCCTGGGGGTTTACGCGGACAGTCTGAGCGTCGAGTTCGCCAACCTGGCCCGGGAGCACGCCAAGGAACAGGGCTACTCCTTCGTCGGGCCGGTGCGGACGCGTTTCGAGGGAGTGCGCGACCTGACCATGGGCACGTTCCGGATCCGGTCCGGCGTGATCCGGGGCACCACCGTCGAGGGAGGCGAGATCCGCCAGCCCGCCAGCGACGTGCCGACCCCGCGGCAGGACCGCTTCACCGGCCACCCGCGGCTGCTGGTGTCCGGGCCGGAGCCGGGGCCTGACGGCGCCAGGCAGCGGACCTACGAGCTGACCACGCCGGTGACGCTGCTCGGCCGGGGTACCGACTGCGACCTCCGCCTCATCGATCCGGGCGTATCCCGGCACCATGCCGAGCTGCGGATCGAGGACGGCGAAGTTGTCCTGGTCGATCTGGGGTCCACGAACGGTACCTTCGTCAATGGCCAGCCGGTCCGGCGAGTGCTGCTGACCGACGGCACCCGCGTCACGCTGGGCCGCACGACGCTCGTGTTCCGCAACGACGACGGCCGCTGACGGAATCCCAGGCAGGAAGCATGACCCGATGAGCACGCTCACCCTCCTTCTCATCAGGCTAGCCTTCCTCGCTATCTTGTGGCTGTTCGTGATCGCGGCGGTGGGCGTGGTGCGCACGGACATGTTCGGGGCGTCCAGAAGCAGCCGCAAGGCGAGGCGTCAGCTCAAGGCAGCAGCGCGCCCGACCCGGCCGCCGCGCAGCGGCCGGAACAACCGCAGCGAGCCGAACCGGCTCCTGGTGACCTCGGGTGCCCTGGCCGGCACCAGCCTCGGCCTGACCGGCCAGCAAATCACCGTCGGTCGGGCCAATGACGCCACGCTGGTACTCAACGATGACTACGCTTCGAGCCGACATGCCCGGCTATTCCCGCAAGATGGTCAGTGGATCGTTGAAGACCTCGGTTCGACTAACGGCACCTACATCGACCGTCAGAAGGTGACGCAGCCGACACCCGTGCCTGTCGGCGTGCCGATCCGCATCGGCAAGACCGTCCTGGAACTGCGCAGATGACACTTGCACTTCGCTACGCGGTCCGCTCGGACGTCGGCCTGCTCCGAGAGGGCAACGAGGACTCGGCGTACGCGGGCCCGCACCTGCTCGCCCTCGCCGACGGCATGGGCGGTCATGCGGCCGGCGAGGTGGCCAGCGCCGTAGCGATCTCTGCGCTGATGGGCCTGGACGACGATGTGCCCGGCCTGGACATGCTGGGCGCGCTGGCCGACGCGGTCGCTAAGGCGAACGCGCAGCTGCATGACATGAGCGCCGTCGACGCGTCGGTGGAGGGCATGGGGACCACGCTTACCGCCATGCTCTGGTCCCTGCCGCGGGTCGCCCTCTGCCACATCGGGGACTCGCGCGCCTACATGCTGCGCGATGGCGAGTTCTACCAGATCACCCGGGACCACACCCTGGTCCAGTCGCTGCTGGATGAGGGCCGGATCAGCGAGGACGAAGCCGCGACCCATCCGCAGCGCTCGCTGATCCTGCGCGCGCTGGACAGCCGGACCGACGCCGAGCCGGACCTGTCGCTGCGCGAGGCGCTTCCCGGAGACAGGTACCTGCTGTGCTCCGACGGCCTGTCCGACGTAGTCACCGAGGAAACCCTGCACCGGACCCTGCTCGCCATCCCCGACCCGGACGATGTGGTCATCCAGTTGGTCGAGTTGGCCAACCGGGCCGGCGGCCCCGACAACATCACCTGCATCGTCGCCGACGTGCTGGACACGGCCACCAGCAGGGTGGCTCCCAGTGAGCTGTCCGTGGTCGCGGGGGCGGTGTCCAACCAGGGCACCGCGGCGCCGATGGCCCACGCGGATACCCCGGCCAACCGGGCGCACAGGCTCACCCAGCCCGTCGATGGACCCGACGACGAGAATCTCGCCGCGGCCAACGGCCGCGCCGGCGGTGGCGAGCAGGGACACAGGAGGCCCTGGCCCCTCGTCACCGCCATCCTCGTGGTCCTGGTGGTCGTGATCCTCGGCGGCGGGTTCGCCGCGTGGACTTACACCCAGCACCAGTACTTCGTGGGCGCCAGCGATGGCCAGGTCGCGATCTTCCGCGGCGTCAACCAGCAGGTGGCCGGGATCAGCCTGTCCAGCGTCTACCGCCGGACCGGCATCCCGATCACGCAGGTGACCGTGGATGACCGTCAGCAGGTCATGAACACGATCACCGCGTCCAGCCTGCCCGAGGCGGACAAGATCGTGTCCAGCATCCGGCAAGGCGTCCAGAAGTGCCAGCAGGCGGATGCCGCCCAGCAGAAGTACCAGGCGGCGAAGAAGAAGTACGACCAGCGCCTCGCCGCCTACCAGGCACTCAAGCACAAGCACCGAGCAGACAAGCCCACCCCCCCGGCCAACCCTGGCCCCGTCCCGTCCAACTGCCCGGCCGGCGCGAATGCCGGGGCCGGCGGATCGTCGGGCTCGACCGGTACGGGCAGCCCGTCCAGCGGACCGGCGAGCCCGTCCACCAGCGGGTCTACGCCATGAGCGCGGTCAGCACCCATCCAGGCGGCGGGCTGCCCGGGGGGATTGACCATCCCATCGCGATGCCGCGCAGCAGGCGGCGCACCGAACTGCTCATGCTCATCTTCACCGTGGCGGTGGTCGCCTTCGCCTACGCCAACGTGGGCCTGGGGCTGAAGGGGCAGCTGCCAGCCGGGATGGTCGAGTACTGCCTCGGCTTCGCGGTACTTGTGCTGCTCGCCCACCTGGCGGTGCGCCGGTTCGCCCCGTGGGCGGATCCGCTGATGCTCCCGCTGGCCGCGCTGCTGAACGGCCTCGGCATCGTGATGATCTACCGGCTGCAGGAAGTCGGCCGGAACGGGAACCCGGGGCAGCTGTCGGTCCCGATGAGCGCATCGGCCACCGGCATCCAGCTCCTGTACACCGCGTTCGGGATCGCCGGCTTCATCGCCGTGCTCGCGCTGATCCGCGAGCCTCGGGTGCTGCAGCGGTACACCTACACGTTCGGGATCATCGGCCTGATCCTGCTGGCCATCCCGGCACTGCTGCCCTCCTCGATCAGCGAGGTGCCGGGTACCGGCGCGAAGATCCAGATCGCCGTCGGCGGGTTCAGCTTCCAGCCGGAAGAATTCGCCAAGCTCGCGCTGGCCGTGTTCTTCGCCAGCTACCTGGTGACCAAGCGCGACGTGCTCGCGCTGGCCGGGCGGCGCGTCCTCGGCATCGACCTGCCCAGGGCCCGCGACCTCGGCCCGGTGCTGATCGCCTGGGCGGCCAGCCTGCTGGTGCTGGTCTTCGAGTCCGACATCGGCACCTCGGCGCTGTTCTTCGGCATGTTCGTGGTCATGATCTACATCGCCACCCAGCGGACGTCCTGGCTGATCATCGGGCTGGGCTTGTTCGTGGCCGGCTCCTTCGCCGCCAGCCGCGTATTCAGCCATGTCGGCGAGCGGTTCGACATCTGGCTGCACCCGTTCGCCGGCCAGAACCCGACGCACAATGCCTACCAGCTCGTGCAGGGCCTGTACGGGATGGGGTTCGGCGGCGTGCTCGGCCGCGGCCTCGGCGGCGGGCAGCCGTACTACACGCCGCTGGTGCAGAGCGACTTCATCATCACCGCGTTCGGCGAGGAGATCGGGCTCACCGGGCTGATGGCACTGCTGATCATCTACGGCCTCATCGTGGAGCGCGGGCTGCGGGCGGCGATCTCCGCGCGCGACCCGTTCGCCAAGCTGCTGGCGGGCGGGCTGGCGTTCGTGCTGGCGCTGCAGGTGTTCGTGATCGTGGGCGGGGTAACCAGGCTCATCCCGCTCACCGGCATCACCACGCCGTTCCTGTCCCAGGGCGGCTCGTCCCTGGTGGCCAGCTGGATGCTGATCGCCGTGCTGATGCGGGTCAGCGACACGGCCCGGCGACCGCCACCGCAGGCGATCCAGGACGAGGGCATGACGCAGGTGGTGAGGGTCAGATGAACCGCGCGCTGCGCCGTATCTCGCTGGCCTGCCTGGTCATGTTCGTGCTGCTGCTGATCAACGTGAACTTTCTGCAGGGGTTCCAGGCCAACAGCCTCGCCGGCGAGAAGGGCAACAGCCGCACGTTCGACCAGCAGTACCAGTACCAGCGCGGCTCGATCAGCACCGCTGACGGAGTCGTGGTCGCCAAGTCACTGCCGGTGAAGGGGATCTACAAGTTCCAGCGCCACTACCCGTACGGTCCGGTATACGCGCCGGTGACCGGCTACAACTCGCTGTACGGGTCGACCGGCATCGAGCAGGCCGAGAACAAGCTGCTATCCGGGACCGATCCGACGCTCACCGTGCGCAACCTGATCGACCTGATCACCGGCAAGCAGAAGCAGGGCGCGAGCGTGCAGCTGACCATCAACTCCAAGGCCCAGCAGGCGGCGTACGCAGCGCTCAAGAAGCTCGGCAAGTCGGGTGCCGTCGTGGCGCTCAACCCGAAGACCGGGGCGATCCTGGCACTGGCCTCCTACCCCAGCTTCGACCCCAACAGGTACGCCACGTTCGACGGGGTCAAGCTCAACAAGATCGACGCCAGGTACCGCAAAGATCCCTCCCAGCCGCTGCTCAACCGGGCCATCAACGGCACCTACCCGCCCGGCTCCACCTTCAAGATCGTGACGAGCTCGACGGCGTTCAGCACCGGCCGGTACAACCCGCAGACCACCGTGGACGCACCCACCTCGCTGTCGTTCCCGGACAGCAACAAGACCCTGGTCAACGACAACGGGGAGTCCTGCGGGAGCGGCCACGTCCAGCTCATCTTTGCCTTCACCCTGTCGTGCAACACGGCCTTCGGTCACCTCGGTGACCAGCTGGGCAGCCCGGCGCTCAAGCGGGAGGCGGAAAAGTACGGTTTCAACCGCTCCAACCTGGCCATCCCGATGCCGGTGTCGCCGAGCAACTTCCCGTTGGTCAGCGGCCACGCGTTTACCGCCTACTCCGCGATCGGCCAGTTCGACGACACGGTCACGCCGATGCAGGAAGCCATGCTCGCCGCGACGGTCGCCAACCGCGGCAAGCTGATGAAGCCCTACCTGGTCCAGGACGTGAAGGCGCCAGACCTCACCACGGTCCAGCAGGCCAAGCCCACCCAGCTCAGCCAGCCGGTGAGCGGGAAGAACGCCGACCAGCTCAAGCAGATGATGCTCAGCGTGGTGAACAATCCGAGCGGCACCGCGTACATAGTCACCGGCATCCACGACCAGAGGCTCGACATCGCCGCGAAGACCGGTACGGCGCAGAACGGGAGCAACAACACCGGCCTGAATGACGCGGTGTTCACCGCACTCGCACCTGCTTCCAACCCATCGATCGCTATCGGCGTCATCATTAAAGGCGGGGGCTACGGCGCCGCGGCCGCGGGTCCGATCGCGGTACAAGTGATCAAGGCATACCTGAATACCCAGGGGCGCTAGTGACCGGCATACCTGAGCAGGATTCGGCGGGCGCTGACCCGGCCGGGACCGAGGCTGCCGTGCCCGTCGACCCCGGCACGGACCAGGCCAGCCCGAAGCCGGTACCCCCCGCGGAACCCGTGACCGACCCGGACCTGCGCCGGGCGGCCATCGCGCCGGACGCGGACCAGGCCAGCCCGAATCTGGTACCCCCTGCGGAACCCGTGACCGACCCGGACCTGGGCCGGGCGGGCATCGCGCCGGATTCGGCGGCCGACCCGGCTGCGGGCCTGCCGGACGGATCCCCGCCCCTTCCGAACGGACACGTGCTGAACAGGCGCTATCGGCTGACCGGGCGGATAGCGGCTGGAGGCATGGGCGAGGTCTGGCGCGGCACGGACGAGCTGCTCGGCCGGGCGGTGGCGGTCAAGCTGCTCCGGGACGCGCACGCGGCCGACGAGCAGTTCCGGGCGCGGTTTCGGGCCGAGGCGCAGTATGCAGCTTCGCTGTCGCACCCCGGGATCGCGAGGGTCTACGACTACGGCGAGTCGGTCGCCGGACCGGACGGCGACGAACGGTCCCCTGGCCCGACCGCGTACCTGGTCATGGAGCTGGTGGACGGCGAACCGCTGTCCGCGACCCTGGCCCGCGAGCGCAGGATGAACGTCGACGCCGCGCTCGACATCATCGCGCAGGCGGCCTCGGCACTGGCTGCCGCGCACGAGGCCGGCATCGTGCACCGCGACGTCAAGCCGGGCAACCTGCTGATCACGTCCGAGGGTCAGGTGAAGATCACTGACTTCGGGATCGCGCGAGCCGCGCTCGCCGCGCACCTGACCCAGAGCGGCATGGTCATGGGTACGGCCCAGTACGTCTCGCCGGAGCAGGCCACCGCCCGCCCGATCACCACGGCCACCGACATCTACTCGCTGGGCGTGGTCGGCTATGAGTGCCTGGCGGGCCGCCCCCCGTTCACCGCGGAAACCCCGATCGCGTTGGCGCTCGCGCACGTCCACAAACCGCCGCCGCCGCTGCCTGACGACGTGCCGGCGCCGGTGGCGGCCCTGGTCGGGCAGATGCTGGCCAAGGAACCGTCGGGCCGCCCCGCCAGCGCCCGGCTGGTCGCCGACCGGGCCATCGCCCTGCGGGACAAGTCGCTGGCGGGCGAGAAGGCCTGGCCCGCCGGATCCGCCGAGCGGACCGGGCCCGCGGCCTGGTTCCCCGAGGCCAGCCCGACCAGCCCCGAGCTGCGCCACGCGGGTACCGCGCCGATACCCACGGCAGTCTCGCGACGGCCCCGCTCGCGACGCCCGGCGGCCCTGATGATCACCACCGGAGCCGTGGGCGCGGTGGCGGCGGCGGCAGTCATCGCGCTCATGGCCGCGAACAAGCATCCGGGCACGGCGAGCACGACGGGGCCGACCACGAGCGCACCGGCGCACCACACCCAGCGGCCAGCCCGCAGGACCTCACCGCAGCCCAGCTTCTCCAGCCAGCTGGTGCCCACGACACCCGCGACACCGACGCCATCGACCAGCTCCCGGCATCCGTCGCCCACCCCTACCACTTCTACGCCGCCCACGCCGAGCCCGGCGCCGAGCTCGCCCACCAGTCCGAGCACGTCGCCCCCCACATCCTCGCCGCCGACCCCGACGGGGACCCCCACGCCGACACAGAGCGTCTCCGCCCCGCCGACCGGGACCGGGGCGGCGGCACTAGGCCCCCAGGCAGCGAACACTAGGACGCAGGACAGGTAGGAAAGTGCGAGATATGACACAGCCCAGGCTGCTCGGCGGCCGTTATGAGCTCGACGGGGTTGTCGGGCGCGGCGGCATGGCCGAGGTCTACCGGGCTCGCGACATCCGCCTTGACCGCGTGGTGGCGGTGAAGACGCTCCGCGAGGACCTAGCCCGTGACCAGACGTTCCAGGCCCGGTTCCGTCGCGAGGCCCAGTCCGCCGCCTCACTCAACCACCCGTCGATCGTCGCGGTGTACGACACCGGCGAGGACAACCACGGGTCGGCGCCCGTCCCGTACATCGTGATGGAGTACGTGGACGGCCGGACCGTGCGGGACCTGATGCGCGCCGATCGCCGGCTGCTGCCCGAGCGCGCGCTGGAGATCACCGACGGGGTACTGCGCGCACTGGACTACAGCCATCGCAATGGCATCGTGCACCGCGACATCAAGCCGGCCAACGTCATGGTCACCCGGAACGGCGACATCAAGGTGATGGACTTCGGCATCGCCAGAGCGGTGAGCGACGCCCAGGCCACGATGACCCAGACCGCGCAGGTGATCGGTACCGCGCAGTATCTGTCCCCTGAGCAAGCGCGGGGCGAGCGGGTGGACGCGCGCAGCGACCTGTACTCGACCGGATGCCTGCTGTATGAGCTGCTGACCGGCCGGCCGCCGTTCACTGGCGACTCGCCGGTGGCCATCGCCTACCAGCACGTGACCGAGAACCCCGTCCCGCCGTCCCGGGTGGATCCGGAGATCCCGCCCTGGGCCGACGCGATCGTGATGAAGGCGATGGCCAAGGACCCGGCGCGCCGGTACCAGACCGCGGGCGAGATGCGCGCGGACATCCAGCGCGGGCTGTCAGGCATGCCGGTGAACGCGCCGCCCACCGCCGCCTACCAGCGCACCCAGCGGATGGGCCCGTCGACCATGATGGCCGCGCCCGGCGGGTACGGCGGCTCCACCAGTTCCATCCCCGCCTACCGGTACGGCGGCCCGGATGACGGCTCCGAGCAACCCCGCAAGAACAAGTGGTGGCTCTGGGTGCTCGGCATCCTGATCGTCCTCGGCGCGATCGGCGCGGTTGCCTACCTGCTGCTGGCCGGCGGCAGCAAGACCTACGCGGTACCGCAGGTGCAGGGGCTGACTCAGTCGAAGGCCGAGACGAAGGTCACGCAGGCGCACCTTAAGCCGGTATCGGTCAAGCAGGCCAACGCCACGGTGGCCGCCGGTCATGTCATCGCCAGCAGCCCGCCGTTCGGGAACCTGGAGCCCGCCGGGACCGTCGTGACCCTGTACGTGTCGACCGGCCCGAAACTGGTCCATGTGCCCAATGTCGTCGGGCAGAACGTCAGCCAGGCACAGAACAGCGTGAGCAGTAGGGGCCTCAGCCCGCACGTCCGGACCAACCCGAACTCGACCCAGCCCCAGGGGACCGTAATCAAGCAGAATCCGCTGGCCGGAACGGCGGTCAAGCCGGGCACCTCGGTCACGATCGTGGTCTCCGGTGGCGGCGTCCGGGTGCCGAACGAGATCGGACAGTCGCTCCAGGTTGCGCAGGGCGCCCTGCAGGGCGACGGCCTGAACTACACCGTCACCAGGGTGCCGGCCACCGGCGGCACGACTCCCGGCACCGTGGTCGGCATGCAGCCGGGACCGGGCACCGTGGTCCCGAAGGGCACCTCGATCACCCTGCAGGTGGCGAAGCAGCAGCCCACTTCGCCGCCGACCAGTCCGCCGACTTCCCCGCCGACCAGTCCGCCGACCTCGCCGCCGACCACCAGCCCGCAGACCTGACCGGCGGTTCGCGGGAACCTGGCTCGCGGGAACGTGGCTCGCGGGAACGTGGCTCGCGGAAACGGTGAGTGGCCGGTCGTCGTCTGATCGGCCAGCAAACGCTGCAGGTTTGCGGAGTGCCCGTGGTTCATGCCGCCGGACTCTTGCGCGGAATATTACGGGCAAGTAGCGTACTCGCGGGCCGGCTACGGGCACGCCCCGGCATCGCCGGGATACGGTCAACCGATGATCGCCGGCTTGGCTCCTGTGGTGCCCGCACCTGGATCAGGGAGGGAATTGATCACATGGGTAAGCGCATAGCCACGGCTCTCCTTTCGGCCGGAGCAGTTGCCCTGACCATTGGCCTGTCGGCCCCGGCAGCACTGGCCGCCGCCGCCGCGACCTGGACGGTCTCCCCCGGCGGAGCGATCACCGGGAAGGCCGGCACGACCACGCTGACCGACACGACGTCGAGCATCTCGTTGTCCTGCACGTCGTCGAAGCTGGCCGGCTCGCTGAAGTCAGGAAAGGGCCTCCCGGGCAAAGGCCTCGGGACCGTCACTTCGGTCGCGTTCAACAAGTGCACCGTGCTGAGCGTCACGATCTCGCTGTCGAGCGGCAAGGTGGCCTGGAAGCTGAACGCCTCGTCCTATAACTCGCGCACGGGCACGACGAGCGGCACGATCAGCGGCATGCACCTCGCGGTCAAGAGCAGCGTCTGCAGCGCGGTGGTCGACGGGACCAGCGCCACCGCACACAACGGCATGGTCAACGTCTCGTACTCGAACAAGACCCATGTACTGAAGATCCTCCCCAAGGGCAACCTGCACGTCTACAAGGTCAGCGGCTGCGGCGGCGCGATCAGTAACGGCGACGCCGGCACGGTCACCGGCAGCTACAAGGTAAGCCCCGTCCAGAAGATCACCAGCCCCTGAGGCGCATCACCGGCATCTGAACGCTGACGGTCCGGCAGGCAGGCCCCGGCGGCTTGCCGGACCCCGGGCTTTTTCGCGCCCGTGGCCCTGTCCCGGCGACTGGCGTTGTCCCGGCGACTGGCGTTTTGAGCCTGCTAGAAGCGATACACCGGGACCGGTGGGACCACCGGGTTTGCCAACCCGGATATGACTCCGGCCAGCCCAGAGGCCGTGCCCAGATCCTTTGGGCATCCCCTTGCGCGCTTAGTTACAACCCAGTAACGTACTCGCGAGTAGGCAGAACCGGACGGCCCGGGACATGTCACCTGCTTTCTGACATGCCGACCTCCGGGAGCCCGAGTGCCTGCGGTGCACGCGCGCCACCTCCGGACAGGAGGGGACGCAAGCGACACGGCTGGCCTGGCCTCATCGGCAACGGCGACGCCGAGTCCCTCTGCGACGCCCACGCTGAGCCCGACGCGGATCGTCGCCGGCTTCGGCGGAACGACCGCCGCCGGGGTGGAGAGGGAGTGATGCTCGCAGGTCTACACGAGTTCTCATGATTCTGTGGCCATCGATCAGGAGGAATCGATCACATGCGCAAGCATCTCACCAAGGTTCTGCTCAGCGGCGGCGTGGCCGCGCTGGCGATCGGCATCGGTGCGACCACGGCCATGGCTGTGACCGCCACGACCTGGACCATCACGCCGGGCGGCGCCGTAACCGGCAGCGCCGGACAGACGAAGCTGACGGACAAGACCACTGGCACGGTCCTCACCTGCGCGTCGTCGGCGACCGCGGCCAACCTGAAGAAGGGCAGCGGCCAGACCAACCCGATCGGCAAGATCACGTCGGTCACGTTCACCAACTGCACCGGGCCGGGCGGGCTGCATTTCACCGCGACCACGTCGGCGTCTACGGCACACCCGTGGAAGCTGAACGCCAGCAGCTTCAGCGGCGGCGTGACCCACGGAAGCATCACCGGGATCACGGCCAGCATTAGCGGCAGCGGATGCACCGCCACCGTGGCCGGCATCACCGCTACGAGTAAGGGCAAGACCACCGGCACCTACACCAACAGCACGCACATCCTGAAGGTCAGCGGCGGCAACCTGCACGTCTGGAACGTCAGCAGCGGCTGCCTCGGCCTGATCAACAGCGGTGACGCCTCGACGTTCACCGGCAGTTACACGATTTCCCCCGCGCAGACCATCACCAGCCCCTGACGTCACGACTCGCCCGAACCGGCAGCGTCGATGACGCGTGACCAACCGGCCGCCCCGGGCCCGCCAGCCCGGGGCGGCGAGTTATCCGGGAAGGAGGGACGTGCTGGCCGCTGCTCTAGGGTGGACACGTTTCTGTGCTCGCGAGCCGGGCACGACGGACGAGTGTGGGTGGGGCTGACCGGCTAGGCGATCAGCGACCCGGGAGGGAGTGATGCTCGCAGATCCCTACGAGCTCTCACGATTTTGTGAACATGGATCAGGAGGAACGATCACATGCGTAAGCATCTCACCAAGGTTCTGCTCAGCGGCGGCGTGGCCGCGCTGGCCATCGGCATCGGTGCGACCACGGCCATGGCGGTGACCGCCACGACCTGGACCGTCAAGCCGGGCGGGGCCGTCGCCGGCAGCGCCGGCAAGACGACGCTGAAAGACACGAAGACCGGAACGGTCCTGACGTGCGCGTCGTCGGCAACCAAGGCGACCCTGAAGAAGGGCAGCGGGCTGTCCGGCACCGGCATCGGCAACATCACGTCGGTCACGTTCACCAACTGCACCGGCCCGGGCGGGCTGCATTTCACCGCGACCACGTCGGCGTCTACGGCACACCCGTGGAAGCTGAACGCCAGCAGCTTCAGCGGC
>Ga0207693_10000332_pt1 | contig 43699 bp, 36 predicted proteins | sample LARL81metaG_FD_184347 | JGI IMG/M metagenome (GOLD analysis project Ga0207693, IMG submission 184347) | Corn, switchgrass and miscanthus rhizosphere microbial communities from Kellogg Biological Station, Michigan, USA - LAR L8-1 metaG... | ecosystem: Host-associated > Plants > Roots >... | reverse complement strand
CGGTCAGCTTGCCGTCCGCCTCGTAGATCGCGCGCACTTTCGGGAGCGTATCGCCGAACTTGCCTAGATCCTTCACGGGGTCCGAGCCTATGGCCTTTGCCAGGCTCGCCTCATTGCTGTTGCAGCCCGCGATATAGGGCACCTTTGCGATATCACCTTTCGCGAACAGGACCGAGACCTGGCGGCGCTCCTCGGGCAGTTGCTCGGGCTCAGTGGCTGTGCCTGGGGCGGGGGCGGGAGCGGGGTCCTGGCCGGCGAGCCCGGTGCCGCATTCGATGCAGAACTTCGCACCGGGCGGGTTCTCGGCACCGCAATTCGGGCATTGCATTCCGAGAACAAGATGGCCCGCAATTGGCCGCTGCGATACCTGATTCGGCACACCGCCTTTCACACACTCGATCACGCCTGGGAAATGGAAGACAAGGATCTGACTGCCAAATGAGCGCGAGGCCGAGGGCTACGCCTATGACGGCGCCGAGGCCTCCTTCGAACTGTTGGCGCGCCGGGCGCTGGGCCAGGTGCCGAACTACTTCGACGTCGAAGGGTTTCGCGTCATCGTCGAGCGCCGGCACAATGCGCTGGGCGATCTCGTCACCGTGTCTGAAGCGACGGTGCGCGTGAAGATCGATGGCGCGATGTTTCATACCGCGGGGGAGGGCAATGGTCCGATCAACGCGCTCGACTCGGCACTGCGCAAGGATCTCGGGAAATACTCCACGCACCTCGCCGATCTCAAGCTCGTCGACTACAAGGTGCGTATCCTCACGAGCGGCACCGAGGCCGTGACCCGCGTGATGGTGGAAAGCGCCGACGGCAAGGGCACGCGCTGGTCGACGGTGGGCGTCTCGCCCAACATCGTCGATGCCTCGTTCGAGGCGCTCAGCGACTCGATCTGCTACAAATTGTTTCGCGACGGCGTACGTGCATAGCGGTGTTGCGTCGGTGTGCGATGCATTCGATGCGCGGTAGCCTACATTGGAGGAGAGCATGTCGGCCCTCGCCCTTCGACAAGCTCAGGGTGAGGGCCCTGGCTGGACCTTCACTCTGAGCTTGCCGTCCCTCGACAGGCTCGGGATGAGGAAGCATCACATCGCCTCATCCTGAGCTTGTCGAAGGATGAGCGACACCTAGCTCGGCATTCAAACTTAGTTGGCTTGAACCTTGCCCATGACCGCGACGCCAGAACCGCACAATGAAACGCGAGGCATTCTGCTCGCGGCAGGCGCCTACGGCATCTGGGGACTGGTGCCGCTTTACTGGCAGTTTCTGAGCGACGTGCCGCCGCTCGAGATCACGCTGCATCGCATTCTTTGGTGTTCGATCACCGGATTGATCGTCACGCTGGCGCGCGGACGGTTCTGGCACTTCATCACGGTCTTGCGCACCCGGCGCCTGATGGCGGCGCTGATGGCGAGCAGCGTGCTCATTTCGACCAACTGGACGATCTACATCTATTGCGTCGGCGCCCACCGCCTGGTCGAGGCGAGCCTCGGCTACTACCTGACGCCGCTGGTCTCGATCGCACTCGGCGTGGCGGTACTGGGCGAGAAGGTGTCGCGCATTCGCGTGGCAGCGATCGTGCTCGCGACCATCGCCGTGGCGGTGCAAGCGATCTCGCTCGGCGGCATTCCCTGGATCGCGCCGGCGCTGGCGCTGACCTTCGGTTTCTACGGCTATGTGCGAAAGCTGACGCCGGTCGATGCGCTCGAAGGATTGACCATCGAGACCTGTCTGCTGCTGCCGGTTGCCGTGCCGCTGATCGTCTGGTGGGCGCATGAAGGCAGCGGCGCGTTTCCTTCCATGCTGGCGTCGCGCGATGCCCTTCTGATGTTCACCGGACCGTTGACCGCCGTACCGCTCACGCTGTTCGCCGCTGGCGCCAGGCGCATTCGCATGACGACGCTGGGCTTCCTGCAATATCTCTCGCCAACAATCACGTTGTTGGTCGCAACGCTGCTTCTTGGCGAGCCGTTCACGCGCACGAATGTGGTGGCGTTCGCGTTCGTCTGGACGGCGCTGGTGCTTGTCAGCCTCGAAGGCCGGCTCGTCTCATGGCGCCGACGAACTGCCTAATGCCGAACGCACAAATTCAATCGCCGCTTCGGGTGTCGGCACGATGCGATAGAAGTTCTCGACGTTGCGCGTCGCGAAGCCTTCGCGCAGGATGGTCGCGATTGCGCTTTGAAACGGTGCGAAATAGCCCACCGTATCGATCAGGACGAGCGGCTTCTTGTGCACTTGCAGCTGTGCCGTCGAAAGTACTTCGAAAATCTCATCCAGCGTGCCCAGCCCGCCGGGAAGCGCGATGAACGCGTCGGAACGCGCCAGCATGATCGCCTTGCGCTGCTGCAAATCGGGCACCACAACCAACTCCTCGGCTGCCTTCAACGGTTGCTCGAGATGGCGCAAGAATTCCGGCAGCACGCCCAGGATCGGCGCGCCTGCATCGTGCGCCGAGCGCGCGACTTCTCCCATCAGCCCGACATTGCCGCCGCCGAAAACCAGCGAAAAACCGCGCTCGCCGATCAAGCGGCCAAGTCGGCGTGCGGCTTCGCCATATTCGGGTTTTGCGCCATGCGAGGAGCCGCAAAAGACGCAGATCGATGCCATTTTGTTATCCCTATGCCTGCCGGGGTTGCGTGTCCGCGCGCCAGTTTCTAAACAGATTCTGGGATTGAGAGGTTAGCCGTGCCACGTACGCTCGTCATCATCGCCGCCATCGCCGTGCTCGCACTGATCGCGGGATTTCTCGCCTTCGGTGGCGGCAATATGGGGCACTAGATGGCGGCGCATCCGGTTGAAGAAGGCGACGGCGCGCCATCCTTTCGTCCGCTCTGGATGCTGCTGCCCTATCTCTGGCCGAAGCAGCAACCGGAGTTGCGAGCGCGAGTCTTCGCATCGGTCTTCTTCCTCGTGCTGGCGACGATGGCGACGACCGTCTCGCCGCTGTTCTACGGCTGGGCGGTCGACGCACTCGCCAAAACCAAACTGGAAGTGGCCTTCGGTACGGCGCTGTCGCTGATCGCGGCCTACACCATTTCGCGCATCGTCATGCAGGCCTTCGCCCAGTTGCGCGACGGCGTTTTTGCGAAGGTCCAATATCACGCCATGCGCGAAGTGGCGGTCTCGACCTTCGCGCATGTGCACACGCTGTCCCTGCGCTTTCATCTCGAACGCAAGACTGGCGGGCTTTCGCGCGTCATCGAACGCGGTACGAAGGGCATCGACACGATGCTGTCTTTCGCGCTGTTCAGTATTTTCCCGACCATCCTGCAGCTGACCTTCTACACGCTGGTGCTGCTCCGGACGATGAACTGGCAGATCGCGCTGACGACGCTTGCCATGGTTGTCGCCTATGTCTGGTTCACCTTCGCCATCACGCGCTGGCGCATCCAGTTTCGCCGCGACATGAACGAAAGCGATCAGGACGCGAACACGAAGGCGGTCGACAGCCTGCTCAACTACGAGACGGTCAAATACTTCAACAACGAAGGCCATGAGACGCGGCGCTTCGACAAGTCGATGGAGAAATATTCCAGGGCCTCGATCCAGGCGCAAATCTCGCTTTCGGTACTCAATACCGGTCAGGCGTTCATCATGGCGATCGGCCTTGGCTTGGTGATGTGGTTGTCGGCGATCGGCATTCGCTCCGGCGCCTTCACCATCGGCATGCTGGTGTCGGCGAATGCGATCCTCATCCAGCTCTACCAGCCGCTCAACCTGCTGGGCACCGTCTATCGCGAGATCACTCAGGCGCTCGTCGACATGGAGGCGATGTTTCGTCTCCTGCATCAGCCCGTCGAGGTGAAGGACAAACCCGGCGCGCCGGAACTGAAGGTGACGGGCGGCGAAATCAAATTCGACAATGTCGTGTTTTCGTATGAGCCGGCCCGCACGGTGCTCAAGGGCATCAGCTTCGTCGTCCCGGCAGGCAAGACCGTGGCCGTTGTCGGTCCGTCCGGCGCGGGCAAGTCGACCATCTCGCGTATTCTCTATCGCTTCTACGACATCAAATCGGGCAGCGTGACGATCGACGGACAGGACATCCGAGACGTGACGCAGGCGAGTTTGCGCCACGTCATCGGCATCGTGCCGCAGGACACCGTGCTCTTCAACGACACGGTCAAATACAACATCGCCTATGGCCGGATCGGCGCGAGCGAAGCCGAGATCAAGGAAGCCGCGCGCCACGCCCAGATCGACAAATTCATCAAGGAGCTGCCGCTCGGCTATGACGCGATGGTCGGCGAACGCGGCCTCAAACTTTCCGGCGGCGAAAAGCAACGCGTCGCCATCGCACGCACGATCTTGAAAAACCCTCCCATCCTTCTGCTCGACGAGGCCACCTCGGCGCTCGACACGCACACCGAGCGCGAGATTCAGGGGGCGCTTTCGGAAGTTTCGCGCAATCGGACGTCGCTGGTGATTGCGCACCGGCTTTCGACCGTCGTCGACGCCGATGAAATCCTGGTGCTGGACCATGGCGAGATCGTCGAGCGCGGACGTCACGCCGAACTCGTGCTGCGTGGCGGTGCCTACGCGTCGATGTGGAACAAGCAGAAGCAGGCCGCAGAGGCGCTCGAAAAGCTCAAGGCCGTCGAGAACGATCCGGACGTCGTGCCAGGCGTGGCCCGCGCCACGCCGGTTGCGGCCAGCTGATTACTCCGCGGGCTGGGCTTCCGGCGCGAGGTCGCGCTCGCCGCGGAAGCGGCGAACGAAACGCGCCGGCCAGAGCAGCAGCCACAGGTAGAAAGCGGCCATGCTGCCGAAACGCTCCCGGACGCGATAGGGCAAGGCCAGCATCGCCGGCACCAGTCCCAGCGTGATCAGCTTTGAAAATGCCAGGCCGAACACGATCGCCGTGGACAGGCTCACCCATATCAGTTCGTTCGGGCCTCCAACTATCACCTCGCGCGTCCAGAAATTGATCTCGACCGCGAACATCATCGGCAGCAGTCCGCCGATGGCCGTGATCGTGGTCAGGAACACCGGACGCAGACGCTGCGCGCTCGAGCGGATCACCGCCTCGATCGGGTCCATGCCGCCGTCACGCAGACGGTGGAACGTGTCGATCAGAACGATGTTGTGGTTCACCACGATGCCCGCCAGCGCCAGAAGGCCCGTGCCCGTCATGATGATCGAGAAGGGCTGCTGCATGACGACCATGCCGAGCAGCGCACCGATCATCGCCAGTACGACCGCCACGAGGATCAGCACGGTGTGGTAGAAGCTGTTGAACAGCGCCAGCAACACGATCGCGATAAGGAACAGCGCAAGGCCGGCCGCAACCACCAGGAATGCGCCGGACTCATCCTGCTGCTCGCTGCCGCCCTTGAACGAGACGCGCACATCGGACGGGAAGGTCTGTGTCGCAAGCCACTGCTTGATCTTGTTGATCTCCGCCGTCGCGTTGGTCCCGGGCTTCACATTCGCGCGCACGTGATAGACACGATGGGCGTCGACACGTTCGATCGAGCTGACCTGTTGCGCCGGTTTCAGCGTGACGAAGTTGCTGATCGGCGCCATCGATCCGTCCGCCGTCGTTATGCGCAGGTTGTCGAGCGCATGAATGCCGCGCGCCTCGCTTGGGTAGCGCACGCGAATGTCGATCTCGTCCTGGCTGTCGTCGGGCCGGTACTTGCCGACCAGAATGCCGTTGGTGACGAGCTGGACTGCGGTGCCGATGGTCTGCGCGTTCGCGCCGAACCGGCTGGCAACCTCGCGGTTGATGTCCAGGTCCCACTCGATGCCGGGCAGCGGCCGCGTATCTTCCACGTCGCGCAGCTCCGGCAGCTTGTCCATGTAGGCCCGGATCGCCGCCGTCACCTGCGCCAGTTGCGCGTAATCGTCCGAGTTGACGTCGATCATCACGTCTTTGCCGGTCGGCGGGCCTTCCTGCGGCGGACGCACCTCGACATGCACGCCTGGCACATTCGCCGTCTTCTCGCGGATCTGTTCTTCGATCCACTTGGCGGGATGTCGCTCGCGGTAGTTCTTGAGCTCAATGCTCAACCGCCCGATGTTGTCGACCGGCAACCCGCCCTGGCTGTTGAGGCTGTTGGACTGGCCACCCGAGCCTGCGTTGATCGCGCGAATGCCAGGGATGGTCTGCACGATATTGGCGATGCCCATCACGATGTCGCGCTTTTCGTCGGCCGACAGGTTGCCGCGCGCCGAGATCAGGACCTGGGTGAAGTCCGGGTCCTCGTCGGCGAAGAAGATCACGCCGTGATTGAAGACGGTGAACAGTGTGAAGACGGCGAACACGATGCCGGCGGCGCCCGCAATGACGCGTCCGGGATGACGCGTCAGCCGCTCGGACCAGTGCGCATACCAGCCCGTGATACCCGGAATATCGCGCCAGTCGCCGGTCTCCGACGCTTCGATTGCACGCTCATGCTCTTCGTCGTGCGCCGGTTGCTTTCCGAAGATGCCGCCCAGCACGGGCATGAAGATCAATGCAACCACCACCGACCCGCCTAGGATCACGATCAAGGTGATGGGGAAGTAACTCATGAACTTGCCCGCGACGCCCGGCCACAGCAGCATCGGCAGGAAGGCGCCGATCATTGTCGCGGTGGAACTGAGCACCGGCCAGAACATGCGAAGCGCCGCTTCGGCGAAGGCCTGCTTCGGCTTGTGCCCTTCGGTCATCTTTCGATCGGCGTATTCGACCACGATGATCGCACCGTCGACCAGGATACCGACCGCCAGCAGCAGCCCGAACATGATCATCATATTGAGTGTGTAGCCAATGCCGTTCAGAACCATGAACGCCATCAGGAACGACGTTGGGATCGAGACGCCGACCAGCAGGCCCGACCTGAGGCCGAGCGCCGCCACCACGATGATCATCACCAGCACGATGGCGAGGATGATGGAGTCGGTCAGCGAGCTCAGCTGGTCGCGGATGTCCGTCGACTCGTCAAACAGATAGGTGACGTGCACGCCCGCCGGCCAACTCTTGGCGGCCTTGTCCACGATCGCACGCACCTGCGCGTTGTTGGCGATGATGTTGGAGCCGATGCGCTTGGAGACGTTCAGCGACAGCGTCGGCTTTCCGTTCAGGCGCGAGTAGGTCACCGGATCGGCGAAGGTGCGCCGCACCGACGCGACGTCGGACAGTGTCACCGTCGCGGTGGAATTGGCCCGGATCGGCAGGCTCAGCAGGTCGGATGCGTTCGCGATGACGCCGGGCACCTTGACCGCAAAGCTGCCATGGCCGGTGTCGATCAGGCCGGCGGCAACCAGGCGGTTGTTGTTCGACACCGCCGCATACAGTTCCTGCTGCGTGATACCGTAGGCTTCGAGCTTCGCCGGATTGATTTCGATCTCGAGCATCTCATTGCGCTCGCCGCCGATATCGACGTCCAGCACGCTCGGGATCAGCTTGATGTCATCTTTCAGGTCGCGCGCCAGATGCAGCAGCGTACGCTCCGGCACGTCGCCCCACAGTGCGACCGAGATCACCGGCTGGAGCGCGACGTTCACTTCCTGCACGATCGGCGGGTCGGCTTCCTGCGGCAGCCGCGACCGGGCCTCGTCGACCTGGGCGCGGACGTCTTCCAGCGCCTTCTGCTTGTTGAAGTTGACGTCGAACTCCAGAATGATCACCGCAAAGCCCGAATAGGCGCGCGCGGTCATCGTCTTGATGCCTTCGACATTGCGCAGCGCCGTTTCGAGCGGCTTGACCAGCAATCGTTCGCTGTCCTCCGGGCTGATGCCGGGATAAGCCACCTGCACCACCAGCACCGGGATCGGGATGTCCGGCTGCGCTTCCTTCGGGATTTTTATGAACGCGGCCATGCCCGCGATGATCACCACCGCCATCATGGCGATGACGACGCGGGTGTTATGGACGGCCCACTCGACAATCCTGGTCATGAGGATTTTCCGCTTCTGTCGAACACCGGTTCGACGCGCTGCCCGTCATTCACGTACTCCTGGCCGACGGTGATGACGTTGACGGTGTTGGGAAGGCCCGTGATCCAGGCGCCGGTGGGGTCCTCGCTCAACACGCGCACGGGCATGAACGCGACGATGCCGTTCTGAACCACGCGCACGCCCACCGCGCCCTTGTCGCTCAGCACCATGATGCCGGGCGAGATGTGGTGCGCCTTGACCTTTTTGACCGCGATGTTGATCTCGGCGCTGACCCCGTCACGCAGCTTGGCGTCCGGATTGGGGAGTTCGACCTCGATGCGGAATGCGCGGGTCATCTGGTCGGCGCGGTCGGCAACGAAGCTGACCTTGCCGGTCACACTTTCACCCGTCACCAACTTGACGGTTGCCGGATCGCCGAGGTTGATGCCTCCGACGTCCTGCTCTGACACCGTGCCCGTGGCCAGGAAGGGTTCTGGCGCAATGACCATCTCGCACTTGTCGCCTGGGCGCATGTAGTCGCCGGCGTTGACATAGCGGTCGTCGACGATGCCGTCGAACGGCGCCTTGATGTGCGTGTTGGCGAGCGCGACGTTCATCGTGGCGAGGCCGGCCTGGGCCTGGGCGTAGGCAGCTTCGGATTGGGCGAGCTGGGTTTTGGAACGGAAGCCCTGCTTGTAGAGATCCTGCGCGACCTGTAACTCCTTTTGTGTTTGGGCGACGAGGGCGGCTGCTTGTGCCACTTTTGCGCCGCGATCGTTCAGTCGGATTTCACAGAGCGTGTCGCCCTTCTTGACGTGATCGCCTTTCTCGAAGTGGATCGCCTGAACGACGCCTTCGACCTCGGCACGCACGTCGACTTCGTTTTTTGCCTGTGTGCGTCCGCGAATAATGACGGTCGCGTCGCGTTCGGTCGCGACCAGTTCGCTCACACGCACCCGCGGCGCGGAAGGTTTGTCGACGACATCGCTGGGGGTCTGAGCTGCCTGGCTGTTGAAGACGCCGGTGGCGACCCAGACCATCACGATCAAGGCAATGCCGCCCGCCCACTGGTAGCGGGGTTTCAGGCGCAGCCAAAACGCCGGCATGATCCGGTCGTATAGGCGGCTGGCGGCCGATGCAATTTGCCTGAACATTAAAGCTCTGCTCCGTTACTCGGCGGCTTCAGCCGCCTGCTGCTGCTCGATCTCTGCTCGATGCGTACGCAAGAATTCCAGGATTGACACGTAGACGGCTCGCCCGAAGCCGGTGACGAACTTCTCGCCGCTCGATTGAGATGCGGCATGCTGCGTGTTCAGATGCGCGAACTTCTCCTCGACCTGGCTGATATAGGTATCGAGCATTCCGCTCACACGTGCCGGCGGCAATAAATCTGCAAACAGCATTGCGAAAACGAACGGCGAGCGATGCCGATCTTCGGGTAGAGGCTTCAGAAGCGATGCGATGAAGGCCGTGCGACCGGCTGGCGTGATCGAATAGACCTTTCGGTCGGGGCGTTTTTCTTGGCTCTCTTCGCGAACCGAGACGTAGCCTTCATCGGTCAGCCGGTTGAGCGCCGGATAGATCGAGCCGAAGCTCGCCTCGACGAAGTGTTGATATCCGTCGTCCTCGAATAGCTTTTTGATTTCGTACCCGGTGGCGTCGCCGCGGGTCAGAATCCCCAAGCAAATGGTGCGAACGTCCATGCCCTGTCCCATCGTCTATATTGGACCGATATAGATCGACGCTATATATGTTTGGAGATGCAAACTTCAAGTTACCAAAACGCATAAAGCGTGCGGCACTGGGTTGCAGATGGGGCAGCCATCGCAACTAGTAAGAAACATAACTAAAGCAAGCGCTTAAAGAAGCTCCACGCGATCGACTTCGATGCCCTTTTGGCCCTGTCGCGTGGAATAGCGGATACGTTGCTCAGGCTCGAGTGCCTGGACACCCGATCGGCGCAGCGCGCTGGCGTGGATGTAGACGTCGCCAGTGCCGCTGTCGGGCATGACAAAGCCGAAGCCCTTCTGATCATTGAAGAACTTGACCTTGCCTTCAACCATGGGGCCGCTCGGCGCTTGGTCGCGACCGCTGGAAAAGCGGTCGCTGCTACTGCTGAAGCGGTCTCCACCCCCAAAACGGTCGCCGCCGCCGTAACGGTCGCCGCCGCCCCCGAAGCGATCCCCGCCACCGAACCTGCCGCCGCCTCTGCGCCCGCCGCTGTCGCCGAAATCGCGGCGCGGGCCGCGCGGTGCACTCAAATCCGCGGTGCTGGTGTCGACGCTATGCACGGCAACGACCTGAAGTCCGCGTGGTGAATCCTGTAGATCGCAGACAATGGTAGCGCCTTGTGGCAGGTCAGCGTGACCCGCTGCTTGGAGCGCGGACGCATGGCAAAATGCATCACTGCCACTCTCGAGTGTGACGAAGCCATATCCCTTGGTCGAGTTGAACCACTTGACCGTACCTTTTACCGACGCCTGCGAAAGAGAACGCGAGCCACCATTGTCGAAGTTAGCCATGTGTGCCGAATGCCGCTGCCAAGCCGGATGCGCCCAGTCGCGCGCCCATACCTCCGGCATGGTGGGGCGCGCCCCGCGTATCATGCGCAAAACTGGCGCGAATTCGCAACGGGGATGGCCCGAGAGAGGGGTGTCCGGCCGACCGATTTTGGGTCGAGACTCGCGCAATCGCGATGGCCCGAAAGTGTCAGAGATGCTCGCCGCATGTGCGAAAGCATCCATCTTCTAGCCTAACTTTATTGCGCTCTAGCGAGATTCCATTGACCGCTGAGGAACTTGCGTGACGTAGGCACGGCCATCGCGGACGCGCCGCAACTCGTTTCTTCGTGGTCCGGCACGCTCCTTGTACGGACGAAGTTGCTTAGGATTTTAGTGCATCGAGCAGCAACGCATTGACGCGCTCGGGATCGTCATGCGCCACCCAATGCGTGGCGTCGGGCAGATAGGTGAGCGTGGCATTGGCGCAAAGCGCCTTGCTCGCTTCAGCCAGCGCGGTGCGGGCATAGATGTCCTGTTCGCCCCAGATGATGTGCACCGGCAGCGCAATACTTCGCGGTATAACGGTTTCGAATTTGCGCCGCAGAATGGCGCGATACCAGTTGATCATCGTCGTCAAGGCACCAGGCTGAGCCCAAGCTTTGCGATACTGCGCGATATCCACATCAGGCACCGGTCGTTTCGCAGACCGGATTGCGCCGACGAGCGCGCGATAGTTCGCGCTGCGCAACATGAGCTCGGGAAACCAGGGAAGTGAAAAGGCGCGGACGTACCAGCTCGCCCTGCGCTGGACCGGATCATTGTCCATCGCATCGCGCCACACCGCCGGATGGGGACAGTTCAGAACGCACAAGGTGCGCGGCATTTCCGGATGACGTGTCGCCGTCCACCAAGCGGCGACAGCGCCCCAATCATGGCCGACGAGGCGGAACGGCAATTTCGTATAATGCGCGGCAAGCGCAACGACGTCGTCCGCCAGCTTGTCGACATCGTAGTTCGCGATGCCTGCCGGCTTAGCGCTGAGATTGTAGCCACGCTGATCGGGCATCACGACATGAAAACCGGCTTCGACGAGCGGCGTGATCTGATTGCGCCAGCCGAACCAGAATTCCGGAAAACCATGCAACAGAATGACGAGCGGGCCGGCGTCGGGGCCGGCTTCTGCAACATGCAACGTGATGCCGTTGCACGCGCGCTCCGTGAAGCGCACATCGGAAAGATTAGCCATTGCGCGTTTTATGCGGGCGTTTTGTGTGCGGCAAGCGTGACAAACTCAGCAAGTATTGCGTCGCGTGTTTCTTGACCCAGCGGCGGTCTACAAGAATCTCGCAGCGCGTCCGCCAGCGTCGCTGCTTGACTTCCTGTTAACGTCCCGCCTATAGGCTGCGCCATCACCTCGCGGTCGCACGCGGGCTACGCCGGCTCACCGGTCGTTCCCACCGCAGGCTTCATCAGAAACTCCCGTTAGCTCCAATTGTGCGTGGAAGACGGCAACAAGCCGTTGCGCGCGTGTCGAAAGCCGCTTGCGCGGTTAAGGATTATTTTGTGACGAATACCACTTTTGCATCTCTCGGTCTTGCCGAGCCGCTGCTTCGCGCGCTCACGTCCGAGAACTACACGACGCCGACGCCGATCCAGGTCCGCGCTATCCCCGCGCTCCTCGCCGGACGCGATCTGCTCGGTATCGCCCAGACGGGCACCGGCAAGACGGCGGCGTTCGGTCTGCCGCTGCTGCAGCGCCTCGCCGAACACAAGGCGCGCGCCGAACATCGCGGCACGCGGGCGCTGATCCTGGCGCCGACGCGCGAACTCGCGATTCAGATCGACGCGAGCCTAAAGACCTATGGCCGCCATCTCGGCTTCCGGCACGCCGTCATCCTGGGCGGCGTCAATCAGAACCCGCAAGTCGGCGCGATGAAGCAAGGTGTCGACATTCTTGTCGCCACACCGGGACGTCTGCTTGATCTCGTCAAGCAGCAACACGTCCGGCTCGACGGCGTGACAACGCTCGTCGTCGACGAGGCGGACCGCATGCTCGACATGGGTTTCATCAAGGACGTGCGGCGTATCGTTGCGATGTTGCCGAAAAAGCGCCAGTCGATGCTGTTCTCGGCGACGATGCCCGACGATGTGGTCAAGCTGGTCGGCGACATGCTGCATCAGCCCGAACGCGTCGAGGTGTCGCCGCCAACCAAGACGGCCGACAATATTGATCAGCGCGTGATCCACATCGCGCAAAAGGACAAGCGTGCCCTCTTGGCGCATCTGCTGCGCGATGACGATCTCAAGCGAGTCATCGTCTTCACCCGAACCAAGCACGTCGCCAATCGCGTGTCGGAGCATCTCGAAAAAGCCGGCTTCTCCGCCGACGCGATCCACGGCAACAAGTCGCAGAGCGCTCGCCAACGGGCGCTGGCCAGTTTCAAATCGGGCGATGTGCGCGTGCTGGTGGCGACCGACATTGCGGCGCGCGGCGTCGACGTCGACGACATCAGCCATGTCATCAATTTCGAGCTTCCCAATGAGCCGGAAAGCTATGTCCATCGGATCGGCCGTACTGCCCGCGCCGGTTCGGAGGGTATCGCCATCTCATTCTGCGATCCCTCCGAGCGGACATATCTGCGCGACATCGAACGGCTGGTGCGGCGCCAGATCGCCGTCGTCACGCACGATCTGCCGGCAGGCAGTCTCGCGCCGGCGAATGCGCACGAAGAGCACCGTCCGCAGAGGCCAAAGGAACGCAACTATAAGAATCCGAAGCGCCGCTGGCACGGCAATCGCCGAGCGGCGTGAGCGGCGGCTGCTTCACGTGTTGCGCACCACCTTTTCGATGTTCTCGTAGGAATATTTTGCGATCGGCTCGAGCTGTCGGACGACGGCCTTCAATTGCGTCGAACTCTCCACGATCGTATCGAAAGCGCCGACACGATTGGCCTTCAGGCGCTCGAGCCGTTCTTCCAGCTCGGCACGATCATCGAGGCTGAGACCGGGAGACTTGAGAAGGCCCTGGATGGTGGCGATCTCGTTCGTCATGTCGAAGACGCCGTCGGCCGGCATCACGATCCGCAGCACCAGCGTGTGGATGCGGGCGCGCAGCTCCGCGTCACGCAGGTCGAACAGTGTTTCGCGATTACGGTTGTAGATGTCGACTTCTTTGACTGCGGACCGCAGCATGCGCAGCGTAATCTGCCCGTAGGGATCGCCAATCGCGCGGGTTTCGTCGGCCATCGTCAGAATGATGTTCATCGTCGTCAGCAGTTCGCCGAAGAAGATCGCCGCGTTGCGTTCGCGCCGCTTTCGTTCGAGTATCCACTCCGCCTGGGTGGCTCCGAAACCACCGATGGTGGCCAGAATCGCGCCCAGGAACACGGCCCAAAACGTGTTGAAATTGGAAATGAAGTCCAGATCTTCCGGATTGAGTGCCACCGTGCTCTCCCTCGCGAATCCACAATACAGCAAGCCCCGGCGGTTGGGATGAACCGTGCTTGAGATATATGTCGACGGTGATGCTTGTCCGGTGAAGCCGGAAGTCGAGCGGGTGGCCGGCCGTCACGGACTTGTCGTCCATATCGTCAGCAATGGCGGGCTCAGACCAAGCCGAAACCCGCTCATACGTCATGTCACGGTCGCAGAGGGGGCCGATGCGGCAGACGACTGGATCGCCGAGCAGATCGGCGAGGGCGACATCGCGGTCACCGCCGACATTCCGCTGGCTTCGCGTTGCCTCAAGCGCGGCGCACGCGTGCTCGGTCCGACGGGCAAGCCGTTTACCGAAGATGGCATCGGCATGGCGCTTGGCATGCGCGATTTGCAGCGGCATTTGCGTGAAGCGACCGGCAGGCAAACCTACAACAGCGGCTTTGCGGCGAAAGACCGCTCGCGGTTTCTGGCTACCTTGGAAGAAGAGATCCAGTCGGTCCGCCGAACCTTTGCGCGCCAGGGTCCGCAACGGTAGCGTTGTTGTGGAGGGTGTCGCATGAAGCTCTATCAGACCTATCTTTCGCCGTTCCCGACACGCGTTCGTCTCGTGCTCTATGCCAAGGGCATCGATATTCCCTTCGTCGAGCCGCCGGGAATCCATGACGGCAGCGGCAAGGGCGACTATCTGACGATCAATCCGCTGGGCCGCGTGCCGGCACTCGCGCTCGACGATGGGCGCGTCCTGCCGGAGTCCGAAGTCATCTGCGAATATCTCGAGGATCTTTATCCGACACCGACGCTACGCCCTGCCGATCCCTGGGCTCGGGCGCAGGTGCGGTTGATTTCGCGGCTGTGCGATTTCTACCTCGTCATGGCGATGGTGCCGCTGTTCAACGCGTCCGGCACGGCGCGGAAGAAGTGGGATATGGCGAAGATCGATGCAGCGCTTGGCGAAGTGAAAAAATCCCTCGGTTACATCGAACATTATATCGGCACGGAAGGTTATGCGGTCGGTCGTTCTCTCACACAGGCCGATGGTGCGCTCGCGCCGCAGTTGATGCTGGCGTTCGAATGGGCGCCGAAACTGTTCGACCGGCCCAGCCCAGAACAGGACCTGCCGAAATTGTCGGTCTACTGGAAAGCGATTGGGCGCGACCCCATCGCCGCCCGCGTCATGCGCGAAACCCGCGAGGCGATCGCAGCGGCGCAGGTCCGCGTTCCGAAGGAGCGCCAGATCTGAAGTTTGCGCCTGCCGGGCCGCACGTTTTCAGGTCTCGCCCTCTTTTTTGGGGGACAAAATGCCTGTACAGCAAGGCATGACTTCCCATTGGGCCGAACCGGGACGCTGGGAGTGGTTCGCTTCGGGCGACCCGCGTGTGGCGCCGCGCGTCGTCCCGTCGCCGGCACATAATAATTCGGCGCAACGGTTGTTGTTCGAAGCGGGGCTGCTCTTCCTCGTGCCCTTGGCGCTCGCGGCTCTCTTGCAGGTTTTCCTAGGCCCCTGAGACGCACATTCGCGGCGTCGCGAGCAACGACAATCGGACGGACGATGGCGGATTCGATTTCGGTTGAGTGTGTGTGGTCGGTGCAGGCTGAGCTGGGCGAGGGGGCGCTCTGGTCCGTAGCGGACAAGGCCCTTTGGTTCGTCGATATCAAGAAAGACCAGATCCATCGCTACGAGCCGTCGACGGGACGAAAGCGCAACTATGCGACGCCGACGTCGCCGAGTTTTCTGGTGGAGGAGGAAGGCGGCACCTTCGTCGTCGGACTCAAATCCGGCCTGCAGCGCTTCGATCCCAAGACTGGCGACTTCGCTCTGCTTCTCGAGGTGGAACCGGAACTGCCGGGCAACCGGTTGAACGATGGCGCGCTCGATCCCAAGGGCCGTCTTTGGTTCGGTACGATGGACGACGGCGAGAAAGAAGCGACCGGATCGCTTTATCGCCTCGCCGCCAACGGACCCGTCGCGCTTGACCGCGGTTACGTCATAACCAACGGTCCCTGCTTCAGCCCGGATGGCCGCATTCTCTATCACACCGATACGCGGGCTGGCACGATCTTCGCCTTCGACGTGTCCGATGACGGCAGTGTGAGCAATAAGCGCGTCTTCGTGACGATCGAAGCGGGCGCTGGTCACCCGGACGGATCGGTCACCGATTCCGAAGGGTGTTTGTGGACGTGTCTCTTCTCCGGCTCGTCGGCACGCCGCTACGCGCCGAGTGGTGAACTGCTGTCGACGGTGCACTTTCCTTGTTCCAACATTACCAAGCTCGCTTTCGGCGGTCCCGAACTGTGCAGCGCCTTTGTCACGACGGCCCGCCATCACTTGAGCGCGGAGCAATGCACGGCACAGCCGCTCGCCGGCGGGCTGTTCCGCTTCGAAGTCGATGTTCCGGGCCTTGCCCAGGGAGTCTTGCATGTCTGAGCGCAAACCGCTTCGTCCCTTCCGCTCGCGCGAATGGTTCGCTGCGCCGGGCCGTGAAGACATGGCGGCGCTCTATCTCGAGCGTTTGATGAACTACGGCATGACGCCGGCAGAACTGCGCAGCGGTCGCCCCATCATTGGCATCGCGCAGTCCGGCAGCGATCTCTCGCCCTGCAATCGCATTCATCTGGAACTGGCGCAGCGCGTGCGCGAAGGTATACGCGACGCCGGCGGTATTCCGCTCGAATTTCCCACCCATCCGATTCAGGAGACCTGCCGCCGCCCAACGGCAGCGATCGACCGCAACTTGTCGTTCATGACACTCGTGGAAATCTTGCACGGCTATCCCATCGATGCGGTCGTGCTGACGACCGGTTGCGACAAGACCACGCCGGCTGCGCTGATGGCTGCTTCGGTGGTCGATATTCCGGCCATCGTGTTGTCGAGTGGCCCGATGCTCGACGGCTGGCACGACGGCGAACTGGCGGGTTCGGGGACCGTCATCTGGCGGGCACGGCGCAAGCTCGCCGCCGGTGAAATCGACGAAGAAGAATTCATGGCGGCGGCGTGCGCATCGGCGCCGTCGGCCGGCCACTGCAACACCATGGGCACCGCCTCGACGATGAATGCGGTGGCCGAGGCGCTTGGCATGTCGCTTCCCGGTTGCTCGGCGATCCCTGCGCCCTATCGCGAGCGCGGCCAGATCGCGTACGAGACGGGCAAGCGCATCGTCGACATGGAGTATGAGGATCTGACGCCGTCGAAAATCCTCACGCGCGCCTCTTTCCTCAATGGCATCGCGACGGTTGCCGCCATCGGTGGCTCGACCAACGCGCAGCCGCATATCGCGGCCATGGCGCGCCATGCCGATGTGGAGCTCACGACGGCCGATTGGAGCGCGGCGTACGACATACCGCTGCTCGTCAACATGCAGCCGGCGGGAAAATATCTCGGCGAGCGCTTTCATCGCGCCGGTGGTGTGCCTGCGGTCTTGTGCGAATTATTGAAGGCGGGCCGAATCGACGGCTCTGTGCTGACGGTCACTGGCAAAACGCTCGCCGCAAATGTCGAGGGCTGCGACAGCCACGACCGCGAGATGATCGCGGCTTACGACAAACCTTTGCGCGAAAGGGCCGGCTTCCTCGTCCTCAAAGGCAACCTCTTCGACTTTGCCATCATGAAGACGAGCGTGATCTCGGACGAATTCCGCAAGCGCTATCTGGCTCGCCCCGGCCACGAAAATGTCTTCGAGGGCAGCGCCGTGGTGTTCGACGGTTCGGATGATTACCACAAACGCATCAACGATCCCGCGCTCAAGATCGATGCCAACACCATCCTAGTCATCCGCGGGTCCGGACCGGTCGGCTGGCCTGGTTCGGCAGAGGTCGTCAACATGCAACCACCCGACGCGCTCATCAAACAAGGCATCGAGAGTTTGCCGACGATCGGCGATGGCCGACAATCGGGTACCTCCGACAGCCCCTCGATCCTCAACGCGTCACCGGAAAGCGCCGTCGGCGGCGGACTTGCCTGGCTTCGGACGGGCGATGTCATACGTGTCGATCTCGACGCGGCACGCTGCGACATGATGGTTTCCGAGGCCGAACTTGCGCGCCGGAAAGCCGAGCCGCGTCCCGCGATTCCTGAGACGGCGACCATGTGGCAGGAGATCTTCCGCGCCACGGTCGGTCAGATGGAAACGGGTGCTGTGATGGAGCCCGCGCTGAAGTACCGCCACCTGGCGCGCAAGATTCCGCGCCACAATCACTAAGCGCCGCTAATCCCGGTTCCACGCACGCTCGGACGACTCGACGTGGCGGAAGAAGGCGGCGGTGTCGAGGCCCCTTTTGGTGGCGCGCACGACCAGCTCCTCGGCAGAATGGCGATTGCCGAACGCGTAGACCTTCGCTTCCAGCCATTGGCGCAGCTTCGCGAACTCGCCGGCGCGGATTTCGGCGTCGAGTTTGTTACTCTGTGAATATGCCTCGACGAGTTGTGCGGCATAGAGACTGCCGATCGTGTAGGTCGGGAAATAGCCGAACATACCGACGGACCAATGCACGTCCTGCAAGACGGCCTCGCGCGGTGAGGACGGCCTGACACCGAGCAGCGCATGGCTGCGGTCGTTCCAGGCCTGCGGCAAGTCCGCGACGGAGAGCTGATCGGACACGAGCGCCACTTCGAGCTCAGTCCGCAAGATGATGTGCAGGTGGTAAGACATCTCGTCGGCGCCGAGCCTGTTGGCGCTGGGGCGAACGCGGTTGAGCGCACGCCAGAATCCTTCGGCGTCGACGCCGTCCAGCGCAGCACCGAACAATTCGCGCATCTGCGGAAACAGGAATTGGCTGAACGCCAGGCTGCGCCCGACATGATTCTCCCACAGACGCGCCTGCGCCTCGTGCATGCCCATACTCGGTCCATCGCCGAGAAAGCGGTCACGATCGCCGGGCGCGAAGCCCTGATCGTAGAGGCCGTGCCCGCCCTCGTGCATGGTCGCGAGCAGATTGGTCGTGACGTCGGTTTCATCGGCGCGACTGGTGATGCGCACATCATCGTGTCCGACCAGCATGGTGAAGGGATGTGTCGTGGGATCGAGCCTGCCACGTTCGAAGTCGAAGCCGATGGCTGAAAGCATCCGACGGCTGAGTTCCCATTGCTGCTGATCGGCGAAGCGCCGGCCAGCGAGCGGATTTTTCGACCGTGCGCTTTTCTCCGAGGCCTGCTGTACCAGCGGGATGAGCCTTTGACGCATTTCTGCGAGAAGCGGCTCCAGCCTGGCGCGCGTCATGCCCGGCTCATATTCGTCGAGCAGGCAGTCATAGGGCTCGCTGCTCGTGCTTTGGCATTGCGCACGTTCGCGCACGATGGCGAGAAGTTCGCCGAACGCCGGGGCGAACGTCGCATAGTCATTCTTGTCGCGGGCTGCCTCCCAGGCGCCCAGCGCCTGGGCGCGTGCATTGGCGAACCCCCTGACCAGACGTTCGGGAAACGCCAGCGCACGCTGCCGCTCGCGGCGCACCAGGAACAATTCTCGCTCCAGATCGACGTCGCCGTCGGTTTCGGCGGCCGCTTCCTCGATCAGATCGGCGAAATGATCCGACACCAATATGCCGTGGCGCAGACTCTCGAGCGTCGCCGTCTGTTCGCCACGTTGCGCAAGACCGGCAGGCGGAAGATAGGTTTCCTCGTCCCACTCCAGCAGTGCGACGGTCTGATCAAGGTGGTGCAATTCGGCGATTTGCAAACGCAATGCGGTGATCGCATCGCCCTTGCGTTTTAAGGAGCGCTGAGGGATGCGCAGGTCCTTCGGTGGATTGGCGATCAGAACGGCGGCAAGCCCGCCATGCTGGGCGACATTGACGACCTGTTTCTGCGACACGCGACAAAGAATCCCAAGACCGTTGTCTGTCGGCGCGAAGCCCATGACTGCGTAGAAGGGCTCGCCATAGACGCGGCCGTCATTTCCGGTGACCGGGAACTCCACGATCGGTAGCCGCGTCGCCGACTGCAGCACCCAGGACAGGTTTGGGTCATTGCTCTTGCGCGCGGCATCGTCGAGCAGGCGGCCCCACTCCGCCTCACTGCACAACGCGCCGATCGCGACGCCTTCCCCGCCATAGGCGCGGTTGGGCTTCAACACCAACTGCTCCCTGTTCTCTCGCGCATAGGAGAGAAGATCGCCGGTCGTGTGGTTGGGAAGCGTCGTCGTCCGATCTCCGGCAAGGCGCGTCCACAACACGTGGCGTTCGAACAGGCGGCAATCCTCGGGCGAGAATAGTCTTCCGGAAATCGCGGGGTCGGTGAGGATCTCGAAGCAGCTCTTGTGGTCGAAATCGCCGGTCAGCGAGGAGATCATCCGGTTCTGCTTGAGCAGAAGCCGCATGCCGTCGAGCGGCTTGCCGAGTTCCTTCTCCAGCGCGATCAGATCGCGCGTTTCGTAATCGCGATAGGCGATGTCGATCCTGGTGTCCTCATAGAACACCTCATCGCCCTCGGCTCTGAGTTCGCGCGGATCGGCGTGAACGATGGTGAGCCCGAAGCGCTCCATCAGGAACTGGATGAGGACCGATTGCTCGGCCGGCCCGTCATGCTCGTATTTCGGCTCGACGAAGCAGATGTGGCAGGTGCCGCGGCCCATGGCGCGGGCGTGGTCGATCAGGAGTTGCACAAAAAGATCGCGCTGATCCGGCATCAATTCGATGGAGAGCTCGGGGTCGTGCGCGAGCAGCGTCGGCACAATGTCGCGCATCACCATTTGTTCGGCGACGGGCGAATAGTGGATGCCGCCGACTCCGGAGAGATTCGGTTCCATGAATTTGAGCGTGTCCTGCCAGGACGCACTCGCAAAGTCGCACACGGCATCGAGCCGGCCGTAGACGGGATTGAAACGGCCATGATCCGGAGTCCAGATTTCTCTGAGCCAGCTGCTCTCCTCGTCGCTCACCGCGAGAATTTCGCGAATCTGCGCATCCTTCAGATAGAGCGCGGGAAACTCCTTCAGCGCTTCGGAGATCTGCTGGCAGACATAGTGGACGTAGGTGAGCTGCTCGCGGCGCGCCAATATCGGCCGCAGCATGACGCGCACCGGCTCCGGCACGCCGTCATGCTCGTAGACCATTTCGTTGGCCAGCGCGTCGGCGCGCATGCGTTCTGCAATCTGGCGATAGTCGTTATCGGAGATGTGATGCGCGGCGCGCTTGCAGCGGCTTTCGAGTGCGGCGCCCGACAGGCCCAGAGCTTCGGCAGGACTGACAAGCGACGGCATAATGCGGTTTTCCCCGATACGGTTAGAGCATCACGATATCGGAGAATGCGCCCCAAGAGCAGCGGCGCGAATCGCGTCAAACGCCTGCAAAATGGGCAAGCCCTATCCGCTAGGGAATGCGGCGATTGGTGAGGATGCAACCTTGGGCGATGTCATATAACTTCGCGCGTGACCGGGTTTCGGTCGCGTAGGAGCGAATTTATGGCTGTGGAACACTTTGACGTGCTTATTGTGGGCGCCGGCCTTTCAGGCATCGGTGCCGGCGTGCATCTGCACGAGAACTGCCCCTCCAAGAGTTATGTGATCCTGGAAGGCCGCTCTGTGATCGGTGGCACCTGGGATCTCTTTCGTTATCCTGGCATCCGCTCCGATAGCGACATGCACACGCTCGGTTACCGCTTCAAGCCGTGGCGTGCGGCCAAGGCGATCGCCGACGGGCCATCGATACTGGATTACGTGAAAGAGACGGCGGCGGAATACGGGGTCGACTCGCACATTCGCTACAACCATCTGGTCAAGAGAGCGTCGTGGTCGAGCGAAGACGCGCCCTGGACTGTGGAAGCCGAGCGTAGCGACAGCGGTGAGAGCGTCCGCGTCACCTGCAACTTCCTTTTCATGAACGCGGGTTATTACAGCTACCGCGAAGGTTACACGCCGCAGTTCAAGGGCATCGAGAACTTCAGGGGTCAGATCGTTCATCCCCAGAAGTGGCCGACAGATCTCGACTTCAAGAACAAGACCGTCGTCGTGATTGGTTCGGGTGCGACGGCGATGACGCTGGTGCCCGCGATGGCGAGCGACGTCGGCCATATCGTTATGTTGCAGCGTTCGCCAACCTATGTCGTTTCCGCGCCCGAACGCGACGCAATCGCCAATGCACTGCGATCATTCCTGCCGGGAAAATGGGCGTATGCACTCACGCGGTGGAAGAATGTCGCGTTCCAGCAATTCATGTATCGCCAGACCCGCACACAGCCGGCGAAGGTGAAGAAGCGTCTGATCGACATGGTGCGGAAGGAACTCGGCGCCGACTACGACGTCGCGACCCACTTCACGCCGCGCTACAATCCCTGGGATCAGCGCCTGTGCCTGGTGCCAGACAGCGATCTCTTCAAGTCGATCCGCTCGGGCAAGGCCTCGGTGGTGACCGACGAAATCGACTGCTTCACGCAATCTGGCATCAAGCTCAAGTCGGGGAAGGTACTCGAAGCCGATATCATCGTGACGGCGACGGGACTCAATCTTGTCGTGCTCGGCGAGATGCAATTCGCGGTCGACGGCGCGCCGGTCGATTTCGGCAAGACCTGGACCTACAAGGGCATGATGTATTCGGGCGTGCCCAATCTGGTTTCGACCTTCGGCTACATTAACGCGTCATGGACGTTGCGCGCCGATCTCACGTCGGAATATGTCTGCCGCCTCCTCAATCACATGGACGAGACCGGCACGCGCCAAGTGACGCCGCGTTTGCGCGCCTGGGACCAGACGATGCCGCCGCGACCGTGGATCGACGATTTTTCGTCTGGCTACATGAAGCGGATGATGGATCGCTTCCCGCGGCAGGGCGATCACGAGCCCTGGATCAACCCGCAGAACTACACGCGCGACAAGCAGATGATCCGCCACGGCGCGCTTGAGGACGGTGCACTGATCTTCGACAATCCTCCGGCCAAAGCGCAAGCATCAGCTGTCACGTTGAAGGCGGCCGAGTAGAAAGGCGACTAAGCATGAGCCTCAGGACCAAGCGCGTCGTCATCGTGGGCGGAACATCCGGCATCGGTTTCGCCGTCGCCGAATTGGCACTCGGCGAACATGCCAAGGTCATCGTCGCCTCGAGCAATCAGGCAAACGTCGATTCGGCCGTCAAACGGCTGGCGGAGGGTGCGTCTGGCGTCGCGCTCGATGTCACCAATGAAAGCGCGGTCGCCGACGTCTTCGCGCAACTCGGCAAGTTCGATCATCTAGTCTTCACCGCCGGTGACTGGAACTGGCGCCGCGGCCCGCTTGTCGATCTGGATCTCGAACAGGCGAAGTCGAACTTCACCGTGCGCTTCTGGGGTGCGCTGACCGTCATCAAGCATGCGCACAAATCGATTTCGCCGGGTGGCTCGATCACTTTGACCGATGGAATGATCGCCCACCGCCCGAGCAAGGGCTCGGCCGTGAGTACGGCGATGGCTGGCGCGGTGGAGCATCTGACGCGCGGCCTCGCCGTCGAGCTTGCACCCATTCGCGTCAATGCGGTTTGTCCGGGCCTCATTCATACCGGCGTGTGGGACAGCATCCCCGAAGAGCGCCGCGCGCAGCAGTTCGAACAGATGACGAAACGACAGCCCCTGCCGCGGATCGGTGAGCCGGAGGAAGCCGCCGAGGCTTATCTCTATTTGATGCGCGGCGGATACACGACGGGTCAGGTGTTGCACGTCGACGGCGGCAGCTCCGTCGTCTGAGGCGGCTGTCGCGCCTCGACGCGCTGTACTACTCTGGTGAGCATGGCGACACACGATCACGATCACGATCACCATCACCACCATGACGACGAGGGACAGGACCCGCCGTCGGAGATGACACTTCGCGTCAAGGCGCTCGAGTCTCTTTTGGTCGAAAAGGGCCTTGTCGATCCCGCCGCGCTCGACGCGATCATCGACACCTATGAGCACAAGGTTGGTCCGCGCAATGGTGCACGCGTCGTCGCGCGAGCCTGGAGCGATCCCGAATACAAACGCCGGCTTCTCGACGATGCCACGGCCGCGATCGCCGAACTCGGTTACGGCGGCCGCCAGGGCGAGCACATGGTGGTCGTCGAGAACGCGGCGAAGGTCCACAACCTCGTGGTCTGCACCTTGTGTTCCTGTTATCCGTGGCCGGTGCTTGGCCTGCCGCCGGTTTGGTACAAGTCCTCGCCTTATCGCTCGCGCGCCGTCAGCAATCCAAGAGGCGTGCTCGCCGAGTTTGGTCTTGCGCTGCCCGACGATGTCGAAATCCGCGTTTGGGATTCGACGGCCGAGATCCGATATCTCGTCCTTCCCGAACGACCCGCTGGCACCGAAGCGTTGAACGAAGAGCAGTTGGCCGAACTTGTGACGCGCGATTCGATGATCGGTGTCGCCCTAGCCAAGAAAGAGGTCGCCGCTTGAACGGCGTTCATGACATGGGCGGCATGGAGGGGTTCGGCCCCATCGCTCCCGAGCCCAACGAGCCGGTGTTTCATCACCGCTGGGAAGCACGCGCCTTGGCGTTGACGCTCGCGGCCGGCGCCTGGGGCCGCTGGACGCTCGATCAATCTCGCCACGCGCGCGAACGCATTCCGGCGGCAGATTACCTGCGCATGAGCTATTACGAGAAATGGGTCGCCGGCCTCGTCGCGTTACTGGTCGAGAGCGGTCTGGTGACGCGCAAAGAAATCGAAGACGCGCATGCTGCTTCGGGGGCGGAAAAGTCCAGCCCGCGGCTGACCGCTGATAGCGTCGCAGTGAGCCTCGCCAGCGGCAGACCGACGCTGCGCGAGATCGCCGCTGCCCCGCGCTTTGCGAAGGGCGCCGCAGTGCGCGCGCGCAACCTGCATCCTTCCGGTCATACACGGCTTCCCCGGTACGTGCGGGGCAAGCTTGGAACGATCACGCGCCACCATGGTGCGCATGTATTTCCCGACACGAACGCGCACGGGTTGGGCGAACAGCCGCAGCATCTCTACCAAGTGCGTTTCGAGACACGCGAGTTGTGGGGAAGCGCGCAGCGAAACGCCGTCTACCTCGACCTCTGGGAGAGTTATCTTGAGCCCGCCTGATCGCGTGTTACAGCAATTCGAGTCATTGCTGACCGCACGCCAGCAAATGCGCGAACCGGTTTTTGACGAGCCCTGGCAGGCGCAGGCCTTTGCGCTCGCAGTCCACCTGCACGCCAAAGGTGCGTTCACCTGGCAGGAATGGGCAAGCGCCTTGGCCGAGGAAATCAAGAAGGCGGAGGCACGCGGCGAGCCTGATGATGGCACGCGCTATTACGAGCACTGGCTTTCAGCGCTGGAGCGGCTTGTGCGCCAGCGCGGGTTGGCTGAGCAGTCGTTATTGGATGCGCGAAAGCACGACTGGGCCGAAGCCTACCGCCGTACGCCGCACGGCAAGCCGGTCGAGCTTTAGCTCGCTGGTGAAAATGTCTTGATGATCGAGCGTTCCTGTTCGTTGAGCGCGACCGTCACGCGCGCGTCCAGCGGATCGGCGTCGATCATCGCGTTGGCGATGCCGGGATCTGCCGGATCCGTCATGGCGACGAAGCGCGCGCCGTTTGAATCAAGTGTGCCCACCACCACGCCGCGCGGCGCTGCACCGCTGTAATCGATCGTATATGTGGCGACCGTACCGGCGCCATTGCCCGGCGCGATTGCGGGCGCCGGCCAGGAATTCACTTCGGCTTGAAGGGCGGAACTGTCGAAGCCGGTCCACTTGGATGGGCGAGTCGAATAGATGCCGACCGAATATTTCGAGAGAAACCCGCCATTGGCTGCGACAAGACCGAACGTGTCCGGCTTTGCCCGCAAGGCGCGCGTCATGCTGGCAATGGCGTGCATCGAATAGTTGTTTCCGGCGCCCCCGAAATAGGGCAGGCCGCCGGTCACCGTCAGCGGACGCTGGTCGTCCGCGGCGATGCCCAGCCCGTCGCGCGCGTTGAACACGGCAATCGGAAAGCAACTGTAGAAATCGAACAGCGCGATCTCGTCGATCGTTCGTCCGGCCAGCGTTAGAGCTCGTTTGACGGCAAGCACCGAGGCGGGTCCGTGCGACAGATCCTGTCGCTCGATCGGCGTTCGTTCCTTCACATCGGCGCCGCCGTGAAGATAGACGAAGTTCTCCTGCGGAATGCCGAGTTCCCGCGCCTTCGCCACCGAAGTCAGCAGCACCGCAGCGCCCTGGTTCGCCTGGTCGCGCGCCACCATGCGACGCGGATAGGGATCGCTGGTCAAGCGGTTCGAAGGTGTCACGGTCGCGAGTTCATCGACATCGTAGATCGCTTGCGACATGGCGTGCGGGTTTTTGGCGGCGACACGCGTGAAGGGCGCGAACAGCTTCGCCATTTCGATGGCGTAGTCGGCGCGACCGAGCTTCAGTCGTGCGCGTCGCGCATTCTCGAACAGGGCATAGACACTGATCGGCGTTCTGGCGCCATGGCGCGCCAGATCGGCCGTCAACAATGGTTCGCCGAAGCCGCGATCCTCGAGCGGGCCGCCGACATGCTCCGACCAATCGCGCTTCTCGCCTTTCGATGTGAGGTGTCGCACTGTAGAGATCGCCTCGGCACCACAAATGAGAGCCAGCGACATCTCGCCCCGCGCGATGTCTTGCGCGAACTCGTTGACGAGATGCTGCGGACCTTGCCCGCCAACCGGCTCGAGGATCGCGCGTTTCGGGTCAGCGCCTATGCGGCGTGCGATCGCGCGCGGGAAATTGTCGGCTTTGCCGAATGGCGCGACTGCGTTGGGGCCGGAGACTTCGAACTGCCGGATCGCCGCGATGACGTCGATCTCGCCGCTCACCGACGCCTTGGCGTCGGCGCAAGCCGCTTGCGCGGCGCGACCGGCGAGATCGGCCGGCGAGAGTGCGGCGTAGCCAGGGGCATCGATGCGCTCCGACGCTTCGCCAACGCCAACGATGATGGGTGTCAGATCGCGCACGGTGCGGCCTCGCGTGGAGCGGCACATATTGGCCTGTCGCCTCAGCGCAAGTCGAGCAAGCGTTGAGCGATTTCGCGATTACTTCGCTGACGCAACGTAACGTCATGCGCCGAATCTTCTAAGGCTTATGGCATCCGGCAAACACCGTCAGACCGAAGAATTTGTTGGCGCGCATGACGGGACGCTCGGCGGCGCACAACGCCGACAGGACGCCGTTCACCAGGCGACCATGCTGGCGCAGCTGGCTCTTGGGTTCGTGGTTTCGACCTGATCTCACATGCTCAAGCAGCCGCAAGCTCGCAGCCAGGGGAAAGACAGCGCCGTAATAGTAGTGACTGAAATCGACGATAAGGCCGCAATTGCGCACGGTGCGTTCAAGGCTGTTGCGCGTGTAGCGGCGATGATGGCCGAGGAAGACGTCATGCCCACTCCATAGGAACGCGAACGCGGGAACCGAGACGATGAAGCGCGTGCCGGACGAAACGAGATCGACATACGGTCGCATCATGGCCTCGGAGTCGGCGACATGCTCGATGACATCCATCGCCAGCACCAGATCGGCGTCGCTTTGTGTGATGGCGCGGCGAAATACGAGCGGTTTGCCGCAATGAACTTCATCCCAGTCGCGCGGGTAGCCGACGTCGACACAGATCGCTCGCTTGGCGTTCGTGTGCTCGAGCAGCTGGCGCGAGAAAAATCCCGATCCGGCGCCGATATCGAGCACCGACGTTGGCGTGTAGCCGGAAAGATCGCGCAGCAATGCCGCGGCCTTGGCTTTGTAGTACCAATGCGCATCGACCTGGTCGCCGAGGATCTCTTCTTCCTTAAGATCCATCGCGCCCGGCTATTCGATCGTGTTGATGATGTAGATCGGCCGCGCCTTGATCTCCTGGAAGATGCGCCCGACATATTCGCCCACCAGTCCGATGGAAACGAGTTGGATGCCTCCGAAGAACATCACCGCCACCATCAGCGACGGGTAACCCGGCACTTCTCGGCCAACGATGAAGGCGTGCACGACGATGAACGCGGCATAGAGGAAGGAGAGGAACGAGATTCCCGCGCCGAGATAGAGCCACAGTCGAAGCGGTACCGTCGAGAAGCTGGTAATGCCGTCCAAGGCGAAGTTCCACAGATGCCAGTAGTTCCAGCTCGACTTGCCCGCCGCGCGCTCAGGGCGTTCGAATTCGACCGCCTCGGTGCGAAACCCCGGCCACGCCATCAAGCCCTTCATGAAGCGGCTGCGCTCGCGCAGGCGATTGACCTCCTCGACCACGCGCCGGTCCATCAAGCGGAAGTCGCCGGCATTGAACGGGATCTGTGTCGGCGACATCAGGTTGAACAGGCTGTAGAACCAGCCGGCGCTGACCCGCTTGATCGGGCCATCGGAACGGCGCGAGGAGCGCACGCCATAGACGATGTCCGCGCCGGCGCGCCAGCGTTCGATGAACTGGCCGATCAGTTCCGGCGGGTCCTGCAGATCGACGTCCATCGGAATCACCGCATCGCCCTTGGCATGGTCGAGCCCCGCGGTCATCGCCGCGTCCTTGCCGAAATTGCGCGACAGCGACAGGATCACGATGGCCGGGATGCGCGCCTTCGCGGCGCGAAGCATCTCGAGCGTTCGGTCACGGCTGCCGTCGTCGACGAAGACGAGTTCATAGCGGCAGTTCAAACCGGCGATCAGCGGCGACACCGTGTCGAGAAAGCGATCGATCGAGGCTTCTTCATTGAAGACGGGAACGACGAGACTGATGAGCGCGCCTTCGGCCCTCGCTTCCCTGGACTTCGCGCTTTGCTGCTCTTGCATGATCAGTCGCCCCCGGCAGTGTGCCGCGCCGTCGCCAAATAGACAATTGATTCGGCTCCTCGAAGCCCGGTCCATTCAGCTGTGTCTGCCCGTTGCCGGGATGCGGAGCCAGATTTCGATGTCGTCGACAGTTCTCACACGGCGATAGGCGGAAAGAACGGCGGCGATTTCGCGATGCGAGTGTGCCCAGTCCTCGCGCAATTTGCCCTCAACCAGTATGACGTCGGGCTGGAACGTACGAACAGCTAGCGCCGTTCGGACCCGATCGACGCGCGCATAATCTTCAATCCTGCGCCGTGTTGCCAAATCCATCGGATCGGAAGCGAGCATGCGATCGGCGCGGTCACTCACCCATTGAAACGGCGTGGGTCCGAGGCTCGTGCCCTTCAGGATTCGTGTGAGAGGAAACGCGACTTGCGGTCCCCCCGCGAAGGCGAAGACCTTCGGATTAGCAGGTACAAGACGCGCCACAGCCGGAACCAAGGCATATTGGACTCGGTTCCAGCCTTGCAGGAACCAGACATACTCCAGCGCAAAGAATTCGATGAACAATAATAGGCCGGCGCACGCATACACGACGCGCCTGGAGCGCGAACCTTCAGGCTTGTCTCCCAACTTTGCGATCCATGTCAGCAGAATCTGGAAGAGCAGCAGCATGCCGAGACCGATTGCCGGATAGCCGTGATAGTTGAAACCCTTGGCTTGAATGAGCAGGGCGGCGGTGAAACCGAGCACGGCAAGGCTTGCAACGCGATGCAGAGGATTTCGCATTTGGTCTCGGCCCAGAACGAGCACGACGATCGCGCCAGACGCGACAAGAATGATCGAAGGATTGCCGAGCAACAGGACGCGGCGGACTCCGGACGAGACGTAAAGCGTAAGTACGAGCGGAACGATCTCTTGAAAGTAGATCGCGAAGTAGAAGATGACGAGTGCCGCGTAGCCCAGCACGATGAGTAGGGCGGCGAAATGCTCCGGCGAGAGAATAAGTGCGCGCAATCCGGCTCTGTTTTTGCGCAAATTCCATGCGGCATAAGCCAATGGAAAGATGAGCGCCAACGCGAAGTGCGGCTTGATGGCAATAGCAAGCCCGCCGCCCAGCCCGGCAATGGTTGTGGCCGCCGCCCGCACCGACGCTCCGGTCGCCCGCGCCGAATAGACCGCAAGCATGGGCAGAATTGAAATGAGCGCGATATGTTCACGTTGGCCGAATGTGTCGGCAGGCAGGATCAGCAACACCGCGCATCCGACGGCGAACAACGCCGGCTGCTGGCCCGGCGTAACTTGCCAGCTCTGCGCGAGAATGCGGCCCGAAAGCCAGAGGCTGAGCAACGCGCCGGCGAAGATCAGCAGCGTGACGAACAGCTCAGGAGCTACACCGACAAAGCGACCCATCACTGCCGCCGGCATATAGATGAGAAAGGAAGCCGGCGGATTGGGTTCGTCAAAGTCGACATACGGACGTGCACCCACCAGAAGCTTCTCGCACACCGTGATCAGCCAGGAAACGTCGCAATTGAGCCAACTCGCGCTGCGAATGGCGGCGGCAAGCGCGATCGTCGTAAGCGCTGGAAGGTAGATGGTCCGCGGAGTGAATGATTTCATCGGTCGTGTGCTCATGGCGCGCTCGGTTTAGTCCGCGGCAGCCAAATCTCGACGCCGTCCACGCTCTCAACTTGATGATAGGCGCGAAGTGCGGCGGCGACTTCCGGGTGGCCGAGTGCCCAGCGCTCATCCGCGCCTTCTCCGATCAGGATGACGTCGGGCCGTCCCGTTTGGATGGATTGGACGAGGTCTTGGCGATCGGCCCAGGCATAGCGCTCGATCCTGCTGCGTGTCGCCGGATCGAGAGTTGCGAACTGCAACAGCCGCTCGGCGCCGGCGCTGACCCATTGGAACGGAACCGGCCAGAGCGGTTTGCCTTGCAGCTTTCGAGTTAGGGGAAATGCGATTTCGGCTCCGCCGTTGATCGAAACGACTTTCGGATGCGCCGGGACAAGGTGAGAGACTTCGTGCACGAGCCGGACGCGGCTCGGGTCTGACAAGAACCAAATTGACTCGATCGCATAGAGAGAGGCGAACAGAGTGGCGCCAAAGGCGATATCGCTCGGCAATGACATGCGGGTCGCCAATGCAATCGTCGCTTTGTCCAGACTTCGCATCAGGAAGACACCAAGCAGGAACAGGGAGAGCGCGATGGCGGGGTAGCTGTGATATTGCCAGCCCTTATCCTGCGTGACCATGGCAATAGTGAAACCCAAGACGGCCGAAGCAAAAACCCGACTAACAGGCTCGCGAAAGTCTTTCGCGCCGACGGCGCGCGCGACGGCGGTATTCATTGCAATTAACACGACCGACATTGCGAGCACCGGAATGAAAGTTGAGACTCGCAAAGGAGCGTAAACCGCGAGAACCACTGGAAGCATGACTCGGACATAATCCCAGAACAGTGCGACGATCACGCCCGCATAAACCGCAAGTACGATGGCGACCGCGAGATGTTCCGGCACAAGAATGAGCGGCATCATGCTTTGTCCGCGTCTGCGACGGCACCAACCGACATAGGCGAGCGGGAGGATGAGGGCGAACGCGAAATATGGCTTGATCGCAATCGCAATTCCGCCGCCGATACCGACAAGCACAGCAATAGCGGTTGCGACGGGGACTCCCCTCGCACGCAACACATAGACGCATAGCATCGGTAGCAGCGCGAGCAATGCGATGTGTTCGCGTTGCGCGAAGGCGTCACCGGGCAGGATCAACAACAGCACACAACACAGCGCCGCTAAGTTCGGCCGGTCATGCGGCCGGAAAAGTTCGCTGTCCGAGAGGATGCGGCTGCACAGCCAAAGACAAAGAAAGACGCCGGCAAATGTCAGGAGCGTGACCGCCAGTTCCGGCGCGAAGCCGAAAAGGCGTCCGATCAGGATAGCCGGCAGGTAGATCAGTATCGACGCCGGCGGATTGGGCTCGGCGAAATCGACATACGGCCGCGCCCCGGCCAGAACGCGCTCACCGAGCGTCAGCAACCATGAGACATCGCAATTGAGCCAGCTCATGCCGCGCACCACGATAGCGATTAGAAGTGCGCCGGCCATTGGCCAGTGTCGGAAAAGCTCGTTAGCTCGTAGTTTGCGGACCGCCGCGTTTTGGCCGGCGTGTGGAATCGGGTCGGGAAGCGTCACCGCTGTGTCGCTTTCAGGGCAAAGGCTTGCGCGATGCTTCGCGCGGTAGCCAAACTTCAACCTGGCCAACCAACTTCGCAAGGTGATAAGGCCGGAGTGCCGCTGCGATTTCGGGATGGGAAAGGGCCCACTGTCTTTCGCCGTCACCCCCGACAAGAATGACATCAGGATGGCGCGTGCGGATCAGATCGGCGAGTTCCAAGCGATCCTGTCGCGCATAGTTCTCGATCGTTCGCCGCAGCGCCGGATTGGAAATTTGCGTGCTGCCTGTCGGATCGAGTGTGCCAGCGGTCAGCATGCGGTCGGTGTATGCGCTGATCCACTGGAACGGCGTGCGCCCGAGCGGTGCGCCGTCGAGTTTTCGCGTCAGTGGAAAGGCGAGGCCCGGCGCGCCGTAGATCGAAATGATCTTCGGATGCGGTGGAACGAGGCGTGCGACGACGGACACGAGAAAGCTTCGGCTTGGCTCCTGCAGCAGCCAGAATGAAGCGAGCGCATAAGCGCACGAGAGCAATCCGGCGCCGAATGCGAGCTCGACAATTCGTCGCTTCGCCACGTTGTTTCCGTCCAGAAATGTCGCCAGGCGTTTGACCAAGATCATGCCCAGCACGAACAGCGACAGCGCGACTGCGGGATAACCGTGATAGGGCCAGCCCTTTCCTTGCGCCATCACCGCCACGGTGAAACCAAGTGCAGCGAGACCGACGATCGCGACAATTGGCGAACGAAATTCCCTCCAGCCAAGCCCCAGCGCCGCCAGTCCCGTCACGATGACAAGAATGATGGACGGATTGACGAGCATGAGCGGCACGGAATACCGAAGCGGCACATAGAGCGTGAGCACGAGCGGGAGAGTGTGCGTTGTGTAGTCCGGAAAGATACGGACAAGTGCTCCGCCATAAGCAAGCACGACAGCTGCGGCGGCAAGTTGTTCCGGTGCGAACAACGCCGCAACAATCGATCTGCCTTGCATCCGCCCACGCCACAACACGAAAAGAAAAGGCAGCAGCAGTGCGAGCGCGAAGTACGGCTTGATTGCGATCGCGATGCCGCCGCCCAATCCGGCGACGATCGCCAACCCAGGTGGGGCACGCTCGCCGTCTGCGCGCCGAGCATAGAGGGCAAGTAGCGGTAGAATAACGATCAACGAAACATTTTCACGTTCGGCGAAATTGTCGCCAGGAAGAATGAGGAGCAACACGCAAGCAAGCGCGAAGAGGATCGACCGCTCCCTCGATTGGGACAAGGCGCCGCTTGGCAGCGCGCGCGCCGCCAACGCGATGCTCACGAGTGCGCCGACGAACACCAGGATTGTGAGCGCTGATTCCGCGCTGATCGAAGCGAGGTGCGCGAACAAAATCGCCGGCATATAGATCATGATCGAGGCCGGTGGATTGGGTTCGCTGTAATCGACATAGGCGCGGGCGCCGGCCAAAACCTGCTCGGCGAGCGTCAGGAGCCACGAAACGTCGCTGTTGAGCCAGATGAAACAGCGCACGATGACCGCAACACCAAGAACCAGTACACCGGACCAATAGGTAAGGAGGGCGGTTGCGTTGAAATTCGATTCAGATTTGGGTCTCATCGCGGTAGCTGATTGCGCAGCACGCGGTAAACAACGACGTCCTTGCTCGGTGGCCCGCTGTCGTGCAGTGGCGAGAGCCAGATGGGCACGCGATTGTGCATGAGTTGGCCCAGGAGTCCATTCGGGCCGCTTTGGCTCAGATAGTAGGAGTAGTCAAAACTCGTACGGCAAATCGAAACGTAATCGATGCCACGGCGGCGCGCGATTTTCGCGCCAACGTCAGGCGCATTCGTCAAGAGGTCGAACGTGTCGAGGATTCCCTGTTCATTGCGATGATAGGGTCCGGCGACGACGGAATGCGCCGAGTAAGCTAGAATGGCTGGACCTTGATCGAGGAATGCGACGACGCGCCCTTTCGGCTGACGGGCGAGTTGCGCAACGCTCTGCTTCCCAAAACAGTACCACGAGAGGCTATCCGCTCTCGCTGCCGCATCCTGTTGAGCTTGAGTCTGCGTGAGCTCGCGTCCCCAGGCCGCCTCGTATGCGAATGAAACATCGCTAAACATCAGAAGTCCCGCAATTGTTGCCAACGCGCCTTGCCATCCCGGCCGTGTCCAGCGTTCGATGATGCGCTGCAGGAAGACGGCTATTCCCGGCAGACTCACGAGCACGGAAAACAGAACGCCGCGCACTTCGACAGACATCACAGCGAATGCCGCTGCGGAAAAAATGGCGACCGTGACGGCGGCCGCACGCTTACTCGCTTCGACCAGGAACACCGACAGAACACAGGTCGCAAGTCCGACTGCGGAATAGACATAGCCATAGTAGAATGCCGACCAGTCGAGCGCCGCGTTCACAACCGGCGACTGCACCTCCTGGACCCGCGAGAGAAAGATCTCGACGATCTTGGGGCTCACGTTGCCATATGGTCCGTAAAGACAATTCGGCGCCAGCACGGCGGTGAACAAGAACAAGCCAAGGCCGAGCACGCCGATCGGCACCGCTCGCCGAAGACGCGACTGCGGCGCACTAGAGATAACTGTCGACGCGGCGAGACCAAGACCGCCGAGCAGGGCTAGTCCCGCGCTGAAACCGGAATAGCAATCGCAGGCGATGCTTGTGCGTTCGTGGGCCGACGTGAAGGTCACGAGGATAATGAGGGCAGCAAGCGCGAAGGTCACACCGAAACGACGCACCGCTGGCGCCGCGACGTCACCGCGCATGATCCAAAACGCAACAACGACAGCGACCGTCGTCAGCGCGTAGGGAAGTACTTCGAAGCCGATTGCCACGCTCATGATGCAAAGAACGGCCGCGCCGATCGCCGCGTCTGGCCGCGTATTCATGTCGACCAGAAAAGCGAGTACCCACAGCGTGAGTGCGACTTGGACGTTGTGATGGTCGATAACGCCGGGCGAAAAATAGCCGAGGACAACGGCGCCTGCCGCGCCGAAAAGGACAGCGATGACGCCCGCCTTTTTGCCTGCAATTTGTTGCGCGATCCGGCCGATGGCGAGCCACGCTGCAAGAAGCGCCAGCATCGGCCACAGGCAGATTGCGATCGTTTCCGCCATGCTCGGATTGAGGAACTGACGCAAAATCAGAATCAGGCCGGCGATGGGTGCATCGATCAAGCGCGACCAGTGCATTGGTAGACCGAAGGGGACATTCATCCGCCACTGCGTGAGATCAAACCACGCCTGGCCGTGCAAAAGGTCGCGCACCTCGGCCAGCCGCATCGCGTCATCGGTGCTGAGCGAGAGGGTCGTCGGATTGCGAACAGCGGGAATGACGACCAAAACGACTCGCGAAAGCCAAATGAAGAGCGCGACGGCCGACACATTCAGTGTCCACTCCCGCTCGGTCGTCGCAGCACGGGGCGGATCGGCCCCAAGTGTCGAAGTCATCAGGCGAATCCCCAGCCCGCGCGAAAGCTATAGAGACATTTTACCTTGCTCTAAAGGTGCGCGCGCCGATCTAGGTACAGGCGTTTCGCCTGAACCTCGCGAAGGCGTTGGTCACTTTCGCGGTCCATGATACGCAGTCCGCGCATAGCTCGTTTGGACAAGGTTTTTCAGTTGAGCGCCGCTCCGTCGAACAATGTTTGGATGAAGGCTTTCGATTTTGCGGCCGCGATGCCTCTAATCGTATGGCTCGCCTGGAATTGCGGTCAGCTCATTCTGGCCCTAACCCTTGAGGCAAACGTCTTTTTGCATTTGCCCCAATGGGCGTTAGGCCTGAAGATCGTCAATCAGTCGATGGCGATTGCCTTTTTTGTGGTCCAAATCGCGTTGTTCGCGCTGCGACCGGTCGCGAAGGAGAAATCCCGAGGGATCCTGCCGCGGTTTGCGGCCATTTTTACAATGTGCGCGGGCCTGCTTTACTTTTATGCGCCGGTGGCCGGCGCCAACGATCTCGTCCAGGGGCTGGCAGCGCTCTTCGGCATCACAGGGTTGTCGCTCTCGATCTACGCGCTTCGCTGGCTCGGCCGCTCGTTCAGCATCCTGCCCGAAGCAAGGTATCTCGTGACTGGCGGGCCGTACCGCTATGTACGCCACCCGCTCTATGTCGCCGAAGCGCTGAGCACGCTGGGCATTACGCTGCAGTTGCAACAGCCGCTTGGCATCCTGATCGCTTTGGCAATCTACCTCGGCCAGTTCGCGCGCATGGGCTACGAGGAGGAAGTGCTGGAGCGCTCGTTCCCGGAGTATGCGGAATATCAAAAGCGAACATTTCGATTGATACCTTATGTCTACTAGTTCCCGACCCTTTTAGGGCTGAACGCCGTCGTTGTAATGCGGCTGAGTTCGTCTGTACCGGGATTTGTTAAGTGATTGAATATATTGTACTAATTGTTTGCATTGTTCGAAACGAAGCGTTGCTGGTAACCAGTCGCTAAGAATCACATTGCCGCGGTCGGCCCCGTATCGTTTACTTCGTATTCGTGAGGCGGTGGGCTTCAGCACCACGGAATTGTTGTGCGAATGCAAACGTCAATGAGGCGTACGCGGTCTTACGTTCGGTTGAACAGAGCTTGTTACACGTCGCTTCAAGACTTTATCAGGGTAAGGGGTATCAAATGAGTGATCTGAATTTGAAAAGCGTTGCGGCCAGTTTCGCGCGCTTCCTGCGTGACGAGGAAGGTCTCGTGACGTTGGAGTGGGTGGCCTTGGCAGCGGCGGTTATCGTTCTTGCGATCGGCGTCATTGTCGTGATTCAGTCGAACCTGAACACGGCGGCGAGCACGATCGGTTCCAAGATCGTCAGCACGGTCAATTCCAACTCGTAATCTGTTGGATCAAGGATACGTCGAGCTTGTCGGCGCGCCGCGTCGCCAGCAGCCGGAGGGAGTTCGCTCCAATCCGGCTGGCTCGATTTTCCGGGGCCGTCCAGAAAAAAGGTATGGTGGTCCATGACAATCGAAAGGCTTATCGGCCGCTTGCGGGATTTTCTGCACGATGATGAAGGTCTGGTGACGCTCGAGTGGGTCGCTCTTGCCGCCGCCGTCATCGTTCTGGCGGTCGGCGTCATCATCGTGATTCAGTCACAGTTGAACTCGGCAGCGAGCACGGTCGGCAGTGCAATCGTGAGCCAGGTCAACTCGAACTCGTAGCGCGGTCACCTAAGCGGCGACTCGGACGTTAGCGTCAAGAAAAACCGTTGCGGAGCCGACTATGAGGTTCATAGTTTGGCTGGTATTGATTCTTGACGTGGCTTGTTCGAGGACCGCCGCACATGATGATCGATCAACTTTTCGGCCGCACGGGCCGATTTCTGCGCGATGACGACGGTCTGGCGACCTTGGAGTGGGTGGCGATCGCGGCGGCGGTGATCATCTTGGGCATTGGCGTGATCATTATCCTGCAGCCGAAGATCAATACGGCCGCAAGCACCGTCGGCTCCCATCTGTTAAGTCAGGTTAACTCCAACTCCTGAGCCGCCCCACTACGGAGTCGAACCCGGATCGCCGCGCGGGCCACGTCGTGCACGCCCGCACGCTTCATTAACCTTTGCCGGTGAAACACTTGGAATGCCAATCGACGACGCGTAGTGGACTATCTTAGGATAGCAAATATAGTAAATGTACTTAGTCTGAGCAGTGATTCGCAATGCAACGCTCGCTGATAAGCTTGATTGTAGGGGGCATTCTGGCGCTGGTCGCGATCGGGGGGCTCACCTATTATTTGCGCACCACGCAAAATCCAGCCGCTTCATCCGGTCCCAATATTGACGTCGGCAATGTCGTTGTTGCCACGTCGGAGCTGCCGTTCGGCACGCATGTGAGCCGCGATCAGCTAACCGTCGTGGCGTGGCCGACTTCGTCGATGCCGGCCGATGCCTTTCACAGCGTTGAGGAAGTCTTCGCGGGTTCGCAGGGATTTGATCGCATCGTTCTGAAGCCGATCGACAAAGGCGAGCCGCTGCTGAAATCCCGGATCTCCGGCTTTGGAGCCAAAGCAACGCTTTCCCGGCAGGTACCCATTGGCATGCGCGCGGTATCCATCCGGGTTGACGATGTTAGCGGCGTCGCCGGCTTCATCCTTCCGGGCGATCGGGTCGACGTGATGCTCACGCGTCGTCTGGAGGCAACCACACCAGACAGTAGTCTGGTGACTGACGTCATTCTGCAAAACATACTCGTGCTCGGGATCGACCAGCTTTCCGATCAGGATCGGGAGAAGCCGGTTGTTGCGCGCACGGCGACAGTCGCCGTTACGCCGGAGCAGGCGCAAAAGCTAGCGCTTGCGCAGCAGGCCGGTACGCTTGGTTTGTCTCTCAGGAACGCATCGTCCGTCGACCAGGTGCCGACCGAGCGTGTCGTGCAGCGTGATCTGGCGCCCAATAGTGCTCCACCCGCGTCACGACATGTCAAACGTGCGCCGGCCACTATCCAGGTCATTTACGGCGGTGGTCGGTCGGAAGTGGCCCCACTTCCGGCGGCGGCGTCGCCGTCAACCTCGGCGCCGGTAACGCAATGAATTTGGGGCTTTAGGCTTTATGCGGTAAATTGATTGCTGCAAGGGGGGCCGGGGGTGCCGGCAGCAAATTCGATGAAGACACTATTCCGGTTGGGCCGGCTTGCCGCCCCTATTGTCATGCTGGCGATTGGGCTGGGACTGCCAGCCGCCGCCGCGCCGCGCGCCGCCCCTGTCCGCCCGGTCATGGCGCTGCCGCCCGATGTGAGCGGAGCGACACCGATCGTCATCAACATTTCGCCCGGCCGCAGCACGTCAAGGATTGTCGTGCCGATTGACAAGTCGCGCATCGTGCACTTTGACCAGCCCTTTAGCCGTGTCCATGTCGGAAGCGGCGACATTGCCGAAGTCGTGCCGCTGTCGCCCTCGACGATCTACCTGTTGGGCAAAAAGCGCGGCAGCACGAATCTGACCATCACGACGGCAAACAACGCCATCGTTGCCGTGGTCGATGTCGTCGTTACCTACGACCTAGACGGGCTTCGCCAGCATCTTTCGGATCTGCTGCCGACGGAATCCGTCGAAATTCAACCTGCCGGTGACGCACTTGTCCTGTCAGGACATGTTTCGAGCGCCGACCATCTGCGCACGATCACCGCCATTGCCGAGCGCTACGCTCCAGGAGCGGTGACGAACCTGATGTCGCTGTCGGGAAGCCAGCAGGTATTGCTGGAGGTGAAATTCGCCGAGGTACAGCGCTCCGCCCTTGTCAACATGGGCCTCAACAACATCAACGCGGGGCTTACCAACACGCAGCTCACCGGCACGGTGCCGTTCAGTCCGACGAGTTTCGGAACGATCGGCGGCCTGCTCAGCGACAGCAAGACCTACTTCCTGCACGCCGAGATCCAGGCGTTAGAGCAGAGCGGCGCGGTGCGCACGCTCGCCGAACCGAACATCGTCTCGCTATCTGGAGAAACGGCGACCTTCCTGGCGGGCGGAGAATTTCCCATACCCGTTGTGCAATCACTGAGCGGCGGCGCGCCCACCACGACGATCGAGTATAAGGATTTCGGCGTCGGTCTCTCCTTCACTCCGACCGTCATCTCGTCCGACACCATCAACCTAGTCCTGAAATCGGAAGTGAGTGCGCTCGACTCCACATTCGCGGTCGAGACCAACGGCATCAGCGTCCCTGGATTGAAGGTGCGCCGCGCCACGACGACGGTGGAATTGCGCAACGGTCAGAGCTTCGCGATCGCCGGCCTGATTCAAGATGATTTCAATGACTCGCTGAAATCGCTGCCCGGTCTCGGCAGCATTCCGATCATCGGCGCGCTGTTGCGCTCGACCAGCTATCAGCGCAACCAAACTGAACTCGTCGTCTTCATCACAGTTCATCTCGTGGGGCCGGGCCCGGCCAGCAACATCAAGGTGCCGACCGACCAGGTCCTGCCACCGACCGCCGGACAAATCTTGGGCTTCGGACGCACGGAACAAACACGCCCTCCGCCGCCACCTTCGGTGCCGCCGGCATCGCACTCGATGAACGTACCGCCGGCGTCGGCGCCAATGGCGGATAGTGCGCCCGCCGCCGCGCCGACCAGTCCAGTGAGCACGACGCCGGAAAAGCCGGTCGTGAGCGAAGCGCTGCCGCCCGATTCCGCACCTGCACAAGCCGTGGCGCCGTCAAAGCCGTCGCCGAACGAGACAGCATCGGCTGCTGCGCCGCGGACTGCGTTACCGGCCGTCGCGGCTAGCGCACCGCCGCCGGATATTGCGCCGCTGCCAGAAACGGCGACAGCGAGTCCTGCGCCGCCCGTCACGCCTGCGAGAGTCGTCGCTCCGCCGAGCCCGATCATGACCGCTGCGCTTGGTCCGATTCCGACACCGATCCCCAAGCCGTCCTTTGGTCCATCGCCGGCGGTTCACGCGACAACGGCGGTAAAGCCCGTTCCGCAGAAAACAAACCTTGCGGCGGCGAAGCCGGCCACGACGCCGGCACGTTCTGCCGTCGTCAAGCCTGCGCCGTTGCCCGCTGCGGACGAGGAATTGCCCGTGACTGCACCGGCGAGCATCAAGGCATTCCGTGACGCGGCAACGAATGCTCCTTCGCCGACGACTCAAACCGACCCGAACGGAAATAGCGCGCCATGAAAACGAACTACACTCTCGCCGCGCTCGGCGCGGCTCTTCTGCTCTCTGCCTGCGAACATTCGGGGGGCGGACTCAACATGCGCAGGTTTGAGAGTCCCGACTTCGGCGACAGCGTGCGCAGCAACATCGCCGCCGAAAGCGTCCCGGCGGATCCGGCCGCGGTCAACAGCCCGGTCGAAGCCGATGGCGCGCGTCAATCGCTGGCGCAGCAGCGTTACCACACCGACCGTGTCAAGCAACCACCGACTCCGGCGACGTCGACGGTTACGACTGGAGGCGGCAGCAGCACGGAAGGAACGAGCGGCGGCGGTGGTGGCACAGGTACGACGGGCGGCGGCGGGTACTGAGCTGCGGTTTCACGCGCTCGCGATCGTCCGGCGAGTCAGCACTCCTGCCCAAATTGAACTGCCTTGAAATCGGAAGCCGCGTCGTCGTGCACGCTGGCGCCAACAGATACAAAGAAGCGGATTTTGTCCGCTTCCGTCCGAAGTGTTCAAGCGGAACGACGCGGCTCAATAGATGGCGCGCGAATTTTCGCCGAGAAGATCATACCTAACAAGACGATCGTTAGGCTAGACAGGCTGAGCAGATTTCCAATGCGTTCCGCTGGTAGCGAGCGCGTTTCGATCTCCCATGGGCCGCGATGGTCGCCAACGACGATGAACCCCGTCTTAGGGTCACAGTTCGTTGGAAGCGGCTTTCCGTTCGAGCGGACATCGAGGAAAGGGTAATCGAAGACGGCCAGCTCATTTGGCGGCTTTTTTGCGATGACATCCTGAACGATCAAAGCTGATGTTCCGTCGGACAGATCCCCGCTCTGAAACGGTCTACAGGACGGCAGATATTCTAGAGGTTCGACGCGCGCGGCAATGAGTTTTTCTTCGGCTGCCGCCGTGCGGCGCAGAAAGCCGTCACGTCCGCTGCGGTTGGCGTACACCAGAAAGAGCGCGGTGAGGGCGCCGAGTGAGAACAGAGCAATGCGGACAAAGACGGCCCGTGTGGCGCGGTTCGCATCGAACGCGAGCGCAAGCAACATGCAAGTTGCGACGTCAAGCAGGATCTGCACGCGCCACGCGAATTGAATTTTGTCAAAGGCCCGGGGCAAGGCATGCCACACCCCAGCAGAGACCGGCGATTCGAGAAATAGCGCCGCGACGGAAAAAATTGCCCATGGCGCGAAACTGCGCCACCGGTTCTGCCTGATCGCACTCGCCACAATAATTGCGCCGGTGGTGAGAGCGACCGCAGCGATCGCATCAAGAAAAAGCTCGAACGCCAAGTTATGGCGGGAGAAGAGGAGATTTCGCGCGGGCAGGTAGGTATCCCAGTTGGCGGCGTGAATCAAATTCTGCAGCAACAACGCCGGAACGATATAGGCCGCCGCAACTCCAAGGCTCAGAGCCGCCGCCGTCGCGGACCGTGCGATTGTCGTCGCGAAGACGCCGCGCGTCGCTGCGTAGAGACAGAAGGCCGTCAGGAACGGCGCAAACAAAAGCGCGGACGGGAGATGCGAGAGAAGAAGTCCTGCAAGGCTCGCGGTCAGCGCGAACGTCCATACCGGTCCCAACATAAGACGAAACACGTACAACAGACACAAGGGTATGAAGATATAGGCCCCGAGCTCGCCAAAATCCGATCGCAACCAGATGTCCACTAGCAAGTGATATGGCATCGCCATGTAGGCCAGCGACGCGATGAGCGCGGCAGTTGCACCGACAAAGTCTGCAGCCAACGCCTGGAACGCATGTCCTGAGAGCGCCAGCATCAACCACATTCCGAGCAGAACCGCTAGTCGCGGGCCGACTACGAGATGAAACGGCGCCGTCAAATAGAAAGGTAACGGACCGTAGAAGTAGAATACCGGACTGCCCGCCCCGTCACTCATTTTCGGCAGCCAACGCGGCTCGAGGTGGCCCGAAAAAAGTTGCTGCGCGAAGCCCTCCGACCAGTTCACGTTAGTGAAGCTGTTGTCGGAGATAATATGCCCCATGGTGAACGCCGGTAGCATCAGGAGCGTTGCGACGGCCCAAAGAATTGCATTTCTGCCGACAATGCTGTTCATGGATCGATGCTGCCGAAGCGCGCAACGGTTTTCAACTTGCACGGCGTGTCCCATGAGTTGGTCGCTCGCCCGCTAATGAGCTGCGGTTACAGGCGATTGCATTGCGACCAATGACAGGGCGTTGTTACTGAACCAGCCGCGAGATCGGAACTAGAGTAGTGGGCGCGTTTGTGCAGGCTTGCTGGGCTACTACGTCACCAGTTCCTTTGATCACAATCGTATCCGCGACGAGCACGATGCATGCGCCCGCATTGTTGTTGCTTAAGGAACCGTGCAATTCAAAAAGTCCATGGGGCATATAGATGATGCCTTGGATATTTAAATCCGGAAACTTTTGGCCGGGATTTCTAGGGACGAAGTCGAGCAGTCCTGATCCAGTGGGAATTAGATTTGAGTCCTGATAGAGCGCCATTTGCTTCCAGGTTCCGGAGGGCGGACCGCTGTATGTCAGACTGCCGTCGCCGGTGACCTGGTGAGTGGCGCCGCTCGCGTTCGTACCGGAAAAAACTATCGTAAGGCCATTGCTATTGGATGTGCTAAGATTTCCGTTTGTGTTGTTCGTGATGAGTTGACCATTTTCGATGATAATCACAGACCCGCCGGCCGCCGGCGCGAGTGCGATGTTGTTAGTCAGTGTCAAATCACCGCAAACGACTAGGGGAGAAGTCGAGAGAGTCGGTGCGCTGCTCCAACTTGTTCCCGCAAACGTGCCACCACAAGAATTAAGCGCGTTGGTCCTTGTCGTAGTGTCCAACATGCTTGAATACAGGGAGTCAGAGACGACGGGGCCTGTTGCCTCAATTGTTCCGCAGCCGTTGTTTGCGCCAACAGTAATGCCAAACTCTGCTCCACCGTCGCTACCTGCGCCGTGACACGTCATACTGCTGTTTGAGGCTATCGTGCAGCCGAAAAGATTGGAGTGGGGCAACCCGTCGGACAAGATGCCAGGATTCGCCGTTGTCGAGAGGGATAGCAAGCATATCGGTTTTGGTACGCCGTTCATCGCAATCGCGGTCGCAACGATGTCCCAGCTCGACTTGCCGATTAGCGCCAGAAAACTCGTCGGATAGGGGTTACTATTTGCGGTGGCTGTCTTGACCGTAACTTGGACTGCATTCCCCTTACCCGCCGGTGCTGGCGATGTGAACGTTGTTCCGTTCCAGTCTCCGAACACTACGTCGCCGGGCGTGCAGACCGACAGACTTGTGTAGGAAGAATTGAGTACGTTCCCAAAGCCTGCGACTGACATATTGGCGCGAGCGTAGGTAAGCGCTTTGTTTACAGCGCCGCACTGTTGGCTTGTGCTCGCAGCCCCGCCCGTTGGAAGTTGCAGCGCGCCGGCGAGAGCGGCGGAATCGGCCGTACTTTGCAACATGTCACGCGT
>Ga0207693_10000331_pt1 | contig 43711 bp, 45 predicted proteins | sample LARL81metaG_FD_184347 | JGI IMG/M metagenome (GOLD analysis project Ga0207693, IMG submission 184347) | Corn, switchgrass and miscanthus rhizosphere microbial communities from Kellogg Biological Station, Michigan, USA - LAR L8-1 metaG... | ecosystem: Host-associated > Plants > Roots >... | reverse complement strand
AGCCATTTCGGGCACCTACCCTGTTAGAGTTGACACCTGCGCCTTGGCCTTACGGACTTCCGGACGCGTCTCAAGAAGAAAGCGGCGGACGGAAGGCCGTCTCGCCGCTTTGTTCCTTCGCAGGAACGAGGCGAATATAGGCACGCTGCCCCCTCATGCAAGAAATTTTGTCATCCAATCGTCAATTTTTTCTTCACGCCAGTGCACGAATGCAACTCTCGACTCCGCTTCGAGCGAGCCGTAGAGAACCACCCGCGCCTCGAAGGCGCTGTCACAATTCGCCGGAGCGATCAGATGCCGACCAGTTTCAAGGAGCGTCTCCACAAGGGCTACGCGCAATCGATGGAGCTTCGCGGCAAGCCGATTGCCGAGGAAAAGAGCCAATTTCAGCGCATCCAAATCTTCGACAGCGTGGCCAACGGGCGCGTCATGGTGCTCGACGACATCGTCCAGATCACCACGCGCGATGAGAGCGCCTACGCCGAGATGCTCACCCATCTGCCGCTCTTCGAGCACGGCCGGGCGAGCCGGGTGATGATCGTCGGCGGCGGCGACCTCTCGATCGCCGACGAGGCGCTGAAACACCGCGGCGTTAAGGAAGTGATTCTCGTCGACATCGACGGCCGCGTGGTCGAACTCTGTCGCGAGCATTTCGGCGAGATCAACGCCAAGGCGTTCAAGGATCGGCGGCTGAAAATCGAAATCGCCGACGCCTTCGAATTTCTCGGAAGGCCTGAAAACAAAGGACGATTTGATCTCATCGTTGCCGATCGTCCCGATCCCGTCGGGCCCGGAAAGGCGCTCTTCGGCGAGACGTTCTATGACCGCGTGAAGTCGGCGCTGAAGTCCGGCGGCTTCGCCACCTTCCAGACCGGCGTGCCGTTCTACCAGCCGTGGGAGATTACCGACGCGCTGAAGGAACTCCGCCAGTTCTTCCCGCGCTCGGGCCTCTACCTGACCGTCGTGCCGAGCTATATCGGCGGCTTCATGGCGCTCTCGTGGGCGAGCAAGAGCCAAAAGCTCGGCACACCGGCCGGCGTGCGCCGCGCCGTCGCAGCCTTCAGACGCTCACGGATCAAGACGGACTATTACAACCCTGAAGTCCACGCCGCGGCCTTCGCGCTGCCGGAATGGATCAAGCGCCTGGTGCCCTGAGCTTGCCTCTCGCCTCGCCAGATGAACGCGAAGCCGCGCTCTATGCCCGGCTCAAGGAGCTCGGCATCGCCTGGACGACGCACGTCCACGCTTCTGTCTTCACCGTCGCGGAGGCTGCGGCGCTCTATGCCAGCCAGCCCGGCGGTCACACGAAGAATCTCTTTCTCAAGGACAAGAAGGATGGCCTCTGGCTCGTCGTGGCGCGCGATGCGCTCAAGATCGACCTCAACGAACTGGCCAAGGCGCTTGGAACGCCGCGCTTCTCCTTCGGCTCGGGCGAATTGCTGATCGCAGCTCTCGGCGTCGAGCCTGGGTCCGTCACGCCCTTCGCGATCATGAACGACACCGCCGGCAAGGTGCGCGTTGTGCTCGACGAAGGCATGCTGGCGCTCGAGCCGCTCAACTTCCATCCGCTGCGCAACGACCGCACGACTGCCATTCCCGCCGCCGATCTTCTCAAGTTTCTGCGTGCCTGCAAGCATGAACCGGTCATCGCAAGGTTGCCGGAGCGTCCATGAATGAAGTCAGACCGCTCGGCGGCCGCACACTCAAAGGCCGCTTCATCGCGCTCGAGCCGCTCGAGCCGCGCCACTTCGATGGCCTCGCCGAAGCCGGCCGCGATCCCGCCATCTGGACGTACATGCCGCACGACGTGTCGGCCGGCGTGGGCGCGGTGATCCGAGGCCTGGCGGAGGAAAACGCGCAAGGCCGGATGATCACCTATGCCGTACGCCGGCTGTCAGACGATGCGCTGGTGGGTTCGACGTCGTATCTCGCGCTCGCTCCGGAACACGCCAAAGTCGAAATCGGCGCGACCTGGTACCAGCCGTCCGCGCAAGCGACGGCGGTCAACCCCGAAGCCAAATATCTCCTCCTCTCGAACGCCTTCGGTGCCGACTACAATCGGGTCGAATTGAAAACCGACGCTAGGAATGCCCGGTCGCGCGCCGCGATGAAGAAGATGGGCGCGACGGAAGAAGGCACGCTGCGCGGACATATGTGGATGCCGCAAGGCTATTTCCGCGACTCCGTCTACTTCTCGATCCTCGCCAGCGAGTGGCCCCAAGTGAAGACAAAACTGGAAGCACGCCTGGCCGCGTTCGGCTGACTGCGCTCAGAGCCACGTCGGTCGTGCAAGGCCAAAATGCCGCTGCAGGACAGTTTCCGTCCGCTCGAGCGCGCCTTCGACCCAGCCTTGCGCATGCGAATAGGCTTCACCGCAGACATAGAGTTCGCGGTCCGGGATGGGCTTCAGGATGGCCTCGGCGTCGGCTTCGCCGTCATGGCCGAGCCCGTAGTAGTGCCAGCCGCCGCCATAGGGATCGACGCTCCAGTTCTGGAAATAGGCAGCCAGCGCCTTCAGGTCCGTCGTCCCGATGACCAGTAGCGCCTCGCGATGCACTTCGCGCGCCAACGCCGAGTTGCCGTCAAGCGTCACGAACCCCGCGTCCGGCCCGGCGAGCGCCGCCCAGGTCTGGACCGACTTCTCGTCGCAATAGGACATGAGCACGCCATAGCCGTCGGACGCCTCGCTCGCGGTGCGCTCCGGCTCGGCGCCGAAGCAATAGAACTGCCGCGCCGGCAGATCGGTGATGGAACGACCTTCGACGATCCCGTGATCGCGCCACCAAGGCCTCTGATAGAGCAGCAGGCTCTTGCAGGCCGGGATCGGCGTCACCGACGCGATCAGTCGCGCGAAGCGTGGTTCGCGCGCGGCGGGAAAATCGGCGATGCATTCGAGCGCGCGGCGCGGCAATGCCAAGACCACTCTCGACGCCGTTAGGGTCGAGACCCGGTCCAGCCGATCGCGAAACGCGAGCTCGAAGCCGCTCGCTGCCGCGCGCAGGCTCACCAGACGCTCGGTCGTGGAGACGCCCGCGCCGGTGTTTGCCGCGCGCTCTGCCAAAGCCAGCGGCAGGCCCTGATAGCCGCCGACGAGCGTTCGGAACGGCTGACTTTCGTCGTCGTGAATGAAGTAATAGTCGAGTTCGTCGAGACCGGTTTCACCCTCGATCCAGTCGTCATAGCCGGACGCGTTTTCGGCGAGCGCGAGTTCTTCTTCGCTCATGCCCTCCAGCAGCAGCGCCCGATTGGTCCAGTCGCGCAGCAACTTCTTCTTGAAGCGATAGTTGGCGCGGATCTTTCGCCAATCAGATGCGGACATGCGGCGAGCATCGGGAAGAACATGGGCAACGGCGCGATCGATGAAGTCTGCGTCCGGCGTCTGGTCCTTGTCAGGAACGCGATAAGGAAAATGCGCGGTTCCGGCGCGGACTTCAGCCTCGGAGAAATTCGCCCCGCGCAGCATCACCCGGTTTGCGTCGCGGTCGACGGGAAACTCGCGCATCGCAAGGTCGAGCGTGCGCGCGACCCCGGAGACGTGACGATGGGCGTCGAGAAAGCGCATGCCGCCGCCCTCGACGATCAGGTGCGGCGCCTGCGGAAACGCGACCGAGTGCAGGCGTCCGCCGATCCGCTCGCTCGCTTCGAACAGCCGCGTCCGCAGTTGCGGACGCTCCGCCGCCAGACGCCAAGCCGCATACGTTCCCGCAGCGCCGCCGCCGATGATCGCGACGTCGAGATCATTCCAGGTTCCTGCCCGCACCAATACCGGCGCGAACGACAGAGCGGATGCGGCACCAAGAAATGCGCGGCGCGATAGCGACCTCAGCGGCGCGGTTAATTTTGGCATGCACACCCCCGTGACCGAGCGGCAGGTTGAAGTGGCTTGCCTGTCCGAACAAGTCAGGTTTTCCCGCCCGCGCTGCAGGGCACCCTTCCCTTTCGCGCCGCCAGCGCCCATCTTTGGGGTTGGACAATTGAGAGAAAGTTCCATGGCATTGATTGGACCGACAGGACGGCCGGTGTCGGCAGCCAAACCCCAAGGCCAGCCACAGGCTGCGGACGGCGCAAGCCCGCACATCAAAGACAGCTCGCTGGAGACGTTTGCCGCCGACGTGCTGGAAGCATCGCGCACGGTGCCCGTGATCGTCGATTTCTGGGCGCCGTGGTGCGGACCTTGCAAAACGCTCGGACCTTCGCTCGAGAAGGCCGTCGCGGACGCCAACGGCGCGGTCAAGCTGGTCAAGGTCAACATCGACGAGAATCAGGAGATCGCGCGCCAGCTTCGCATCCAGTCGATTCCGACGGTCTATGCCTTCAAGAACGGCCAGCCGGTCGACGGCTTCATGGGCGCGATCCCCGACAGCCAGATCCGCACCTTCGTACAGCAACTCGCCGGAGGCGAAGCCCATGGCGGCGCCGATCATGCGGCCGATGTCTTGGCGGCAGCGGATGAGGCCTTTGCCGCCGGCGACATCGCGACTGCGGCGCAAGCCTATGGCCATGTCCTGCAGGACGAGCCGGGTCATCCCAAGGCCGTTGCCGGACTTGCTCGCTGCTATCTCAAGACCGGCGATATCGAGCGCGCCAAGAAAACGCTTCAGCTGGTCCGCCCGGACGGCGCCGGCGATGAAGCGGTGCGCGCGGTCGAGGCCGAACTCAAGCTGCGCGAAGCCGCACCAGACACCGGCGACACCGCGAACCTCGCCGCGAAAGTGGCCTCCGATCCCAACGATCACCAGTCGCGCTACGATCTGGCGCTCGCGCTCGACGCCAAAGGCGATCGCGAAGGCGCACTCGGCGCACTGCTCGACATCGTCAAGCGCGACCGCAAATGGAACGACGAAGCCGCACGCAAGCAACTCGTCACGCTGTTCGAAGCGATGGGGCCGACCGATCCACGCACCATCGACGCACGCCGCCGACTTTCCGCCATTCTTTTTTCATGAGGCACGATGCCCGGCCGCTATCACAACATCGACACGCTTCCCCGCACCATCGGGATATTCCCACTGACCGGCGTCTTGCTTCTGCCGCGCGCGCAACTGCCGCTCAATGTGTTCGAGCCGCGCTATCTCGCACTGGTCGAGGCGGCGCTCGCCGGCAACCGGCTGATCGGCATGATTCAGCCGACCGAGCATGAGGAGAAGTCGCTTAGGCCTCCACTCTCCGCCATTGGCTGCGCCGGACGCGTCACCGGTTTTCGCGAAACCGACGACAACCGCTACCTGATCACGCTGACCGGCATCTGTCGTTTCCGGGTGGTTGAGGAATTAACGACGGAGACGCCGTTTCGCCAGGTGACGGCGGACTATGCGCCGTTCGCCGGCGACCTCGCGGAAGGCGGCGACGGCGAGTTTCCCCGCGAACGCCTGCTCGCGGCTCTCAACGACTATCTCTCGCGTCGGGACTTGAAGGCCGATTGGCGCAGCGTCATGAACGCGCCCGCCGAAACGCTGGTCAACGCGCTAGCGATGCTCTGCCCGTTCGAACCGGCGGAGAAACAGGCACTCCTCGAAGCGCCGAGCTGGCCGGAGCGCGTCAACACGCTGCTCGCCTTGCTCGAGATGGCAAGCACGTCCAGCGGCTCTAACGCGGTGAACTGAGGATGGAGCCCGATCGCAAGCTGCTCGAAATTCTGGTCTGCCCGCTGACAAAGGGCCCGTTGCGCTATGACCGCGCCAAGCAGGAACTGGTCAGCGTGCAGGCGGGGCTTGCCTACCCCATCCGCGATGGCATCCCGATCATGCTCGCGGGCGAGGCGCGCGAGCTCACCGACGCCGAACGCGACGCCAGATGAGCGGCGCAGCCAAGCGTCCCTGGCCGACCGAACTACGCCTCAGTTCCGACAAAGCGCGCCTCACCGTCCAGTTCGACAGCGGCGAGCAGTTTGTCCTGCCCGCCGAATATCTCCGCGTGGAATCGCCGAGCGCCGAAGTCCAAGGTCACGGCGCACAGCAAAAGCAGATCGTGACCGGCAAGGAAGAGGTCAAGATCACGGCCCTCGAACCGGTCGGAAACTATGCCGTCCGCATCCGCTTCGACGACGGCCACGATACCGGTCTCTTCAGCTGGGACTATCTGCACGAACTCGGCCGCGAGCAGCGGACAAAATGGGCTGCCTATTTGAAGGCGCGGCGCTAGAATTGACGCCCAGCGCGAGCACCAAGGCATGAACGACAAAACTGGTAAGACGAATAAGGGCGAATTCCCCCGCGAGTTCACGCCCGGCAGCGTCGTCCGGCTGCCACCCGGCAAGCGCATCGCGGTCATGAAGGGCCAGGACCGCTCGCGCTGGACCGACGTCTATCACGCGGTTCTCAATGCACCATGGTGGCTCTTCTTCCTCGGGCTCGCCGCGTTCTTTGCCGCGATCAACGTCGTCTTCGCGCTTCTCTATCTCTCCGATCCCAATGCGCTCGCCCACGTACGGCATGGCAATTTCTGGGACGCTTTTCTCTTCAGCGTGCAGACGATCGGCTCGATCAATTACACGGTGTTCGTGCCGCAGACGATCTACGCCAACATCATCGTCAGCATCGAGGCGTTCTTCGGCATCCTGACCATCGCGCTCTTCACCGGCATCATCTTCGCGCGCTTCTCCAGGCCCTATGCGCGCGTGGTCTTTTCCAAGGTCGCGATCATCTCGCCGTTCGACGGCATTCCCACCTTGATGTTCCGCGCCGCCAACCAGCGCGGCAATCAGATCCTCGACGCTTCGATTACGCTCTCCGTCGCGCGCCAGCAGACGACGAAGGAAGGCATCACCATGCGACGCTTCGATGAATTGAAGCCGGTGCGCGAACGCACCTCGCTCTTTGCGTTGTCCTGGACTGTGATGCACCGGATCGACGAGACGAGCCCGCTCTTCGGCCTGACGCCCGACAGTTGCTTCGACAACCAACTCGAGATCATCGCGCTGTTGAACGGCATGGACGAAACGCTGGCCGACCGCATCTATGCCCGCCATTCCTACACGCCGGACGAGATCCTCTGGGACCGCCGCTTCGTGGACGTCATTTCCATCGCCAACGGACGGCGCGTCGTGGATTTGACGCGCTTTCACGACACGGAGCCGCTGGCGGCGAATGCGTCTTGAGCCTTGAGGGGTGTGCCTCTAAGGTCCGCCGGCCATGCAGCCCTTCAAGAAACTCTCCGGCGTCGCCGCGCCGCTTAACATGATCAACGTCGACACCGACATGATCATTCCCAAGCAGTTCCTGAAGACGATCAAGCGCACCGGACTGGGCTCTGCGCTGTTCCACGAGATGCGCACGCGGCCCGACGGCAGCGAAAATCCCGACTTCGTTCTCAACAAGCCGGCGTACAAAAAGGCGCAGATCCTGATCGCCGGCGCGAATTTCGGCTGCGGCTCAAGCCGCGAGCATGCGGCGTGGTCGCTGCTGGACTTCGGCATCAAGTGCGTGATTTCGACCAGCTTCGCCGATATCTTCTACAACAACTGCTTCAAGAACGGCATCCTGCCGATCGTGCTGCCGCAAGCGGAGATCGACAAGCTGATGGACGATGCCGAGCGCGGCGCCAACGCCATCATCTCGATCGATCTGGAAGCGCAGGAAATTCGCGGGCCCGACGGCGGCATGATCAAGTTCGAGATCGATCCCTTCCGCAAGCAATGCCTGATGAACGGATGGGACGATGTCGGGCTGACGTTGCGCAACGAGAGCAGGATCTCGGACTTCGAGGCGAAACGTCAGCGCGAAATGCCCTGGGCGTGACGTGAAGACGTGAGGTGAACATGAGCGATGCATTTCTGCGCGAGTTGAAGGACGGACTTCTGACGCTGACGCTGAACCGCTCGGACAAGCTGAACGCGCTCAACTTTGCCTGCTTCAAGGGCCTGGCGGAGGCAATCGACTTTGCGCTGGCGAACCAGGACAAGGTCGGCTGCGTCCTTCTGCGCGGCGCCGGCCGCAGTTTTTGCGCCGGCAACGATCTCAGCGATCTCGGCGGCGTCTTCAATGACGGCGACAATTCCAAGTTCCGCAGCGACACGGTCGAGCGCCTCGCCAGCCTGCCGATGCCCGTCGTCGCAATCGTGCAGGGCCACTGCCTAACAGGCGGCCTCGAACTCGCGCTTGCCGCCGACATCATCATCGCAGGCGAAAGCGCGAAGTTCGGCGATACGCACGGCAAATGGGATCTCGTGCCGGTCTGGGGCTTGAGCCAACGTCTGCCGCGCCGCATCGGCCGCGCCAAGGCGCTCGAAATGTCGTTCGGCGCGCGCCACTATTCCGGACGGCAGGCCGAGACCATGGGGCTCGCCAATATCTGCGTGCCCGATGCGGAGCTCGACAAGACCGCCGCCGACTACGTGAAGGATGTGCTCGCGAATTCCTGGCGCTCGAGCCGCGCGATCAAGAAGCTGATCGACGACACCGACGGCATGCCATTGAAGGCAGGGCTTGCGCACGAGGTTCACCGCAGCGAAGGACGCGGACCCGAGACCGCCGAACGCCTCGCGCGCATGCGGAAGTAGCGGACTCTCTTGTCATGGCCCGCAACTGCGGGCCATCCAGGTAACACAAAGTTGGCCGGCAAAGTTTGGCCTCAGTACAATGCGGCAATCGGGAGTCTCGGTCCAACTGGGTGGCCCGCTCTCCGGCGGGCCATGACAGGTGAGTACAGGATGACCTATCGAATATTGCTTACGCCTGGCGACGGAATCGGCCCCGAAGTCATCGACGACACGCGCCGCGTGCTCGGCTGGTTCTCGCAGAATCGCAACATGGCGTTCGAGACCGAAGATGCGCCGATCGGCGGCATCGCCTACGACACGCTCGGCACGTCCGAACCGGACGCCACGATCGTCAAGGCGAAGGCGGCGGATGCAGTCTTGTTCGGCGCCGTCGGCGGCCCCAAATGGGATGCTTTGCCGTTCGAGCAGAAGCCGGAGCGAGGCCTGTTGCGCCTGCGCAAGGATCTCGGGCTGTTCGCGAATTTGCGCCCTGCTCTCTGCTTCGATGCCTTGAAGGACGCGTCGAGCCTGAAGCCGGAGTTCGTCGCCGGCCTCGACATCCTGATCGTGCGCGAGCTGACCGGAGGCGTCTATTTCGGCGAACCCAAGGAAATCACGACACTTCCCGATGGCCAGAAGCGCGCCGTGGATACGCAGGTCTACACGACATCGGAGATCGAGCGCATCGCCCGCGTCGCCTTCGAGCTCGCGCGCCTGCGCAGCAAGCGTGTGACCTCGGCGGAAAAGAACAACGTCATGGTCACCGGCGTCTTGTGGAAAGAAGTCGTGCAACGTGTGCACGACAAGGAATTTCCCGACGTGCAGTTGAGCCACGGTCTTGCCGACTCCGTCGCCATGCAGTTGGTTCGCAATCCGAAGCAGTATGACGTGATCGTGACCGACAATCTCTTCGGTGACGTGCTCTCGGATGAAGCCGCTCAGCTGACCGGCTCGCTCGGCATGCTGCCGAGTGCTTCACTCGGCGCCAAGGATGCCAACGGCAAGCAGCGCGCGCTCTACGAGCCGATCCACGGCAGCGCGCCGGACATCGCGGGTCAGGGCATCGCGAACCCAATCGCTTCCATCCTCTCCTTCGCGATGTGCCTGCGCTATTCCTTCGGACGCGGCGACGATGCCGCGCTGCTGGAAAAGGCCGTCGAGTGCGTTCTGGCCGATGGCTTCCGCACGCCCGACATCATGCAGGACGGCATGACGAAAGTCGGCACCAGCGCGATGACGGCGCAAATCCTGAAGGCGCTGGACAAGCTGCGCTGAGCTACCCCTCCCCCTTCGGCAAGCTCAGGGTGAGGGTTTGTTTTATTGACCTCATCCTGAGCTTGCCGAACGACGAGAACGCGATCATCTAAGGCTCGAGGACCACTTTGCCGATCACGCTTCTGTCTTGCAGCGTGCGCATCGCGTCGACGGCGCGTTCGAGCGGAAAGCGGGCATGGACATGCGGGCGGATCTTGCCCTCGGCAAGCAGCCGCACGGTCGCCGCCATGTTCTCGCGCCCCTTCTCGGGAAACTTCCGGCCATATTCGCCCGCGCGTACGCCGAGGATCGAGAAACCCTTGATCAGAGGGATGTTCACGCCGATGGACGGAATGCGGCCGGAGGTGAAGCCGATGATCGCGATGCGACCGTCGAAGGCAATGCAACGCGTCGACTCGTCGAACACATCGCCGCCGACCGGATCGTAGATCACGTCGGCGCCCCTGCCGTTCGTGAGGTTCTTCACCGCGTCGCGGAAGCCGGACGGCGCCAGCACGTGGTCGGCGCCATAGTCATTCAGGAACGCGCGCTTGGCATCGCTCGACGCCGTCGCGATCACCTTGGCACCAAGGACCTTGCCGAGATCGACCGCCGCTAAGCCGACGCCGCCCGCGGCGCCATGCACGAGCAGCCATTCGCCGGCCTGCAAGTGGGCACGGCGCACCAGCGCGACATAAGCGGTCAAATAGCCGACCGTGAAGCTCGCCGCTTCCGCATAGCCGACACCGTCCGGAATCTTGCGCAGCATCGCCGCCGGAAGCTGCGTTTCCTCGGCGTAGCAACCGAGACCGCCGCAGATGACGCGGTCGCCGACCTTCACCTCTGTCACCGTGCTGCCGACGGCGATGATGTCGCCCGCCGCTTCGCTTCCCGGCGTGAAAGGCACGGCCGGCTTGTGCTGGTACTTGCCCTGCACGGTCAGGATGTCGGTGAAGTTCACCGCCGCGGCGCGAATGCGCACGCGTGCCTCGTTGGACGCAAGCGAGGGCAGCTCCATCTCTTGCAGCTTCAGCGTCGCGATGTCGTCGCTAATTTCGCGGCAGACGATGGCCTTCACGCCGTGCCCGCTCTCGCGGCCGGATGGGCGACATGGGGCAGCGTGCGGATCCCGCCAAGCAGGAGCGCGGTGGCAAAAGTCGCAGCCGCCGCCGGCTCGCGCCGCTCGCGCAGGATCATGCGCTCGCCGACTTCGAAGGCGACGCCGACGATGGCCGCCATGAGGAAGTCGGCGTCGATGGGCGGGAAGACGCCATCCTGGATCGCCTTTTCGATGTCCTCGCGCAGCTCCTCGAAGCCGGCGATGACCTCAGGCGTGTCGAGGCGAACCCGCGTCCTGTCGGCGGTGTGGCGGATGGTGCGAAAATTCACCTGATCGTCGGCGACGAAGTCCATGAAGGTGCGGAAGGTGCTGGAAATGAACTCCTCGACCGTCTTCGCCTTGATGCGCTCTTCGCGCAGGCGCGGCCGGATGGCGAGCGCCACATCGTCCTGGATGGCCTGGTACACTTCTTCCTTGGACTTGAAGTAGTTGTAGAAGGTGCCGGACGCGAGCGGCGTGGCGCGGATGATGTCGCGCACCGTCGTGGCGCCGAAGCCGAGCTCGGCGAAGACCTGCCGCGCCGCCTCGAGGATCAATTCCCGGTTTTGCACCTTGGTCTGCTCGCGTTTGCCGAGCGGTTCGGCGCGCGTGACCACGGCTGGCTTGGCGAGTGCGGTTTCCATGCTGGACCTGAAGGGCGGGATGTGACCCTTTAGAGTCTAGCCATGGATGACGCGCCGTCAATTTCTGAGTGAGGCCCGCAGGGCGCGGCCCACTAGATCTTGTGGGCCTGGCGACTCGGACCACATCGTACTGTTTTCAAGTTTTTCAGAAGTGAAACACGCTTCGTCCGCGAAGCTAAGGCGGCGTATCTGGCTCTCACGCGCGATGTGAAGTGGGAGTTCGTGTCGGAGGCTTCAAGGAATTGTCATGTGTCAGAGGGACGCAGACAGCACTCGTGCCATGTGCCCGGAATTCCTTCCAGCCAGTAGAGAACGTCCCCGCCATGATAGAAGCCAACATCTCTGACATGGGCGGTCAGATCAGCGTACGTCAGTTGCTCAGATTCCAACTTATGGTGAAATCGCCAAGTATTGCGGAATTGCTCCAGGTCGCTGAGTGAGGCAATTCGTACCATGTCCCCTTTGGCGAAAGCCGATTTGTAAGACATGTGTGTTGCTTATGGGTTTCGATTTCAATTTAAGACTCGGCTGCCCCGTTTGACAGACATGCCGCCGCCTTTACATCGGAAAAAATGACCGAGCCGCCGAACCTTCTCCTGCATACCCTGATGAAGTCGCAGGACGGCACCGCCTTCGTGCGCGCGCTGGGCGCCGAAATCGTCGCCGCCGAGCCCGGCAAGTCGACCATGCGGCTCCCCTATTCCCGCGACATCGTCGGCAACCCCGACACCGGCGTCGTGCATGGCGGGGTGATCACGGGCTTGCTCGATCATGCCTGCGGCATGGCGGTGGGAACGGCGCTCGGCGTCATCGTCACCGATCCGGCCAAGCGCGCCGGCACCAGCTATGCGACGCTCGATCTGCGCATCGATTACCTGAAGGCCGCCAAGCCCGGCTCCGACATCATGGTGGTCGGCGAATGCGTGAAAATCACGCGCCAGATCGTCTTCGCGCGCGGCCGCGCCTATCAGGCCTCGCCGGACGAGCCCATCGCGATCGCGACCGGCACCTTCATGCTGACCGAGATGCGCGCCTCAGCCGAAGCGAAAGCCTGACGCCATGGAGCTTCTGGCCCGTGCCGCCCGCGAGGGCGTTCCGCCCGATATCAGCGCGTTGATTGCCGCCGTGCCCTATTGCGCCTGGCTCGGTCTCGTCGCGCATATCGAAGCCGAGCGCGTCGTGCTCGAGATGCCGTTCGATGCCAAGCTCATCGGCAACCCGATCATTCCGGCGCTGCATGGCGGCGTCATCGGTTCGCTGCTCGAAACCGCGGCGATCGTGCAGTCGATCTTTGCGACGCAGAGCGCGTCCATTCCCAAACCCGTCGATATCACGATCGATTATCTGCGCACCGGCCGCGCGGTGACGAGCTTTGCCAGCGCGCGTCTGGCGCGCCAGGGCCGGCGCGTCGTCAATGTCCATGCCCAGATGTGGCAGGAAGACGAGGCGAAGCCGATCGCGGCGCTGCGCGGCCATTTTCTCCTCCAGGCATGACGGCGCGGCTCGCGTCGAAGACTTCGCGAATCGCATTGACGACGGTGTCGGGCTCGTCGAACGGAATATACTCCGAACTGTTGGTTGCGAAGATCTGCTTGGCGTTCGTCGACAGCGACAGCAAACGCGACTGGGCTAGCGTCACCTCATACTCGTATCTGAGATGCGCCAGACTGCTGGGATGGGGACGCCCCAGCGAACCGACACCATGATTGCCGGTGGAGAGGATTCGGATGGGACGGCTTCCGAAGGAGCGGACATGCTGCTTCAGGAAGGCTTCATCCGCCGCCATCTGCTCCATTTCCGAAGCATAGGCGTCGTACATCGCAAGTTTCGTATTGGCGATCTGCAACAGCTTGGCGTTCAGTTCTGCCGACCAGGCCGTCTCCGGTAAGCCGCGGAAGAACTGTTGCGCGCACGTGCGGTGCGGCTGGCCGGGCCGCGACGGCAGGAGCGGTAGCGGCTTGCCGCCCGCAATGGCGTCACGGCACGCACGCAGTTGGCGCACTCCATCGACTTCGCCGCGGTGATCCTCGTCCTGCATGTCGGCAGGTTCGAGATCGACCGTGTCGCCCTCGACCAGCACGAGCCCAGCGACGTCCGGCATGTAGAGATCGGCGAAGGTGCGCACATTGTCGGCACCGAAAGCGTGACCGATCAGGATGTAGGGGCCGGCGACGCCGGCATTGCGCAAGGCGGCGCGCAACTCGGTCGCGATCCGCACGCTGGTGCGCGGCATCGGTCCGGGATCGCTGAAACCTGCGCCGGCCCGGTCATAAGCGCAGGCGCGCGTCCATTGCGCCACGCGCGGCTGCACAACGGCCCAGGCCGGCGACCAATCTTCGAAGCCGGAGTCGAAGATGACTGCCGGCGTGCCTTTTCCCATGCAGACGAGATTGAGCCGCACGCCGGCCGTTGCCGTAACGAGTTGGCCCGGCTTCGCGTAGCGCGCGTCGCCTGGCGCGGCGTGGACGGTACTCAACGTCGCCAGCAATAGGAGGCCGACACAAACAAGCGGCTTCATGACGAGTTCTTCCGTCGGGCCGATGAGTGCAAGCCGAATTCGCGTTGAACGCAATACAACGGCTGCATGTGCGAAGGTTTACGACATCAATTTCGCGTGACGATGCTCGCGCTTCCTCTCGCCTGGCATTACTTGCCGATCGCCTCCCCGACGCTGGCGAAGCCGTCGCGCGTTAGACAGGCGAGCAACTCCTGCTTGATCCGTTGGATCAGCCCTGGTCCTTCGAAGGTCAACGCGGAATAGAGCTGGACCAGGCTCGCGCCGGCGCGGATCTTGGCATAGGCGTCCGCACCCGACGCGATACCGCCGACACCGATCAGCACGAGCCTTGCTCCGATGCGCGCTTTCATCTCGCGCAAGATCCGCGTCGAAGATTCGAACAGCGGCACGCCGGAGAGGCCGCCAGCTTCCGAGGCGTACCGGCTCCTGAGAGAGGGCGGCCGCGTGATGGTCGTGTTCGAGACGATGAGGCCTTCGATGCCGGCCGCCAGCGCAACGTCGGCGATGTCGTCGAGCGCGCGCCCGTCCAGGTCGGGCGCGATCTTGAGGAGCAGCGGCACCGACGCTCGCAGTTGCGCGCGCGCCACACGCAACAGCTCGAGAAGCCGCGCGAGTTCGTCGCGATCCTGCAGGCCGCGCAGTCCCGGCGTGTTGGGCGAGGAGACGTTGACGGCGACATAGTCGGCGAGTGGTGCGAGTCGCGTCAACGCCAGGCGATAATCTTCGACGCGATCGAGCGAATCCTTGTTGGCGCCGATATTGATGCCGCAGATGCCGTTGCGCCGGCGCGTGGCAAGACGGTTCGCGACCACGTCCATGCCGTCATTGTTGAAGCCCATGCGATTGATGACGGCGCGATCTTCGCCCAGACGAAAAAGGCGCGGACGCGGATTGCCCGACTGCGGACGCGGCGTCACCGTTCCGCATTCGACGAATCCGAATCCAAATCCGAGCATCGCGGCCGGCACCTCGGCGTTCTTGTCGAAGCCTGCAGCCAGTCCGACGGGATTGGGAAAGTCGCGGCCGAGCACGCGGACAGCGAGCCTGGAATCGTCGGTGCGGGCGGCAGGAATGAGGGGCCCGAACGCCCGGGCCAGCCGAATCGTCGCCAAATGGGCGGTTTCGGCCGGAAAAAGCCGCAAAACCGAGGCCGCGGCGTCCAAAATCATGTCGATTCCTCTAGACCAAGGGGCGGAAGGAGTGGTAATTCCTATAACTAGTTAACATCTAGGAACTTACCCCTCGTGGCGGACCAACTTCTTATGGGGTGTCGGGCATGCTGACTCATAGCCAAATCTGGGGCGCGATCGATGCGCTGGCGGCGCGGCACGGCCTTTCGCCGTCCGGACTCGCCAAGCTCGCCGGACTCGACCCGACGACATTTAACAAGAGCAAGCGCGGCGGCGCCAATGGAAAGCTGCGCTGGCCGTCGACGGAGAGCGTCTCGAAAGTGTTGCGCGCCACCGGCGCGTCGCTCGACGAGTTCGTCACGCTGGTCGGACGCGAAGGCGGGACGACGCGCTCCTATGCGACGCGCAGCGTTCCGTTAATCGGTCTCGCCCAGGCCGGCACCAGCGGCTACTTCGACGACTCCGGATTTCCCGCCGGCGCGGGTTGGGACGAGATCCCGTTTCCCGAACTCGCCGACGAACACGCCTATGCGCTCGAGATCACCGGCGAGTCGATGCTGCCGGTATATCGCGACGGCGACCGCATCGTCGTCTCGCCGTCGGCGAGCGTGCGCCGCGGCGACCGCGTGGTGATCAAGACGCAGGCCGGCGAAGTGATGGCGAAGCAGCTGTCGCGCCACACCGCGCAACGCGTCGAACTCCGCTCGTTCAATCCGGCGTTCGAGGATCGCGGCTTCGCGCTCAACGAGGTCGCGTTCATGCACCGCATCATCTGGGCGAGTCAGTAGTCAGAAATCAGAAATCAGAAGCAAAACCCTTCCTGTCATGGCCCGTAACGGCGGGCCATCCAGTCGATGCCCTCTCGATATCGAAAATCTATTACGTCTACATCATGGCGAGCGGCAGGAACGGAACTCTCTACATCGGTGTGACGAATGACATCGGCCGAAGAGCCTTTGAACACCATCAGGGCTTGGTCGATGGCTTCACGAAAAAGTATGGCGTGAAGCAGCTCGTCTGGTACGAGGCGCATGAAGATATTCACGAGGCAATCAGGCGAGAAACCTTAGTGAAGAAGTGGAAGCGACGCTGGAAGCTCGAGCTGATCGAAAAAAGACAAATCCGGATTGGCGGGATTTGCGCCTCACCTTGAACAACTAAGTAGCGTCGCCTGGATGGCCGGCTGTTGCGGGCATGACAGGCAGGTGATCACGGGTACCCCTGATACCGCCGCACGCGCGTATCGAACTGCGCGCGGTCACCGTTCTTCAACAGCCTGGCGAGTTCCGCAGCGCGAGCGCGAGCCAGCGTCTCGTAAGCCGTCTGAGGTTTCTCCTTGGCGATGCGCGCAAAGGCATCGTCGATCTCGCGGCGGAAGCGGTCGGCGTCGTAACCCGAGAGCGACAATGCATACTGGTAGCGGACAGAAAGATTCTCGGGCGCCGATTTGAACGCCGAGGCAAACGCGGCGAGTCCGTTGTCCACTGACGCGCCATAGAGCCAGCTCGCCAGGCGGTCGCCGCCCGTGCGCACGATCTCGACGTTCCAGCCGCCGAGCGCGCCCAAGGCCCAGACACTTTTCGGATCGAGCGCCAGCGCGGCATCGAGCTCGTCCTTGGCGCGTCCGGGATAGTTGTGCGCCCGTGCCCACACGGGACCGACGACGCGCGCTTCATAGCCCATCGCCACAGCGAGATAGACATGGCCTTCGACGACACGCGGATCGGCCGCGATCGCTTTGCGCGCGAATTCTTCCGCGTGGTACAGACAATCGAGACACGGCGCCGGCCGTGTGGTGGCGTCGGCGAGCGCGGCGCGCGCCGCGACGGCGAAGCCAGAGGCCGTGCCGCTTGCCGCACCGGCCTTCATCGCTTCGTCATAACGCCCGGTGGCGTAGATGTCGTAGGGCGTGGCGGCGAATGCGGGCGAAACGCTGAGCCCGACGAGGAGAGCAAGAAGTTTCTTCATGCAGCGGGTGTGAATTCCCCCGCCAGAGCGCGACGGATGAGCGCTGCGGTTTCGCGGCAGCCATAAAGCGCCGCGAAGGAGCCGAAGCGCGGACCTGCGCTTTGCCCGAACAGGACTTCGTACAACGCCTTGAACCAGTCGCGCAGCGGTTCGAACTTGTGCGCCTTGCCGACTTCGTAGACGACGTTCTGCACGGTCTCGGAGTCGCGCTCGTCGCCCAGCTTCTCGAGGGCGCCCGCAAGCTCGTTGAGCGCGATGCGTTCCCTCTCGCTCGCCGCACGATACTTTTTCTGCGGCTTCACGAAGTCTTCGTAGTATCGCAGCGCATAGCCGACGAGCTTTTCCAGCCCTGGATTGGCTTCCGGCGTCGCGTGCGGCGCATAGGCACGGATGAAGCCCCACAACACGTCGCGATTGTGCGCATGCGATGCGCTCACCAGATTGAGCAGCAGTGCGAAGCTGACCGGATAGCGCTCGCTGGGCGGATTGCCATTGTGGATATGCCAGACCGGATTCTCAATACGCTCGGCTTCGCTCGTCTCGTTGGCGTGATAGGCCTCGAGCAGCGCGATGTAGTCGTCGACCGCCTTGGGGATGACGTCGAAAGTGAGCCGCTTGGCGACGCGCGGCTTCTGGTACATGTAGAGGGCCAGGCTCTCCGGCGGCGCATAGGTCAGCCACTCGTCGACGGTGAGGCCATTCCCCTTCGACTTGGAAATCTTCTGGCCCTTGTCATCGAGGAAGAGCTCGAACACGAAATGCTCCGGCGGCTCGGCGCCGGCGATCGTGCAGATGGTGTCGTAGAGCTGCTGCGACGGCAGGTGTTCCTTGCCGTACATTTCGTAGTCGACGCCGAGCGCCGCCCAGCGCATGCCGAAGTCGGGCTTCCACTGCAGCTTGCACTGCCCGCTCGTCACCTTGACGGTCTCATGGCTGCCGTCCTCCTCGACATAGGTGATCGTGCCCTTTTGGGCATCGTGCGCCACGACCTTGGCGAGAAGCACTTTGCCGGAACGCGGCGAGACCGGAAGGAAGGGCGAATAAGTCTGTTGCCGTTCTTCGCCGAGCGTCGGCAGCATGACCTCCATCACCTTGTCGTAGTTGGCGAGGACGCGCAGCAACGCCGCGTCGTAAACGCCCGACTTGTAGAGCGCGGTCGCGCTTCGGAAGTCGTACTCGAAACCGAAATTGTCGAGAAAGGCGCGCAACCGGGCGTTCATGTTGTCGCCATAGCTCGCATGGGTGCCGTAGGGATCGGGCACCGAAGTCAGCGGCATGCCGAGATAGCGCGTCAACATTTCGCGGTTCGGCACATTGTCGGGAACCCTGCGCATCCCATCCATGTCGTCGGAAATCGCGATCAGACGCGTCTTGAGCGGCGACATCATCTCAAAAGCATGACGGACCCAGGTGGTGCGCGCGACTTCGCCGAAAGTGCCGATATGCGGCAGGCCCGATGGTCCGTAGCCGGTCTCGAAGACGATTTCCTTCGTCCCCTTGCCGGCCTTCGCTCGGCGTTCGATGCGGGCGACGATCTTGCGCGCCTCTTCGAAAGGCCAGGCTCTGGCGCTCATGGCGAGATCGGGACGGCCGGGCGGCATGGTTGAGATTCGCTGCTGAAAAAGGCCGCCGAAGCTATGCTCGACGGCGCACAGCGTCAATGTTTGCGCCCAGCAAGACTCCGCTTTCAATCCGCCCGCAACTCCGCATGATCGCTTGGCATGGCAAGCGACATACTTTCCGCGCAGGAGTGGCGCACGTTGCCCGCTCTGGTGCCGGCGCCCGGCGGCGCGATCATTTGCGCAGCCGATGGCGCCTGCCGCCGTATCGGCATTGAAGAAGCGCGCAAGCTCTTTCGCAGTGGGGACGTCCTCATCGCGCATGCCGCCTTCATCTCCGGTCGTCTGAAGGTCCCGCCGGCGCGTGCCTTGTTCGACGTGCTCGAACTCTTCGCTTTCGTGCGGCCCGCCGCGCCGTTCGTGCCGAGCGCGCTCGGACTGGCGCGGGCACTCGGCTTGCTGCCGCCGCAATCTCAGGAAGAGTCGGCGCGGTCTTTGCGCGAAGCCGCGGAGACTCTCATGGCGCAACTCGCCGAGATGCCCGAAAGCGTGCGCATGGTGCCGCGGGCGTTGGCGGCGACGCTGGACCGCGCCGGCTGGCGCTGGGCGCCGGCGATCATCGCGGTGCTCGGCGAGCCTGAAGCGACAAAGTCGCCGCTTGCCGGCTTTGAAGCGTGGCGCGGTCTGCCGGAATGGGAAGACAGCCAGGCGCCGGACAAGCCAGGCTCGCTCGCCATCTCGCCCGACGACGCGCGCATCAGGCTGGCGCAACTGGTTGGGACGTCGGGCGAGCAGCGAGCGGAGCAAGCCGCCTATAGCGATGCGGCGTCCTATGCCTTCGCGGCTCGCGATGAGGCGGGTGCGCCGCGCGTCGCGCTGCTCGAGGCCGGCACCGGCATCGGCAAGACGCTCGGCTATCTCGCGCCGGCCAGTCTCTGGGCGGAGAAGAACGGGCCTGGTCTTTGGATCTCGACCTATACGCGCAATCTTCAGCGCCAGATCGTGCAGGAGATCGCGCATCTCTATCCCGATCCGACCGAACGCGACGAGAAGGCCGTCGTGCGCAAGGGCCGCGAGAACTATCTCTGCGTTCTGAATTTCGAGGAAGCCGCCAAGAGGAGCGCGCTAGCACCGGGTCAGCGCACCGTGGCACTCGGATTGATCGCGCGCTGGATCACGGCGACGGCCGACGGCGATGTCTCCGGCGCCGGCTTTCCCGCGTTTCTTGGCGCCTCGCTCGCCTTGCGCGAAGTGACCGACCGGCGCGGCGAGTGCGTCTATGCCGCCTGCCCGCATTATCGCGTCTGCTTCATCGAGCGCGCGATCCGCCGCGCCCGCCATGCTCCGATCGTGGTTGCGAACCACGCGCTCGTCATCGCGCAAGCCTCGCAAGACTGGATGGCGGTGGACGAGACCACCGACGCACCCCCCGAGCGCCGCGTGCGCTACGTCTTCGACGAGGGGCATCATCTCTTCGATGCGGCGGACTCCGGATTTTCGCCGCTGTTGTCGGGCTCCGAGATGGCTGATCTCCGTCGCTGGATCCGCGGCCCGGAAGGACGGGCAAGGAGCCGCATGCGCGGCCTGCAGGAACGCCTGCGCGATCTGACGCTCGACGATCCCAAAGCCGCACAGGCGCTCGACGACTGCATTTCCGCCGCCGGCGTGCTCGCGGGCGAAGGCTGGATGTCGCGCCTGCATGGCGGCGGTCCGCGCGGGCCCGGCGAAGTGTTCCTCGCTGCCGCCTATCACCATGTGCGCGCGCGCAGCGACGATCGCGACGCCTTCTACTCGCTCGAGGCGGATACCGAGCAGCTCGGCGAAGACATTCTCATCGCCGCACGCGAGCTCGCGATCGGCCTGAAGAAGCTCAGCGCCCCCCTCATCGCGCTCGCCGCGCTGTTGCGCAAACAGATGGACGCCAAGAGCGAAGAACTCGAGAGCTACAGCCGGGCGCGGATCGAGGCGGCGGCGCGCGGGCTGATCTGGCGCGGGCGCTTCGTCATCCCGACCTGGATCCAGATGCTGGAGAGCCTCGAAGGCGCACGCGACGCCGATTTCGTCGACTGGTTCGAGATCGCGCGTGATGACGGTCGCGATGTCGATGTCGGGCTCGAGCGCCATTGGGTCGATCCGACGATCCCGCTAGCACGCGACGTGCTGGCGCCTGCCCATGGCGCTCTCATAACCTCAGCTACATTGCGCGACATCGCCGAAGACGCCGACGATTGGGCGAGCGCGGAGGTCCGCACCGGCGCCGGCCATCTGCCGCAGCCGGCCAAACGCGCAAGTTTCGGCTCGCCCTTCCGCTATGCCGAGCAGTCGCGCGTCTTCGTGGTAAAGGACGTGAACCGGCGCGACGTCGAGCAAGTGGCGGCGGCGTTCCGCGAACTCTTTCTCGCGAGCGGTGGCGGCGCGCTCGGCCTCTTCACCGCGGTCAGGACGCTCCGCGCCGTCGAGCAACGCATCGTCGCCCCGCTGAACGAAGCCGGCGTCACGCTCTATGCCCAGCATGTCGACAAGCTCGACACCGGCGCCCTCGTCGATCTCTTCCGCGCCGAGGAAAACGCCTGCCTGCTCGGCACCGATGCCTTGCGCGACGGTGTCGACGTGCCAGGGCGTTCTTTGCGGCTCGTGGTATTCGACAAGGTTCCCTGGCCCAAGCCGACGATCCTGCACAAGGCGCGGCGCGCACGCTTCGGCAAAGGTTATGATGATCTGATTACGCGCTTTCGCCTGAAGCAGGCTTTCGGGCGGTTGATTCGAGGCGTCGACGACATGGGCGTCTTCGTGATCCTCGAAGGTGCGACGCCGACGCGGCTTTTGAGCGCATTTCCCGCCGAAGCACCGGTCAAACGCTGTGGCCTCGCCGAGGCGATCCAAGACATCCGGGCGTTTCTCAATTGACGGGCTGAGCCAGGGTCCAATCCAGCACCGGATCACGCCCGGCCTTCACGTCGTCCCACGTCGGAATGATCTCCTTGTCGGGACGCACCGCATTCTCGCCCGTCTTGCGAAACGTGTAGTAGCGCGTCGAAGCGCGAACGATGAGATGAGAGTTCGGCAGCTGGAACTGTCGCGGCTCCTGATAGGAATTAGGCCGCTCGCCGATCGTCTCGCCGACCAGAATCGCGTTCGTCTCATCCTGCAGCTGCGCGGCATTGTTCATCGCGGCCGAAAATGTCTCCGCGCCGACGAGCACGTAGAGGTGCCCCTTGCGATTGAGATCGGTGCACGCGAGCAAAGGCTTGACGATTTCGCGATAACCGACCGTATTGTCGCCGCCACCATTGTCGCGCATGTCGAGAATGAGTTTCTGTGCGCTCTTCATCAAGGCGAACATCTGTTTCGCATTTGTGTCCAGACTTTCGTACCCGCGCCAGACGCAGTAGACGGCTTTGGCATCGCTGAGCGCTTGGCAGGCGAATGGAGCGTCCTTCTGCGCCAGGCGAAGCGCCTTGTCGTCACCAGGCGCGTGCAGGTTGGCGTCCTGTCCAGGCAAAAGTCCGGCAACGTCCAGATCGAAGGCTTGTCCACTTACGTCCTCAAGCGTGTAGACGGCATGCGCACGGTCGCCGATAACGCCCAATCCGTGCAGGGCGTAGCCGCGTGCCAGATACGTCAGCCCTTCGCTGGTCCGCAATTGGTCGAGTTCTTCGGTCGACGTCAGTGACAGTACCCGCTGCCACACGTCGGCAATCGGCATGCCGCCGATTTTGACGACGCGCATGCCAAGAGCGCGTTCCAGGCCGGGTCCAGTGGCGACGATACGGAAATCGCTTCCGAACCGAGCGATCTTGAGCGGCATGACGCGACGATCCTTCGGCGCAATGAGGCCGGTGTGCCCATCGCCGATCGATTTGGCGATTTTTTGCAGCCCGACGAACATCTCATCGCCGTTGGCGCTCGCGATGCGCGCATCGAGTTCCGCGAGCTCAGCTTCGAACGCCGGGCGGCTGAGGGCATAAAACGCATTGGCGTGTCGCCGCGGCAGCTCGCGTGCAAAGGCCGCGAGATCCTCATGCCACTCGGCCGCCGTCAGATCGAGGCGCGGTTGATTGCGCTCGGGCACCAACGCGTCGGCCATGCGCGTGAGGACGATCGTCCCGGATTCGTCAGCGATTGCGACGGCGCCCTCAAGGACCGCGCCCTTGCGCGTCATCTGTGCCCTGCCGAGCGATGCGCCACTGTCAAACTCGAAGTTCACCCCACCCGGTGTGACGGCCACCGTTTTGATGACGAATTCGCCTTCAGACGTGAAGAGCTGCGCGGCGAATTTGCCATCGCTGCAATAGAGATTGAGCGAGATCTCGAAGGTTTCGTGGGGCATCTTGCTCTGCCCGTCATACCGCCCACCCAGGGAACAATCGGCGGCATGTCCCGCGGTCCCGCCCGCAAGCCAGCACAGCGCTGCCGCAATAGCCATTCGCACCGCGCTTTTCTCCATTTCGTTCCGTTAGAAGGCTTGCACAGCTTTGTTATTTTGGCCGCGTGACGCGTTTGCAGGTCCGCCCTATAAAGTATGCATGTCAGTCTCCGACAACACACTATTCGGTGACGCGGAAGCGAGCGACTACTATGGCCGCTACTCCACCGGCATCCTGCCGAGCCATGTTCTGAAGCGGCTCATCCGGGCGCGGCGCGAAATCCTTGCGACCGACGACATCGAGGATTCGCAGATCCAGCCGGCCAGCATCGATCTCAGGCTCGGGGCGGTGGCCTGGCGCGTGCGGGCGAGTTTTCTTCCCGGCCCCAATGCGACGGTGCACGACCGCCTTGCGTCAGTCTTCATGCACGAGATCGATCTGACGCGCGGCGCGGTTCTCGAAACCGGCTGCGTCTATATCGTCCCACTGCTCGAGGTCGCCGACTTCACCTTTCGCATCTCGGGCACGGCCAATCCCAAGAGTTCCACCGGACGCATCGACGTCTTCACCCGGCTGATCACGGACCGGGCGCAAGCCTTCGACACCATCGAGCCGGGCTATCGCGGCCAGCTCTTTGCCGAGATCAGCCCGCGCACCTTTCCGATCCTCGTGCGCAAGGGTTCGCGGCTGAACCAGCTTCGGATCCGTCACGGCTCGCCGCTCTTCACGGATACGCAGCTCCGCCGCCTGCATGCGGAGAGCCCCCTCGTCAGCGGCGATGCCGACATCGACAACGGTCTGGCGCTCAGCATCGACTTGCGCGGCAATGGCGGCGGCCGCATCGGCTGGCGCGCCAAGCGTCACACCGGCGTCATCGACGTTGATCGGCATGACGTGCTCGAACCGCTCGCCTATTGGGATCCAATCGAGGCGCATACCGATGGCCGTCTCGTGCTCGATCCCGACGAGTTCTACATTCTGGTCAGCCGCGAGGCGGTCGCGATCCCGCCCGACTATGCCGCCGAGATGGTGCCCTTCAATCCGCTGGTCGGCGAGTTCCGCGTGCACTATGCCGGCTTCTTTGATCCCGGCTTCGGCTACGAACGCGGCAAGCCGCCAGGCGCCCGCGGCGTGCTCGAAGTGCGCTCGCGCGAAGTTCCCTTCATTCTCGAGCATGGCCAAGTGATCGGCCGTCTCGTTTTTGAACGGTTGACCGACCCACCGCCAGTAGTCTACGGCCAGGGCATCGGTTCCAACTATCAGCGCCAGGGGCTGAAGCTCTCGAAACACTTCCGACAACCCTGACTGGTTGACGAGGGCGTCATCCAATTGTTGCCGGAAATCAACAGCACATTGCAAAAATGAGAGACAGCCCTTGTAAGACGTTGCTTCGTCACGTGGTCCCGTCACAGTTACGTCGCCGCGGGTCCGAACGGCTTGGGGCTAGGCCTCGCGGTTATTAGGGTCCGCTTTTGAAGGGGGCAGCGTGAGGCGGCTACGGCGCGTGATGTGCCGGCCGCCTCATGATTTTCTACAGATCTTTCCTCCCCGTCTACGGGGAGGTGCTGAGTGAAGCGAAGCGCCCTTCGACAGGCTCAGGGCGAGGACGAATAAAACGCCCTCATCCTGAGCTTGCTGAAGGATGAGCTCCTCCCCCGTAAGCAGGAGGAAAAATAGCGACTAAGGATTCAGGTTCCAGGTGTAGACGCCGCCGCTGTAGTGGAACGTCGTGAAGTCCGCCGGTTCGCCCTCGGGACATGTCGTGTCGTTGGACCCCGTGTAGAAGTCGTACGGTCCGGGATACTCGACGCACTGCTTGATGTCGGAACCCCAATACTGGTCCGAATCGCCCCTGACCTCGGCGCGCGCGTAGAAGGTGTGGTTCTCGGTCGATAAGACATCCAGGCAACGACGCGCGCTCACGCGGGTCCAACCCTTGTTGCGCCAATCCGATCCGCCGATTGGAATGTAGCTGGTGGCGACAAGAACCGGATCGTCGGTGTGGTTGCAGACGCGCAGCGTGACGACGCGCGCTTCAGCCGGAGTCGCAACCGCAACTGTCGCAAGGCCGACAAAGCAAAAGAGCGCCGCAGCGCTCAGATTTTTGATGAACATGAACACTCCCCTGACCTGCAGTGCGGGATGCTCATCCCCGCATCTAAAAAAATACTAGAGCATCATTTCGCGTCAGGCTAGGCGGTGTTTGAGACTCTATTGCGGCAGTCGGTCCGAGCGCGAAAGTCTAGCGTCCGACCAGTATCGTGACCTGATCGAGCGTGCCCTTCTTCGCGCCAGGTTCCGTCCACTTGTCGCCGACCTTGTGCGCGACGGCTTCCGAGCAGTCGGGTTTCGTCTTGGGCATGGTCGCGTCGTAGACGCAGACAAAGTCTCCGAGCGGCGCCCATGTGCCATGGGCCATCTTTCCGTCCGTGGACGTGGACGTCCAGGTTCCGTCCTTCTGCACAAACACTTTGGTTATGACGTGCTTGGGCGATGTGTACACCAGCGTGTTGTCATACAAGTCGTCGAAGCGGGCATCGGCCGCGTAGGCAAACGTGCCGAGCATGAGAAACGCGAGCACCGTCGTTCCGAATAGCTTCATCCCAATCGCTCCCCAATTTTCGCAACGGACAAATGCGCCCGGCGCGAGGGCAGACTACGCCCGCCCGAACCAGCGTGGTAGCGCGCCGGACCTCCCATGAATTCTCTCGTTGCAACAACGGTATCTTGCGCTGCAGCGTAGCGCGCTCCCAAGGGCGAAGCGCCAAAGGCTTGTTGCGTCTTTGGCCCCGGCTTACGGTCACGCGCTATTCAACGCCCTGGGGGAACACTATGCGCAATGCACATCTGATGACGGCTTTGGCTCTCGCGCTTCTGGCGGCGACGCCTGCAGCCGCGTCGGACAAATCCGATGTCGTGGCCGTGATCAACCGTTACAATGACAGTTTCAACAAGAACGACGCCAAGGCGGCGGAAGCGCTTTGCACGCCGCAGGCGATCATCATCGACGACTTCGCACCGCATGCCTGGCAAGGCGCTTCTACCTGTGCGGATTGGTGGAACGCACTCGCCGCCGACAGCAAGAAGAGAGGCATCACGGAACCCAAGGTCACGCTCGGCAAGGCCTGGCATGTCGAGGTTACGGGCGATCGCGCCTATGCCGTCTATTCGACGCACTACGACTACAAGCTGAACGGCAAGCCGACGACCGAGCAAGGTGTCTGGACATTCGCGCTGCAGAAGATGGCGGATGGCTGGCGCATTGCCGGCTGGGCCTGGGCGCAGCACTGAAGGACGCGAGGCCGTTTCGGATCGGCAAGCGAGCGTGGTATCAAGACCGCGCGCGGGCGTAGTTCAATGGTAGAACGGAAGCTTCCCAAGCTTCATACGAGGGTTCGATTCCCTTCGCCCGCTCCAATGCTTTCATTTGCCGAGAACGCAAGCCGCTCGGCCGCGTTTCATTCCCATCTAAAGGAATGAGCGCGTGCCCGCAAAGTCCAGCAAGCGAACGCAGAACAGGAGCGCCATGCTGGGCTTCATCCAGCCTGAGCTCTGTCTCCTCGTAAGCGCGCCGCCGGCCGGCGACCGCTTCGTTCACGAAGCGAAGCTCGACGGCTATCGCATGCAACTGCACGTCCGAAGCGGCAAGAGCGTCTTCTACAGCCGCCGCGGCCTCGACTGGACGCACCGCTTTCCCGAAATCGCCCAGGCCGGCGAAGCGCTCGACGATTGCATCATCGACGGCGAGGTCTGCGCCGTCGATGGCAAGGGCGTGCCCAGCTTCGCCGGCTTGACCGATGCCTTATCGGCAAAACGAACGCATGAGCTCGTCTACTTCGTCTTCGACATGATGGCGGGAAACGGCGAAATATTGATGGGCGCCACCTTGGAGACGCGAAAGAAGGCACTCGCCAAGGCAATTCGCAAACTCAAGCGTGGCGACAGGAACCGCTTCGCCTTCGTCGATCATCATCAGGGCGACGGCATGGCCATGTACAAGGCCGCCTGCAAGATGCAGCTCGAGGGCCTCGTGTCAAAGCGGATCGATGCACCCTACAAGCCGAATGACCGCTCCGGCATCTGGACGAAGGCCAAATGCCGACCGAGCCAGGAGTTGGTGGTCGGCGGCTGGAAGATGTCGGGACCTGCGTTCCGCTCGCTCGTCGTCGGCGCCTATGCCGGCGGCAAGTTCGTGCATGTCGGAACGATCGGAACCGGTTACAACAGTCGTAATCTTCCCGAACTGATGAAGGCGTTGAAAGAGCGAGCGACCGACAAGACGCCCTTCGATGTCGTCCGTGATCCGAAGGCGCTGCGCGACGTCCATTTTGTCAAGCCGACGCTCGTCATCGAAGCGGAAATCGCAAGCTGGACGAGCGACAATCTCGTCCGCCAGGCGTCGTTCAAGGGCTTGCGCGAAGACAAGAAGGCGAAGGACGTCGTCGTCGAACTGAAGGCGAAGCCTAGTTGACCGGCCGGTTGAAGTAGTCGCGCGCCCAGAGAAAGAGCGCGAGCCCGGCATCTTCGGCGGCGCGCAAGTGGGCCGATGCCGTCCCCACCATAAAGGTGCCGCCGGGCGTCAGGCGATGCGCCAGGATGAATCGGTCGATATGGCGCACGAGATCGTTTTCGCTGTCGAATTCTACGCTGAGATCGACACGCTCCTTCAGCGAAGGACTCTCTTGCACTTCGCTTGCGATCAAAATGCGGCAATCCGAAAGCGCTAGAATGCGGTCCTCCGCGTGTCGACGCTCGCGCTCGCTCAAGCCATCGAGAACGAAGATCGCGGCGCCGAGATGCGTGCCGCGATTCATCAGCACGCCGGCATAGGAGCGGTAGTCCAGCCCCAGTCGTTCGGCGCGCTTCAGGCGATGCAGAGCGATGTCGCGCCGGGGCGGCTTCCACGCTTGCGCATGGGCGCGGCGCCAGAGCCAGGCTTCCCAGGAGAGATCGAGCGCCGGACCACGATTGTGGCCGGTGCGCGGAACCTCTCCCTGATAGGGAGAAAGCCGGGCCGGCAAGCGACGTCGGTATGGCATGAAAGCCTTAAGAACTGCGCCGAATCGAACGATAACAGGGCGGTTTGCCGGCACGAAAGGCCGCATCGTCGCAGTGCAGCATTGCCGTTCTCGCTGGCATTGCGACACGCTATAAATGGTCACCGTGCCCGGCGAATCCCTTGCCGGGAGTTGCGCTTGTCCGGGTACGGATCATGTCCAACGTCGCAGTGATCGGCGCCCAATGGGGCGACGAGGGCAAAGGCAAGATCATCGATTGGCTCGCCAACCGGGCCGAGATGGTCGTGCGCTTTCAGGGCGGCAACAATGCCGGCCACACCATCGTCGTGGGCGACAAGACCTACAAGCTCTCGCTGCTTCCCTCAGGCGTCATTCAAGAGAAGCGTTCCATCATCGGCAACGGCGTCGTGGTCGATCCCTGGGCGCTGCTCGAGGAGATTGCACGCGTCGGAAGGGCTGGCGTGACGGTCACGCCGGATACGCTGGTTGTGGCAGAGAACGCCGTCTTGGTGCTGCCGATCCATCGCGAGCTCGACGAGGTGCGCGAATCCTCGAACTCGGTGCAACGTCTTGGCACCACCAAGCGTGGCATCGGGCCGGCGTATGAAGACAAGGTCGGACGGCGGGCCCTGCGCGTCGTCGATCTCAAGGACCCCGCAAGCCTGCCGGCGAAGATCGAACGATTGCTGGCGCATCACAATGCGCTACGCCGCGGCGCCGGCGCCGATGAAATCGATGCGACTGCGCTTCTCAGATCGCTGACCGAGATCGCGCCGAAGATCCTGCCCTTCATCGGCTCGAGCTGGCGCGAACTCGATGCCGCGCGCCTTGCCGGCAAGCGCATCCTGTTCGAGGGCGCGCAGGCCGTGTTGCTCGACATCGATCACGGCACGTACCCCTACGTCACCTCGTCCAACACGGTTGCGGGACAGGCAGCCGCCGGCTCTGGCGTCGGACCCCGGCAGATCGGCTACGTGCTCGGCATCACCAAGAGTTACACCACGCGCGTGGGCGAAGGACCTTTTCCGACCGAACAATCGAACGCCATCGGCGAGAAGCTCGGCTCCCGCGGTAACGAATTCGGCACGGTGACCGGACGCAAACGGCGCTGCGGCTGGTTCGACTCCGTACTTGTGCGCCAGACCGCGATCACCGGCGGCATCGACGGCATCGCACTCACCAAGCTCGACATCCTTGACACGTTCGAAACCATCGAAGTGTGCGTCGGTTACAAGCTTGGCGATTCTGTGCTCGACTATTTGCCGGCCGACGCCAACGACCAGGCCAAGCTCGTGCCGATCTACGAAACCATGGAAGGGTGGAACAGTTCGACGCATGGTGCGCGCAGCTGGGCGGATTTGCCTGCCAACGCGATCAAATATGTCCGGCGGATCGAGGAATTGATTGCAACCCCGGTTGCCCTGCTGTCCACCAGCCCCGACCGCGACGATACGATCACCGTCCGTGACCCCTTTGTTGCGTAGCGCAATTTCCGTAGCGGCATTGGCCACTTCCGCTCGCGACAAAAACACGGCAGGCTTGGACCAGAGATAACCGATGGGGACCTGATCATGATCAAGACACGCTTTACCGAGATGTTCGGCGTCGAAGTGCCGATCACCTGCGGCGGCATGACGAGGGTGGGCAAGGCTGAATTGATCGCCGCGGTCGCGAACACCGGCGCACTCGGCTTCCTCACGGCGCTGACGCCAGGCTCGCCGGAACTCCTCGAAAAAGAGATCAAGAAGACCCGCGAGATGACGAACAAGACGTTCGGCATCAATCTGACGATCCTGCCGACGATCAATCCGGTGCCCTATGACGAGTACCGCCAGGTCATCATCGAGAGCGGCATCAAGGTCGTGGAGACGGCCGGCAACAATCCGCAGCCGCATCTGCCGGCGTTCAAAGCCGCCGGGGTCAAGGTCATCCACAAATGCGTCACGGCGCGCCACGCCGTCAAAGCCGAGTCGCTCGGCATCGACTGCGTCTCCATCGACGGCTTCGAGTGCGCCGGTCATCCGGGCGAAGACGACATTGGCGGTCTGGTTCTTTTTCCGGTCACGACGGCGAGGTTGAAGATTCCGGTGATCGCGTCGGGCGGCATCGCTGATGCGCGCGGCCTGGTCGCCGCGCTCGCACTCGGCTGCGAAGGCGCCAACATGGGAACGCGCTTCATGGCGACGAAGGAAGCGCCGATCCACCAGAAGGTGAAGGAAGCCCTCGTCGCCAACGACGAACGCGCCACCGACATGATCTTCCGCACCATGCACAACTCGTCGCGCGTGGCGAGGAACAAGATCAGCCAGGAAGTGGTCGCCATCGAGCGCCGTGGCAATGCCAAGTTCGAGGATGTGCGCGATCTCGTCGCCGGAACACGTGGCGGCAAGGTCTATGACACGGGCGATACGGATTTCGGCATCTGGTCGGCCGGCCAGACCCAGGGTCTGATCCACGATATCCCGACCTGCAAGGAACTCATCGACCACATCATGGGCGAGGCGGAGCGGATCATCCACAGCCGCCTCGAACAGATGGTCGCGTAAGGCGTCGGCGAAGATGCCCGAGACGAACAGTTCGTTTGGACTCGGTTCTCGCCGGGTCAACCGCATGGGTTACGGCGCCATGCAGCTCGCCGGTCCCGGCGTGTTCGGACCGCCCAAGGACATGGACGTCGCACGCGCCGTTTTGCGCGAGGCCATCGCGCTCGGCGTCAATCACATCGACACCAGCGATTTTTACGGGCCTTACATCACCAACCAGCTGATCCGCGAGGCGCTGCATCCATATCCGGACGATCTGGTGATCGTGACCAAAGTCGGCGCCGTGCGGGGTAAGGACGCCTCCTGGATTCCCGCACGCACGCCGGCCGATCTGGCGCGCGCCGTGCACGACAATCTGAGGAACCTGCGGCTCGACGCGATCGACGTGGTCAACCTGCGCGTCGGCGGCGTGCACGGGCCGATCGACGAGCCGATCGAAGAACAGTTCTCCGCCCTAGCGGAGCTGCAACGGCAGGGCCTGATCCGCCATCTCGGCTTGAGCAACGTGACGTCGACCCAGCTAGCCGAGGCGCGCGCCATCGGCGAAGTGGTCTGCGTCCAGAACCTCTACAATGTCGCCCATCGCAACGACGATGCGCTGATCGACGAACTGACCAGACTTGGCATCGCCTATGTGCCGTTCTTTCCCTTGGGCGGATTCGCACCGCTTCAGTCGGCGACGCTCTCCGAGGTCGCAACCAAGCTTGGCGCGACGCCGATGCAGGTCGCGCTCGCGTGGCTGTTGCAACGTGCGCCCAACATTTTGTTGATCTCGGGCACGTCGTCGCTCGCCCATCTGCGCGAAAATATGGCTGCAGACAAACTCGCTTTGTCGGGCGCTGCGCTGGCCAAACTGGCGACGATCGCGGCCTGACGCCTCAACGTTGCAGATGATCGATCGGGCCATTGCCAGAGCCAAAGCCCGGCGCCGTGCGGATGGCCCTTTGCACGAAATCATGCGCCTGCTGGATCGCGTCACCGACCGGCATTCCTTCGCCGAGCCCGCAGGCGATGGCAGTTGCGAGCGTGCAGCCGGTGCCGTGCGTGTGCTTGGTGTCGACGCGCTTGGCGATGTAGGCGCGCGGACTCTCGTTGGGCGTGAACAGCAGGTCGGTAACCGTGTTGCTGCCGCCATGTCCGCCCTTGAGCAGAACCGCGCGCGGCCCGAGCGACAACAGCACCTTGCCGGCACGCAGGAGATCGTCGCCTGCTTGAAGCGGAAATCCACACAGCCGTTCCGCTTCCGGCAAGTTGGGCGTGATGAGTTGGGCGAGCGGGAAGAAGGACGCCTTGAGCACGTCCACGACGGAATCGTCCGCGAGTTCGGCGCCGCTGGTTGAGATCATCACGGGATCGACGACGATCGGAATGTCTTTGGCGCTGCGCGCAAGTGCGGCGGCAACGCTGTCTGCGATCTCGCGCGAACCCAGCATGCCGATCTTGATTGCATCGGCGCCGATGTCCCAAAGGCAGCGCTCGATCTGCTCGCGCACGACGTCAGCGGGTACAAGATGGATCGAACCGACTCCGGTCGTATCCTGGGCCGTCACGGCCGTGATCGCCGTCATAGCGTAAGCGCCAAGCGCGCTCGCCGTCTTGATGTCGGCCTGGATGCCAGCTCCGCCGCTTGAATCCGATCCTGCAATGGCGAGAAGCCGCACAGGCTTCAAGCCGCGACCTCCTCGATCGCGCTGACGACGTCGGTGACGACCGCGCGGATCAGCGCTTCATCGTCGCCCTCCGCCATGATGCGGATGACGGGTTCGGTGCCGGACTTGCGCACGAGCAGACGACCAGTTCCGTTCAAGCGCGCTTCGCCGTCCTTGATGCAGGCGGTGACGCGGGCGTTGGACAGCGGCGAGCCCTTCTGGAAGCGGACATTCTCCATGACCTGCGGCAGCGGCTCGAAAAGATGCGCCGCCTCGCTCGCCGGCTTCTTCTCCGCGGCCAGCACGGCCAGAACCTGCAGCGCCGAAATCAGCCCGTCGCCTGTCGGCGAGAAGTCGCTGAGTACGATGTGGCCGGATTGCTCGCCGCCGACGTTGAAGCCGCCCTTTTGCATCTGCTCGATGACATACCGGTCGCCGACCTGCGCGCGGGCGAGCTTGAGCTCCATCGTCTTCAGGTAGCGATCGAGACCGGCATTCGACATCACGGTGCCGACGACGCCGCCGCCTTTGAGATTGCCGCTCTTGGACCATGAGCGCGCCAGAAGTGCCAGGATCTGGTCGCCGTCGATAATGCGGCCGTGTTCGTCGGACATCAGGACACGATCGGCGTCGCCGTCAAGTGCGATGCCGAAATTGGCGCGCATCTCGCGCACCTTTTCCGACATCGCTTCCGTCGAGGTCGATCCGCAACCGGAATTGATGTTGAAGCCGTCCGGCGTGTCGCCGATCGACACGACTTCCGCGCCAAGCTCCCATAGTGCCAATGGCGCGACTTTGTAGGCGGCGCCGTTGGCGCAATCGATGACGATGCGGAGGCCTTCGAGCGTCAATCGCCTGGGGAAGGTATTCTTGACGAATTCGATATAGCGGGCCTGGGCATCGTCGATGCGCTTGGCGCGTCCGAGCTTGGGCGACGTCGCTAGGCCGGACTCGAGGCCGTTGTCCATCAACGCTTCGATCGCCGCTTCATGCTCGTCGGAAAGTTTGCGGCCGTCGGGTCCGAAGAATTTGATACCGTTATCTTGATAGGGATTGTGCGAGGCGGTGATCATCACGCCCATGTCGGCGCGCAAGGAGCGCGTGAGCATGGCGACGGCGGGTGTCGGCAGCGGCCCGAACTGGAACACGTCCATACCGACGGAGGTGAAGCCCGCGACGAGTGCGGATTCGAGCATGTAGCCCGAGAGCCGCGTGTCCTTGCCGATCACGACGCGATGGCGATGGTTGCCCCTGGTGAAGATGCGTCCTGCCGCCATGCCCGCGCGCATCGCGACGACCGGCGTCATCGCACCGGAATTGGCGCGACCACGGATTCCATCGGTGCCGAAATATTTCCGGCTCATGTTGAACTTGTCTCCCCTGAATCCTGGCGCTGTTTGTATTTTATGTTGTTTTCAGATTTTTCGCAGTCTTTTCCCAACAAAGCCTTAAGTATGGCGTTGGCCGACGCTAATCCGACTCCTTGAGTGCCTTATCCAGCAACAAAGCGTCTCTGAGCGCCCCCGGCGCATGGGTGCGGATATAGTCCGCCCCCTGACGAATGGCAAACAATTCGGCCGCCAGACTGACCGCTCCGGACGACTGCACATCGCGTCCCGTGAGCCGGCGCAGAAAGGATTTACGCGACACAGATACCAATATCGGAAGGCCGAACCGCGCCTTCAGCTGCGCGAGATTGCCGAGCACAGTGAAGGACGTGCGGGGATCGGTTCCGAGAAAAAAACCCATGCCGGGATCGATGATCATCCGGGCACGCGCAATTCCGGCGCGCTCAAGCGCGCTCAAGCGTGTTTCGAAGAACCTCTCGATCCGGCCCATGATAGCCTCTGGCGCAATATCAACGCGTGTCGCCACGCCTTGTTCCTGCACCGCATGCATGACGATGAGTTTTGCCGCCGAACCGGCGAGCTCCGGGTAGAGCGAAGCGTCGGCGAAGCCATGAATATCGTTGATGTAGGCGACGCCTTGCGCCAGTGCCCAGCGCTGTACGGGCAGCGAATAACTATCGATCGAAAGCGCCACGCCGTTCAGCGCGGCGACGACGGGCGTGAGACGGCCGATCTCAACCTGCGGCGGAACGCCCTTCGATTCCGGATTGGACGACGCCGCACCAAGGTCGAGAACATCAGCCCCATCAGTCACAAGTGCGAGTCCGTGCGCAATCGCTGCGACAGGGTCGAGGTATTTCGCACCATCGGAGAACGAATCCTCGGTGATGTTGAGAATGCCGAGGATCGTCGTCATGCGTCGAAGCGGGTAAGCTTTAGCGGCCCGGCTGTGGTTCGGGAACCAGCGGTCCGCGCGGACGACCGGCTGCCGGCACGCTTGGTCCGGGGCCGCGTTCCGGCGCCGGCTCTTCATACGGTGTGCGGATCGGCTTGACGCCCTTCATCAGGCCGACGATTTCATCGCCGGTGAGCGTTTCGTATTCCAGAAGCCCCTTCGCCACCGTGTGAAGATCGTTGATGCGCGTACTCAGGATGTCATAGGCGCGGCGATAGCACTCATCGATGATGCGGCGGATTTCCGCGTCAATCTTCTGCGCCGTCGCTTCCGACACATTCTGGGTGCGCGACACGGAGTGGCCGAGGAAGACTTCCTCCTGGTTTTCCGCATAGGCGATTGGGCCAAGATCGTCCGACATGCCGAAGCGCGTCACCATGGCGCGCGCCATGCGCGTCGCCTGCTCGATGTCGCTGGAGGCGCCGGTTGTGACCATTTCGTGACCGAAGACCAACTCCTCGGCGATGCGGCCGCCGAACGCGACGCAGAGATCGGCGAGCATCTTCTGGCGGGTCAGCGAGAGCTGATCGCGTTCCGGCAGACGCATCACCATGCCGAGCGCGCGGCCGCGCGGAATGATTGTCGCCTTGTGGATCGGATCGGAACCTTCGACCGCGATCGCGACGATGGCATGGCCGCCCTCGTGATAGGCGGTGAGCTTTTTCTCGTCTTCGCTCATCACCATGGAGCGGCGTTCCGCACCCATCATGACCTTGTCCTTGGCGTCTTCGAGCTCGCTCATGGTGACGACGCGCTTGCCGCGGCGCGCCGCGAGCAAGGCCGCCTCGTTGACGAGATTGGCGAGATCGGCGCCGGAGAAGCCGGGCGTGCCGCGCGCAATGGTGCGCGGCTCGACATCGGGCGCCAGCGGCACCTTGCGCAGGTGCACGCGGAGAATTTTTTCGCGGCCGCCGAGATCGGGATTGGCGACGACGACGTGGCGGTCGAAGCGGCCCGGGCGCAGAAGCGCGGGGTCGAGCACGTCGGGGCGGTTGGTCGCGGCGATCAGGATGACGCCTTCGGTGGATTCGAAACCGTCCATCTCGACGAGCAACTGGTTCAGCGTCTGCTCGCGCTCGTCATTGCCGCCGCCAAGGCCGGCACCGCGATGACGTCCGACGGCGTCGATTTCATCGATGAAGACGATGCAGGGCGCGTTCTTCTTGGCCTGCTCGAACATGTCGCGCACGCGGCTTGCGCCGACGCCGACGAACATTTCGACGAAGTCCGAACCGGAGATCGTGAAGAAGGGCACATTCGCCTCGCCGGCAATGGCGCGGGCGAGCAGGGTCTTGCCGGTGCCGGGCGGGCCTACCAACAGCACGCCCTTGGGGATGCGGCCGCCCAGGCGCTGGAACTTCTGCGGATCCTTCAGGAAGTCGACGATCTCCTTGAGATCATCTTTGGCCTCATCGACGCCCGCCACGTCTTCAAAGGTGACGCGGCCGGTGCGCTCGGTCAGCATCTTGGCGCGCGACTTGCCAAAGCCCATCGCCTTGCCGCCGCCGGCCTGAAGCTGGCGCATGAAGAAGATCCAAACGCCGATCAAAAGCAGCATGGGGAGTGCATTGAGCAACACACCCATCAGATTGAAGCCGTCGTCCGGCGGGCTGACGGAAATGTTCACGTTGTGCAGCTTCATCATCGGCACAAGCGTGGAATCGTTGTTGGGCGCCATCGTCGTGAAGGTCTGGCCGTTGGCCAGTTCACCCTTGATGGCGTCGCCCTGCATGGTGACAGCCTTGACCTGGTTCTGGTTCACCTCCTCGACAAACTTCGAGTAGGTGATGTTCTGCGCGTTGGCGTGCTGCGCCGTGCCCTGGAACAAGTTGAATAGGAACACCAAGAGCAGCGCGACCACGATCCAGAGCGCGAGATTTCTAAGGTTGTTCAAAGGGCCGTCCTTTCACGCGGGGCCAATCAGGCGACGATACCAGCAGACATATACGTACCTGATAGATAGGCCGTTTTTAACGTATTGCCAGCCTGCAAAACGTTAAGAAGTTTGTATCCTCGCTGCAATCGCGATGCCAAAAGGCGCTTAACGGCCTCATTCCGTTGGTTTCTGGGCGGAAGCCCGCTTTTTGCCGCCTTTGGCGCGCTGCGGCACATTCTCCGGCACGATCGCGAGTGTTCCTTCGCCAAAAGCCCCGTCCCTCTTGGGGACAAAGGCGATTCGGCAACCGTGCAACGTGCAGCCGCCGCCGATCGTTCCGTTGGCTATCGCGTCGTACAGCCGTTCCAGCCGCTCGAACCTAGGGCGATAGGGTTTCTGGGAGACCAATTGCAGGAGTTGCGCCAAGGCTCTGAGCCCGATCTCGCGCGGCGCACTCACTAGGGCCGCGCCATCCACATGAACGCCACCTTGTGACGGACGTACTGCACGGCGGAAGACGGCGTCCGTCACCATCTCCAACGCGTCGCGCGCACGCGCCAGATGCGCGGCAGCCGCCGCGACGCGAAGTTTGCTAAGTCCGGCATCTTCGAGTGCCGGCCACGCCTTGCGCAAACGCACGCGCGCAAAGCGCTCGTCCTCGTTCATCGCATCTTCCACCCATGGGACCTTTTTCGCTTTCAAATGCGCGCGGACATGAGCGCGTTCGAACGACAGGAGCGGCCGCACCAGATGCAATTCACGAAAGCCTGGGATCGGATAAGGCGCGAGCGCGCGCATCGCGGAGAGCCCATCCAGGCCCGAGCCACGGATGAGCCGCAAAAGGAACGTCTCCGCCTGGTCGTCGAGCGTGTGCGCAACGTAGAGCGCCTTGATGTCGTTGGCGCGCGCCCACTCGCCCATCAGGCGATAGCGCGCCTGGCGCGCCGCCGCCTCGATGTCGGAATTCGGATGCGGTCCTTCCCATCGCAAGGCATTCGATTTGAGCCCGGCCGACTTCGCCCAACGCACCACCTTGCGCGCGTCGCCAGCCGAGCCGGCTCGCAAGCCGTGATCGACCGTCACGATTGCGGGCGCTTGCCGCTTTCTCTCTCTCGCCCAAGCGGCGAGGAGATGCATGAGCGCGACGGAATCGCCACCGCCAGAAACCGCGATGGCGCCCGGCCATGGCGCGCCCATCGCGACAAGCGCGTCCATGGCCTCCGCAAAGCGTGCCTCAAGAGATGCCGCGACAGGCGGCTTTGCGCGCTTCGCTTCCTTGGGCGAGGACGGCGGCCGTCGCGTGCGGGTATTTTGCCGGGAGCGCGGCAAGAGCAGTGCAACCTTCCTTCTTCTGGCCCGACGCGATCAGCGCCTGGCCGAGCTTCAGCATGCTATCGGGCGCGCGGCTGGAGGTGGGATATTTCTTAATCACCTCGGCGAAGGCGCGTGTGGCGCCGGGATAGTCCCGCTGCACATACGCGATGTCGCCGATCCAATAGATCGCCTGCGGCGCAAGATCGTCCTTGGGATGGCCGTCGGCGAAGTTGCGGAATGCCGCGCGCGCCTCGTCATAGCGGGCCTTTGCGAGAAGGTTCATCGCGTTCGAAAATTCGGGCTGCGTGCTCGGTGGCGCTACCAATTGCGGCGGAGCACCGGAGGGAAGCGTGCCCAACACGCCCGGAGGCGGCGCAAGCTGCTGCGGCGATCCATCGTTTCCTTGCGGCGGCGGATTGAACGAGGACGGACCACCGCCCCCGCCCGGACACGGCACGGCATTGGCGTCGTTCTGGCCGGTGCCGGCGCCGAGCTGCTGGGCCGTCATGGCACACAAGCGATATTCGAAATCCTTTTTCTGGCGGTCGATCTTTTCGTCGAGTTCCTGGACGCGGTGCGTGAGCGCTTCGTTTTGGCCCGTCAGATTGCGGATCGTATCCTCAAGATCGCGCACCTTGGCGTTCAGGCCATTGATCGCATCGTCCTGGTTCTGCTCCTTCTGCGCGCGCGCCGCCTTTTCCTCGTCGCTCTCGCCGAAGAGATCCGCAAGCTGGACGCGTTGTTGCGTGGCGGGCGGCTTCACCGCGGCGGCGCCAAGGGCACCGTTCGCAAGGAACAGTGCACATAAGATGAGAGAACCGGAGCCCAGCCATCCAGCCTTGGTCATGCGGTGCCTCCGAGACAGTTTGCCATTCATTAGCGAACACTTAGCCCAAATTGAGGCCCGGCGCGCGGCAACAAAAAGGGCGCCCGTTAAAGGGCGCCCCTTGTGCAATTCAACAAAGGACTAGGAACTCGCGCCGCCCGTGATTCCGGTCACGCCGCGACGATTCTGCGCCCAGCAATCTTCGGTCGATTGCGTGCACATCGGATGTTCCTTGCCATAAGAGATCGTTTCCACCCGTGAAGCGGAAACGCCGAGGCTGACCAGATACTCCTTCACGGCGTTGGCCCGGCGGGCGCCGAGCGCCAGATTGTATTCGCGCGTGCCGCGTTCGTCGCAATCGCCTTCGATCGTAACGCGGACGGCCGGATACTTCTGCAGCCACGTCGCCTGACGCTGCAACGTGGATTTGTCGTTGTCCTCGATATTATATTGGTCAAATCCAAAGTGGACCGTGTCCCCGACATTCACGCGCAGGTCCTCCGCGCTTCCAGGCACAATGCTGGACGTTGCGACCGGAGCTTCACGCGTCGCCGCTGGCGGCGGGGCCTCGGCGGCCGGTTTCGGCGTCGAGCAACCGGCGAGCGCCAGCGCCGTCGAGAAGGCGGCAACGATCACGAGTGCGGAATATTGTTTCATCGAATTCAAGCTCCTCCAGCAGGTTGGCCCATGCAAAGTTGCGGAAAGCCCGCAGCGCATCGCCAGTCAACTCATACCCATACGCTTAGTATGCGGAAATGGTTCCATAAATAGATGGCGTAATTTTGGAACTTTACAATTACTGGATCAAGGGAGACCACGCCGGATCGGAGGCGTCGCCCGGCGTCGTCACGCGACGCTCGTTGCGGCCGCTGACGTCGATCGACCATATCTGCGAGCCACGCCCTCCAGGTGTGGTGCGCCCGAACATGACGACGCGTCCGTTGGGCGCCCAGGTCGGGCCCTCGTCTTCCCAGCCATTGGTGATGATGCGCGCGCCGGATCCGTCGGCATGCATCACCCCGATATGAAAACCGCCATTCTGGTTTGTGAATGCGATCAGATCGCCACGCGGACTCCACACGGGCGTGCCGTTCCTGCCGGCGCTGAAACTGATGCGATGCTGACCTGAGCCGTCCGCACTCATCACATAGATCTGCTGGCTTCCGCCGCGATCCGATTCAAACGTTATCTGGCTGCCGTCGGGCGAGAAGGACGGCGCTGTGTCGATCGCAGGATCGCTCGTCAGCCGGCTGAGTGCGCGGGTGCGCAAGTCCATCACGTAGATGTCGGAGTTGCCGCCAGTCTCGAGCGTCAGTGCAACCTTGTTGCCATCGGGAGAAAAGCGCGGACTGAACGTCATGTTCGGGAAGTTGCCGAGCATCTCCTGCCGCCCGCTCTCCAGATCGAACAGATAGACGCGCGGCTTGGATCCCACATAAGACATGTAGGCGATCATTTGCGCCGTCGGATTGAAACGCGGCGTCAGCACGAGATAGTCGCCGCGCGTCAGGAAAATCGGGTTCGCGCCATCCTCATCCATCACTGCAAGCCGCTTCTTGCGCGAAAGCGCTGGACCCGACTCTGAAACGAAGACGATGCGGGTGTCGAAGTAGCCCTTCTCGCCCGTGATGCGTTCATAGATCGCGTCGGAGATGATGTGCGCGATGCGCCGCCAATTTTCCGGCGTGGTGAAATATTGCTGGCCGATCATCTGGGTTTCGCCGAACACGTCCCAAAGGCGGAAATCGACGCGCAGCCTGCCATCGGCCTGCGCCTGGACCTGTCCGGCGACCAACGCCTGGGCGTTGATCGCGCGCCAGCTCGCAAATTGCGGCGGCACGTTGATGTTGTTGAGCTTTTCGATGAAGGACTTGGGGTCGAGCGGCTGGAACAGGCCGGAGCGTTCGAGATCGGCGCGCACGACTTTGGCGATGTTCTGCCCGGCTGCCACATCGCCCGGTCCCTGAGCGGCGAAGTCTGGAATGGCGATCGGTAGAGGCCTGGCATTGCCCTGATCGACCGTCACGTGCAACTCGGCGCGTGCGGGCGTGACGGCGACGAGCGCGAACAGAGCGGCGCCAGCGATGGCTTCAACGAAGAAGGAGGTGCGCATGCAAGACTCCGGTCACTGGAACATTTTTCTCGGGTCGAAGTCGACCGTGATATCGCGCCAGACATTGTACTTGTCCGCAGGCAGCTTGTACGGCGCACACGTGTAGATCGCACGGCGCGCCGCGTCGACAGCGGCGCGCATGAACGGATCGCTCGCCGCCTGCGCCGCCGAGTCTGCAGCCAATTGTGGCGGCTGTTGGACGCTGCCATCGGGACCTAAGAACAAACGAAATGTGGGAATCAGCTGCTCGGGGTGCGGCGCACCGACAGGTGGATTCCAGCACTGAGCAATCTGATTCTTGAGGGCGTCGGAAAGATCCATGGTCATCGCGTTCATGGCGCCGACGCCGCGGGTCGTGCGGTCGGCGGTGCGCGCATTGCGTGGCGCAGCGGCAGGCGACGTCAGCTTGTTGAGGAGCGCGTTGAACGCATCGCTCGGTTTCTCCACGGGCTTTGCAATCGGCGTCGGCGTTTCCACGACCGCTTTGGGAGTCGGTGCGGGCTTTGGCATGATTTGCGGCGGCTTGATCGGCGAAGGCGCGAGCTCGGCCTGGGGCGGCGCCGGTGCAGGCTTTGGTACCGGAACGTCGACGGGCGGCGGCGTCTCTTTCGTTTCGACCTTGGGCTGCGGCGGCGCCGTCGCACGGATGTTCGTCTTCTCCGCGATCGTCACGAGATCGACCGGCACGACCGGAGCGGCCTGATCGGTGATATCCAGATGATGTTGCCAGGTGAAAAGCGCCGCCACCGCAATCATTCCGTGCAACACCAGCGCGCCAAGCAAGCCGACGCGAGGACTTTGCGCCGCCGTGGTCGGCGCGAACCTATTCCTTCTCTGGCTTCGGCTTTGCGACATCGGTTACCAACCCGATATGGGTGAAGCCCGCGGCGGACAGCACGCCCATCACTTCCATGACGCGGCCGTAATCGACCGCCCTGTCGCCGCGCACGAAGATCCGCTGGTCATAGCCATTGGCGGCGATCGCCGTCAGCTTGGCGACGAGTTCGTCTTCGCCGACCGGCGTGTTCTGAAGATAGACCTTCCCGTCGCGCTTGACGGTGACTGATAGCGGCTCGCGATCCTGGCCGAGCGGCTGGGCACGTGTCTTCGGCAGATCGACGGGAACACCTGCGGTCAGAAGCGGCGCCGTCACCATGAAGACGATGAGAAGCACGAGCATCACGTCGACAAAGGGCGTGACGTTGATCTCGGACATGGCATGACGCCGGGCGCGACGTCCGCTGCGTCCGACAGTTTGGACGTTGCCCGCCATCAGCGCACCTTCTCGTCGAGCTGGCGCGACAGGATCGCGGAAAACTCGTCGGCGAAGGCGTCGAGACGCGTGTTGTAGCGGCCGATCTCGTTGACGAAGCGATTGTAGAAGATCACGGCGGGAATGGCCGCGAGCAGGCCCATGGCCGTGGCGAAAAGCGCTTCGGCGATTCCCGGTGCGACGACGGCGAGCGTGGTGTCATGGCGTGCCGCGATCGCCGAGAAGGAATTCATGATGCCCCAGACGGTGCCGAACAATCCGAGGAAGGGTGCTGTCGAACCGACGGTGGCGAGAAAGCCGAGCGAACGCTCCAGTCCGTCGGCCTCGCGCATGATCGTCACGCTCATCGCCTTGTCGATCCTGTCCTTGATGCCCGGCGCCAGCGCCTCGCGCGGTGCTCCACTTTCGAAGGCTCTGCGCCACTCGCGCAGCGCCGACACGAACACTGCCGCCATCGGGTGATCGGCTCGGTTCGAGAATTGTTGATAGAGCTCGTCCAGCGACTGGCCCGACCAGAACACCTTTTCGAATTTGTCGGCACGGCGGCGCAAGGTGCCGAGCGCCAGCCACTTGTTGAAGATGATCGTCCAGGACCAGAGCGACGCGACAAGGAGAAGAAGCATCACGGTCTTCACGATCCAGTCCGCGCCCATGAACATGTGCACGACGGAGATGCTGCCGATCGAGGTATCCGATCCGAGCGGCGCGACTTCGACTGTTCCGGTTGGAGCGGCGGCCGGCGCCGGAAGATCGCGCGCCTCGGCGGCGTTGCCCGTCGGCGCGGCGGCTGGAGAGCGCTGCGCCAGAGCAGGCACGGCCGTCAGAAGGACAAACGCCGAGATGGCCGCGGCGATCAGGCGAAGCAGTTTCATCCACGAACCTCATGCAACGAGGAGCGAAAAGCCCTCACCTCGACCGAATCATCTGCGAACGGGGCAAAAGTCATTCAATGGTGGCCGAATTGGGGCGTCAACACTTAATCGGTTGTTTCCAACACGAAGGGAAGCAGTTTGTCGCGCACGGCTTGCGGAATGCGCCTGGGCTTTCCGCTCATCGTCATGATGCAGGCTTCGACCTTGCCGTGTGCGAGCAACGTTACACCGCTGTAAATCTTTTGGTCTGCGTGCATGCGCGCACCGGTGAGCAGCGGACAGCTCGTTCGCACTTCGATCGGGTCTTCGAGCCGCGCCGGCTTGAGGAATTCGAGCGACGCACTGCGCAGAGTCCAAGCGGTCGGTTCCGCATCCCCCAGCATCGCCATTTTGGTGACGCCGGCGAGGCGGAAGAACTCGGTGCGCCCGCGCTCCATGTAGCGCAGATAGTTGGCATGATAGACGACGCCGGAAAGATCGGTGTCTTCGTAATAAATGCGGATCGGCAGAATATGAACCTTGCCGTCGAAGCGGCCGAGACCCGTCGGCTCACTCATCGTTCGGTTCTTCGCGGGTGAGCAGTTCCATCTGCAGCGGATCGCGCGGTGGCGCCGTCAACGCAACGAGGACTGCGCCAACGGTCGCGCCAGGTACGAGCAGGCCGAGGGCCAGGAGGGGTGAGGCGATGGCGGCAACCGCGCCCGTGAACGCCGGTCCGACGACCTGAGCCGCGTCGCCGAGGGCCGCGTTGACCGCATGGCCCGCGCGGGCGAGTTCCTGTAGCCGCTGGTACACCCATGGACGGCTCATTCCTGTCTCGTCCATGAGTTCGGGCACGGTGGTGCCGTCCTCTGGCGCGATGGATAGGACCGCCCATAGGACGGCTTCCGGCGCATGGGTGGCGGCCG
>Ga0207693_10000330_pt1 | contig 43768 bp, 35 predicted proteins | sample LARL81metaG_FD_184347 | JGI IMG/M metagenome (GOLD analysis project Ga0207693, IMG submission 184347) | Corn, switchgrass and miscanthus rhizosphere microbial communities from Kellogg Biological Station, Michigan, USA - LAR L8-1 metaG... | ecosystem: Host-associated > Plants > Roots >... | reverse complement strand
TCCGATTGCGACATCGGCGCCCCCGTCTAGCGCCTCCAAAAGCTTCGATGCTTCTTCGATCGGCGACGACAAATCGGCATCCGTAAACAAAACAATCGAACCCCGTGCGTTCAACATGCCATTACGCACGCTGTATCCTTTACCGCGGTTTCCGGGATTCTGAAGCAGCCTCACCATCGGATTCGTCCGGGCATACTCCTTGACGATTTCGGCCGTTCCGTCACTCGACCCATCGTCCACCACGATCACCTCTGCCTGCCAACCTTCCTGGTGAACAAAATCCAAAACTCGATTGAGGCTCCGACCCAGGCGGGCGCTTTCGTTATATGCGGGAATCACAATGCTGACTTCGTATGAATGATTCAAGGTTCTCTCGATTCTTCGTCCATTCCCCCTCGCATGCTCATTCGAAGGGGCGATGCGAGATCCCTTCGGATCCCCATTCTTTGCTTTAGAGATCGAATCGACTCAATAGGTTGCGAACCAGCAGACCCTTAACAACGTATGTCCCCACGCTCTAAGGTCGGCCCGAACGAAGGCAGTCGGCTACAGGAAATACCTTAGGGCATGACACTCTACGCTCTGGTACCAATACGTTAGCAATCCGGGTAGTGGGGCGTGTCGTTCGGGCTCGCAGCAATACCCTTTTGGCTGTTGGCGCTTCCCCTTCTTTTATGTGCTGAACAGTCATATCTCAGTGCAAGTCAAGATGAATCTGTCGATTCAGTGAGCAGGTCGACGGGATTGCTCCTTGTTCGGGAGAGGCTATGAAAAGATCCGCGCTCAACGATGTAGCGCCCAATAACGAGAACCTTCCTCCCAGTCTTGCGAAAAGCAATGGGAAATCCAAGACCACCGACGGATCTCTGGATCTCAACGTCATTTTGACCAGCCTGCAATCCATGCGGGATGGTGACTTTACGGTCCGGCTTCCAGGCACCTGGGTTGGTTTGGCAGGCAAAGTGGCCGACACGTTCAATGAAATCGTTGCTGCCAACCAGCACATGGCGCAGGAACTCAAGCGCGTGGGTCACGTAGTCGGCAAGCAGGGCAAAACGCGCGAGCGCACCCGCTTTCACGAGTCCCGAGGAGCCTGGGGCGAGATGGAAGTCTCCGTCAACACGCTGGTGGAAGATCTGCTCCGGCCCACCGCTGAAGTCACGCGCGCCATCGCCGCCGTCGCTCAAGGCGACCTGACTCAAACCGTTCGCCTCGACGTCGATGGCCGGCCGCTTGAAGGCGAGTTCCTTCGCTCCGCAAATCTCGTCAACACGATGATTCAGCAGCTCGGCGTCTTCACCGCCGAAGTGACTCGCGTCGCCCGCGAAGTAGGTACGGAAGGCAAGTTGGGCGGCCAGGCCCAAGTGCCCGACGTCGCCGGCACATGGAAAGATCTCACCGACAACGTCAACCTCATGGCCAGCAACTTGACCGGCCAGGTGCGTAACATCGCCGAAGTGGCGACCGCTGTAGCCAGCGGCGACTTGTCGCGAAAAATCACCGTCGATGTGCGCGGCGAGATCCTGCAGCTCAAAGAAGCCATCAACACCATGGTGGATCAGCTGCGTTCGTTCGCTTCAGAAGTAACGCGCGTCGCCCGCGAAGTCGGTACCGACGGCAAACTCGGTGGACAAGCCGTTGTACCTGGCGTCGCCGGCACCTGGAAAGATCTCACCGACTCCGTGAACGCCATGGCCGGTAACCTTACGGCCCAAGTCCGAAACATCGCCGAGGTCACCACCGCCGTGGCCCGCGGCGATCTATCCCGCAAAATCACGGTCGACGTAAAAGGCGAAATCCTCGAACTCAAAGACACCATCAACACGATGGTCGATCAGTTGAACGCGTTCGCCGGCGAAGTCACGCGCGTCGCTCGCGAAGTCGGTACCGAAGGCAAGCTGGGAGGCCAGGCGCAAGTGCCCGGCGTTGGCGGTACGTGGAAGGATCTCACCGACAACGTCAACTTCATGGCCAGCAACCTGACTGGTCAGGTCCGTAACATCGCGGAAGTCGCGACGGCAATTGCCAGCGGCGATTTATCCCGCAAAATCACTGTGGACGTCCGCGGCGAAATCCTCCAGCTGAAAGAGACCCTCAACACGATGGTCGATCAGCTGAATCGATTCGCTGGCGAAGTAACGCGCGTGGCTCGCGAAGTCGGTACCGAAGGTCGACTCGGAGGACAGGCCAACGTGCCCGGAGTCGCCGGCACGTGGAAGGATCTTACTGACTCCGTCAACTCCATGGCCGGAAACCTTACCGGCCAAGTCCGAAACATTGCGGAAGTTACGACGGCCGTTGCTCGCGGCGATTTGTCGCGTAAGATCACGGTCGACGTCAAAGGCGAAATTCTTGAACTCAAGAACACCATCAACACGATGGTCGACCAGCTCAACGCGTTCGCTGGCGAAGTAACGCGTGTGGCCCGCGAAGTCGGCACGGAGGGCAAACTCGGCGGCCAGGCGCAGGTCCCGGGCGTGGCTGGCACCTGGAAGGATCTCACCGACAATGTCAACTTCATGGCCAACAACCTGACTGGCCAGGTCCGTAACATCGCCGAAGTAGCCACAGCCGTGGCTCGCGGCGACTTGTCGCGCAAGATCACGGTTGACGTGAAAGGAGAAATCCTCGAGCTGAAAGACACCATGAACACCATGGTGGACCAGCTCCGTTCGTTCGCATCGGAAGTCACCCGCGTCGCCCGCGAGGTCGGCACCGACGGCAAGCTCGGCGGACAGGCTCTCGTCCCCGGCGTCGGCGGAACCTGGAAAGATCTCACTGACTCCGTAAACTCCATGGCCAGCAACTTAACGGGCCAGGTTCGTAACATCGCTGAAGTATCAACCGCGATCGCCAGTGGTGACTTGTCGAAGAAAATCACGGTAAACGTTAGCGGCGAAATTCTGCTGCTCAAAGAAACCATCAACACGATGGTCGACCAACTCAACGCCTTCGCTGCCGAAGTCACCCGCGTGGCCCGCGAAGTTGGTTCCGAAGGCAAACTTGGCGGCCAGGCGCAGGTTCCAGGCGTTGCCGGAACGTGGAAGGATCTCACCGATTCCGTCAACTCCATGGCCGGAAACCTCACGGGCCAGGTCCGAAACATCGCGGAAGTCACGACCGCTGTCGCTCGTGGAGATCTCTCCCGCAAAATCACGGTCGACGTGAAAGGCGAAATTCTCGAACTCAAGAACACTATCAATACGATGGTGGACCAGCTTAACGCTTTCGCCGGCGAAGTCACCCGCGTGGCCCGCGAAGTCGGCACCGACGGCAAACTTGGCGGCCAGGCGCAAGTCCCCGGCGTAGCCGGAACCTGGAAAGATCTCACCGACAACGTCAACTTCATGGCCAGCAACTTGACCGGCCAGGTTCGAAACATCGCCGAGGTCGCGACCGCGATCGCGAATGGCGATCTCTCGAAGAAGATTACGGTCGACGTTCGCGGCGAAATCTTGCAGCTCAAAGAGACGCTCAACACGATGGTCGAGCAGCTTCGGTCATTCGCTGCCGAAGTCACTCGCGTCGCTCGCGAAGTCGGTTCCGAAGGCCGCCTCGGCGGTCAGGCCAACGTGCCCGGCGTCGCCGGAACCTGGAAGGATCTCACCGATTCCGTGAACGCTATGGCCGGAAACCTCACGGGCCAGGTCCGAAACATCGCAGAAGTCACGACGGCCGTTGCCCGCGGCGATTTGTCGCGCAAGATTACAGTCGACGTCAAAGGCGAAATTCTCGAGCTCAAGAACACCATCAACACGATGGTGGACCAGCTCAACGCCTTCGCCGCCGAAGTCACCCGCGTCGCGCGCGAAGTCGGCACCGACGGCAAGCTCGGTGGTCAGGCGCAAGTGCCCGGCGTCGGAGGCACCTGGAAGGATCTCACCGACAGTTTCAACGTGATGGCAGTCAACCTGACCGAACAAGTGCGCGGCATCGTCAAGGTCGTTACGGCTGTCGCCAACGGAGATCTCACCCAGAAACTGACGGTAAACGCCAAGGGCGAAATCGCAGCATTGGCAGAAACCATCAACAATATGACAGGCACGCTGGCTACCTTCGCGGATCAGGTTACCACGGTTGCGCGCGAAGTCGGAGTGGAAGGCCGGCTCGGCGGTCAAGCCAATGTGCCCGGCGCCTCTGGAACCTGGAAAGATCTCACCGGCAACGTCAACTTGCTCGCTGACAACCTTACGAACCAGGTGCGCGCGATCGCGGAAGTTGCGACCGCCGTGACTAAGGGCGACTTGACCCGCTCCATTCAGGTGGAGGCCAGCGGCGAAGTGGCCGAGTTGAAGGACAACATCAACACGATGATCGACAACCTTCGACTCACGACCGATCGCAACACCGAGCAAGATTGGCTCAAGACCAACCTCGCCCGCTTCACTGGAATGTTGCAGGGCCAGCGCGACCTGACCACCGTGGGTCGCATGTTGCTCTCAGAACTTGCTCCGCTGGTGAATGCGCAACAAGGCGTCATCTATCAGATGGAGACCGAAGAGTCTGCCGGTATGGTACTGCTGTCAGCGTTCGCCGATGATGGTGAAGACGGACACCTTCGCCGCTTGAGAATTGGCGAGGGTCTCGTCGGACAAGTCGCCGCAGAAAAGCGGCGCATGCTGATTTCCGACTTGCCGGAAAAGACCGTTCCGATTCGTTCGGGCCTGTTCGAATCTGTTCCCCGCAACGTCATCGTCCTTCCCGTGCTCTTCGAAGACCGTGTGAAAGCCGTCATCGAACTGGCTTCGTTGAATGCATTTACTGCTTCCCACCTTGCTTTCCTCGAGCAGCTAACAGCCAGCATCGGTATCGTGCTGAACAGTATTGAAGCCACGATGCAGACCGAAGGCCTCCTCAAGCAATCGCAGCAGCTCGCTGCCGAACTCCAAACGCAGCAGAAAGAATTGCAGCAGACCAACGAGCAGCTGGCGCAAAAGGCACAACAGCTCGCCGAACAGAACGTTGAAGTCGAACGCAAGAACCAGGAAATTGAGCAAGCCCGCCGCGCTTTGGAAGAGAAGGCGAAAGAACTCGCTCTCACTTCCAAGTACAAGTCGGAATTCCTGGCCAACATGTCGCACGAGTTGCGCACGCCGCTGAACAGCATTCTGGTCCTGGGACAGCAGCTCAGCGAGAACCCCGATCACAACCTCACCCCGAAGCAGGTCGAATTTGCCCGCACCATTCACGGCGCCGGTACCGACTTGCTCAACTTGATCAGCGACATTCTCGACCTCTCCAAGATCGAGTCCGGCACAGTCTCCGTGGAGGCGCAGGAAGTATTCTTCGCCAACCTGCTGGAAATGGTGGGTCGCCCCTTCCGTCATGAGGCGGAGAATCGCCGGCTGGCCTTCGAGGTGCAGGCCGACCCGCATCTCACCAGAAGCCTAGTCACCGACTCGAAACGTCTGCAGCAGGTGTTAAAGAATCTGCTCTCCAACGCATTCAAGTTCACCGAACACGGCTCGGTTCGTCTGGCTGTCAACGTAGCTACTAAAGGATGGAGTGAAGATCATCCCATCCTGAGCGGAGCAGCCTCAGTCGTGGCGTTCGAAGTTACCGACTCGGGAATTGGAATCGCGCTCGACAAGCAACGCATCATCTTCGAGGCCTTCCAGCAGGCAGATGCCAGCACCAGCCGCAAGTACGGTGGAACCGGTCTGGGTTTGGCCATCAGCCGCGAACTCGCCAGCTTGTTGGGTGGCGAAATCCAGCTTCGCAGCACGCCCGGCCAGGGCAGTACGTTCACGCTATATCTGCCGCTGACGTATGTGGGACCGTCCGCCTCGAAGCTCACGGCGTCTGAGTGGAGAGTCTCCTCGCCCACGATGCCGCTTCAGTTGTCCAGCATCGTCGTCGCCGAACATCCGGCCGAACGGATCTTGGACGATCGCGACAATCTGCAACCAGACGATGCTGTCCTCCTCATCGTCGAAGACGATCCCCACTATGCCCGGGTGCTTTGCGATCTGTCGCGCGATAGAGGCTTCAAGGTCCTCGTCGCCCTGCGCGGCGCGGAGGCACTTGCTCTCGCTCGCGAGTTCCATCCCACGGCTGTATCTCTGGATGTCTTCCTGCCCGATATGCTGGGATGGACCGTCCTCAACCATCTAAAACAGGATCCGGCGACTCGGCATATTCCTGTCCAGATGCTCACCTTGGACGAGGACCGTCACCACGGCCTGGCTCGCGGTGCTTTTGCCTTCGTCACCAAGCCCACAAACCCCGAAGAACTCGACTTGGCTCTGGGCCGAATCAAGGACTATGCCGCTCCACGCCGCAAGCGGTTGCTGATCGTAGAAGACAATCCCGCGGAACAAATGAGCATTCGTGAGCTACTGGGCCACGACGATATCGACGTTTCTGTTGTTTCCACCGGCGCGGATGCGTTGGAGGTCGTTACGCAAGAAACGTTTGATTGCGTCGTGCTCGATCTGCGATTGCCAGACATGACCGGTTTCGACATCCTCGAGCGCATGCGCGACCTTCCTCAGGTTAGTGATCTGCCGGTCGTGGTCTTCACCGGCAAGGAACTGTCTCCGGAAGAGGACGCGCGCCTGCACACCCTGGCCCGCAGCGTTGTGGTCAAGGGAGTCGAATCGCCTGAGCGGTTGCTCGATGAGACGGCACTGTTCCTGCACCGGGTGGTCGTCGACCTTCCGCAGGAAAAGCAAAAAATGCTGGATCGGTTGCATCGCTCCGATGAAGCTCTGGTAGGCAAGAAAGTGCTGGTCGTCGACGACGACATGCGCAATATCTTCGCTCTCAGCAGCGTTCTCGAACGGCGTGGCATGGCGGTTCTAACCGCTGGAACCGGCCGCGAAGCAATCTCGATGCTGGAGTCTACTCCCGATGTCGCAATCGTGTTGATGGATATCATGATGCCTGAAATGGACGGTTACGCGACCATGCAGGTGATCCGTCAGAATTCTTCTTTCCGTCGGCTGCCAATCATCGCGCTCACCGCAAAAGCGATGAAGGGCGATCGCGAAAAATGCTTGGAAGCCGGGGCGTCGGAATATTTGGCGAAACCAGTGAATACCGAACAACTTCTCTCGGCGCTCCGCATGTGGCTGCATCGGTGAGGGGCATTTGGAGTGACGCAGGTGGCGATGGCGTATTGAGAGGGTGATGACCGTCCACGACAAAGTGAACATTCTCATGGTCGACGACCAGCCGGGCAAACTGCTCAGCTATGATGCCGTTCTGGCCGACCTGGGAGAGAACCTGATCCAGGCAACATCTGCCAAGGATGCTCTCGAAAAATTACTCAAGACCGACGTCGCCGTCGTATTGATGGATGTCAGCATGCCCGAGATCGACGGCTTTGAACTCGCCGAGATCATCCGCCAGCATCCGCGTTTTCAAAAAACCGCAATCATTTTCGTATCGGCCGTCCATCTGACCGATCTGGATCGTCTCAAGGGATATCAGCATGGGGCAGTCGACTATCTCTCTGTCCCGATCGTCCCGGAAGTCTTACGCGCAAAAGTAAGGGTCTTCGCCGAATTACATCGAAAGAAAATACAACTGGAACGCCTGAACAGCGAACTCGAAGTGCGCGTTGCCGACCGCACCCTCGAGTTGGAGCAAAAAGCTGTAGCGCTTCAACAGCTGAATAGCGATTTGGCCCGCAAGAATCAGGAACTGGATGCCATCGTCCAGACAGCGCCCGATATTATTTTTAGCCGCCAGGCCGACGGGACAAGGGATTACATTAGCAGCCGATTCTATGAGTACACCGGTGCCGCGGCCGGTTCGGCCGTAGGATTTGGCTGGCTCGAATACCTCCACCCCGATGACAAAGAGCGCAGCCTGGCTCACTGGATGCGATGCGTTCAGTCCGGAGAAGCCTACGAATCCGAATATCGTATACGCAACACCGATGGCCAATATCGCTGGTTTCGCGCGCGTGCCGTCCCTCTTCGAGATCCCGATGGAGACATCGTCAAGTGGTATGGAACCTGTTCCGACATTCACGACAGTAAGCTTCTCGAGCAATCGATCCGCGATAACGCCATCGAACTGGAGAGAATGGTCGATCTCCGGACCGCTGAGTTAAGACGCCTTTCCAGCCGCCTGATGACGATGCAAGACGAGGAACGCCGCCGCATCGCTCGGGAAATTCATGACGGACTGGGACAGGAGCTTGCCGCCGCTAAGATGATTCTCGACGGAATCATGTCCAAGGACTCTTCGCCAAAAATGCGCCAGGCTTCTGCCGATGCAAGCGAATTAGTCGATCGTGCGATCAAGCAAGTTCGCACGATTTCTCACCTTCTCCATCCTCCGCTACTCGATGAAGTAGGACTAGTCTCGGCTCTGCGATGGTATTTGGAAGGACTCTCTGAACGGAGCGGAATTGAAATTCGCCTCGATGTTGCCCCGCCGGATCTCAGTCGGCTCAAGCCCGACATCGAAACTGCCGTATTCCGCATTATTCAAGAAGCTCTCACTAATATGTTTCGCCACTCCGGTGCGCGCAATGGGAGCGTAAGTTTGGCGGAGAGTGACGGTCGCATTGTCGTGACGGTGTGCGACGATGGCAAAGGAATTGAGGAACAGGTGATTCAGCTTCGTCCCGACAGTGTCGGGGTTGGCATCGGCGGAATGCGGCAGCGCGTCAACGAACTCGGAGGCAGTTTGCGATTGGCTAATGCGAACCCCGGAACCATCGTCGAAGTCGTCATTCCCTCCCGCCGGCATGACCCGATGGCGACACCTCTGCCCGTTTGAACCCGTTCCTGCGACTCAGGCAGCTTTGCGCTTGTCTACCTTCTTCTCGTCTGCTTTGATCTCAACCTGCTCGTGTTTAATGTCCAGGCGCAGACGGTTGTAGATGCTCATGTACTGGTTTGCTACCCACACGAGCGCAAAAAACGCCACAACATAGCCCCGCCAGTCCACGTAAAGTAGCCTGAAGCGCGTAACTAACAGGACTCCTGCCGCTACGTAGTGGCTGAAGCAATATTCACAAGTAAAAAGATAAAAGAATTTTCGACGTGCAATCGACCGCGCCCGTTGGCATTCTTCCAGGCAATACTGGCGCGGCTCCCGGAATACTTCCTCATGCGTTACAGTCCATGCAATACACGCCACCGGGATACCGAGAACCAGAAGCCATACGATCTGCAGCTGCAAGGGCATTGGATGAGAGTTGGATGCAGTGGCGAGATCAACCGTTGAGACTTTCCACTCCCCACCCAATCTGAACTCGGAAGGATCGTTGCGCCTACGTTCTACGAAGTTGTACGAATCCATTAAGCCCGACGCCCGCCCTACACCCTTTCACCGATTTTGCCTCCCGAGGTTGCGTTGTATGGTGTTTGGAACAGGGTGCTGGCGGCCGCGTCCTCGAGCTGTCCTCGAGGAGTGACTGCACACGGTGGCCCGAGCTGGGCCTTTGCAGTTTGACCGCTTGGAAGCCATCCTTGGCCGCCACGTGCCCATGTGTTGCTCATCTTTTTTTACCCCTCCTTTACACAGAATTCTCCAGTACTTTACCGGGTCCAATCGATGTTGACCGTCCTGCAGAACAGGCAAAGTGGAATCAAGGTCAATTCCGTCAGATCTTTAGGCCGCTAAAGTCGAACCTCCGCATTGGTTCGGCACGAAAGTGAACGAGAGAGAAAAAGGAGAACTATGAAATCACTGAACAGCATTTCGAGTGTGTTGATTGCCCTCGCGATTGGACTAACGCTCGCTTGCTCCGACCGGCCCCCCAAGGCCCCCGATGTCGCCGGAGATATTCGCCACTCCCTCGACCAGGCTGGGCTCAATGACGTGAGCGTCAGCCAAGACCGCGATAAGAGCGTGGTGACCCTCTCAGGCAAGGTTGCCACGGACGACGACAAAGCGCGCGCGGAATCCATTGCCCGATCAATTGCTGGCGCGGAAGTCGTTTCTAACGAGATTGGCGTCCGCCCGAACGGCGAAGAGAGTACTGCCAAGAAGGTCGACTCCGACCTCGACTCCGGTATCGACAAAAATCTTGACGCCATGCTGATCCAGCACAAGCTCAAGCACGATGTGAGCTATGACGTGAACAACGGCGTGGTCACCCTCAAGGGCGACGTGCCTTCCCAGTCTCAGCGCACTTCCGTGGAAAAACTGGCTGGACAGGTTCCCAACGTCAAGCAGGTCGTCAACAAGCTTGAAGTGAAGCATCAAAAGGCGACTTCAACCAAGTAAGTTCGACTGCGAGGTCGATTTTCCCGGGGCCAGCTTCAGAGGTTTCCGCGGCTGGCCCTGGTAATGTTCCTGCGAGAAGGTTGCGATGACGCGGTCGTCACATTCTGACGTAAGAGCACGAGTGAAGGATGACGAGGAATCCAAAGTCGGCGCTATCTAAGTCGCAGAGCCCATCGCCCACCATCATCCGCTTCGCCTCGCTTGTTCTGGTCTGCGTCGCCATTGTCGCGCTCGGCGCGGTTGCCTATTTCACCGAACGCGGAATTGTGGTGGGCCGTGATTGGGTCATCCATACCTATCAAGTGCGATCTCAGTTGAGTGACTTGCAAGTGGAGGTTATGCGCGCACAGGCTGGAGAAAACGCGTCCGTCCTGACGCAAGACACGTCACTCCTCCCGCAATCTCGCGAACAATTTGGCTTGGCCCGCCAGTCGATCGACAGCTTGCGCAAGCTCACCACCGATAATCGCCGTCAACAAGAGCGCCTCGATCAGCTTGGGTTGATCCTTCAGCAACAAGCTGCCCTCGCCCCTAGCCGAAGTTCCAAAGATGTTCGAGCTCACCTTTCCGCTAACGAGCGTAAGCGACAGGACGAAATCGCCACTCAGCAGAAACAAATGGCGGTGATCGTGAAGAGTATGCAGGACGAAGAGGAATCGTTGCTCGAGCAACGCCTGCGAGCTTGGGACTACCTGTTTACGCGCAACGTCCTGATGCTCGCGCTGGCCTTTGCGGTCGTGGCCTTGTTGCTGGCCTACAATTTTCGCCTGCTGGTGGCTGAGGTGGTGCGCACGAAAAATTCGGTGGAGCGCTCGCGGGCAAATGCCGAATCCTTCCGCCTGATGAGCGCCCGAATTCTTGAACTACAGGACTCGGAACGCCGCCGCATTGCTCGGGAGTTACACGACAGCGTCGGCCAGTATCTTGCCGGGCTCAAGATTAATCTCAACCAACTCGAGACCGGTAGTCGCATTGACGCGCCTAAGCTTCTCCGTGAAACGGTCGAACTTACCGATTTTGCGATTCAGGAAGTTCGCACCATCTCCCACCTTCTCCACCCTCCTTTGCTCGAAGAACTCGGCTTCTTGCCGGCGGCCCGCTGGTACGTGGATGAATACGGAAAACGCAGTCAGGTCAAGGTTTCACTCCGCATCGAAGAACCGATCGCCAGGCTTCCGCGGGGAGTTGAACTTGCATTGTTCCGCGTCCTGCAGGAATCGCTCACCAACGTGTACCGCCACGCCGCCGCCCAATCCGTGGATGTGCGCATCCTGTGCGACGACGGACACGTCACTCTCACCGTGGCCGATGATGGGAAGGGTATTCCCCTCGACGTTTTGGCTCGCTTCAAGGGTGGGGCCGCGCCGGGGATTGGATTGGGGGGCATGCGAGAAAGGCTCGCTGAGTTCGGGGGAGAAATCAAAGTGGAATCGTCGAGTGGGGGATCAGTGGTGCAGGCCGTCATCCCGACGAATCGTCCGGAACCCCAGGCCGAGAACCGCGCACCGTAGATCACACAGCCCAGATCGATACGCTACTCTCGCTCAGCCGGAAAAGACAGGGGTCCCGGAAATCGGGACCCCGTTGCCGTTTGGGCCTAGTTTAGTGACTTCCGTCCGGCCCCGAGATGAGCGACCAATGAAACCAGAAAGAGCACTAGAAACACCACGAACAGCACTTTCGCGATTCCTGCTGCTGCCACAGCGACCCCTGTAAACCCAAGGACACCGGCGATCAGTGCCACCACCAAGAACATCAATGACCAATAAAGCATGGCTTGGCCTCCTAGGTGAATTTGATCTTGCTCATTGTAGGCGGCATCCGCCCTGTCAGACATCCCCACGAGTAAGTATTCGCGAAACGCCTTTACTGTATACGGTTTGTAAGTTTTTTCTTGCTTTAGAAGGAGCAGGTGCCGGTCCGTCCCAGAGGACCGGCACCCGCTTGGGGGCGTTGTGTCGAGTAGAGATTGCAGAGTAGTGCGCGGCTCTCGAACCCACAATACCGTGGAACCTGTAGGAAAAGCGAGGGAAACCCCTGAACGCAACCGCCACTGAACGACAGGCCCCTGTTTCTCAGGAAGTTTCTCAGGGTCTTTACTGCCTAAGCCGGATAGAAGCAACACCCCTCTGCAATTAGTTTGGTACTCGCTAGACAACTAGCCGGTGCTGACGTTCCGCACACGGAAGAGGAAAACACCATATGAAACGAGCGTATTCAGTATTTCCTAAGTGCCTCCTGCTGCTGAGTATCTGCGTAACTCTCCTCGGTGTGAGCTGGGCCGCCGACAAAGACGAGTCCGATGTCGCCAAGCGCATCGATAACTCGGCGAAAGTTCTGAACGAAATCATGGCTACTCCCGACAAAGCCATTCCCGATAAGGTCATGCGCAGTGCGAAATGCATTGCCGTCATCCCCTCGATGGTCAAGATCGCCGTCGGCTTTGGCGGAAATCACGGGAAGGGCGTCGCCACGTGCCGCACGGAATCGGGCTGGAGCGCTCCCGCTCCTATCACGATCACCGGCGGTAGCTGGGGTCTTCAACTCGGTGGTCAGGCAGTCGATCTCGTCATGATCGTTACCAATGACCAGGGAATGCAACACCTGCTCTCCAGTAAATTCAAGCTCGGTGCAGACGCCTCCGCAGCCGCTGGCCCGGTAGGTCGTGATGCTGCTGCCGATACTGACGTGAAGATGCGAGCAGAAGTTTTGACGTACTCTCGCGCCCGCGGTCTGTTCGCCGGAATTGATCTCAGCGGCGCAGCCCTTACCCAGGACAAAGACGAAACCCGCTTGCTCTACGGAAAATTTGTGCCCTTCTCCGACATCTTAGGCGGCAAAGTACACCCCACCGATTCCAGCGAGCCGTTTTTGGCGGCGGTTCGAAAGTATTCGTTACAGAGCAAAGAGACGAGTCGCAATGACGCTGACGGGGTAACGCATCCCGCATCCCGTTAGGTTTTTCCACCGATATGCCGGCCCGGTTTTATGGGCCGGCACGATTAGCAACGAGGTTCAACCTGAGGAGGCTGAATGTACACAATTCTTCTAGTAGTGCTGATCTTGTTGTTGCTGGGAGCGCTGCCGGCTTGGCCCTACAGCCGTTCTTGGGGATATTACCCCAGCGGCGGATTGGGCCTGATTGTCGTCGTCGTTCTCGTTCTGCTTCTTGCCGGTCGACTGTGATGTGGGGTTCGCCGGATACTCGGAACCAAATGGTGGGAGCCCGCTTTATCCCGCCATTTGCTTTTAAGTTAGCGGGTCTTTTTCACGGTTTTTGAGGAGCGGTCATGTCGAGTCATCAAAATTCTGCCTTCAATGGTGAATCTGCATTAGTTGCGCCGGCTCTGTCCAGGACTCCCTATCCGCGGGTGGTGCGTACTGCGTCAAGCCCAAAAATGCGGCCTCATCGCGCTCCTGACGAAATTTGGGGCCAATACAACAATTACCGTTCGAATGGCGTAATGTGGTCCGCCATCATCCACGTAGTGTTGCTTGGCCTGTTATTGAGCGGCGCTTTCTTTGGGCATGAGATCGTGCAAAAAATCGCGCCACGTCAGACCGTCACGCTGATTGCTCCTTCGCCCGATAGCTATGCTCTGCCAACAGCGAAGACAGTGATTAGCGGTGGCGGCGGTGGTGGCGATCACGATCCCCTCCCCGCACCTAAAGGACGTTTGCCAAAAGCCGCTTTGCAGCAGATCACTCCGCCCGCAATCATTATGCGGAATGAGAAGCCAAAGCTTGCGGTTGAGCCTACGGTAGTAATTCCCCCGCAAGTCCACGTCGCTGATAACCACATGCCGAATCTTGGAACAGCGACCGCAGCTCCCATGCCCGCTGCACCACCGTCGAATGGAACCGGTTCCGGTGGTGGCATCGGATCTGGCTCGGGTGGAGGCTTAGGCGTCGGTCACGGCGCAGGTGTCGGAGCAGGAAGCGGCGGCGGCATTGGTGGCGGTGTCTACAAAGTGGGTGGCGGCATCTCCGCCCCGCAGGCAATTTCCGCGCCCGATCCCGATTACACGGAAGAAGCGCGCCGCGCCAAGAAGCAAGGCACTTGCGTTCTTTGGTTAATTGTCGATGCGGCAGGACATCCGCGTGACATTAAAGTTGTTCGCGGTCTCGGCCTCGGCCTCGACGCGAAAGCCTTGGAAGCCGTGAAGCAGTGGCGCTTTCAACCAGCATTGAAGGATGGCAAGCCGGTCGACGTGCAGATCAGCGTGGAAGTGGAGTTCCACCTCTACTGACGAAATTTCGAAAAATGTCAATCGGTTTGTTGCCCTACAAAACGAAGTATGTTCCAGATTGCGTACTCGAAAGACTTAGATCCGCGCCCAGCGCGGATCTTCGCGCATAGGGCCTGAAGCCTAAGCTTACAGCGTCTCCTGCAACCGTTTACAGATGTGACCCGATACAAGGTTGTTCATCATTTTTCTAAGCTGTCCTCCATGCTCGCGGAAGTGACGGACGAGCGAACTTTCCGGTAACCGAAAAAAGGAGATCCAACGTGGCGACTTGTGCGATTTCTGCTACAGAAGCAAACGTCATCCCCGCGACCAACATGAAAGGCCGCGATGATTCCCAGATTAACCTGGTGAAGCGCGCGCAGGCCGGCGACGAGCAAGCCTTTGCAACCCTGTTCCAACAACACAAGAACCGCGTCTACTCCGTATGCCTGCTCATGACCAAAGATGTTGCCGAAGCTGAGGACCTCACCCAGGAAGCTTTCCTGCAGGTGTTCCGTACGGTCAGTTCCTTTCGTGGAGACGCGGCTTTCTCCACTTGGCTTTACCGGGTGGCAGTCAATACCGTTCTGATGAAGCTACGCCGCCGTAAATCTCCTCCCACCGTTTCCCTGGACGAACCCGTCAACCCCGAGTCGCCTTCGCTTCACCGGGACTTTGGTAAGAGCGATCCTGAGCTCACCGGCGTGGTCGATCGCATCGCTCTGCGCAGGGCTCTTCAGGAACTGCCGGAAGGCTGCCGCACCATTTTCGCGCTGCACGAGGTGGAGGGCTATCAACATCACGAAATCGCACAACTGCTCGACTGCTCCATTGGCAATTCCAAGTCGCAACTCCACAAAGCCAAATTGAAAATGCGCGCACTGTTGTTCCCCAAGACGAAAATTCGCCGGCGCTCGCCTAAGCATCAGGGAGCGGGAATGCTCAGCATGATGAAAGCGTCGGTGAAGTAGCGCAACTGCCCAGAGAATTCTGGGTTAGGGAAGGTGGAGCGGGAGTGCAGAGAGCAATCGTTATCGTGGGGCCCGAGTGTCGAGACGATGACAGCAATCAGTCGTCTCTCGCCACGGCGGCGGCCCAGGAGGGGGCGGCTCTGGTATGCGTCGAACTCCTGGGATTGTCGGTGATGGCGCGGTTCCTGGAAGAACTGCGTCGCGGCGGCATTGAGTTGATTTCAGTTTTCGGAAATGTCGCTACTGCCACCCGGACGGACTCTGCCAGTAGGATCGAGTTTTGCTCGACAGAAGCGCCTTGGCGCAAAGCCACGGACTACTTATCGGCTCATCTGAATAGCGACCAGGATTCGCTTTTGATTGCGCGTTTGGGTGCGTACGCGGATTTAGATTTCAAAGACTTCTTTCAATTCCACCGTGAACAGAAGCAGGCGGTCACGCGAGCTTTTGACCAAGATGGGGCTTTAGATTTGTGGATCGTCGATCCCGCAAGCATGCCGGAAGGGACCGACCTCATGCGCGCCCTGATAAATGCTGAACCTGCGCGGTATGTCGTCCGCGGTTACGTGAACCGGCTTCAGCATCCGCGTGATCTACGACGTCTGGCGGTCGATAGTCTTACGAATCGTTGCCGCTTGCGCCCGCTCGGTACTGAAACTCGCCCGGGTATTTGGGTAGAGGAGGGAGCACAGGTGCATCGCGATGCGCGCATCGTTGCTCCGGCATTTATCGGACGCGGAAGCCGAATCGGTGAACAGTGCTTGATAACGCGCGCCAGCAATGTAGAAAGCAATTGTCAGATTGATTACGGAACCGTCGTTGAGGATAGTTCGATCTTATCGAACAGCTATGTAGGAATTGGACTCGACTTGTCACACTCGATCGTGGATGGAAACACTCTGTTGAACCTTGAACGCGGGGTCACTCTGGAAATCGCCGACCCTTGCGTCGTCCGGCCCAACCGTATTCTGCGTCAGGACAAGAATTTTAGGTCGCCAGTCGCTGTTGGACTGGGAAGCGAGCATTCTTCGCAAGCCGAAGAGGGCCCGCGCCAAATGTAGACGTGAAGAAGTGGACTGTAAAACTTCAAAGGGAACTACCAATTAAAGGGGTGGACAAATGTTGACCAATGGGCCTGTAGTCGTTATGCAACTGCCAGAGCAACTGAACCTGGACGGAGTTCGAAGCTTCCTCCCGGAATTGGAGCCGCTGCTGGACTGCCATCGTCCGCGCATCGTGCTCGATTGTTCCCAGGTTCGCTACCTTGACAGCGCTGGCGTTGAGATGATGCTGCAGTGTCTGGAAGAAGCCATGAAGCGCGACGGCGATCTGAAACTGGCCGCCTTGTCCCCTGAATCTGAAGTCATTCTCGAATTGATGCGAGTGGCACGGGTCTTTGAAGCTTTTGCCACTTCCGAAGAAGCCGTCCGTAGCTTTAACGCCGTTCCCGCCGAAGGCGTTGCCCCGGAAACCCCATGGGTCGCCGGAGTATTTGGCGAGTTAGGCGTGCTCAAGCAGGCTAGCTAGACGACTCGTAGAGGAGATCAACCATGCAATTGTTTAACACCGCTCTGTTGAACAACATTCCTTTATCTGCAGCTTGCTGTGTGCTGACGCTGTGCCTCGCTGGAAGCGCTTTTGCGCAGGAGAGCAAGGTCGTCGCGCCCTCGCAGCCAGTAGCGTCTGTCGATCTTCCAGACAGTCCAGGAGCAGCAATAGCCCAAGCTCAGGAGCCGTCGTCTCCGCAAAGCAACGCGCCGCAGACGGCCACGCCAGCTTCCCCTCAAACCGGAAGTTCTCCAAACGAGGCTTCTCAGGATCAAACTCAGAAGCCGCAGCGTCCAGTAGGAACGGCCGCCGCGGAAGCACCTAAGGTCAGCGGTGTGACCGCGGCTCAACCCGCGGGCGTGGCGATTGCTCCGGCCAAGCAACGCCGTGTACGCACGATTGTTCTGAGAGTCGGTGCCCTGGTAGGAGCCGGAGTGGCCGTGGGTACCGTAGTCGCGCTAACGGCGGGCACGCCCAGCAAGCCGCCGGGCGCGAAATAGTTACGAGAAGCGCCAATTCGTCATGCGACCAGGCAGTGCAAAAGTAATCAGCTTTTCCGGGATCGATGGTGCCGGCAAGAGCACCCAAATCGAGGCTCTGCAAGCTCACTTGAGGGAGCTGGGTTTTCGATCCACCCTGTACACCTTTTGGGACAATGTGGTCGTCTTTCCCGCCTTTCGTGAGCACATGAGCCTGAAGGCCTTCAAAGGCGATAAAGGTGTCGGAAGCCCCGACAAACCGATCACCCGACGCGACAAGAACGTTACATCCTGGTACGTGATTGCAGCACGCCTCTTCCTTTATCTACTCGACGCATACAGCCTTCGAGTTGCCGTTTCCGGAAGCATCTTCACCGGCTCTGATTTCATCATCTTCGACAGATATATCTACGACGAGCTCGCCAATCTTCCGCTCCAGCACACGCCTGTACGTTTCTATGTGAATTTGCTCTTGCGCTTGATTCCTAAGCCAGACGTTGCCTGCATCGTCGACGCGGATCCGGAAGCTGCACATCTGCGCAAACCGGAGTACCCTCTGGAATTCGTTCGCACCAATCGTGATGCGTACATTGCATTGAGCCGTCTCGTCCGTCACATGACGGTTCTCGAACCTCTGCCCGTCGAAGAGGCGAAGTCCAGAATCAAAGAACTGGTTGCGCGGCGCTGTTTGCGCAGAGACTTCGACCGAATCGATTTTCCTTTGCCATATCCTGCTGGCCCTCATCAAGCGAAAACTCCGAACGCTTAAACCTGTTTCTTTCATTCCTTTGGCCGCCAACATCTTCTCTCGAAAGCACATCGAATCCTGAGCCCTTGCAACGTTCCAGCGAGGCAGGAGACGAATGAAGATCTGTCTGGTCACAACCTTCCCCCCCAGCACTGGGGGGCTGAGCGAATACGGCTTTCATCTCGCGCAGGAGCTAAAAAGCAATCCTTTCCTCAGCCTGACGGTTTTGGCCGACGAACTCTCTGCGAACCATGTCGAACCAGATGGCTTCACAGTCCTCCGCTGCTGGTCGTTCGACGATCCCGGCAGCCTCTTTCGACTGCTGAAGACCTTGAACCGGCTAAAGCCTGATGTCGTCTGGTTTAATTTGTTGTTCAGCACATTCGGGCGCAATCCGGTGGTGGCGTTCTCTGGCCTCATGACGCCGTTGCTCGCTCGACTGAGCGGCCGCTACACTCACGTGACCCTGCATCACTTGATGGACACCGTCGAGCTAAAAGACGTCGGGGTTCGGCACGAAGGCTTGTATCGCATGGCCGGGGCTATGGCCACGCGCATGCTTTTACTCTCGAATTCCGTCTCCGTGCTGATGCCCGGTTATCGCAAGATCCTGAACGACAAATATGGCCGCGACAATGTCCACTTGCGTGCCCATGGCATCCTCGCCCGCCGCCCTGAATTTCCTGATTTCTCCCGCCGCGGAGCCCCGGAACATCGCATTCTAGCCTTCGGAAAATGGGGAACGTACAAGCGCCTCGAACTGATGATCGAGGCGTTCGATCTGATCTCCGCCAGGTTGCCGAATGCCAAACTCGTAGTTGCTGGCGGGGACCATCCTCAAGCGGCAGGCTACACCGACTTGATGCGAAAGCTGTGCGCGGATAATCCTCGCATCGAGTTCCGTGGCTATATTCCGGAAGATGCGCTGCCAGACTTGTTTCAGGAATCCACAGTCGCAGTCATGCCGTACTCTTCCTCCACCGGATGCAGCGGGGTCGCGCACCTGGCATGCGCCTACGGAGTGCCCATCGTCTGCGCTGATCTGGCGGACTTCCGGCAGATGGCAGAGACTGAGGAGCTCGCCATCGAATTTTATCCCCCCGGAGACGGGCAAGGGCTCGCCGACTGCCTGATTCAGTTCCTCGAAGATCCAACCAGGCAGCAGGCCATGGCGACGCGGAATTTCTCTGCGGGACTTCGCATGACTATGCCGAATGTCGTCCAAAAATATCTTCGCCACTTTGAATTGCAACAGCGGGTTCAAACCTTACGGTACGTGGCGCAGATTCGACGGTTGCCCCGCTGGCTCCCCTCGAAGAGCCTGTTGTTGCGATTCATGACCCGCAATTCTCTAGGCTGGGCCCGGCGTTCGGCGGTGCTCCACACTGGGTGGAATGACCGCGATGATTCGCCTCTATTGCACGGTAACGTTCACAGTCGTGGCAAGTTGAACGGAACTGGCGCTGCCTTTGACGGTGACGGTGTAGCTGGCGGCGTTGACGGGCTTCGTAACGCTGGAGGTGCTGCTGCTCCCTCCGCCGCAGGACGTGGCGCCGACTACCGTGGCAGCCAGAAGACCAGCCCCCAGAATGGTAAACATTCGTCTGCGCTCGATCTTTCCCATCAGAGTCATGCCGAGCAATCCGAAACTGAAGAGCCCGGTAGCGAGCAGGCCATGGCCCCGATTGGGATCATTCGCAGCGACCACGGTCGCGGCAGCAACGGTCAGCACGGAACTGACGGCGCTGGCGCCGGGAGTAACGGTAGCGGGCGAGAACGCACAACTCAGCCCTTGGGGCAATCCGGAGCACGTCAACGCAATGGGATTATTGAAGGCGCCTGATTGCGGCGTTGCCGTCACCGTGATCTTTCCTGATCCACCAGTCTGAATCGTGACGGCGGCCGGATTTGTTCCCAACGATACGGTCGCGGTGCTGGTTGTGCCGCCCCCGCCCCCGCCACCTCCTCCGCCACCTCCACCTACGCTCACGCAGGTTGACGTGAAGTTCACTGCTGCCGACATCTGATTACTCATGCTCGGTTTCCCGATAGCCTGCACAAAAAGCGTGTAGCTTCCATTGGGAACCGAATTGCTGCAGAGATTCGCGGAATGCACGCCCGCATTTACATCCCCCAACCACATCAAGCCTTTCCCGTCTGCACTGATGTACGCGATGTAGTGGTCGATTGTGCTTTCATCTCCCTTGACCGTCCAATTCAGCGTGTTGCCCGACGCCGAGGCCGAAAGCGTTACGCAGTTGCTGATCCCGGATTCAATCTCGGTGCCTTCTTCGTAGTCATTCCAGGTCACCAGTTGGATCGCCGACAATTGCTTGCCGGAGTTGTAGAGACTGTTGACTTCTCCAAACGTCTGCAGCCACGTTTGACCACACTGCTGGCCCATGATGCGGTTCGAGCCCCAACTCGCCAGCGTGTCGTTGAATCCTTTGTAGGTTGCGCCTACGGTTTGCTCGTTCCCGAATGGCATTCCCGCGTCGTAAAAACTTTTCAGATAGCCCATGCCGTAATCAGTTGTCGTAGGCATTACCCAGGCGTAGCTTCCATCGCTGAGTTCGTGCGTGAATCCGCTGTTGTTCTGGAAAAGAAAAACCGGTTGTGAAGACAGCGCGGCACTCGCAGCGGCCCAATCAATGCTGTACGCAAGATCAATATTGAAATTCGTGACCACCGGATGCCCCTGCTGGGTCATGTATGCCGGCGATGAAAAATACGTCTGCTCAATGTATTGCAACTGGCTGACCAGCGCCTGTTGCGGCGTGCAGCCCGAGCAGGAATCCCACTTGATTGCGCCCTGGTCGATCATGATGGCGAAGGTGAATCCGGGATGATTCTCCGCTTCTGCCATCACAAGTTTGGTGGCGTCGTCTTTGCTGTTGTTCGGACCGTACCAGTCAATGATCACGCCGTCGATACCGCGGCTGATCATGTCGGTGATCTGCTGATGAACCTGTCCGGCATCCGCGGAGTTGTAGCCAACGTTCATGTGGTTCGATCCTCCAAACCACACCATCATGTGTGCGTAGATCTTGGTGGTCGCCCCTGGATACAACAACGAGTGCACGTCCACTTTGCTGATGTTTCCGGCGCCAGCATTGTCGTTGCTCTGTTTGACAAAACTGTTGGCGGCGCTGGTATTGTTTGCCGTCTGATCGGCTAACGAGGTGGTGGGTTTAACGTAACTTCCAGCCGCGCATACACTTGTTACGCACAGCAGCAGAACTGCAGCACAGAACACATTTCGACACATCTTTCCTCAGGAGCGGAGGGACCGAGGTCTTGCAGCCGCTTCTCGAGGGAGGCACGCCGCGCCTGTAGATTCCTCGGAAGCTAGCCTTCGTTCTGGGACTAACTTTCTGGGACGTTCTGGCTTTCTGTTACGGGACGAACGCTCTAAGACTTTCTGGGACGAACGTTCTGGGAAGGAGATTACTTTCGCGGAAAGACTTTGGAAAGGTATCGTTAGTGCATGAACCCGCGGTGAAAACCCGTCGGCTAATGACAAAGTTGGTGCGACTAGCGATCACAGTGCGCGTGGCTCAGAACTGCACGCCCCATGCGTTTCCCTTTTCTTGAGTCGTTGCAACCTGCCCGTGGCTAGAAATCGATAATTCTTTTCACCCCTCGCGAGAATCCTAACCTCTGTCTTTTCAGTTTCTTGCCGGCTATAAAAGGCACGCCCCACGGTCGATCGAAGCCAACATTCCTTGGCCGAAGCTCATCCAAGTTTCACTCTGCGGTTCCTGAATTCCTGAGGATAGGTGATGCGAATGAGTGAGATGGAAAAGTTTCGCTGCGGTTCCATGGTGGGAATGCTGGCGGCACTGCTCGCGTTATGCGGCTGTCAGGGGTTGTCGAATTCACCGACTACGACTACTCCCCCTCCCACCAACCTCGGCATCAATTCCATCAATCACATCGTTTTCATGGCGCAAGAGAATCGTTCGTTCGACACTTACTTCGGGCAACTGCCGGCCTATTGGGCAACGCACAACTTCCAGCCCCAACAGTTCGACGGTCTTCCTGCAAACGCATCGAATCCCAGTTTTGATGGGACGACCAACATCTCTGCCTTCCACTTGGCGACGCAATGTATTGAAAACTTAAGTCCGTCATGGAACGAGAGCCATCTGGATTGGAACCTTCACGAGCCAATCTCGCCGACCGCGACCATGGACGGATTTGTCTACAACGCGGCGAAATTTGCCGCCGATAACGCCTTCACCGACACCGCCGGCGCACGCGCCATCGGCTATTACGATGGCGATGATCTGAACTACTACTACTTCATGGCTTCGAACTTCGCCACATCGGACAGTTGGTTTGCGCCCGCGCTGAATCGCACCCAAGTTAATCGCATGTATCTGTTCGCGGCCACATCGCAGGGCTATGCCTATCCGCCCGGAACGAACGCCAACGATAACGCGCCCCTCACGGCCCCCACAATTTTCGAAGCTCTCGACAAAGCGGGTGTCAGCTGGAAGGTTTACTACACCGATGACGTTTGCTCGACCTCCATCCCGGACGCCCGTGGTCCCAGGGGAGCGATCGTTCACGCTGCTGCGCCATCTTCCAATAGCGGCGCCTGCACCTACCTGACTCAGTTTGCGACCTACGCGCCCCCAAACGAGCTGCCCCCTAACGTTCAACCGCTTTCGCAGTATCTGGACGATGCCAAGAATGGCACCTTGCCATCGGTCTCATTCATTGAAACCGGGTACTTGTCGCAGAAGGATGAACATCCGAGTTCGGGCACCAATGTGCAGACCGGCGCGGCTTACGTTGCGGGCCTGATTAACGCATTGATGACCGGTGCTTCCTGGAAGGACTCAGTATTTATTCTGACTTACGATGAGCCGGGTGGAACCTACGATCACGTCGCTCCCCTCCAGGGGCCGGTTGCGGCTAGCCCCGATGGGATCAAGCCGAAAGACCTGCAGCCGGGCGACATCTGCACCAACGGGACGGGAATCAATTGTGATTTCACCACGTCGGGCTTCCGCCTTCCTCTGCTGGTCGTCTCCCCATTTACCAAAAAGAATTTTGTCTCACACACGCCGGCGGACTATACGGCCATCCTCAAATTCATCGAAACCCGCTTTGGACTGCAACCCCTCACGGCGCGAGATGCGGCACAGATGGATATGACTGAGTTCTTTGATTTTGGTGCTGCGGCTTGGGCCACTCCGCCGACCCCGCCTGACCAGGCGACCAGTGGCGTCTGTAACGCCAACGTTTTGCAATAGATATCGACAGCTCCAAGTTCGCAGGCTGTTTCCCTTGGCCTCGTTCCATTCGCTCAAAGAAACGACCCGCGATGTAGTGACGCTGACCTTTTCCCTCAACGAGTTGAAGATGAATTAAGTACGAGAATGTATGTACTTGAATGTACGCCAATAATCCCATCGGGAACGCGCAGGTGTCAAAATCCATTCAGTCGTCGTCTACGATGCCCTTTCCCGCGCCATAGAGGGCCCTGGCGGGACGATTGGTCGCCGGGAGGAGGTAAGGCGTCGTCCGCATGAAAATTATTCGTCCTGAAGCCACCTGTGAGGTTTCTTGCATCCTCCGGCCAGGCGTTCCTCAGGAATATCTCCGAGGCCCGAGCTTTGGGAGATCCACCAGCCGCGATCTTACTTGCCTGGGGAATTGATGGTGAGATTGCGAGCTACGTAACGGGAGCCTTCGAAGTTAGCGACGACCGTTACCACGGAACCCACATGCAGATTCTCGTCCGGAGCTGTTGAGGTATCGACGTAAACCTCGTAGGTCTTATGATCGGTCGAAGAGTTGATGACCAGCAGGCCAGTACGCAAGTCGAGATGCATGATCTGCCCGGCAAAGGTATAGCGAGTTCCGGGAAGCGCGAGAATGGAAATCTCGCGAGCCACATCGTGCCCATTTCCCTCGGATCCGAACTTCACGCCCACCAGCGAACCCTCTGCCAGCATGCTCGCGGACACCGGTTTGTCGCCTTGCAGGAACTTCGTCGCAGAGTTAACCTTCACGCGCAAGGGAGTCGGAGAGATCGAATCTCGAATGGAGAGCTCCCCGCGGTCAGCCCTGTACTTGAGCACCACACCTTGGCTCTCGCCAACTGCCTGCGTTGTCTTTACTCGAATACTGCGCGCAAAGACGGTATCACCGTCCAGGATGGTGTCGAGGTAAACGCGCTCGCCCACTTTCAAATCGGCGAGGGTCGCTTCTGTGCTTCCACGATAAACACGAGAGCGCGGGTCAAACAACACATTCATCTTCCCGCCACCAAAAACGCGCACGGTAATCTGATCACGGACGCGATCCAGTCGTTCCACAGTTCCGCCAATCAGCGTTGCTTTTGCCTGCGGCAAGCGCGGTAAATCGGGAATCAAACTGGCAGGGTCGGCGACAATATCAGCATCCGCGGAAACATCTGGAGGCGCGACCGGCACCGGTTTGATAGTTCCCTCGGGCGCCGAAACGATGGCCGACGTGGCGTTAGACACCGCTGGTTCCGATGGAGCTTGGGCGTACGCAAGGGCGCCCAGAAGCAGACTGCCGACCGCCAATTTCGTCACACTTTTCATGCAGACTCTCAACAGAGCGCGTCTTTCCCGCGGCAGTTGGATGCAACTGGCCGCGGCAAGGTAGTCAGAATTCGACACGTACCACCGCAAATTTGCCTGATTTCCAGCAAACAAAACCCTGCCAAGGGCATCCAAATGTGGCCGTAAGTTCTATGTCCTTGCGGCCAATACTTTTCCAGGCAAGGAAAGAACTTCATGTCCGTTAAGCGCTTGCTTCTCTTAGGGTTGGTTGGCTTCGCAGTGGCAGGTGGCGGATTGCAATCCGCCCACGCGGGAGACCTGAAAATCACGATCCCCAAGCGAAGCCATTTCACTCCTGTCCAGCGCCTCAACCGCGAGGGAGTGGAGGCCATTCGCAAGCACAACTATTCGAAGGCCGAGCAGCTTTTCTACAAAGCGTATCTTTTCGATCCGGACGACGCCTTCACCCTCAACAATCTCGGCTACATTTCAGAACTTCAGGGGCAGATCGATCGGGCGGAGCGCTTCTACGCCCTCGCATCAGAACAATCCAGCGAGGCAGTGATCGATCGCGCCAGCGCGAAGCGGATAGAAGGGCGTCCCATGAAAGATGCGCTGGCGCTCGCCGACCAGCCGCTACAGATCAACCATGCCAATGTCGAGGCCGTGCGGCTGCTTTCGCAAGGCCGTGCGCCGGAGGCGGATCTGCTGTTGCAAGAAACGCTCAAGACCGATCCCCAGAATGTTTTTACGCTCAACAACATGGGCGCCGCCAAAGAGATGGAAGGAGAAGCGCAGGAAGCCTTGAAATATTACGACCAGGCATCTGCTGCCCAATCGGACGCAACTGCAGTGGTGACCGTGGACCGCACGTGGCGGGGGAAGCCAGTTAGCGAAATGGCGCAGCAGAATGCCAAAGCACTTCGCGATCATCTCTCGCGCTCGAATGACGTAGCGGAGCAAGTCGCGGAACTCAACCTGCGCGGGGTTTCCGCGGTGAATCGCAATGATTTGCGCTCCGCGAACGCCAACTTCCGCAAGGCCTATTCGCTTGACCCGAACGACGCGTTCACTTTGAACAACATTGGCTTTGTTGCGGAGATGGAAGGCGACCGCGAAACCGCGCAGTTCTTTTATGACCGCGCACGACAGGTGGGCGGAGCGACCGCAACCGTGGGCGTCGCCAGTCGCCGGACGGAGGAAGGGCGCAAGCTCTTTGCCGTGGCCATGGACAGCAATTCGAAGGTGGAAGCCAAGGTCACGCAAGAGCGGGACGCCCTGCGCCGTGAGAATGAACCCGTCGTCCTGCGCCGCCGCGACAACAGCATTGTGGACGAGTCGGCACAGCCGCCGGCCCCATCCGACAACAACCAGCCGCAGTAAGAGAGACTATGAATCGGTTTCCTGGAAGCGACCGATATCCGACTCGGGATCGTAAAACACGTGACGCAACAGGTTGGTCAGGTAGCGTGACAGGGTGTTCACATTTGTGCGATACCAGCAGCATCGCGTCATCGCTGGCGAGAATCCGCAAATGAACTGAAAGCTCTCCAGGTCAGCGGGCGGATGCGCGAGCATCGCCGCAGCCATGCGGTGATTGCCGTCGAGAATCGTCAAGGGGCTCCGGTCATCCACGCCAATCAGCAGTACGGAGGGATTGATTAGACTCACGTTCACGGAGTTGCTGATCCGGTCCAGCTTCCGGAAGAACTCATCCTCGGGCGACTCCTCCCACTTGAGACGCAAGCTCTCGATCATGTCCGTCATGTAGAAGCTGCCTTCGGCTACGCGCCGCCATTGGGCGCGCGGGAAAAAGCGGATGCGGGTCAGATCGCTACGGCGAAGTTCGACTTGATACCATTGCGTGTCTTCCGGAAGTTCCCGCCACATGGCTCCTCGCCGCAAAAAGAGCAAGGCCCGACGCAGGGCGTTCTCGCGCTGATTGTGAAGATCAGGCTTGCGCACGAGATGGCCAAATTCATGGCGGTATTCTTCAAACTCCGGGTGATGAAACTCGCTTCGCAGGAACTCCGCGATGACTTCGTGTTCGTTCAACGCCCGGACAATGGAAAGCTTGGAGTAGGTGCGAACGTCTTCCGCCGGAGTAATTTCCCGGCGCAGAAGAGGCAGAGCCACCGTCGCCATTAAAATCACCATCAGCAACAGTTGCACGAAGATGACCTGCCGCAAGCTTTGGTGAAACACGCAAATGCCCAGCACCAGCGCTCCGCTGAAGGCCAGTTGCGCCCAGCTGGTATTGGCGATCTTGCGCGACATTTCGTAGGTGATCATCACCGAACTCAGGGAGTAAATCCCGGTCGTGATGGCGTAGAGAATCAGCAGCGCGGCCAAGCCTCCGTAGTTCCCCAATTCGAAGTGCGCTCCGAACAGGTGCCTCCACAGAAAACTTGGAAGGGCCCACAGTCCCAGAATAAGTACGGCCAGAATCAGGAACACCAGGCCCAGCGACATGAACAACACGGGCCGGGCTTCGCGATCGCTGGAGCGAGCCGCCGCCGACACGGGAAACATGGTGTTCACCACCGACCACGCGCACATGTTCACCAGCCGTCCGACCAACGACACCGCCGCATAGATTCCTGCTTCGTCGGAGGCGAAGAAGTGCTTCACGAGAACAATGTCGAAGTTGTTGATGACCACTTGGCCCGAGAAGAACACAATTGCCTGCAGTCCTTCTCCGAACGCAATCGGAATGTGGCGAGAATCCGTCAGCTTCCAGTGTGGCGTCGGCTTCGCCAGGAAATAAGAAGCGATCACAGCAATCACACTCGCGAGCACCGCTCCCTTGACGCCGAGTCCCAGGCGGATGAGCAGGAAGGCTCCGCCGAGCCGGACTAGTCCCTCCAGCATGAAGTTCACGGCTAGGGAGCTGAATGCGTGAACTCCCTGGATGTATCCGCGCCGGACTCCGAGAGGAATGTAGAATGCCGTCCCCAGGGCGAGAAGTGAAATGAGAACTGGATCGGGCAGATTGAGGTAATGCATCAGCGCCCGATTGAAGAGGAACAAGAGAAATCCAATCGCGACGCCGGCGATCCAGCCGCGAAGATGCAGGGCGTTAAAGATCTTCGCTTTATCATCAGCCGATTCGTGACTGGCGACGTACTTCGCACAAACGACCTGGAAGGAGAGCGTGATCGCCGAAGCCAGCATCAGCAAGGTGTAAACGGCGGTGACGTGCGCGAAGCCCGTGGGGCCGAGCAGGCGGGCGGTAACCAGGTTGTAAACGAGATTCGTGATTCCCACGAGCCCGGATCCGGCAAGCAGAGTCAGACTTCCGCCCAGAAGCTTCTGTCGCAGCTTCTTGGCCTTCGCCTGCGACGTGGTGGGGGGCAATGTCGGAGAGGCGTCGGTGATCGGCGTTTTTCCGGTGAGCGTCATCGATCAGCCAGTCAACCTAGAACAGCGTGAAATGCACCACTGGAAGCAGCGTGGTTCTGCTGGATCCCGGAAAGTCATAGAAAGTTTGCTGCTGCAGTCCGAAAGAGAAGCGCATGGGGAAAGATACCGGCACCTCGCCCATGCCGTCTTTCAGACGACCGCGGAGCGGACGCACATACGAGACAAGAAATTCGCTCTGCGCGTTGTCGTAAGCGTGATACCCGTAGCCGCGAGAAAGAATGAAAGATCCTTGGACGCTCCAACGCGGAGTGGCGCGGAACTCAAAGCGGCCTCCGGGCAGCAGCGCCTCGGCGATCGCGTACTGCGTGCCCTGTACGCGCCACGAGCGCAGGTAGTCTGCAATCACGGCTGCCGTGAGACGCCTGCCGAATTTGTGCTGCAATCCGGCATAGCTGGAAGTATTGAAATACTCCTCGACGGTTGGACGAAACAGCAGATCGCGCGCGGAGTATCCAGTGATGAGGGAGGTGTTGCCCCACGGGCGGCCCACCGTGAACTCGATGTTGGCGGAGAGGTCGCGGGAATGCAGGTTCTGATCCGTAAATGGCCCTGCTTCGTGAATCGCGCTGCCGCTGATCGAAACCCAGTTGTAGAAAGAACTGGTGGAGATATAGAGGAATTGCCGGAACAGATTCTGATTCATGTACGTCGGCGAAGTCGTATCGCGGCGAACAGTGAACTGCAAACCTCCGTTGAACGTGACGGTGTTGGTCCCAAGATGCAGGACTGGAGAAATTCCACCATTCAGAATGGTGTCGAACGTGTTGCGGTCCTGAACTACGCCCTCACTGGGGAACAGGAACTGACCCACCGTATAACTCTGACCGACGAAGCCGGTGATGGGGGGCAAATTCCCCAGGCGCACGCGATAGTGGGACTCGCCCAGACTCTGATACGAATGCCGCGGCGGGGGCAATAGCGCTGGGTTCGTGACTTTGAGAATCTTTGCGTCGAGTGTGTAAACGTTGATGTCTTCGAGCGATCCGCCAAACGAGGCTTCGGGCACAATGCTCAAATTGTCGTTGAGCACCTGACGGCCCTCCTGATCGGCGGCCGAGTATTGCGAACTCTCCGCGATACCGTGATCCTGTTGGCCACTCACCGAGCTCGCCTGGGCAAACGCGGAGAGGGCGTGCAAAGGATCCTGCCTCTGGCGAGACAGGTTCGCCGACGCCATCATGTAGTCATAATCGTCGTGATAATCGCTGGACGGCCCCAGGCTCGCCAAAGCTTCTTCCGCCTGCCGCGTGTTTCCCTCTGCCAGGTACGTGTTCGTAAGACCGATCTGCACGGTGCGGTTGTTGGCCCCTGCCATTTTGGCTTTGTCGTAGTAGCTCTCGGCCAGGTCGAAATCGTGCATCGCCAGGAAGAGCCCCGCGGCCTGCGATAAGTCTTCGGCGGTCACCGGAGAATCGGTGTCGGATCGCGCTTCTGCAAAGCCCAGGGCGATCTGGCGGTGAGCTTCGTCGTTCTGTCCTTTACGCAGAAAGATTTCCGCGATGGCCAAACGCACGCCAATGCGATCTCCGCCGGGTACGTCGAGTGCGCGTGCGAAGCGCTGCATGGCGGCGTTGCGATCGCCGAGTGTTAGCAAAGCGTCTCCCGTAGCCGTAAGGATCGCGACCGTGTTTCCGCCCAGTCTTTCCGCAGACTCGATGTCACGCAGCGCCTGTTCGCGGTCTCCCTGCTTGGCGTGCACCTGCGCCATCAGTGCGTAGATCGACGCGTCGGACGGCGAAAGCTTCAACGCAGCATTGAGTGCGTCAATCGCTTCCGTGTAGTGACGCATGCGGTAGAGAACGTCGGCGTAGGCCAATTGCGTCGTCAGATCGTTCGGCGTCTCCGCCAGCGCTGCGCGGTACTCGTTAGCGGCGTGGGGATAGTCCTGCATCTGCCGGTATCCCTCGGCGCGCGCCAGATGCCAGGCATGCGACTTGCCGAGAATTTTCTGCGCAGCATCGAGTTGCACGAGTGCTGGCCGCGGACGGTGAAGCTGCAAATTGGCGAACGCTAACCCGAGGTGCGCTTCCCCGTAGTTATTTTGCAGTTGCAATGCAGTCTGAAAATCCTTGGCCGCCTTCTCGGGTTCGCGAAGATCGTTCAGCACGAATCCGCGATTGACATATCCGGTTGCCATCTTTGGATCGCGCTCGAGCGCCAGCGTGAAATCTTTCAGCGCCGCATTTAAGTCGCCATTGTGCGCGTGCACGTTGCCGGCAATCAGCGGGAGATCTTTATCTTTTGCGAGAACCGGCTCGTATTTCGTGACCAACGCGAGAGCGTCGTCATAGCGGCCGAGGTAATACAGATCGTATGCGAGGTAGACCACGCCTTCGCGATCGTTCGGGAGCTTCTCGATCACTTCGTATCCGAGCTTGGCCGACCCCGCGTAGTCGCCCTTGAAGGTGAGATAACGTTCGCGTTCACGTTTGACCTGCGCGCTTGTGTTGGCCTTGGCCGAAGCACGATCGAGCCAGTGGCGGGCGAGGTCGATGTTGTGCGATTCCAGTGCGGCGTTTGCGCCTCCCGCAATTACCAGAGGATTGTCAGGCATGCGTTGGTACGCGCTCTCGTAATTCGTTTCTGCAGCCTGAAATTTTCGCTCAGCCGTATACAAGTCGCCCAGCGCGAGATATGGAGCGAAGTCCTTGGGATGGGCGGCGATGGCGCGCGCGAAGTAACTTTCCGCCAACTTGGTGTCGCCGGCATCGCGTGCCAGATAGCCTAAGGAGGAAAGCGCCTGCCGATTGTTGTGGTCGAGTTCCAGAATCTTCGTGAAGGTATCGCGCGCGGCGTCTTTCTGTCCCATCTTCCACAACAAAGAACCGAGGTTCATCAGCGAGTTCACGTTAGTGGGAGCCAGCGCCAGCGCTTCCTTCAGATCGCGGTTCGCGGCCTCAAGATCGCCGGAGGCAGATTCGACGACGGCGCGAAGGCGCAACATTTCTGGGCGCGCTGACTCCGCGACTTGAACCTGCTGAATCGCCGCGGCGGCGGCTTGCAGATCCTGCTTTGCCGCGGCAGCATCGTCTTGACGAACATCGATCTCGTAAAGATTCAAACGAAGCTCAATCGGATACAGCGGACCCTCCGGAGGACGTTCCGGCAAATGGCTGAGCGCGAGGTTGTATTCGTCTCCAGCTTCTTGCAGGCGATCGTCGGAAGCGGCAATGCTCCCCAGAATGGCGTGCAGGCGGTAGTTGTTGCTGTCGATGGCGCGAGCCGCATCGAGAAATGGACGCGCCGCATCCGGCTGGCCCACATTCACCCAGGCTTGCGCCGCGCTGAGTTGCAACCCAACATTTCCCTTGGCGCCTTTTGCGAGCCGGGTGTAGATCGCAGCCGATTCCTGCGGGTTGCCCGCCAGCTGATACGTGTAAGCCAGTTCGGCCATCACATCATTGGTTTTCGTGGGGATGGCCTTCAGCGTGGCGATGGCCTCGTCGTACTTTCCCTGGTCGCGGAATTGTCCCGCGACCGCGCGAAGCACTTCAGGATCGCGCGGAGCACGGCTCTTCGCTTTATTCAAATACCGTGCAGACTCGTCGGGCTGCCCGAGGCGGTCGTAGGCGTGAGCGATCAGCAGGTCGGTGTGGGCTGTTGGTTGCAATGCGTCGGCACGCTGCAGCAGCGCAAGAGATTCTTTAGGATCGGAGGTGAGCATCAACTCACCCGCGAGTTGCATGCTGTTGGCATCTTTCGGATTCGCTTCAACCACGCGACGCAACAATTGTTCGGCTTCCTGAACACGGCCCATCTTGGCGTAGGTTTGCGCCAGTCCCGCGAGCCCTCGAACAGAATTCGGCTGCAGCTTCAGCCCATGATTGAAGGAATCGATGGAGAGCTGATAACGCTCCGCCAGGCGCGCGGAATATCCCAGCAAGAACCAGAGCTCGGCATTTTGCGGCGCCGACTTAGCGGCCTGCTCAGCATAAGAAACGGCGGCATTGTAATCATTCCGCTTAAGCGCATCTTGCGCCGCACGCGCCTGTCGTGCGACGTCGATGCCTGATCCCCAGCTGAAATCCGGACCGCTCTGGGCAGCATCATTTTGCGGTTTCTGATTGGTTTGCTTGCTCGCGGCTGGGGGGGAGCCCCCGCCACCAACGTCGAATGTCTGGCCAAGGGACTGGCCGACAAGGCCAAGAACCATGACAATGCAAAAGCTCGTGAGCGGAATCCGGCTTTTCACAGTATCACCACGCTTTACAAGTCTTCGAGAGCTCCAGGGAGCCTCCACACAGGAAATCCTGCGGTCCTTCTCAGATGCGGCATGGGCAGGTAGGTTTGCCTTCGATCAGGGGGCCGTCGCCCGCCACCTTTCCCCAGCGGCCTCAAAAATGGGGTAAACCCCGTAGAGGCTTTTCGAATCAAAGGGGACGCTAAGGGTACTGGAGTTCTTCACTACATGAACGAAAATTACTCTCGTCCCATTCCGCTATTGGCAATCGTGTTGGTGGCTTTGGCAGTGCATGGGCCTCTCTTACTCATGCAGCTCCCTGCCGGGTCCTTCGACACGAACTTTCACATTTTTCTTGCCTCCCATTACGCCCACCACTGGTTCAATCCGTGGAATGAAAAATGGTTCGCAGGGTTCTCGCAAACCACCTATCCTCCGCTGACACACCAGTGGATCGCGCTGCTGTCGAATGTCGCGGGCCTGAAAATGGGATACATGCTGGTGCAGCTGATTGCAGTATTGCTGCTGCCGGTGGGCGTGTTCCGGTTTGCCAAGATCTGGGTGGATGAACGGGCCGCCAGTTATGCTGCGCTGGGCAGCATCTTTCTGGGCGCCCTCGCATTTCTCGTTTATCAAGCAGGACAGCTTGCCACCGTTACTTCGGCTGCGCTGTACTTAAACGCTCTGCCCTATTTATATGAGTGGGCGACGCGGGGATCGGGCCGGTCGCTGATCAAAGGAGTCGCTCTGAGCTTGACGGCGGCTGCGGCTCATCACGTGACCTTGATCTTCGGCGTCGTGTTTTTCGCGGGACCAGTGTTGTGGATCGCTTGCATCGACGCTCGCGACGAGAACACAAACACTTCCGTGGGAGCGGTCATTGGTCGAGCTTTGCTGTTCGCGGTTTTAGTGGGAGTCGGCGTGGGCATTGTGCTGTTGCCCTACTGGATGGCGTTGATTCAACATCCGATCCACCAGATTCCGATTCCACACGATAGCCGTTCCAACTTCCTGCTGAACTCGATTACTGCCATCAACTACTTCGTGATTCCTTACGGAGCGCTGATTCTGGCGCTGCCGTTCATCATCTTTCGCGGTTCGTCGATGCCGCGGTTGCGGCCGCTGCTGGTCGGTTTCTGGCTGAGTCTCATCTTTGGCTTGGGCGGCACGACACCGCTTCCCCGATGGCTGCTGGGTCGCGCGTATGAAATTCTGACCTTTGAACGGTTCACGTTCTGGGCGACGCTACTGGCGATGCCGATTGTCGGGCTGCTGGCGATTCAGTTGCTCGATCGCTTTCGCGCCAAAGCCGCGGTCGGGCTGTCGTTGGCTGCTGTGGCTACGATCGGCGCTGCGCTCGCGTGGCTCACTGCCAACCCGTATCGTCCAACCATCAGCATCGATGTCAGTCCGGTGATCTCGTTTCTCAATCGGGATGGACACGATTCCTATCGATATCTCACCTTGGGATTTGGGAGTGAACTAGCCCAGGTGTCGACTTACACCGACGCGAGCAGCGTCGACGGCGATTACAACTCCGCCCGACTCTTGCCAGAAATGACGCAGTACGGCTCCGCGCAGCTGACCAATGCCAAGTTCTACGGGTCGGCGGGCATGGCTTCGCTGCGGGCCATGCTCGTGCATGCCAACCGGTACGGGCTGAAGTACGTCTTTGTGCACGATTCCTACTATGAGCCCCTCTTAACCTTCGTGGGATGGCGCAAGACCGAGACCTTTAACAACGGCCAGATTACCGCCTGGTCGAAAGACGACGTTCCGCCTGCGCACCGCATTGATTCCGACGCAATCCCTCCCGCTTGGATGGGCTTGCTATGGGGAACGCTTCCGATCGGAGTCAGCGTGCTGGCCATGTTCCTGGAACTGATGTTGCCGGCGAACAAACGCGTCCGGAGGGTGATCGAATCGCCCGTGCGGGTCGAAGAGCATGAAGGACACTACGTAGCCTGAGAGACGAGACATGAAAATCATTCTGCCAATTGTTCTTGTCGCGGTTGCCGTTCTGCTGATGGCGATCGGTTTAACTGGGGCGGGCCGGTCTACCGGAACCGTAGGAATCGCGGCGGGTTCGGCGCTGCCCGGTTTCAGTACGACCGCGACAACGCCCGAGCAAGCCCTTTCCAATTTTCTGATCGATGTTCAGCGGCGGAACTGGGATCGTGCATTCGCCAGCGTGGAACGAACCAATGACAGCGTGAATGAGCAGGCGTTCATCCAGGAATGGATCGGCTCCAATGGCGGGCTGCGCGCTTTCTCAAGCCTGGAGAAGTACGATGCGCGTCCCCTGCACGCTACCGATTCTGAAGCACAAATGCGGGTGCGCTTGCATTGGTCTACGCCGGTTGGACCGATCGAAGACGTTCGCGACTTCCGCTTGGCGAAGCGCAGCGACCAGTGGAAAGTCATCTGGGACGAAGTTCCCGTGCCCAATGTTCCGTCGCAAATCGTTCCGGTGAATTATCTGCGCTGGGATCTGGTGAGCGGAAGCGCAGGCGAAGAATGGGGATCGCACAACGTTGACGCTCCGCACGTGCGCATCGTGTCGATGAATGCGGTGGATTCCGCTGAAGGTTCCGTGGTGATGGGCGAGGTCGTCAATGAGGATACGATCCCGGCGTTCGTGAACGTGAATGCCACGCTCGTGGATGCGTCCGGCAGCGCGATCGACGACGAGAGCAGCTTCGACAAGATTCTTCACGTGCTGCTGCCTAAGCAGGTCTCGCCGTATCGAATCGACTTTCCGCACGTCAGCCTCGGCAAGGTAAAGAACGTGCACATGGATGTGAAGGCCACGCTGGTTCCGGCATCATCCGATCCCGTGATCGGTGTCATGAATCAGAAACTGGATACAGACGCGCAAGGTCGATCGGTACTGCATGGTGAATTGCTGAATCAAAGCGGGCAGACCGTTAATATTCCACATGTGATCGCCAGCTTCTACGACAACAATGGCAAGGTTGTGTGGGTTTCCGACGGATACGTTGAGCGTGCCTTGCTTCCGCAGGAGTCTGAGGCGTTCGCAGTCGAGATTCCAAAATCGCTGGCAGGGAAGGTCCAGAACTTTCATGTCGTCGTCAACCAATACAGTCTGCAAAGGTCCTAAGCCGATGCGCATTGCTCTGGCACTCTTTGCAGGTGTAGTTTGCCTGGCCGCTTTGAGCTTCGGACAGGAAGCGGATCTGCGCGCACCGTCGGGCGCCGTCGCGGGGAACGCAGCCTCAATCGCGACCACCGGCGGAGGAACGGCGATGTTCTATCTAGTCGGACCCAGCACCTCGAGGAAGCGTGAAATACATGTGGGGGAGGCAATCGCACTGTCGGGAAAGGAACTGCAGAGCGCGGGAAAATATATTGCGATCCTCTGTTCTGGCGAATGCCATAGCGTAGGATTTTTTGTGGCCCCGGCGAAGCCCGTCAATCTGATATTTCTTGTCCACCCATCGCGGGCTCCGGTGGGGCAGAACGACGTGGTGAGCGGCGTGGCCTTGCCGTTCGACGAATTTCGAAACCTGGTTCTTGCCCCAGCCGCAGTGGATTTCCAGTTGACAGCTAAAGGCGGAACACCCGTATCACATCGGGTCTCGACGCAAAATGGAGTCGCCTGGTTCCGTACCAGCTCGGGCCGATCTGCGGGGCCACTGCAAGTGTCTGCATCAATCAACGATGTGTCGGCGCGCCGCGTTGTGCAGCAGGTCGCGTCTGACCCTTGTAGTCTGCGCATTAAGGGACAGCGCACGGCGAAAGGCATTGTGGTTGAAACCGAACCGGTTCGCGATTGCACCGGAAATCCTGTCCCGGACGGAACGGTCGTGACGTTCACGGCGAAAGATGGAAAGGAAATGAGCACAGTCGATGCGCCGATCAAGCAAGGCGTGGCCCGCGCGCAGATGACGGCAAGCGGTCCGGTAGTGATTTCAGCGGCTTCCGGAGTGGTGATGGGCAACGAGTTGCGCCTGGGGGCGCAGTAATCGGGAACGTTCATGAGGAACAGACTTCAATTCGGCCGCCTAGCGAAGCTGATCGCATTTGCCGTACTTACCGCTCTTGCCTCCGTGGCCGCCGACACGCCCCCGCAAGTTGTGCTGAACACGAGCAAGGCTGCTCCGCGATCGGTCGAAAGCCTGACCGAGCGCGCGCTTCTCCGGGACTACAAGTTTGCTTGGGTCAACCTTGAGCAAGCGATGGAGTCGAACTCCACCGCGCCTCTCGCCGGTCTATTCGCGGGCACGGCAAACACGTGGCTCGCCGATGCGGTCAACGGACAGAGGCGCAGCGGCATCAGCTCTCGTTACCTGAATCAAAGCCACAAGGTGGAAGCGGCTTTCTACGCCCCTGAAGGGGACATGATTGAGCTTCATGACACCGCCGAATACGATCTTCAAATTCTCGACGGCGACAAGACCATTCACAGCGAACATGCGGTTGTGCATTATGTGGTGCTGATGACGCCCGGCGCTGACCGTTGGGTCGTCCGACAGCTTCAGGCCGTGCCCGCCTTCTAAGGTATTCCCCTATACCAACCGTCCCAAGGCCGCGGGCATCTAATTTTCATCAAACGGTGGGCGACATGGAGCTCTATTTTGTCGAAGAAGCTGCTGATACTGGCGATCGTGACGTTCATGGTGGGCACAGGTTGCACCACGCCCGGCATGCATCGCGCCCTAAACCAAAATCCGCAAGCTCCCGGCTCCAAGCCTAAACTTCTTGCGGTCTACATGCCGTGGTTTGGGGATCACGTCCACATTGACGTTGGTTATTCCAGCAGCGATCCCGCAACCCTTCACCGGCAGATTCAACAGGCCCGTCACATGGGCATTTCTGCTTTTGTCGTCGACTGGTATGGCGACAGCCGCCCTTTTTCCGACCGGAACTTCGCACTCATGCAAGAAGCCGCGGATGAGAGTCATTTCCAGGTCGCACTGCTTTACAACGAAGCGGAGGATGATGACGGGCAGGCCACGGACGAAGCCATCGCCGCGCTCGACAAGGCGTACAAAGCTTACATTGGACCGGGGGCGCAGCACCGCGCCGCCTACCTCACCTACAACGGCCATCCCATGATCTTCATCTTCCCCAAGCACGGCCGAGTGGATTGGAATCGCGTGGTTGAGCATTGCAGCGGTTGGGAGTCTCCGCCGATTCTTTTCTACAAAGACGAACCGCCTCCGCAGTTTGCGGCAGACTTTGGGGGCCTGTACGCGTGGGTGCAACCCGGACAAAAGGGATGGACTCCTGACGGCAGCAATTGGGGAGAACAGTACCTGGACGACTTTTACAAGAACATGCGCAACAAGCATCCCGACAAGATCGCCGTCGGTGCGGCTTGGCCCGGCTTTGACGATTCCGCCGCCAAGTGGGGCCTGAATCGCCACATGCAGACGCGGTGCGGCCAGACGTTCGAAGACACTTTGCACCTCTACAACCGGTACTTCGACGCCGCTAATCCGCTTCCTTTCGTCATGATCGAAACCTGGAATGACTTCGAAGAGGGTACTGCGATCGAGCGCCTGAGCTTTGCCAAGTGCGGCCAGAACGCCCAGCCGGCTGCAGGTTCGAACTGAGCGAGGACTGGGCAAAATGCCAACCGTGGCGGCCATTTTCACATCCAAACTGCGGCCTGTGTCACAACGTTCAATGGGGAGCTTCAAATCCGATGCAGCACGTTCGCGACTCGTCTAAGAATCTGCAATTGCTTTCTGAGCTTTTATTGAATTCTGCCACGTTGCCGCAGGCTGATGGTGAGGCGCAGGCAACCGACCTCCGCTTTGGTGCGGTCTACCAATACGTTTCCGCTCTCACCGCCCGCGATCTGGAAGATCTCAAAGCGCTTGCTATGACAAATCATGTCATCATGCGCTCGTTCGCCCCTCTGCAGAATCTTTTGCAGGTCGATGGGAATCATCTGGGAGTCGAATCGATTGCAGCCGCCATGCGGGCGGAAACTGTGCGCATCCGTCATGCTCTGGGTTTCTTGCACCAGATTTGCAGTGCTCTGGAAGAACGTGGTTGTCCAGTGGTCGTCATCAAATCGCTGGATCACTGGCCCGATCTGGGCAGCGACCTGGATCTGTACACCGATGCTGATGCTGTGAAGGTGGTCGAAGTCATGAACAGCTGCTTCGGCGCCAAGCTGGCGGACCGCAGTTGGGGCGACCGCCTCGCCAACAAGTGGAATTTCGTGGTGCCGGGCCTGCCGGAACTCGTCGAAGTTCACGCGGGACGGTTGGGACAAACCGGCGAACAAACGGCCGTTACGCGGTCCGTGTCGACGCGCGCCCAAGTAGCCGAGATCGGTGAACATCGTTTCCGAGTGACCGCGCCCGAAGACCGCATTGTCATCAGCACCCTACAGCGGATGTACCGGCACTTCTACATTCGGCTCTGCGACATCGTCGACAACGCGCGGCTGCTGGATCAGGGAGAGGTGAATTTCGAATATCTGCGGTCCCTGGGTTCCGCCGCCGGTCTGTGGGAGGGAATCGCGACCTACCTCAGGATCATCTCGGAGTACGTGCAAGCCTACCGGGGTACAGGCGTTCCACTCAGTCCGGTCGTGACAGAAGCGGCGAAGTTCGGCAGCGATCAAGTTCGGTTCCGCCGGGATTTTTTGCGGGTTTCGATCCTGCCGCACTCCATGAACCTCTACGCATCGGAACTGATGACGCTGTTGCTGAAGGGTGAGCTTCGGAATAGCTTTCGTCTGAGCCTTTTGCCCGGGCTCGCAACTGCCGCCGCCTTGGAGCAAAAAATCACTGGCAGCGACAAAGGAATCTGGTAGACAGAACAACTTTAGCCAACTAGTAAACCTACAGACTTCACTGGATGGTGATGCCGCCACAGCTCGCCTAGGTTTACTAAAGTTGCACTGCTCGGGGAATCGATGGACGCAAGAGCGCTCGCCCTGGGGCGCTTGGTTGTTTCTGATCCAGTATTAGCAAGAGCGATTGGCAAGAAACTGTCTCAACAGAAATTCTGTCCGAAGAAGGGGCTCGCGTGGTGCGCATTCTGTTAGTCGACGATAATCCCTCGGTCCGGCACTACCTGCGAGCGATTCTCGAACAGCAAAATTCATGGCAGGTCTGTGGTGAAGCGCGCACCGGCGCAGAGGCCCTCCACATGGTTCTGGAGGCTCCTCCGGACCTGATTCTTTTGGACTACCAGATGCCCGACCTGAATGGAGTCGATGTCGCCCGCCAGATTGGTGAAATGTTCCCCAAGATCCCGATCCTTATGGTGACGATTCATCTTTCCAAGCAGCTTGCAGATGCCGCCCGCCTGGCTGGAGTTCGCGGCGCATGCGCCAAGCAGGACATCGGGTCCGTGGTTGAAGCGGTAGAAGTCTTATTACGCAATCAGACCTACTTTCCCGTGGCCTCAGCGCCATAAATGATTGCTTTTCAGTCGCTTCGGCAATGAGCTAAATCGCAAGCGCGCCATCGGAATACATGATTCCCTGTATTGGAAGCAAATCGCCACGGACGATACTCTCGGTAGGTGCTCTTGAAGTCCGCTGCATCGCTAGACGGGCGCTGTCACAATGACTGGAATCAGCCGGGCCTGGAATTAGGTTGAGGTAGAATGTGGCGAATCGTCTGGTCGGTATCCCCCCAGAGGAACGGAACTGCATGACAATTCGCATATTGTTGGTCGACGATCATCCGGTCGTGCGACAAGGTCTGAAGACCCTCTTGGAAGGACGCTCCGGATGGGAAGTCATCGGAGAAGCATCCGACGGGGCTGAAGCGGTCGAAAAAGCGAAGGATCTGAATCCTGACGTCATGGTGCTAGACGTAACCATGCCGAAAATGAATGGCTTGGAAGCTTGCCGTTTATTGCGCAGGCAGGCTCCACAGCTCGAAATTCTGTTCGTCACCCAGCACGACTCTCCACAAATGATGCGCGAAGCATTGGAGGCGGGTGCTCGAGGATACGTCGTAAAGTCCAATGCCGCTCGTGATCTACTGGCGGCCGTCGAAGCAGTCAGTCAACATCGCGTCTTTACTGCACTGAATGTGCGCGATGCTGCAGGGTTGCGTTAGAGATTTTGGGATGAAGTTCGAAGGAGTCCACCTTTTGATCTGTGGGGGCGAATCATGAAACTGAGAATCTTGTTAGCGGATGATCATGAAATTGTGCGGCGCGGCTTGCGCGCGCTCCTGGAACGACATGAAGGTTGGGAAGTTTGCGGCGAAGCCAGCGATGGCCGCGAAGCTATCGAGAAGGCTCTGCAACTCAATCCCGATGTTGTCATCGTCGACATCGGCATGCCTAACCTGAATGGGTTAGACACCACACGCCAGCTCTTGCAGCATGATCCTCATTTCAAGGTCATCGTGCTGACCATTACAGATTCCGATCAGGTTATCCGCGAGGCTTTGGACGCCGGAGCTCGCGGTTTTGTCTTGAAGTCGGATGCGGCGCGCGATCTCGTGTCGGCTGTGGAAGCGCTGCAAAACAAGCGCATGTTCTTTACCCCGCGCGTCAACGACCTGGTTTTGGCCGGGTTCCTGGAAAAGGGACAGACCGTTTCCCGGAACGAAGCGCCCAAGCTGCCTACGTTAACCGCGCGCGAGCGCGAGATTACTCAGCTGCTGGCAGAAGGCAATAGCTCGAAGGAAGTTGCCTGCCTGCTGAACCTGAGTACCAAGACTGTGGAGACGCACCGCAGCAACATCATGCGGAAACTGAGTTTCCACTCCATTCGCGATCTGGTGGTTTACGCCATCAAGAACAACTTGATTCAAATTGAGTTGCCGCCGCCTCCGCCCAAGACTCCGACGGGGCCGACGGCGGCTTAGCCTTATTAATCCTAACTAGGATCTTTCTGACCGGATATTCGCACTAGGAACGTCGATCGTCGCAGCCGGGCTATCGAACCGCTTCTCCTGGATAGTATCCCGTGCGAGTACGCACGGTTAGTCTGGTGCGGTTCGGACCTTTGGCGTCGACTTTGATCGCCTGATAACCCTTCTGTGGCGCATTCCCCGGCTTGAATGCGAGCGTGTATTGGCTTCGGATGTCATGGGCCACGCTCCGGGTGATCGAGTTTACGTCGTCGAGACTTTGCGGAAAGAACGCCACCCCGCCAGTACTGGATGCAAGACTCTGGAGATCATCCCGACCGGAACGCGTCAATCCTTCATCGGTCAGCCCAATCGCGTAAACCGTGGCGCCTTTGTAGGGTTGCAACTTGCGGATGGCTTCCTGCAGGGTCTCGCGGCTCATATTGTCCTGGCCGTCGGTAATCACCAGAAGCACTTTCTTGCTAAGCCGAGGGTTATTCTGCAGATGAACCGCCGAGGCAACCACCGCGTCGTACAATGCTGTGCTTCCTCGCGTGGATGTCTGGTGCAACGCAGTCTGCAGTAAGTTGACGTCGGAAGTGAAATCCTGGTCGAGGTAAGGCGTTTTGCCGAAGTTCACTACGAAGACTTCGTCCTGGGGATTGCTGGCTCGAATCAGATTGAGAACCGCCTGACTTACCTGCTCGCGCTTGTCGCGCATGGAGCCGGAGTTATCAATCACAATCCCAATGGCAACCGGGATATCTTCCCGGCGGAACGAGGTGATTGGTTCAGGCACGCCATTCACGTAGATGGAAAAAGCGCTCTTATCCAAGCCGGTTACAAGCCGTCCGGTATCGTCGACGACGGTGGCATGCAACACCACTTCCTGCACTTGCTTCTTGAAAACAAACCTGCCCGAATCATCCGCGGTGCTTTCGGGGACGATGGATTGCTGCTGATCTTGCGGAGTTGCAGACTGCGGAGCGGGGTCCGGCGCAACGACCGACGGAGGCGGGGTGGGCGTTCTGGGAGGTCCTGTGTCCGGACTTTGTCCAGCATCGGCGCCTTGTGCCAGTGCATTGGGCATGGCCAAAGGAATTGTCGAAGCCAGCAGCGCGAGCGCCGTTGTTCGTAAGGCTAAGCGGAGAAAAGTAGTCTTAACGAAACCCATTGAGCAAGCCTCCGTGCAGCTTTTTGATGCGATCGCCACCCTATGCGGTTAGTTGTTTAAATGAGGGACGTACGAAAAACGAAAAAATGACTGCCGCGACGCCAGAATCGGGTGAAGAGGTACAGGAAATACTGTATGTAAGCAGTGTTTGAACGCCAATTTACCCGCTGAGACGTTGGAGATTCGGAAAAACTTACACGAGTTCTAAGCTTGGAATGCTAACGAACCGCTTTAAATCCAATGTAATGGCGTTTGGCATGATTTGTGCTTCGAATGGTGGCGTAAGCGGACGCTTGTACTATGCCCAATAGGGGCTGACAAATCCGGCAGGTTTACGAATAACTCGAGAGGGCCGCATAGCGTGAAGATGCTCCGAATCCTGGTTGCCGATGATCACGAGGTCGCGCGCAAGGGCATCCGTGCCTTGCTGGAGGGGCATCCCGGGTGGGAAGTCTGCGCTGAAGCTAAGGATGGTCGCGAAACCGTGGAAATAGCGACCGCCATGAGACCGGATGTAATCCTCCTCGACATCGGCATGCCCAATCTGAATGGCTTGGAAGCCGCCCGTCAGATTTTAGCGGTGCTGCCCGAAGTGGCGATCCTGATCCTGACAATGCAGGATTCTGATCAAGTGGTGCGCGAAGTACTTCGCGCTGGCGCTCGCGGGTTTTTGTTGAAATCCGATGCCGGCCACGATTTGGTGGCGGCTGTAGAAGCGTTGCAACTCCAAAGAACCTTTTTCACCACCAGAGTTAGTCAGATGGTACTGGACGGATTCCTTGATCGCGACAATCGTCCGGACGAGGGCGACCGTCGGACGGAAGACTCGAGCGACGTCCTTACCGGCCGCGAGCGGGAAGTCATTCAACTGTTGGCGGAAGGAAAAACCAGCAAGGAAGTCGCGATTACTCTCAACCTGAGCGTGAAGACTGCCGAAACTCATCGCACCAACTTGATGCGAAAATTGGGCCTGCATTCCGTGGCGGATTTGACTCTTTACGCCGTGCGCAACGGCATCGTCCAAGTGTTTTGAAGTAGCTTCGTACTCGCTGTTCATGTTTCTGGCCCCGAACTATCGAGGGGAATTCCTGAATCAATTACCACGTTTACCGGATAACGCCCGGCGTCCACTCTGCATAGTCTGTCTCAGGAAAAAATTCGACACAAGTTTTACGAAAGGTAGAACCTCGAATGCTCTGGACGATTGCTGCTGTTCTGCTCATTCTTTGGCTACTAGGAATGGTCAGTTCCTACACGCTGGGCGGATTCATCCACATTTTGCTGGTGCTGGCGGTGATCGCCGTGCTGATCCGGATTATTCAAGGCCGCAGCGTCGTTTAGACCAGCAATCCCTCGGCAGCCTTCGTCGCAATCTTTCATCTAGATAGCTGACCTGGACATATTCGTGCCCTTACTTGTCGGGCTGCTCTCAGACCGCACATTGCAAGACGTTGCCCGTAAATTGCGCAAAAGTGCAAA
>Ga0207693_10000329_pt1 | contig 43804 bp, 35 predicted proteins | sample LARL81metaG_FD_184347 | JGI IMG/M metagenome (GOLD analysis project Ga0207693, IMG submission 184347) | Corn, switchgrass and miscanthus rhizosphere microbial communities from Kellogg Biological Station, Michigan, USA - LAR L8-1 metaG... | ecosystem: Host-associated > Plants > Roots >... | reverse complement strand
CCGGCCTTTCAGGGACTGCACGAGCCGGATGACGCGAGAGTGTCATGTCCGGAATCTGTGAGCGGCTCGGGGTGAAATTCCCCGGGCCGACTCGGCAATCGGTCTGCAGGGACAGGTTCCAAACCACCTTCCGCTGCTGCGGTCAAAAGCCGTGGTGGTGAGCCGTGAAGGCAAAAGGCTCGCAAGTAATCAGGTTGGTTCAGTCGTGCAGATAGGATCTAATCTGATCAAGAGGTGAATTTCGTGTTTTCCAGTCGGAGAGCCAATACGCGTAAGGTGTCCGCGATTTGTCTGAGTTTTCTTCTCGCATCTTCTTTGTCTTTTGCGCGAGGCTCCCCCTCAAAAGGCACGGCAGCGTTTGTTTTCGATGGCAACCGGACGTATGTGGAATTGAGCTTCGTCCGGCAAGATCGCTCGGTTCATAAAGCCCTGGCTTTCGTCGATATGGGTGGTCCCTCCATGATCCTCACGGACTCTCTCTTCAATGAACTACAGATTGATCACAACCGATCGCTGCTTTTCAGACTTGGCGACCTGACCCTCGAGGTGCCGGGGGCGGAAGTCATCAAGGAGAGTGTGGAACCCTACTCAATCGGATCGGAGCTCAAGGTCGAGGGAACTTTATCCGCAAGCATTCTGCAGAGATATCAGGTCGTGATCGATTATCAGAAGCGAAACCTTACCTTTGCCCAGCCGCGAACCCTCAAACCCCGCGGAATACCCGTGCGATTTCACATCAACCAGAAAACCGGCCTTCTCTCTGTGGATGCGTCGATTGGGGGTGAGACATACCCTATGACCATCGACAACGGCTCGGCTTATACCTGGTTCCGGCAGAGCGCTGCGAAAAGCTGGCTTGTATCGCATCCCGATTGGGACCGTGGAGTGGGCGCGGTCGGCGCGAGCAATATGATGATGTCCGGGGACGACGCCGAAAGCTCTGGTATCCTTTTGCGTATACCCCAAATCTCTTTAGGGTCTTTAATCCTCAACGATGTCGGCGCCCTCGCTCCTGGATCCGTCAGAAGTTTTCCAGGGAATCTCGACCTATTTGACTGGTACTCGCAAAAAAATGCTAGCGCTGTAGTCGGATGGATCGGAGGCAATGTTCTGAAACGCTTTAAACTAACGATCGACTATCCTAATCACCTGATGTACTGGCTACAGCAGACCAATCCCGACTCGGCCGATTTTAACCAAGTTGGCCTCACCCTGCGATTTGAGCACGGTGAATATTTTGTGGCGGCAGTCGCTAGAAAGAAGGGCCGGCCAACAGTGGAAGGTGTTCTGCCTGGCGATCGATTGATTCGGGTGGGTGACTTGGAAACCAGGAATGCAACTTGGGGTGCGATCTATGATCGGATGCATGGTAAGCCTGACGAGACTCGCACGTTGTTGTTAGAGCGCGACGGAAATCGGCTGAACGTTATCGCCAAAGTCACAGCTTTTTGACCGTAGGCTGTTGCTTCCGTGCCTGTGAGCCAACACCCTAACTCAAAGCTCGTCTGTCGTGCTATTTCGTCTGAACCAAAAAGCACCAAGAAACCGCAACCGAAAACGCAAGCCGCAGCCAAAAAAGTGACATCAGATTATCGATTTTCTTGAGCTGGGGATCGACATCCAGACAAGTCGGATGGCAAAACTTCGGTCTTGCGCCATGTTCTAAGATTGACCCCGTAAAGCACGATACAAAACAGATTCGCTGGAATGAAGCCAAGTTGCGCTGTCCGCAACCCGATGACGCAGATGATGAGGCTGTTTACCGCTGCCAACACCCACCCCTCCCAGCATCTTCGGCCAACCAGAATCGTGGAAAAAATTGTGAGCACACAAGACAAGCAATCCAATCGCAGCACGAGCGACAACAAATCCAATTTCATAAGACCTATTTTCGGACCGAAACCGCTAAAAGACGCACTCACCGAGGTCTCATAGACGTAACCTTGGTAATTTATGACGTTTTGGTTCCCTGTCACAGAACTCCTGGTGGATCGGCTCGTCGCTACGTTCAGAGTGTCGAGAATGTTTGATTCAGGGGATGGTCGATTACCTGGTACAGGGACGCCACTCTCAGCGACATCACTTCAGAAATTGATTACGCCGTCGCCAATAATTTGTGGCTGATCAATGTTCATGTCCATCTCCGCCGCCTCGCTCCAGAGAACGAGTGGGCGCGTGTCGTGATAGAGCCACCGCGTCCCGGTGGTTACGAATAACGAAGGCATGATCATCGAGAATTTGAATGCGCAGGACTCGGAGGAGCAAGACAATCTGCGGAAAAAGTTAACGAAGTAGCAAGAATCGCAGGATAGACGGTTTGAAACCAGGTCAACGCAGCACATCCATAGGAAGCACGATATGAAAGACCGAGCCGCGGCCGAGTTGACTGGTGACGGATATTTTGCCGCCGTGCGCCTCGACGATGGCTTTCACAATCGCCAGCCCCATGCCCGTACCTTGCACGCGATAGCGTTGATTTTTACCTCGATAAAACTTTTGAAAGATCAGAGCTTGCTCCATGTCGTCGATTCCCAGGCCCTGGTCCGCCACGCTCAGTTCAAAATTCGTAGTCTCCTTCTTTAGTATTTCGGCGGTAACGTAAATACGCGAGTCGGACGGGGAATACTTGGCGGCATTTTCCAATAGTTGAACAAGTACTTCTTTCATACGGTCTGGATCAAGACGAACGGTAATATCCTCGGGTACCCGGACCTCGACAGTATGCTTGCCCATGACTTGTTTTACGTCATCGACTGCGGCCTGAACGAGATCGATGACGCGGCAATCCTGAAGGTCCAGCTGAAATTCATGAGACTCCAGTTGAGCGACCTCGGCGGCTTCGCCCACAAGCCGGTTAAGACGGTCGCTTTCTTCATTGATAACCGTCATCAACTCGAGGCGATCATCCGCATTCAATACAGTATTGGATAAAAGGCTTGTGATCGAAGCCTTGATTGAAGTGAGCGGAGTTCGAAATTCGTGGGTAACGGAATCAAGGATAGCCGAGCGCAACTTTTCCCCTTCACGGCTGGCTTCCGAACGACTCAAGGTTTCGACGGCATTGGCGCGTTCGACGGCGATAGCGATCAGACTTCCCATGGCGTCGAGTGTCTGGCGGGAGAGAGTGCCGGCAACCCCAAGCGCCCCCACGGTGCGCACTCCCATCTTTAGCGCGGCGAAGCTGAGATTCCGGGTGCGGTCTATCATGGGTTCGCCCCGCGCCATGATGGACTTGAGTTGCTCTGTGTTTAGAGCTGGAACGTCGATTCCCGCGCGATAGATGTCGCCCTTTTCTGGAAGAAAAATGGCACAAGACGACACGTCAAACGACTCGATCACATGATGCGGAATGTTGTTGAGCAGTTGTAGAACGTTGTCCGCGGTCAACAGCTGCTGGCTAAAGCTGTAGAGCCTTTCCAATTCGCGGCGGCGGCTCACCGCCTCCTCCGTCTGCTTGCGTGCACGATTCGATAGTTCGCTGGCAATTACAGCAGTGCTGAGAAAAGCGAGCAAAGCGATCCAATTTTGCGGGTCTGCGATGGTGAATGTGCCTGTAGGAGGAAGAAAATAGTAATTGAAGGCGGCAGCGGCAATGAAGGAGGTAAACAATGCGTAGCGCAATCCCCACACCGCCGACACAATCAGAACGAAGACCAGAAAAGTGAGGGCCACCGTGGTGGGATTAATATGAATGATTGAGGTATAGAGACGGACGATTGCGAACAGGATCACGGCACAAACAGTAAAGCGGATCAACATTCGGTACATGGACTGATTCACGATCAGGATTGTAGCTGAATATCGACAAATCGAACCCCGTCCACGACAATAGTCGGCAATGACCAAGACGCCAGAGCAATGGCTGGAAGAAGCTACGCCTCCGAAGAAGGGAGGCACGCTCAAGCTGTTTCTTGGGTACGCGCCCGGGGTTGGAAAAACCTACAGCATGTTGAGCGAAGCCTTGCGGCGCAAGAGCCGGGGCGAAGACGTTGTGATCGGGCTGGTGGAGACCCACGGTCGCAAGGGGGTAGCGGAGTTAGCCTCAAAGCTGGAAACCGTGCCACGAAACAAGATCGAATATAAGGGGACCGTTTTTGAAGAAATGGATTTAGCGGGAATTCTGGCGCGCAAGCCAGCAGTGGTGGTAGTGGATGAGTTGGCGCATACAAATATTGAAGGCAGTAAGCACCGCAAGCGTTACGAGGACGTGCTGGAACTGGTGGACTCCGACATCGATGTGCTGACGACTATGAATGTGCAGCACCTGGAGAGTGTCGCGCCCAGCGTTCAGCGTATCAGTGGCGTCACGGTGCGAGAAACGGTTCCTGACTGGATCATGAAGCGCGTGCAGGAAGTGGTTATGGCCGACCTTACTCCGGAAGCGCTTCAGACGCGGATGCGGCGAGGGGATATCTATCCACTGGACCGGGCGGAGAAGGCGCTGGCGAATTTTTTTCGCCCCGGCAACTTGATTGCCTTGCGCGAACTGGCTCTGCAGGAAGTTGCGCAGGAAGTAGACCGCAGCCTCGAGACCTACCTTGACCACGAAGGCGGCGAACGCAAGCTCGGAGTGCGTGAGCGTTTCGCTGTAGCTATCAGTTCGAATCCAGCGGCTCAGCAGCTTATCGCCCGTGCGGCGCGCATGGCGAAGAGGCTCGACGGAGAGTTGTATGTGGTTTACGTCGACATCGGCGTGGACGACAACGACACCAATCAGCGTACACTGGCCGCGAATGTACGGTTTGCCGAAGGTGTGGGTGCGCAAGTGGTGAAGCTTAAATCTCAAACTGTGGCGAAAGCCGTCGCCGAATTTGTAAGGGAGAAACACATCACCCAGGTTGTGTTCGGACATTCCGCGGTAAAAGGCTGGAAGCGATATCTTTACCTGAACGCGATCCATAAATTTCTTCGAGATGCGCCACCAGTTGACGTTCATATTGTCACCCAACAATCTTCATAAATATTTTCAGCTAGGTAGCACAACCGAACTTTATGGCCGAAAAGAAACGCATTCTGGTAGTGGATGACGAACCGCAGATCACTCGGGTTTTGCGGACGTCTCTTGCGGGGAACGGCTATGACGTCCGAACTGCTGAAGACGGTTACGCCGGTCTGAAGGTGGCCCGCGAATGGCAGCCAGACCTGGTCATAACTGATATTTCCATGCCCAACATGAACGGCATCGAGTTGTGCGGAAAGCTTCGTGCCGAATCCGCTTTGCCAATCATCGTGTTATCGGTGAAGGGGGAAGAGAAGACCAAGGTGCAGGCCCTTGATGCCGGCGCCGACGACTACGTCACCAAGCCAGTCGGGATGGATGAATTGCTGGCGCGTGTGCGCCGAAACCTGGTGCGAATCAGGCCGACAGGGGACAGCACACAGCGAGCCATCACGATTGGCGACTTCAAGATTGACTCCGATGCGTTTCGCGTAACCGTCAAAAATAAGGAAGTCCGCTTTACGCCTAAAGAATTCGAACTTTTGCTTTTCCTGGCCAGGCACGCTGGACGGGTGGTGACCCATCGAACTTTGCTACTAGCGATTTGGGGGGCGAATAGCGTCGAGCAACCGGAACACCTGCGAGTTCTGGTAGCGCAACTTCGCCGGAAGATAGAAAGTGAAAGCTCGTCGCGCTACATCATCACCGAGCCGTGGGTAGGATACCGCTTCGAACCGGCCGGCGAGAATTGATTGCTTTCCCCCGTTATAACCTTTCCACAGTCCAGTTAACCTCTTTTACCCGAACTAGTTGTTTCTAATCTCTTTTTCGTCGTTTGGTGACCTCCAACCCCAAGCAAGAAGCAGTTGACCGTTCGCAATCCATCAGTCCGGGCGAACTTCCTTCTGAATCTTTATAAGTTTTTAACGCACTTCTTATGCAAAAGTTATGCCCCCGATTATCTAATGTAGTGAGAGGCAAACAATGCTTCCGGCAAACACGGTCGCAAGTGTTGAAGTACTTGGCACCTTAGTGGCGTGCCTTTTGGGAATTGGCTTTATGATTCGATTTTTTGTTGCGCTGGCGGGTGACAGAAAAATGAAAGCGGTCGCACCTGTTCGCCGCCAATCGCGATTCCCGAAGTATGCCCGGCCCGAACCAGGTAGGTACCGAAGGCATGTGGGCAATCCTGCTGAACTGCTTGCGATAGGTGTTTTAAGAATTACGCAGGCTCTGGCGTCAAGGCGTCGCCATGCAGATGTTCACCTCACGCCCCTGCGTCCCTATTTGGTAAAGGGAGCTTCGCGAACCGGCGATCGGACTTCTGCGAATGAAACCTATCGCATTGGTTAGCTCGCATCTGGAGGCAATCGATATGAAGGACGTGGTTTTCGTAACCGTCACGCTTGCATGCTTTGTGGCCTCCATTGCCTACGTGAGGTTCCGCGATCGGATTCGCTGAGAGAACCGGCGAACCTCGGGTTAACGCTGAAATTGAACTTGGCGCTGAATGCGCGCACAAAGTGTCTTTCAGGACAGGATTTCGCCGTCTGCACAATCGTTCCAGACTGCCCGATGTATCCTAGGAAGTCACCACCCCAAATGAACCATTCTTACCAAATGACAGGCGTATGAGCCGACTCTCGCTCTTCGGTTTATTTGCCGTCACCGGCATGCTGGTGTGTTACGCGTTGGAAAGGCGGAGCCAATGGTACATCCTGGCATTCAGCGTGTTCTGTCTGCTCGGTTCAATTTACGGCTTCCGGCAAGGGGCATGGCCGTTCGGACTGGTTGAAGGTGTCTGGTCGGTGGTAGCTTTGCGGCGTTGGTGGCTGACGGGAATGACAGGTTGAGGGATCTGACTCGATCGAAAGATTGATTATGAATTCTTGCGGTTGAAACGGCACAGCGCCTGACTGTCCCGGACTTTCCCGCACGAGAGAGCCATCGTTTCGAAAGCCCTTTCATAGCCAAACTCAGCCTTCAGATAAGGCTTTTTAGCCGACCATGGGCTGTTCTGTCCGATTTTCTCTTCCCCAGTTTTCTTCTCAGTCATAAGGCAGGACCAACAAGGGATTTGCGATGGCTACAGATCACTCCCACACAGATTAACACCAATCTTAAAAAAGTTAAGGATCCTCATTACTCATTCTTCTGGTGCCTCAATCTGTCTATCATCTTCCGGCCCGCAGCGGGCCAAAGAAGTCAGCCAAGTCTTTGGCTAATGACTCGGGCTCTTCCGCCGCTGCGAAGTGGCCTCCACGCGGCATTTCAGTCCAGTGCTGAACGTTATATCCGCGCTCAATCCAGGCCCGCGGAGGGAAGGGCGCCTCTTTAGGAAAGCGCGCCACGCCACATGGCACCCGAACGCGCTCCCCCTTTGCGAACTGGAGTGGCTTCTTTTTCGCTTCATAATAAAGACGGCAAGAGGAGTGTATGGTTTCGGTCATCCAGTAAAGCGTTACATTTGTCAGAAGGTCGTCCTTGCTGAATCGCTTTTCCACATCGCCATCGCAGTCAGCCCAGTCACGAAATTTCTCTACAATCCATGCCGCCAGTGCAGCGGGTGAGTCATTCAAACCGTAAGAAGCAGTCTGCGGAGTGTTTCGCTGCAGATGCGCATACGCACCGTGATCGGTGTACCAGCGTTCGACGTCGCTTAGAAAACTTTCCTCCACTGGGGCAAGCTTGGCGCCCGGCTCGATCTCTGGCCGGTACGATCCTGGAATGTAATTGAGATGCACCCCCAGAACATGGTCAGAATGGCGTAGTCCCAAGATCGTGCTCACGCTCGCTCCAAAATCGCCTCCCTGTGCCGCAAATCGATCGTAGCCGAGCTTTACCATGAGCCGTGTCCAGAGGTCAGCGATGCTGAACGTGTTCATCCCTGGCTGTGTGGGCCGGGACGAGTATCCAAAACCTGGAAGTGACGGAACCACTACGTCGAATGAAACCGAAGGATCTCCACCATGGCTTGCAGGATCGGTCAGCAAAGGAATGATCTTGAGCATTTCCAGAAATGATCCGGGCCAGCCATGAGTAAGGATCAGCGGAATTGGCGACGGCCCCTTGCCGCGCTCGTGAATGAAGTGGATCCTCGTGCCATCCACGTCGCAACAAAAGTGATGGAGTTCTGAAAGCTTTTCCACCTGCGCCAGCCAGTCAAATTGATCTTTCCAGTAATCGCAGAGTTCATGCATGAAGCGAAGATCAACACCATATTCCCAATCTGAACCGGGAATTTCATCGAGCCAGCGTGTTCGAGCCAGTCGCAAGCGAAGATCTTCCACGGTGTCGCTTGAGTAGGGAAGGTCGAAGGGTTCTATGTTCATGTCATCTCTGATCTGCGCGACCGCATCGGCGGCCTCCCGTCGTCGTCGCGCGGTCGACTTTCATGATAAATATGAAAGCGTGCCCGGTGAGAATTCATTTCGGCGAGTGGGCCTGGCTCGCGCGCTTTCGAAACTCGGTTACTGTTCCCGGTCCGATGCGGTTGGTCTTATCTGCTCTGGCAGAGTTCGGCTGAACGGCGTTGTCCGTCGCGACCCCGAAATTTCCGTTCGCTTGGAAAAAGACCGGATCGAAGCAGATGGCCAGCCACTTCGAGCCATCGATAAGGTCCACCTGATGCTGAACAAGCCGCGAGGAGTTGTCGTCACCGCATCGGATGAAAAAGGACGGCCAACGGTGTATTCGTTTCTGGACTCGAAAATCCGAAGCGGCGATCTGCCATGGGTGGTGCCAGTAGGACGCCTCGACAAGGCCAGTGAAGGAATTCTTCTGTTGACCAATGACTCCGAATGGGGCGATCGGGTGTTATCACCGGGGACGCATCTGAATAAGACCTACCATGTACAAATTCGCCAAGTCGCCGATGCGGCATTGTTGAAATCGTTGGAGCGGGGGGTTGAAATTAAGGATGGAACCCGTCTCCGCGTCAGAACGGTTCGCATCTTACGCAGCGGTGGGCGCAACAGTTGGCTCGAAATCGTCCTGGATGAGGGCAAAAATCGGCATATCCGACGCATGCTGGAGCACTTAGGCGTCGAAGTGCTGCGATTGGTCAGGATCGCCATTGGTCCGCTGATTCTTGGGCGGCTTCCTAAAGGAGGGTTTCGCGCTTTGACCGCAAGCGAGAAGCAGGCCATCGACCTGGCCATGGAAAGACCGATTCCTCCACGATAAGACTGGAAGGTCCTATCTTATGAGTATTGAAGGTCTTTTCCAGGATGAACGAATCACAGTGCGAAAGGCCGGGTTGCCAGTCTCTGACGGATCCGAACGGATATGCGGGAATCGCGTGGGCCATCGTCGGAAAACACGACCGGGCCTGGTCAAACCGCCCGGTGTACTCGGAAGATCCGGTAAGTGTCACTCGCCAGCACAGGCAGGAAATTTGATTCAGAACGTTATATCGCGCAGATCGCCGCACTGGAAAACGATCAGCCGAAAAGCGAGAGTTCAAAGGCCGAAGTAAAACAGGAAACCGCCTAGAAATTCTCGCACATGAATTTTACCGGGGCCAAAGCCTTGGCAGCGAGTTCGAGGTTCTGAAGATCGTCGAGCGTAAAGTCCGGTCCGGCCGACGGCAGATCGAAACCCTTATGGCAGATTTGAATGACTCCCAAAACCTTTTCCGCTTTATCCACAACCGGTGCTGACATTAGCTTGTGAATGGTTGCGGGCTGGGGCTGTTCGCCGTTTTCTCCGCTCGGCTTGATCGTCTCAAAAATATTTGCGTGCTTGACGATGGTGAAGTTGTTAAACAGCTCTACTTTTCTTGTGACCGCAGTATGGGCCGCAACCGCCGACGAACTGGAGATCGGGATCGATCCCGCAGCCGTTAGTTCCGCCGGAAACAGAAATCTCAGCAACCCATGTTCCAGTCGCAGCAATGCCACTTCGTTGTCTCGCACCCCGAAAGCCTTGGCTAGTTCAGCGCAACACTGCGCGGGCCCGCTCGCCCTCAGAAGACGACCTTCCAGCGCCTTAACATCAAATCGCTGGTGGTCGAGCGCGGGGGCAGCGGCAGCGGCGGATTGCCCCTTGTCGGGCGTATGATTTTTGTGTTCCATAAATGCGAGCACACCAATAGTTGTGGCCACTCCATGGTGACGTTACGGGGAGATATCATCAAGTTACCGAGGTACTCCCGCAATGGGTTCTAGTCTTCCCTGGTCAACGGGAACTTCTTCTCGCGCCATCCGCGAATCCCCCCGTCCATAGACAGGACGTTGGCGTAACCCATTTTTTGGAGATTGTCGGCAGCCATAGCCGAACGGTATCCCCCACCACAATATAGAACCAGCGGGGTATCTAACGCAGGCACACGCTCTTCGATGTCGCGCTCGATGATGCCTTTTCCCAAATGAATGGCGTGGGGCAAATGATCCTTGGCGAATTCACTTTCTTCGCGAACGTCGATCAACAAGAACTGGTCGCCGCTATCAAGACGGGCTTTTACGTCATCAATACTCACTTCACGAATGCGTTTTCGGGCATCGTCAACGATCTTCAAAAAACGGGCAGAGTGCTGGTGGGCCATAGGTTGCCTCAGTGTGATACCGCCCATTTTATCGAAAATAGGGATCCGAAAGAGTGCCGGCAACCCGATTGAACTATTCGGAGGCAGCCGCAGCGGCGCGCTTCAGTGGTAGCGAACTCGATTGAGTGGAAGCCAGGAAGTGCTGCAGGTCGGATTCCAGTTTTTGACGGTCCTCTTCCCGAAGATCAGCGAATTCGAAAGGCTGCAGGCAGCCTTGTGTGGCCCACATAGGAAAGAGCATGACGGTCCGGCTTCGTATCGTTGTGTCGCCGATATGGAACATGACCTCCACCTTGATCCCTTCATCCAGGGCCTTTTCCAGGTGGAGCAACCCGCCAGTAAAAGAGAGCTGGTGCAGACGCGCATGAATCTCGCGGCCGTTGTCGAGCCTAAGTAAAGCTAAAACGGTCCCAGCGAGCTTAACGCGTGGGGCGCGACGAGCTCTGTCCGACTTTGATCGAGGCATATTGCCTCTGCACTATGACACTGACGTCCACTTCACGGCAGATTACGAAAGAACCAGACCAATTTCATACTGCCGGAATTCGCTTTAACTTTGCCTGGGAATTCGTGTTTTTGGTCGCCTCATTCCGGGGGAAAATAGGTGCCCTTCGTGGAGTACCAACGATTACCGCCGTCACTTTACCAGGGGGAGTCACAGTCGTAAGCTGCGACCTTATGGTACTGAACGCCCTGTTGATGTGCAGCGACGAACGGGTTCTCCGACTTCTAGGCAAAGCTCTGGAAAAAGTTGAAATGGAGCAGGAAGTCTGCCTGTCGGCGCCTGAGGCCCTGGATCGGACGGTCCTGCAGCATTATTCGGCGCTCGTGCTGGATTTCGATGTGCCGGGTGCGGCCACGGTGGCGCGCATGGCGCGATTGGCACCTTCCAGTCGAAGACCGGTAATTTTTGGAATAATTGGCGCATTGACAGAAATTGCGGAAACGTTTCAGGCGGGCGTCAATTTCATCATTTACAAGCCGTTGGCGTTCGAGCAGATCGTCCGTTGCCTGCGCGCCGGCCGTGGATTCATGCGCGCAGACCGCAGAGAGTCGCCGCGACAGGAACTGGAATCGTTGGTTTATCTCCAGTTCGGCATCGCCGCTCTTCCGGCGATGATGCTGGATCTGAATCACGACGGCCTTGCGTTACAGGCGCCAGAACCGCTGCCACCGGTTCAACGAGTGCCTGTGCGTTTTGTCCTGCCAGGTACTAACAACATGGTGGAAGGCATGGGCGAAGTGATTTGGGCCGATGATGGCGGCCGGGCCGGAGTGTTATTTTCCCAACTCACGCCGGCTTCACGAAAGTATCTCAAGCAGTGGCTTGGGAAACGTGAGCCCAAGAGAAAAGGTATCCTGCGGGCTGCTCGAAGCCAGAAGGTCCGCCGGGCGGCGGCGGGATCCAACTAGCTTTCAATTTTCCTCCGTTTTCTCCCTCCACCGGTACATAACCATCTGTGCTGCGTGCTAGACTCGTGCTTCTATTTGATCCGCATCGGTAAAGGCCTAACGGGATCGAATGCGCGAGCTAAATTTCCTTTCTGCTGTTTCCATGGCTGAGAAAATCCGCCGCAAAGAATTATCTCCGGTCGATTTGGTTAATTCCCATCTTGCACGTATTGCGGAACTGAATCCGAGGTTGAATGCTTTTATAGAAGTCTGTGCCGAATCTGCGCGGCGGCAAGCGCAAACGGCTGAGGCGGCCGTCGGAAATGGCGCACCGCTCGGGCCCCTGCATGGTGTCCCCTTGAGCATCAAGAGTTCGATTGAAGTCACCGGTCTGCGTTGGCAGGCGGGATCGAAGACTCGAGCTGATTCTTTGGGCTCCCAGGATGCTCCGCTGGTAAGACGGTTGCGCCAGGCGGGCGCGATTATTCTGGGGGGCACCAACGCCCCTGAATTGCTAATGGCGTGGGAGACGGACAATCTTCTTTACGGTCGAACCAACAATCCGTGGGACGTGACGCGCACGCCTGGCGGTTCAAGTGGCGGAGAAGCAGCGGCGATCGCCTCCGGCATGTCCGCCGGCGGCGTCGGCAGTGACGGTGGCGGATCAATTCGGGTGCCGGCGCACTTCAGCGGTATATGTGGACTGAAACCGACGCCAGGCCGCATACCCGCTACAGGACATTTTCCCGCTTCAACCGGGCCATTTGCCTTGCTGGGGGTCGTCGGTCCGATGGCGCGAACCGTGGCTGACCTGAAGCTATTGTTCGAAGCGATGCAGGGTCCGGATGATGGCGACCCCTCGGCTGCTCCGGTGCCGGTCCGATGGCCAACTCAGAATGATCTGAAAGGGATTCGCGTTGGATATTTTGAAGATGACGGCCGCACTCCTGTCACCGCAGAAACTCGCGCGGCAATCCGAACCGCCACAGAAGCCCTGCAGCAGGCGGGATTTCAGGTAGAACCGTTTCGTCCAGAAGGACTGGAACTGTCCCGTCAGCTGTGGTGGAAAATCTTCGGTATCGCTGGGGGTATGTTGCTGGCTCCGATGATTCGAGGCCGCGAAGCGGAAATCAGCCCTTTGCTAAAACAATATTGTGGATGGGTGGCGGATGAACCATCTCACACCGGCAAGTCCCTGCTGGATACCTGGTCGCAGCGCGATCTGGTTCGTATAAGAGTGCTTGAGCAGATGCGGAAGTATCCCGTCCTGCTTTGTCCAGTAGCTGCTATTCCCGCGTTTCGCCACGGTGAGCGTTGTTGGCAGGTCGAGGGCAAGACCGTGCAATATCTTGATGCGTGGAGTTATTGCGAGTGGTTCAATCTGCTGGGAACTCCTGCTGCGGTCGTACCCGTGGGGAAGTCAGCTGAAGGATTGCCGATAGGAGTACAGATTGTGGCGCGTCCCTGGGAAGAGGAACTCGTACTGTCCGTGGCTGAGATGTTACAAGCACAGTGCGGCGAGTGGGCTCCGCCTCCGATCTAGTAAGATTGCACGTGTGAAGCGGGTACCGCTGTCTCCCGTCTTTGAGACGTATGCAGGGTGATGTTCTTCGATTCGATTGGGTAGCGCAAAGAAAAGCGTCGTCTCCACACTTGTAATTCTTATGCTTCGACGAATCCTGATCGCACTCGGCTTGTTAGCAGCATTTGGTATTTTCGCTGCGAAGAATCAACAGGCGGCAAGTTCGCCGGCCAATCCCACCAAGGCCGCGCACCTCAATAATGTGGGCGCGGCTTACATGAATCAGCAACTGTTCGAAAAGGGGCTCAAGTATTTTCAGGATGCTTCCGAGCTTGATCCCGACTTGCACGTAGCCTCCCTGAATCAGGGCATTGCGTTGTTGAACCTGGCGCGCATTGAACCCGCAAGGGCGCTGATCGAAGCCGCAGTGAAGAAAAATCCCGAGGATGCCCATGCATGGTTCAATCTCGGACTGCTAAACAAAAATTCCGATAATCCGCAGGGCGCAGTCGAGGCATTTCACCATGTAACTCAAATCGATCCGAACGATGCCGATAGCTGGTACTTTCTCGGAGCGGCCTTGGCCCAGCTAAAGCAATATCCACAAGCCATCGATGCGTTTCAGAATGCGCTCAAGCTGAATCCACTGCATGCTTCGGGCGAATTCGGTATTGCGCGGGCTTACCAGCAATCTGGTGACGCGGCGCAGGCGCGAGAACACCTGGTTCGTTTCCAGCACATTACTCAAAATAAACTCGGCTCTCCTATCGGATTGGCTTATGGCGACCAGGGAAAATATTCGTTAGTGGAAGAATCAGCGTCCACCATGGCGAAAGCGTTGCCGGCGATTCCCGTGCGTTTTGTGCCGATGACGGATCTCGCCGGGTTGACTTCGAAGACTAATGCGAGCGCTTCTGGCGACGTCGCTTCCTATCTCGGGCCAGGAGCCTGTTTTCTCGACTATGACGGAGATGGCAAGCCGGACATTTTTTTGTCGGACAATGGGCCGCAGGGTGGTTTGGCGTTCTTTCACAACCTTGGCAGCGGCAAGTTTGAAGATGTGACCAGGAAAGCGGGATTGGATCCGACCATTCATGCCATCGGCTGTACTGCCGGCGATTATGACAACGACGGTGCGATTGATCTGGCGGTAACAACGAATGGAAGCGTGCTTCTGTTGCACAACGAGAAGAACGGCGCCTTCAAAGACGTAACCGCGGTCGCGGGAATCAAGAACGACGGAATAAATGTCGCGCCCACATTCGTCGATTACGACCACGATGGAGATCTGGATCTTTTTGTTGCACAGTACAATGCAGATCCGTACTTCGATCCACGTCGCAAGGCAGACGGGACGGGTGGCGATGTTTCGACACCCCCACTTAACCGGATTTGGCGAAACAACGGAAATGGCAGCTTTACTGACCAGAGCGAAGAGACTGGTCTGGCAAGTAAAGTTCCGACCCTGTCTGCGGTCGGGACCGACTACAACAACGATCGTGCTATCGATCTGATCTTGACCGGCTATTACAAAGAGCCAACTGTTTTCCAGAACCCCAGAGAAGGAAAGTTCAAAGTTGAAATGCCGTGGCCCGGTCCTGGCGCGCCCACAGTGGGAGTTGCCGTTCTTGACTTCGACCATGACGGGTGGATGGATACCGCTTTCTCACAAATGGCTGCAGGCGGAGTCACGCTCTGGCGGAACGATCACGGCAACAAGTTCGAATCGGTGGAACTCCCCAAGACTAACTGGATTCGCGCCTGGGGTGTTACCGCGATCGACTATGACAATGACGGCTGGGTTGATCTGGTCGCGGTCGGCGAAACCGCGGAGGGCAGGGGCGAAATCCGCCTCTTTCGCAACCTCGGTTCGGATGGATTCAAGGACGTTACTTCCGACGTCGGGCTCGACAAGATTCAGTTGAAGAATCCGCGCGCGGTCATCGCTGGCGACTACGACGGCGATGGCACCACCGACTTGCTCATCACTCAGAATCACGGTCCGGCGGTGCTTCTGAGGAACGAGGGTGGCAATAAGAACAACTGGTTGCGTCTTTCCTTCAAGGGACTGGCTGACAACAAAAGCGCGATCGGCACAAAAGTCGAAGTTTTCGCTGGGGCAAATCGCCAAAAATTTGAAATCGCTGGATCCTCTGGCTTTCTGGGTCAAAATGCAAGCGACATCGTCGTCGGACTGGGACAGGCGAAGGAAGCCGATGTTGTGAGGATGCTCTGGCCGTCCGGAGTTCTGCAGGACGAAATCCAGGTTGCCGGCTTGAAAGACCACAGCTTCCTTGAGATGGATCGCCGCGGCAGTTCCTGCCCTACATTGTTTGCTTGGGATGGCACTCACTATGAATTGGTCGGCGACATGCTCGGCGCCGGTGTAGTCGGGCACTGGGTCGGGCCCGACCAGCGCGATGTTCCGCGATCCACGGAATATATCAAGGTGCCTCGCAACTCCGTTGGTGAGAAAGACGGAAAGCTCAGCTTCCGTTTCATGGAACCGCTCGAAGAAGTAGTCTACCTGGATCAGGTGAAGTTGCTCGCGGTCGACCATCCTGGGGACGTCGATGTTTATCCGAACGAATATTTCGCCAGCGGCCCGCCTTACCCGGAGTTCAAAGTTGTTTACAGTCGCAACGCCCACCCGCCCGCGGGAGCATGGGACGAGCATGGGCACAATGCATTACCCAACCTGCTGGCGCATCGTTTTTTTGGCGACTTCGAGGTGCAGCACTTTCAGGGATTCACCAAAACTCACACCCTCGAACTGGATCTCGGCGAAGCGTATCACGGGGGGCCGCTGTGGCTACTCATGCATGGAGAGATTGAGTATTTCTCCGCCACCAGCATGTACGCTGCCTACCAGTCGGGGATTGAACCCGTCGCCCCGTATGTTGAAGCCCAGGATCATAGCGGGAAATGGACTCGGGTTGTCGACGACATGGGTTTTCCCGCCGGCGGCCCGCGCACGATGACCGCCGATCTGACAGGCAAGTTGCCGCCGGGGACGAGGCGCATCCGCATCACGACCAATCTGCAGATTTATTGGGACAACATTCTGGTGAGCCGCACTGCGCAAAACCAGGATGCTCACCTAACCCCCCTGCCGCTGGCGCGTGCCGAGTTGCGTTATCACGGGTTCCCCCTGAAAATCGAAAACCAGCCGCCGGGGAATGTCGCCTATGTGTACGAAAAGACCAGCGTTACGGGTCCCTACACGCGTCCCGCCGGTGCGTACACCCGTTACGGTGATATACGTGCGCTGCTAAACGGCTACGATGATCGACTGGCTGTGTTCGGATCGGGCGATGAAGTGGCTTTGGATTTTGATCCTGCGAAGCTTACTCCGCTACCCAAGGGGTGGGTGAGAGATTACTTTTTCGTCGCGAATGGCTATGAAAAGGACATGGACTTCTACGCCGCCGAGGCCAGCACCGTCCAGCCACTGCCATTCCGCGGCATGGGAACCTACCCCTACCCCAAAGGAAGGGTTTTTCCCCTGGATGATTCACATGTCGACTACCTTTTGAACTACAACACGCGGCATCTTTCGGGAAACGAACCCAAAAGCTTCCGGTTTGACTATCCGCGCTGAGATTGGTGGCGCCCGGTGGGGCGGGTCTTCCCAGACTGAATTCCAGTGCGAATTAACTACCAAATCGTTTTAATAGTTGACACCGCATCGCACGGCATAATTCAATACGCGGGAATGGCAACCACTCCCGCGGCCACCACTTCTACCCCGCTACGTCTTCGCAGATCGCTCACTCTTTGGGACTTGATTCTGTACGGCATTATCGTGATTCAGCCCACCGCGCCTATGCCCGCGTATGGGGTTTTCAGCAATGCCGGCGGTGGCCACGTCGTGACATCGATCTTGATCGCGATGGTCGCGATGGTGTTCACGGCGATGAGTTATGGCCGGATGGCGCGCGTCTACCCCAGCGCCGGCTCAGCCTATACCTATGTCGGTCGGGAACTGCATCCCTCGCTCGGCTACGTTACCGGGTGGAGCATGACCATGGATTACATTCTCAATCCATTGATCTGTACCATCTGGTCCGCCAAGGCGATGGCTGATTTGCTGAGCGGAACCCGCTATCAGATTCCTTATCCAGGCCTGCTATGGCCCATATTTTTCGCGGTTTTGTTTACGACTCTGAATCTGCGTGGAGTGCAGACATCGGCCCGCATCAATCAGATACTGTGTGCAGTCATGGGAGCGGTGATCGTCGCGTATTTCTGGTACACGATCCGGTATATCTTCCATTTGCCGCAGTACCCCGAGGCTTACTTTCTGCGCCCGTTCTACAATCCCGAAACTTTTACGGTAAGCCGCGTGTTTCACGGCACGTCGGTCGCGGTCCTTACCTATATTGGCTTTGATGGAATCTCTACGCTGTCGGAAGAAGTCGAAAACCCGAAGCGCAACATTTTTCTGGCAACAGTTTTAGTTTGCGTCATTACGGGATTTCTGGCGGCGGCGGAAGTCTACGGAGCTCAACTGTTGAGCTCGCAATACTTGTTTTCCGCGAGCGAAGTCGAGAACGCATTCAGCCACGTGGCCGCAATCGCAGGTGGCACTTTGCTCACGAAAATCATCAGCCTCACGCTATTAATTGCGACGGTTGGTTCCGGCATGGGATCGCAGCTTGGCGCGGCCCGTCTGCTCTATGGCATGGGACGCAGCGACGCGATCCCCAAGAAGTTTTTCGGTGCCATTCATCCCCGTACTCGCATCCCGGCGAATAATGTCGTCTTTGTGGGTGTGATTGCGCTGGTCGGCGCGTTTCTCATCACCTACGATGCCGGTGCGGAACTGCTTAACTTCGGAGCGCTGATCGCGTTCATGGGCGTCAACATAGCAGCTCTTACCCACTACTTCATCCGCGGCGAAGATAGAAGTATCGGACAACTGATTCCGCCGGTGTTGGGCTTTCTGATTTGCCTCTTCATCTGGATTCACCTTTCGAAGATGGCGATGATCGTGGGCTCCATCTGGATGATCGCTGGCATCGCTTACGGCGCATGGAAGACGCGAGGCTTTCAGGCTGAACTTGTGAATTTCGATGTCCCCCCGGAAGAAAGCTGAGAAGGCGCGTGGGAAATTGGCCGGGAAGGATCGCAGTTCGTCCCTTCCACTCAGCGTTGAAAATGTACGGACCCTAAAAGCCACATTCTTTTCCTCTCTGCCCGAGTGGCATGCCTGGCTGGAGGAGTACCACGAAATTCGTCAGGAGCTTTGGGTAGGCTTTCACAAAAAGGCTTCAGGCAAGCCCAGCATCACCTGGCCGGAAGCGGTGGACGGCGCTCTTTGCTTTGGCTGGATCGACGGCTTGCGCAAGTCTCTCGGTGACAGTAGCTACGTGATTCGATTTACGCCCCGCCGTCCGCGAAGCGTTTGGAGTTCGGTAAATATCAGGCGCGTCAGTGAATTGACAAAGCAAGGACTCATGCGATCCGCGGGCGTTCAAGCCTTCGAAAAGCGCACCGGTAATCGGTCGGAGATTTACGCCTACGAGCAACGAAAAGGGGCAAAGCTAGGCGCCACTTACGAAAAACAGTTTCATACCAACAAGCAAGCCTGGGATTTCTTCCAGGTCCAGCCGCCCTGGTATCAGAGGACAGCCGCTTGGTGGGTGATCAGCGCAAAACGAGAAGAAACGCGACGGAAGCGGCTAGTCCAGCTCATGGAAGACTCGGGGTGCGGGCGAACCATACGCGAGTTGCGACGCACAACCAACAAAAAATAACGCCGAGCCTTTCCTGCACCGAATCTCCCTCTCGTAAAATCGCTAAATCACCAAATACCCCAATTTCTCGAATCCTTTCACTCCACATTCCATCCGCTGACTTCCACTGAAGCCTGTGCCACTCCAAGCTCCTGCGCCCGATAAGTTGCGGTGATTTCGCGTCTCTCCCCCGGCAGCAACGAAATGTAATTGTCCTGCCATAGGACTGGAAGGATTTCGTCTCCGCCCTTACCTTTATCCACTTTTAATCGGACAAAGAATGCCAGGCTCTGGCTGGGGTTTTGCAGGATCACGTGAGTAGTTGCTTCCTCATCACTGCCACTGCCTTTGCGTTCGGTGTGATTCGCCACATTCAGTTTGACCTTAGGTAATTGAGCCAGCGCAGTGTAGTCGGCGTAGGAAGAAGTTGGCGTGGTGTACCAGTTCGATTTTTCCCAATCGAGCGTCTCCGGCTTGCTGGAAAGCCAGTAAAAATTCGAACCCACCAGCTTGCCGCTGGCGTCTTCCAGGCGCAAAGCCAGGAAGTACGTCGGGCTAAGTCCTTCGATATCAGGCAGAGTCAGAACTTTGTTGGTGCTGTCGGCCGCGGCCTCAACGTCAGTTTGTTGCGAAAACTTCTCACTCATATCGAGGTTGAAGACCTTAGTACTCAGCTTCAATCCCTTGGCATCTACGTACTGACTGCTCACCAACCAGATCGAGTGATCGTCGTAGCTATACAGGGGGTGTAGTGCCTCCATCGACTTCTTCGCTCCGAAGTAGCCTCCGCCGGGACGCAGATAGAAGTCATACAAGTGCCAGATCATCGATGGCCAGGCGTTGTTCAGCATCCATTGGATCACCCCCGTCGATACGTATTTGTTCCGGCTGTATCCCTCGTACATTGCTCGTACGCCTTCGTAGGTTTGCAACTGCGCCTTCACGGCATAGTCATCCACGCCGGTGGTTGGCCCGAAGCGGGCGTTTAGCGCGTCGGTGAAGACGTGGATATCTTTGAACGCGCCACCGCCAGCGTGATAGTTCCATGTGTCGTCAATGGGCCAGAGGTGGTCTTGGCCGACCATGGCGCGAATGCTTTCAATCGGCGGCACCGCTGGTCCCATGCTGGTTTCAGTGTTGAAGCCGTAGGCTCCTCCGCATCCACCCTGGTTGCACTGGCGATTTGAGTCGGTCTTATCGGTTTGCCAATAGGAAGGGGCGACGTATTCATAGGGCCCGGTCATCTTCACACCACTTTCGCCCGAGTACCCAGCGAGTTTTGCCGTGGCAGAAGAGATGACGGGATTCGGCCAGAGCAGTTCCTTTTCTACTTTCAGATAAGTCTGCTCGACGTCAGGCGGTGGCGGATTGTCGCTCCCATTCATCCACGCCACCAGGCTAGGATGACTGCGCAGACGATATATCTGATCGCGCAACGATTGCTCGGCGATACTAAAATCCTGTGGTTTCCAATTTGGCCAATGCTCCCAGTGATCGCAGCAGCACCAGCCGGCAAGAACGAGAAGGCCTCTCTCGTCCGCAAGGTCGAAGAATTCCTTCGTCTCCAGCTTGCCTTCCAATCGAATCGTATTCAGACCCATGTCTTGCACGTAGCGAAACTGATCTCGCAGACGTCGCGAATTTTCCCGCAGCATCATGTCAGAAGACCAGCCGCCGCCACGAATCAGAATATTTCTGCCATTGATTGAAAATAGTCGGCGATTCGCTGAGAGCACCTCAGACTTGATTTCGCGAATTCCAAACCTGCTTTCCGATTGATCGGAAGCTTTACCGTCAACATCGAACTCCAGATTCAAGTTGTAAAGTTCAGGCTTGCCCATTTGCACCGGCCACCACAATCGCGGATGTTCGATGTTAAGTTGCAAGAATTGTTCCGGCGCGAAGACGACGTCTTTCGACTCTCCCGGTCCGAGTTGAACTTCCTGGGCAAAATCGATTCTCTCAATCCTCCCCTTTAAAGTGCCCTTTACCGGAAGGTTGGTCGCATTTTTCAGCAGCGCGGTGACGGTAAGCTGGGCCTTGTCGTTCGACGGCGGGCCCACCTTTGAGAGGACGGTGGGATAACGCAGTGCTACGGGACCGCTCGTCGTGATCTCAACATCGCGCCAAAGGCCCATGTTTCTATCAGGAGGCGCGGGGTTCCAGTCGACAAATGTGATGGCTAAATCGTTTTCGGTCGGAGAGAACACCTGAACTGCCAGTACGTTTGGTTTACCCACGATGGCGGTGTCGGTAATATTGAACTCATAGGTGCGCCAAGCCCCGGCGACGTCGTCAGACTTTGCGATCTGCTTACCATTCAGCCAGATGTTGGCTCGATAATTGATCCCGCCAAAATTTAGCCAGATGCTTTTTCCCTTGAAGTTTAGAGGTAAAACGAACTCCTTTCGGTACCACCACGGAATGATGAAAGGGCTGTCCTGTTGCATTGCGATATTGGAAAAATTCGAGCCGATGGGATAGGTAACGCCTGGCAGCGACCTCAAATTCATAGCGAAGCCTGGATCGGGATAGACTTTGTGTTCAACTAACGCCGCGACCACGGTGGTGGGGATAGTCACGGTGTACCAATCCTTGGGCTTAAAAGTCAGGCTGGAAAGAACCTCGCCCTTTTCGTCCACTTTGCCAGACGATTGCAGATTCCATCCTTCGCGCAGTGAAAGCGTCGGTTCGGTGTGGGGATGCCCGGATTTAGGTTGCTGCGAAAACATCAGGGTGGAAACGGACAGCAAAGCCACGCACAACAGAATGTTCTTATTCGTCGTCAGCAAAAGATTTTTGATTTCAGCAAAGTTTTTCAAGGGGGCTCCGTTGTATTGGATTCGGTACCGGGTTCCGCAGGACGGCTCTAGCTTAATAACACGTCGTATTAACACGTTTCAATGGCTGATTTTGTGCGAGGGGCGGTCGGGGCCCGCTCGTGCGACTCTGCCCGTATCTCGGATGTCCCAACCAGGTTGTTGCCAGCGCGAGCTCACATGATCCGCTCAGTACGTAGTCTATAATGGGGCATTCCGCCTTACCTTCTGGAGTGATTAGAAAATGATCCGATTTCTGCAAACCCCCGGCCCAATCAAGAAAGTGGTTCTTGGAGGCCTGTTGACGATTATCTGCGCCGCCATGGCAATTACGCTGATTCCCGGTGGCTTGGGGTCGGATGTGATCGGCATCGGAACCCCGGGACAAGGCGTCGTGGCGAATGTAGGCGGTGAGCCGGTCACCGCGGTGGAAGTGCAGCGCGAGGCCCGTCAGATGCTGCGCCAGCAGTTTCCCCAAGGTGGTGAACAGGCAAGCATGTTGCTGCCTTACTTCGCCCAGCGAGCCGCCCAGAATCTGATCAGCCGACAAGCCATCATCGCCGAAGCGCAGCGTGTAGGTTTGCGAGTTTCAGACGAGGAACTCCGGGATGAGTTGCAGCACGGTCGTTACTCCGCCACGTTTTTTCCTGGCGGCAACTTTGTTGGGCAACAGCAATACGAGAACATTTTGCAGAACGCAGATCTCAGCGTTCCGGTGTTCGAACAATCCATCAAGAATGACATCTTGCTGGACAAGTTCCGCAACCTGATTACGGGCAGCGTCCTTGTTTCGGATGCGGAAGTGCGGCAGGAATTCGAGAAGCAGAACGTCAAGGTTAAATTCGATTATGCCGTGCTCCGCAAGGATGATCTGCTAAAGCAGATTCAACCCACTGAGGCGGAGTTGAAAGCGTTCTACGAGCGCAATAAGGCGAGTTACAACAATTCGATTCCGGAAAAACGCAAAGTTCGCTACGTGGTATTGGATACGGCAAAGGTTGAGGCAGGCACGTCAGTTTCTCACGAGGAACTTCAGACCTACTACGACCAGCACAGGGAGGATTACCGGATGCCGGAGCAGGTCAGCGTGAGCCATATTCTAATCAAGACTCCGCTCCCCGGTCCGGATGGGAAGGTCGATCCCAAAGGAGTCGAGGAGGCTCGCAAGAAGGCTGAAGACGTGCTGAAGCAGGTGAAGGCGGGAGGGAATTTCGCTGAACTGGCCAAAAAATACTCTGAAGATCCGGGCAGCGGAAAGAACGGCGGCTCCCTGGGATTCATTGGCAGAGGGCGCACCGTTCCCGAGTTTGAAAAGGCGGCATTCTCCCTTCCCAAGGGATCGATCAGCGATCTTGTGCAGAGCAGCTATGGCTTCCACATCATCCGTGTCGACGACAAGCAGGCTGCACACGTTAAGACACTGGACGAGGTCAAGGATCAGATCGAGGAGAGTATCAAGCAACAAAAGGCGGCCCAGGCTGTCACCAATCAGGTGAACGCATTATTGGGACAAGCCCGCACCCAGGGACTGGAGAAGGCCGCGGCGGCCAAAGGCCTTCAGCTCGTAAACACTGATTTCTTCAGTCGCACTGACAATTTACCGGGGATTGGTAACTCGCCGCAGTTCATGAGTGCTGTCTTCGGGCAGGCGGAAAAAGCTCCTTCTGATCAGGTGCAATTGCCCCAGGGGTATGCCGTTTTTGAAGTCGACGCCATCAAGCCAGCAGCCACCCCTACCTTCGACGAAATTCGCAGCCGGGTAGAGAGTGAATTCAAGAACGAACGGGTGGCGGCATTGCTTTCGCAAAAGACGCAGGAGCTTGCCGATCGGGCCAAGGCTGAGCACGATTTGAAGAAAGCGGCGAAGGAAGCTGGAGCAGTGATCAAGACCAGCGAACTGGTTCAACCCGACGGCCAGGTTCCCGACATTGGTTCAATGTCTGGCGGAGCCTCGGCGGCGTTCTCCTTGAAACCGGGGGAAATCAGCGGACCGATCACCAATGGCAACACCGGCGTCGTGCTGTCGATCCTGGATCGGCAAGAGCCCTCCCCACAGGAGTTCGAGGCTAAAAAGGATCAGGTGAGGGATTCACTTCTCTTAAACAAGCAGCAGGAAATGTTCGGTCTGTTTCTCACCAATCTGCGAGCCCAGCTGGAAAAGGCCGGAAAGATCAAAATCAATCAGGACGAGATGAAAAATCTTACCCGCGCGCAGGCTCAGGAACAGGGAGAGTAAAGACACGAACACGCCCAATTCTCCGATTGCTGGTAGCATCGGATTAGTTCAGAACGATGGTATTCCCCCGCGCTACCGGTATCCTTTTACACCCATCTTCCCTTCCGTCTCGCGGTGGTATAGGGGATTTCGGCCCTGCTGCCTATGAATTTATAGACTTTCTTGCTGCCGCTCGTCAGGGTCTTTGGCAGGTGCTCCCGCTGGGACCTCCGGCAAATGGGAACTCTCCCTATTCTTCTACCTCGGCCTTTGCCGGGAATCCTCTGTTGATTAGTCTCGAACGTCTCGCAGAGCGCGGCTGGGTAGAGTCATCGACCGTGGCTGCTGCCAACCGGGAAATCGGTCACATCGATTACGAGGATGTTTACCAGAATAAGCTGCCCCTGATTGCCGCAGCCGCTGGCACCTTTCTGCAGAAGGCTCCGGCTAATGCACGCCGTCGCTTCGAGAGCTTCTGTCGTACGAATTCGTGGTGGCTGGAAGATTTTGTTCTTTTCGATGTTTTGCGGGAACGGTATTCGCGACGTTGCTGGAAGGAGTGGCCTCGTGAACTCGCCAGCCGGCAGCCTGCGGCGATTGAAAGCGTGCGCAGGGAATTGGCTTCTGAGGTCAGTCTGCGCCGCGCCACCCAGTTTTTCTTTTTCGAGCAGTGGCGCGCGCTGAGGCTTTACTGTGCCCAGCGCTCCATCCGTATCGTAGGCGATATTGCGATTTTCGTAGATCACGACAGCGCCGACGTTTGGTCTCACCGGGAACTGTTTCGACTTAGAAGTGACGATTTCGAACCGGAAGCTGTCTCTGGAGTTCCGCCCGATGCGTTCAGTGCCACCGGCCAACGGTGGGGAAGCCCTCTGTACGACTGGAAGGCGATGAGGGCGCAAGGCTACGACTGGTGGATCGATCGGCTGCGTTGGGCGACCCAGACTTGCGACTACATCCGTCTTGATCATTTTCGCGGATTCGAGCAGTTCTGGGAAATTCCCGCCGCCGATCCCACGGCGGCTAACGGACGCTGGGTTGACGGCCCGAAGGATGAGCTCTTCAACAAACTACGCGAAGCGTTGGGTGGACTGCCATTCTTCGCCGAAGATCTCGGCTACATCACTCCTGAGGTGCATGCCCTACGTGAGCGGCACCAGATTCCCGGAATCGCCGTGCTGCAGTTCGGTTTCGGCGACGTGGGCGCCCACATTTACTTGCCGCACCGGCTCACCCCGGACCGAGTCATTTATACCGGCACCCACGACAATGACACCACGTTGGGATGGTGGACGTCGGGCACAACACCGACTGAACGCCGCGCTATTCAGACTTATGTCGGCACTTGTGACGACGGCATCCATTGGGCCTTCATCCGGTTGGCACAGGAATCGGTTGCCAGCCTTTCCGTGGTTCCGCTGCAAGATGTGCTGGGGGCGGGCAGTGAAGCCCGTCTAAACACGCCCAGCGTCTCTTGTGGCAACTTCCGCTGGCGCTACCAGCCGGGGTCATTGAAAGACGCCCTGGCGCAGAAGCTGGCGGCGCTGGCCACCGTTACGGATCGCCTTCCTCCGCACGTCCTGCCGCCTCCCAGTGAAGATTTTGTTGCCTGAACATACTTTCCCAAACCTAAACAAAAAGCCGGAACCTTTCGGCGCCGGCTTAGTGGTTGGTGGTTGCCCGGATAAAACTTGAGTATTTAGATTTTGAGACGAGCGTCAGCGTGCGTCCCGGATGTCCGTCATCAGAAGCAACAGCCTTGCGGCGGCGCGGACACTCGCCCTTACTTCCGACTACGCAGTGCGTCGCGGGCGCATGGTCAAATCTCTGACTTGGGCCAGGACGCTGGACAGCTGCATTCCATTCAACTGAGAAATGAAGGGCAACAGTTCCGCGATAAACTGATCCTTCATCAACTCGCCGATTTCTTCCTGGCGGTTACGTTCGCCGCCAGAAAGAAGGTCAGGCACGGTTACTTCCAGCGCGCGCGCCAACCGTTCCAATGAGGAAAGGGTCGGAGTAGCCTTCTCGTTTTCGATCTTCGAGACGTAGGTCCGCGGCACGGACATACGCGCCGCCAGTTGACGCTGGCTCAGTCCATTCCGCAGGCGCAGAGAGCGAATGGAACTCGCCAGGTTCAGGTGACCGCGGCCATTGCCATTCGATGGCATCATCGTTGGCGGTGGCGGAGCCATTACAATTTCCGGCTCCTCTTCGTCTAAAGAAGCGCGACAGCGGCGGCAAAGATCGTTGGAAGTACGAAATTGGACCAACAGGCAGTGATCACAACGAACGACTTCCCTTGAATCTACAGGTGCAAGGGTAGTGGCCATCTAGGTGTGGGAGGTGCCAGAGCGGGGGCGTCTCCGGAACGAAAACAGAAGCAGAACATTCTCGTTCCAACCTGCAGCGTAATTTGCGGTACAACACCTGTGGATGTCAAGAACAATCCGGGGTTAAACACAAAGCACACCGAACGAAAAGCAAAATTAGCTGGAGAAAAAACGGAGAAAACAGGTACGAAACCATGAACAATAGAGAACAGGCGTGGGGGTTACTAACTGAGTTCACGCAATCCGAAAGTCTGCGCAAACATGCACTGGCAGTGGAGGCGTGTATGCGCGCTTATGCCCGAAAATTTTCCACGGGCTCCGCGGATTCCAGTGCGGCGGACGAGCAGTTGTGGGGCGTAGTCGGGCTGTTGCACGACTTCGATTATGAAAAATATCCCAGCCTGGACGACCATCCCTACAAGGGCAACGAAATCCTGAAGGAACGCGGATACTCTGACGAAATCCGTCGCGCCATCATGTCGCACGCCGAATATTCCGGAGTCTCCCGCGACAGCCAGATGGAAAAAGCGCTTTTCGCCTGCGACGAACTTGCCGGATTCATCACCGCGTGCGCCTTGGTCAAGCCGGGTAAGTCACTGAACGAAGTTGAGGCTAAGTCCGTCCGGAAGAAGATGAAAGACAAAGCTTTCGCCCGCAGCGTGAAACGCGAAGACATCGTCAACGGTGCTGCCGATTTAAGCGTTGACCTCGATGAGCACATCGCATTCTGTATCGAGGCGTTGAAAGGAATCGCGAAGGAATTGGGTCTCGATGGAAGCGCAGCTGTCTAGGCAACATGGAGATGCGGGCGTCCACTCTCGTTCCCGTCATAGAAAAGCAGGGTATCCAGGAATAGCCGATTCCAGCATGAAGTCCGCCAAACACCTGTGGGGTGTCATGTGTGGCGGCAAATCATGAAAAACTCAGAATTATTCAACATCTTGCTATCCGGAACTGCAACCTTACGTCTAGAAACACGGCAGACGGGGTTTCAAATTCACACTTCTTGTGCTGAGCGTTGAGTCCTGACGAAGTTAATGCTCATGTTCACCAAGAATTCGCCAGGAGACAGCCTATGCGCTTGACTAAATCCGGGTCTTTAGCTCTTGTAGCAATTCTCGCTCTCACACTGGCAGCCTGTGACAATGCCAAGACCGGTTCCACTTCTGCTCCTGCGGCAACCGGGAAGGTCCCGATTACAACGAAATCGGAGGATGCCAGGAAAGAATATTTGCAGGGCCGCGACCTGTCCGAAAAGCTGTTGGGCCAGGACTCTCTGGAGCATTTCGACAAGGCGATCGCGCTTGATCCAGATTTCGCTACCGCCGAGCTGGCTCGCGCAAATAATTCTCCCACAGCCAAGGAATTCTTTGAGCATCTTAACAAAGCGGTCGGTCTTGCAGACAAAACTTCCGACGGCGAAAAGCTCTTCATCCTTGCCAATCAAGCCGGTGCGAATGGGGACGTCGCCAAGCAGAAAGGCCACCTGGACAAACTTGTTGCAGCTTATCCGAACGACGAGCGAGCTCAGTTTGTGCTGGGCAATTACTTTTTTGGACAGCAGGATTATGCCCCTGCCATCGAGCATTACAAGAAAGCCACAGAGCTCGCGCCCGACTATTCTCCTGCTTTCAACATTCTTGGGTATGCATACCGGCAACAGCAGGACTATTCCAATGCTGAGCAGGCTTTCAAGAAATATGTTGAGCTGATTCCCAACGATCCGAATCCATATGACTCCTACGCCGAACTGCTCTTGAAGATGGGGAAGTTCGACGACTCGATCACGCAATATCGCAAAGCGCTGTCGATCGATCCGCATTTCGTCCCTTCACACTTTGGAATTTCGGCGGACCTGACTTATCAGGGGAAGCCTCTGGAAGCGGAAGCCGAGTTGGGAAAGATGGCGGATCAGTCTCGCAACGACGGTGAACTTCGAACCGCATTGTTCGGTCTGGCAGTGGTCGCCGCCGATAGCGGCAAGCTGGACAAAGCGCTGCAACAGATAGACAAGGAATTCGCCGTTGCGGAAAAGAAAAACGACGCGGCAGCCATGGCCGCCGATCTCCAGGCCAAGGGCAACATCTTGGCTGAAATGCAAAAGTATGATGAGGCGGGTAAAACTTTCGACCGCTCGCTAAAGTACGTTGCAGACTCAGACCTGTCGCAGGAAATCAAAGACAACGCGCAGCTACTACATCATTTCAACCTGAGCGCGCTGGCCATCGGTAAAAAAGATTACGCCGCTGCGAATACTCATGCGGAAGAATTTCGCAAAGGCGCGGAAGCCTCCAAGAATCCGGCTCAGGTCAAGCTGGCGCACGAATTGGCGGGAAGAATTGCTTTGGCTCAGAAGGATTACGACAAATCGATCTCGGAACTTCAGCAATCGAATTTGCAGGATCCGCGGAACCTTTACCGATTAGGCCAAGCCTACGATGGCAAGGGCGACCACACTAAAGCACAAGAGTTTTACGGCAATGCAGCCAAATTCAATTCCTTGCCAGCGCTGAATTACGCTTTCATCCGCACCAAGGCTGAGAAACTGACAAGGAAATCCTGACAAGAAGTTGGCGGCGCGGGAGTTCCGCCGGTTGTCAGGAGGGCATTCCTTCCTCTACCGGAGAGCGGCTGCGACCTTGCCACTTGCGATCAGGTCGGAGATCCGAGCGAAGTCCTGATACATCACGCGATCGATGTTCATGGTTGCACACACCGCACGTATGGCGGCGTGTGCCGCTTGTCCTCGCTTGGACGTCTTCAACGGCGCCAGAAAATCCAGCGCCTGAGCCGCAGCCATGGCTTCAATCGCCATCGCGTTACGCGTGTTCTCGACGATCTTTTTCAGCTTTATTGCGGCTGTCATTCCCATGGAAACGTAATCTTCCTTGTTCCCGGAAGTAGTGATTGAATCCACTGACGCGGGATGAGACAGCACCTTGTTTTCGCTGACCAGCGATGCGGCTGCCACCTGCGGCATCATGAATCCGGAATTCAGACCTGCTCCCGCTGCCAGAAATGGCGGTAAACCTTCGCTCAGCGCGGGATTCACCATCCGCTCCAATCGTCGTTCTGAAATTCCAGCCAGCGCACTGAGAGCTATGCCAAGGAAATCAAGAGCAAACGCAACCGGCTGGCCGTGAAAATTTCCGCCAGAAATGACGTCGGCATCCAAACCTGTTGCCCTCCGTTCTGTTGAACGCACAGACGCCACCGGGCCTACCGGACCCGTGATAAACACGAGCGGATTATCCACCGCCGAATTGACTTCAATCTCCATCACTTCGCGGCAGTGGGTCAGCGTATTGCGCACCGCTCCGTGTACCTGCGGCATGCAGCGCAGCGAATACGCGTCCTGCACACGATCGCAATCCCGGTGAGATTCTCGCAGCTGGCTGCCCTCGAGCATCTTTCGCAGATTGGCTGCGGTCTTGATCTGCCCGCTGTGTGGACGCGCGTTGTGAATACGCTCATCGAACGCAACATCGGTTCCTCGCAACGCATCAAGCGCGAGCGCGCCAATTACATCGGCTGTATCTATCAGTATCTCGGCCGCCAGTAGCGCAAGAACACCAACCGCGAGCATTGCTTGTGTGCCGTTGATTAAGGACACCGCTTCCTTGGCCTCCAGCACCAGCGGCTTTATCTGCGCGCGTCGCATGGCATCGGGGGCGGGAACGCGTCCGCCTTTTTCGTCCACGCATTCGCCCTCCCCCATGAGCACCAGCGCCAAATGAGCCAGGGGAGCCAGATCCCCACTCGCGCCCACGCTGCCCTGCGACGGCACCATCGGCGTAACGCCGCGATTCAACAATTCACAAATTGTGTCGATGACCGCGCTGCGCACACCCGAATGACCCTTCGACAAAGAGTTTGCTCGAAGCAGCATCATGGCGCGTGTCTCTGCGATGGAAAGCGGCTCGCCAACCCCCACCGCATGTGATCGAATCAAATTGACCTGAAGCTCGCGAATTTGATCGCCCGCAATGCGGACGTCGCTCAACTTGCCTACGCCGGTAGTGATCGCGTAAGAAACCCGATTCTCAGCAACCAGCGTATCGACCACCGCGCGTGCCCTGTCGACAGCGGTGCGAGCTTCGGCCACGAGGAGTACCGCCCGTCGCTCCACCGCAACTTCGCGCACCTCTTCCAGTCTGAGATCGTTGCCGTTAATGTGGAGCGCGTTCAAGAGAGTCTTTGGCCCTCCGCTCGTGATTTCATTCGTACACCGCCAGTCCTGAAGTCATTCATGATTTACCTGCAGCTTCCCGAAATACTTTCAAAATATTTGCCGGCAGTGAAGCCGCCTTCATTTTCGCGTCGAGAATCATGTGCGTAGTCTCGCCTTCGGCAAGTAGTTCGCCATCCGCTCGCACTAGTTCGTATCCAAAATGAATTACAGAATCACGCACATTTTTCAAATGCGTGCGCACAATGATTTCGTCGTCATACCGCGCCGGAGCCTTGTAACGACAGCGCGCGTCGACCACCGGGATGAAGCACCCATCATCCCGTTCCATGTCGCGATAAGTAAAGCCCAACTGGCGCATTAAATCCACGCGCCCGATTTCGAACCAGATGAAATGATTCGCATGATAGACCACCCCCATCTGATCGGTCTCGGCGTAGCGCACTCGCACTCGACTTTCGCAGACGGCGCGGTTGAAACTTTTCTCCGCGTTCACTGCCCACTCCAGCGAGGTTTGCGTTTTTCAAGAAACGACGCGATGCCTTCGCGAAAGTCGGCAGTCGTCCGTATCCGCGCATTGTCCCGTACTGCCTGATTTATCTGATGGTCCAGTTGTTCAGCAATGTAGCCGTTGAGAAGCCGCTTGGTGGATCGCATCGATGAGGGACTGTTTTCCATCAGCTGCGTTGCCAATTCTTTCGCTCGTTCCATCAGGCGCGCCGGTTCCACCACTTCGTTAACCAGACCGTAGCGATGCGCCTCGGCGGCATCAAACAGTCGTCCTGTCAAAAGCAGGTCGCGCGCAATCTTATGTCCCACTTGCCACACCAGCATGGAAGAAACAATGGCGGGCACGAACCCGATACGCACCTCGGTATAGCCGAACTTCGCCTCGGGTACCGCCAGAGTGAAGTCGCACATAGTGGCAAAACCTGTTCCGCCCGCGATGGCTGCGCCATTGACGGCAGCGATGGTTGGCATCGGAAAGTCGTAGATCCGTCTGAAAATTCGAGCCATACGCGACGAGTCTTCGATGTTCTCGTCGTGTGTCTTTCCCAGCAGGCCTTTCAACTCGTCAAGATCCAGTCCCGCACAAAAGGCTTTTCCCTCGCCGGTAAGTATCACTACCTGGGCAGAAGACCGTTCCATTTCATCGAGGGCGGTCATGAGTTCGTCGACCAGCGCAAAGCTGACCGCATTGCGCTTGTCCGGGCGATTCAATGTGATAGTGGTGACGCCGGACTCGTACGTTAGCTTAATGGTCGTGTAAGCCATGAAGTTCGATAACTGCTCTGGTGATCCTACTCTTCAGTCGGCTGCTGAAGACGCTGTATACCGTGCGCCAATCTCGTGTGTCACTCGCAGCAAAACGTCCAGAGGCTTGAGCGAGGGCAACGCTGCTCCCTTTTGCTTCAGGGCCTCCACGACCTTTTCGGTTGCGATATTTCCCACCAACGCATCTTGTGCGAATGGACATCCTCCCAATCCGCCGAGCGCAGAATCAAACCGTCGGCAACCTGCGTCATACGCGGCCAGTATCTTTTCCGTGACCTGTTCCGGTCGGCTATGCAGATGCAATCCAATTTCCAGATACCCGTATTTTGAATTCACCGCCTCAAACAATTCGCGAATCTGCGCTGGCCCGGCCATCCCTACAGTGTCAGCCAGCGAGATCGTGCGAACGCCTTCTGCTTCGAGTAGTTCCACTGCATCCACCACTTCGCCGATATTCCACGGATCGCCGTATGGATTGCCAAACGCCATTGACACGTAAACGACGATTTCGAGACCAGCCTCTTGGCCTTTGTTCGATACCTTCTCCAGTTCGTCGATGGAATTCTCTAGGGTCTGATGCTGATTGTTCTCCAGGAAAGTCGGCGACACCGAATACGGAAAGCCGAGGGTCTGCACCGCCCCCGTAGCGATTGCTCTCTGCGCACCTTTTTCGTTGACCACAATTCCGATGATTTCGACGTCGTCGGGAGGATCGAGTTCCTTCAGCACTGCCTCCGAGTCCGCCATCTGCGGGACAGCCTTAGCAGAGACGAAGGACACTGCATCAATATGCTTAAAACCGGCACTGATCAAAGCTTTCAGGTAATCGGTCTTGATGTAGGCGGGAATCTGGCCCTTCAGTCCCTGCCAGGCGTCACGCGGACATTCGATGAGTTTTACAGAATCAGGCATAGAAAATCGGACCACGACTCAACTGGATATTCCACCGATTATTCTTCAAAACCGAAGCGGCCCTGGATCCATGAATATCCGATTCGTGAATATCCGCGCACATCCGCGGCGCCACGGTCAAGTTTGCAGCACCCCGACCTTAAACTCCGGTACATCGGGATTCAGCGCCGCCGCTTCGAGCGCCAGCGTAATCGCATCGCGGGTCTCGACCGGGTCGATGATCTTGTCGATCCACAAACGTGCAGCACCGTAACGCGGATCAGTCTGTTCATCGTAAGTGTTTTTAGTCGACTCGAAAAGTTCCTTGCGTTCTTCGTCGCTCAATTTCTTACCACTACGCTCCAGTTGCTTGATCTTGACTTCGACCAGGGTGCCGGCCGCGGCATCTCCGCTCATCACAGCATAGCGGGCGGTAGGCCAGGCGAAAACGAGACGCGGGTCGTACGCCTTGCCGCACATCGCATAGTGTCCGGCCCCGAATGATCCTCCAATAATTACCGTAATCTTGGGCACGACTGAGTTCGACACTGCATTCACCAGCTTGGCGCCAGCCTTGATGATGCCGCTCCATTCCGCATCGCGTCCCACCATGAAACCGTTCACATCGTGAAAGAAGACGAGCGGCACCAGATTCTGGTTACAGTCCATGATGAATCGCGCGGCCTTTTCGGCTGATTCTGAATAGATCACCCCGCCGAATTCAATTCTCTTGTGGCCTTCGTGATCGGTTTGTTGCGCATGCAATTTCTGGTTCGCCACAATTCCAACCGCAAAACCTCCGATGCGGGCGTACCCGCACACAATGGTCTTCCCATATTCAGCCTTATATTCGTCGAAGCGGCTGCCGTCCACAACGCGTGCCAGAATTTCCTTCGTGTCGTAAGGACGAGCGGGAGAGGAATCGTAAATGCCGTAGATTTCTTCTGCCGCCTGCGCCGGCGGTTGCGGCTTCTTGCGGTCCCATGGTGACTGGCGGCGATAGCCCCACTTTTCTATGATGGCGCGAATACGAGCCAAACAGGCTTCGTCATTGGGTTCGCGAAAGTCCACGGTGCCGCTGATCGCGGAGTGCATGGCAGCGCCGCCCAGTTCTTCGGCGGAAACTTTTTGCCCGATGGCCGCCTGCACCAGTGCCGGACCTGCCAGAAAGAGGCCACTGCCATCCGTCATGAGCACATGGTCGCACATCACGGGCAAGTATCCCCCTCCGGCCACGCACATCCCCATGATGGCGGCGATCTGCGAAATTCCCATCGCCGACATGACGGCGTTATTGCGAAAAACGCGGCCAAAGTCATCCGTATCGGGAAACACATCTTCCTGCAAAGGAAGAAACACACCTGCGGAATCGACCAGATAAATCGTCGGGATACGATTTTCGATCGAGATATTCTGCGCCCGAATTACCTTCTTTGCAGTCATCGGGAAGAATGCTCCCGCCTTTACGGTAGCGTCGTTGGCGATAATCATCACCAGCCGGGTTTGTATGCGAGCCAGTCCAGTAATCACACCTCCTGCCGGTGCGCCACCCCATTCTTCGTACATGCCATGGGCGACGTAGACACCCAATTCAAAGAAACTTCCCGGATCGACCAGCAAATTGATCCGCTCGCGCGCCGTCAGTCTTCCCTTGTTGTGCTGGCTTTCGATGGCTTTCGGCCCGCCACCCTCACGAATGTGTTCCTCTTGGTTGCGCACCTGCGAGACCAGGTCGGCCAGGAACCTCATATTCGCTTCAAAGCGCGCCGAAGTGGGATCCACACGCGACTGCAGAACGGCAGAGCTCGAAGGCAGTTCGGGATCGATGCGATCGTTCATAGGATGATCTGAAACCGACTACGGTATCTTAGCCGACGCGAAGGCGCAACCGCCGGATCCTTTAAGAACAGTACAGTTCAGTTATTTCTATTCCAAACAGGTGTATTCCTACTGCCCGAATCTTTAAGCTGAAACCGTTTTTTCTATCCACCGTTCCAGGCGGCATCCGTCTTCCTCCAAAAGAAAACTGCCGGATCCAAAACACTCGCCAAGAATTCGGTGCGATTCAGGATCGCGCGCCGCTCGCGTGATCCATTGCTTTCCCACCTGATACTGGCTGGCCGTGAACCATTTTTGCGGCAAGACCTCTGCCAGTCCAGCCTGCAGATAGACAACATACATCGCGAAGGCAGGATCGTCGGGGCTCTTGGCTGGATAGCTTGTAGGGACAATGACCTCGTCGACTTCGCGAAGCTCCGCTGGCACTTCGACGTTGTGCATGCCTGCCGCTAGTCCCAGTTGAATTTCGAAATCGGCGAGCGGTTCTGTCGCGGCGTAGATGCGCTCGCTTGATCGCTTGAACCAGCCTGCGATTTCGGCAAAGTCAAAGGCTTTGAGCTGAATGGGATCGAAACAGACAAAGCGGATACCGCGTCCTTCAGGGCACCAAATGCCCAGATTTGATGGCGGCACATGAAATGGTCGGCAATAGGTATTGAGCGCCAGCCGAGGTTTTTCCGGCTCCTGCTCGAGACTGAGAGAAACCAGATAGGCGAGCGGCCCTTCGCTGCCATGATGGGTCCAGACGAAACGCTGGCCGGAAGTGGAGTTGAAAGCTGGGAAGATTTTCCAATACCAGGGCGTCGGGCCGACGGTTCGCTGCAGAAGGTCTTTCAGACGGGAGGTACTGAGATCGGACATTAACCGGCCGTCGGCACGCCGCGTGGCTTGACGTTGGCGCGAATGAATTGCACGATGTCGTCCATTGCGGTGCCTGGCTGAAAAATGGCGGCCACGCCCGCCTTCTTCATATTCTCTACGTCTTGGTTGGGAATGATTCCGCCGAGTACGATCAGCACGTCATCCATTTTGTTCTGCTTCAGCAAATCCATCACCCGGGGAATGATGGCGTTATGCGCTCCGGAAAGAATCGATAGTCCGATAACGTGAACATCTTCCTGCAGGGCCGCATTGACGATCATCTCCGGCGTTTGCCGCAACCCGGTATAAATCACTTCCATGCCGGCATCGCGCAAAGCGCGAGCGATGACTTTGGCGCCGCGATCATGCCCGTCAAGGCCAGGCTTCGCCACCAGCACACGGATCTTCTGCTCTGCCACAGCCTCCATTTAACCATAAAGGCAAGAAAACGACGGCATGACGTTTTGGTATTGAGCTTGTCTCGGCAACTTTCCGATCGCCACATCGCTGGCCGAAGCGAGACCCGAGGACTAGCTGGAGACAGCCGGAGGGGTTCGACGCTACACGGTCTTGATATCCAGACTCCGCCACAAATACCAGCACGCGACGCTGCGGTATGGCTGCCAGGACTTTGCAATCTTTTCCATCTGTTCCGGCTTGGGCATTTTGCGCTTCTTGTAGTGCTTTTTGATTGCCGCCTGAATACCATAATCACCAGTGGGTAGGATGTCAGGACGCCGCAGGGAAAAGATCAGAAACATATGCGCGGTCCACACCCCTACGCCTTTCACCTGGGTCAGGTGCTTAATGACTTCGTCGTCAGTCATTTCGTGCAGCCGCGTGAAGTCGAGCTCTCCGCGCGAGGCACGTTCAGCCATGTCTTTCAAATAGGACGATTTTTGTTTGGACAAACCCACGGAGCGCAACTGAGCGTCTGTCAGTTTAAGAATGCCTTCCGGCGTCAGAGGCTCTCCGGCGAGGGCCGCGAACCGATTGAAAATCGTGACCGCCGCTTTGCCATTCAACTGCTGGTAGACAATGGCTTCAGCCAGACTGTGAAATTCCGGCTCACCAAACTCCATTCGGCATGTGCCTACATTATCGATGATGGCCGACAGAATCGGATCGGCTTTCTTGAGATGATTGATCGCTTTGCGCATGCCGGTATTTGACGATGTCTAAGCTACAGAGGATAGCAGAATGAATTGTGGCAGAAGTGAAACGATGCAAGTCTCAGCCCTGACGCCCTTATGAAAGGTAGCGCAAGGTTTCCTGGATCAATCCGGAAGTGCCCCGGTAGGGATCGCCCGGGTCATCCCACTCCATCGAGCAGTATCCCTTATAACCGTGCTCCTTCATGAAGCCGAATGTCTTGGCCATATCTACATGCACTGTTCCTTTGCGGTTGGTTTCGGAAGACTTCACGTGCGATATGCAATAGGCCAACCGGAACATGGCGTCGATGCCGCGATAAGCGTAGTCAGAGGGCATGTTGGCCAGGGTGTTGCAGAAATCCGGCAATGCGCGCAGCCATGGGCTGTTTACCCTCTCAATTAACTTCACCAGGAAAAATGGATCTTCGCTGACCGGGTTATCATTCTCTAAATTGACGACTATGTTTTTCGCGGATGAGTATTCGATCACCCGTGACAAACTGCCGGCGGCAAGATCGAGATCCGGTTTCGACGACTTCGTCGGCGCGATGTTCGTGCGAATACTGGGGGAACCCAGGATGACAGCGGCATCGACCCACTTGGTACTGAAGGCGACGGCCTGGTCGCGTTCCGACCGGTCGGATGAGTAAGCGCTGGACTCGCCATCTACCGCAATGTTCACGATGGCGGCGTTCGCTTTTTCAACGGAGGCGTGAAACTGCTCGAAATACTTGGCGTCGGTAGAAGGGAAATGCCCAGTCCAGGGCTCGATTTTATTGACGCCCAACTTCTCGACGACGTGCGCCGCGAAATCTTTGAGTTCGATCGTGGGATTTCCCTGCCTGTGTTCCCGCCCAGCAATAAATTCCCGAAAAGGATATGAGGCGACCGCGATCCGTTGCCGAGGGTCCGCAGGGAATTGCAGGCTGGGCGCGGAAGCTGCCCGCAGTAAGGCTGGGGTGAAAAATGTTCCCGCCGCGGTTGCTGCGCATTGTCCCAGGAATCTTCGTCTACTGGTGGTTGACACGCCGGTCAGTTTAGCATGCAGACGGTTTTGAAGACTCGTTCATAAATGCCCGCAGGCGGCGGGGAGCGCCGCGCTCCTCACCAGCGATTCACCATTTACTATTGACCTTTGCGAGAGGTGATCATGATCACAATTGTTTCTGGCCTGCCCCGTTCGGGGACTTCTCTAATGATGCAAATGCTGGCGGCGGGTGGTGTGGCTATCCTCTCGGATGGGGAGCGCCGGGCGGACGTGGACAATCCCCGTGGCTATCTGGAGTGGGAGCGTATCAAGCAACTACCGAAGAATTCAGCCTGCATTGCGGAAGCCGAAGGCAAAGCCGTGAAGGTAGTCTCGCAGCTTTTGTTGTCGCTCCCAGTGGGGCACGAGTATCGCGTGATTTTTATGCAGCGGCCATTGACTGAAGTGATGGCATCGCAAGACGAAATGCTACGCCGGCGAGGGACTTTCGATCCCGCAGAGGACAATTCAGTGGTAGCACGAGCTTTTCAAGATCATCTGTCGGACGTCTATGCTTGGCTTAACAGCAAACCCTACGTGAAGGTAAGCCGGGTGCAATACCACTCTGTTCTCCATGAACCTAAAAGCGCGGCCGAGGCGGTGGCGAAATTCTTAGAACTTCCCCTGGACGTCGAGGCTATGACGCAGCAGGTGGATGGGAGTCTGTACCGGCAACGGCGCAAGTAATGGCTTACGCTGCAGGTGCTTCTTGGCGTGAGCAAAAAGTTGGCGGGGGGTTGGAGCAGTGTTCGACGTGGAACATCTGTACTTGCGTTGTTGTAAGTACAATGGCTGATAGTATGTTACCTGAGTATTGTGCCGGCCATTTCCCATGGTGACGGGGATATGGGGTTGAGGGGCTACGTGGACGATCAGGTCTTGCCGGGTGGCAGCTGAAAGCCGATCTTCCGTTTCGACGTTTCCCCCGGGGTCATCAGTTCCTTGATGGCTTCGATCAGATCCTGAATGGCGGTGTCGTGGGTTTCCAATCGGCGGTCTAACTCGTTTATTTTCGCCGCTAGCTGGCGATTCTTCAGCAACATTTCCCGCATCCGCACGAAGGCGCGAACCACAAAAACGCTCATCTCGATGGCTCGCTTGGAGTTAAGGACGGTGGCGGCCATGATTGCGCCGTGCTCGGTGAAAGCGTAGGGCGGATAGCGGCGGCCACCACGGCCTTTCTTTGAGGTTGCAATTTGCAACCTCAAAATTTGGTCTTCTTTAGTGTTCAGCCGAAACATGAAATCGGCAGGAAAACGGTCCTGGTTGCGTTGAACCTGCTGGTTCAACCGTTTGACGGTGACTCCATAAAGCTCCGCGAGGTCGCTATCGAGCACCACTCGCTGGCGTCGGAGGAACAGGATTCGCGATTCGACTGGTACAGCAAGCGCTGCCGGTTTTTGGGTCATGGAAGCAAAGCCTTTTTTGAGGTCGCAATTTTGTGATCTCAAGTTTGCCACGGACTGGTATTTGAGGTTGCGATTTGCAACCTCAAAACTTGGTCTTCTGAGAGATCGCGGGCGACTCTCCGGTGATCACACCCACCACACAGAAGCTAGGCAAAATCAGGTGATGCTTACTTCTGTGTAGGTGCCCAATACCTGGCGGAGGGCCTCGCAGATCTCGCCTACTGTGGCGTAGGCGCGGACGGCATCCACGATGTAGGGCATGGTATTAGCCCGAGAAATGGCTCCGCCGGAGGGGGACTTTGGTTCCTGCGCTGCAACCTTCTTTAAGGCTTCGAGACACCGAGTTACCTCTTCGTTTGAGCGGCGGGCACGCAAGGCCTTCAATTTTGCGGTTTGCTGGCGGGCCACGCTTTCGTCGATGTAGAGAATGTTAGGCGGATCTTCTTCGATCACGAACTCGTTCGCGCCCACGATGATTTTTTCTTTAGCTTCGGCAGCTCGTTGATATTGGTACGAAGCCTCGGCGACCTCTTTCTGGGGGTATCCGCGTTCGATGGCTTTGACCATGCCACCCATGGCGTCGAGTTTTCCAAAATAGTCGAAGGCGCCCTTTTCCATTTCAAGCGTAAGATTTTCAAGAAAATATGATCCGCCTAACGCGTCAACTGTTTGGGTCACTCCGGATTCGTAGGCGATGATTTGCTGAGTGCGCAAGGCGATGCGTGCCGCTTCTTCGGTTGGCAAGGCCAACGCTTCATCGTAGGAGTCGGTGTGCAGAGACTGGGTTCCGCCCAACACGGCCGCCATGGCTTGCAGCGCCACCCGCGCAATATTATTCATGGGTTGCTGAGCCGGCAAAGAGACTCCTGCCGTTTGCGTATGAAAGCGCAGCAGCCAACTGCGCTGGTTCTTCGCCTTGAACCGGTCTTTCATGACTTGATACCAGATCTTGCGCGCGGCGCGATATTTCGCGATCTCTTCGAAGAAGTCATTGTGAGCGTTAAAGAAAAAGCTGAGGCGGGGCCCGAAGTCGTCGACATCGAGACCGCGTCTTCGTGCCCACTCAACGTACTCAGCACCGTCGTACAAAGTAAACGCCAGTTCCTGAAGAGCGGTGGAACCTGCTTCCCGGATGTGATATCCGCTGATCGAAATCGTGTTGAACTTGGGAGTGAACCTTGACCCGAACTCGAAGGTATCTACAACCAGGCGCATGGACGGCGCCGGGGGATAGATGTATTCCTTCTGTGCGATGTATTCCTTCAGGATGTCGTTTTGCAGGGTGCCGGAAATCTTCTTCCAGTCCGCGCCTTGTTTTTCGGCGACCACCAGGTACATCGCCCAGAGAACTGACGCGGGCGAGTTGATGGTCATGGAGACGGTGGTCTTTTCCAGATCGATACCGCCGAAGAGAATTTCCATGTCCTCGAGCGAATCGATGGCGACGCCGCATTTGCCGACTTCCCCTTCACTGGCCGGATGATCGGAGTCGTAGCCCATGAGAGTGGGCAGATCGAAAGCCACGGAAAGGCCCCCGCCGCCATGTTCCAGCAAATATTTGTATCGCTGGTTGGTTTCTTCCGGCGAAGCGAAACCGGAAAACTGGCGCATGGTGAAGAGTTTGCCGCGATATCCGCTGGCGTGAATGCCGCGAGTAAAGGGCGGCTGGCCAGGGTAGCCCAGGTATTTGTCTGCGCTCCAGTCTTCGGGTAGATCCGATTGGGTGTAGAGGCGGCGGACCGGGGTACCGGAAATCGTAGTGAAACGAGCCTGGCCGTGTTCGTCGAGATTCGTTCCGGTAGGCGCACCTATTGGTCTTTCCGGAGCTTTTTCAAGGGCCGGAAGCAGGGTCTTTTCCGCCCAACTTTTTTCTGATTGGGAGGGGTGACGCCCTTCAAATACGTCTGCGATAGAGCTTTCCGCGACTTGCGGTTTGGGAGGCTGCTCGGGCATGTGGAACTCTGCTTGTTTCGATCATAGAAGACTCACGCGCGAGGGGGCAAGGTACGAACGTGTCGGGGACTCTCAACGAGCTCGATTTACGTTGACCTGTCAGCGGAGAGTCCGATTGACTGAGCCCGCACTTACCCACCCTGCAAAATCGACGGGGGGTACCCTCGTTTCCAGTACCCTTCAATTTTACGGGCCTACCACTGGTGGGCTGGACGGTCCGCCTTCATTCTTGTTGGAATCGGACTTGCTTGAATCCGAATCCTTCCTAGGCTTGAGCGGGGCAGGGGGCAGGACGTTGACAGGTTCCGTGGTTGGCTCCTCGGGGCCCTGGCCACTATTGCCTAAAGCTCGAGTGGTTACGGTAGCGCCAGATGCCTTTCTTAAATCCCGCAAAATTTCCTGGCGATCGTGACCGGCATACTCGCGTGCGAAGCGGGTCAGGGCTTCGGTAAGGATATCGTGGTGATGGAGAGTCCCCAGGCCCTCTTCGTGGGTAATGTTGAGCCACAGGCGATGAACCAGGTGGACGTCCTCGGTCTTCAGGGATGGGGTATGCGGACCTATGTGGAATGTGTCCACCTTGCGGTCCGGACGCACCACCTGAAAAATAAATTGGCGTTTGGGTTCGGGCATGGCTTCCCAGGCCTGGCCCAGAAAGAACGCTTGTTCCTGCGAGGTCATTTTGCTGGAAAGACCCGAAACCACAGCCGAAGATTCCAAGTTGTTGGCTGTCTGCACAATGGCTGACCACGGATCGCGGGCGGGGACAACCAGCAACGAAACATGTTTCCCGAAGTTTTCAGCGACGGAAACCGCGCGGGTGAAAAGCTGTTGCTCGTAGTCGCTGAATATTTGTTCAGTGGCAAGATCATAAGCGGCGGTGCCGAACTGACTGACGCGCGCCGACATTACGACGATGTCCTGCTCCTTCGTGTCAATGCGCTCCAGCGCCCACTTCAGGTGATTCAAGGTGTTGTAGTCGCGGACGGTTACCATCACGTTTCCAGGACGAATTCCCAGTTTGGTGCGTTCGACGGTGTCGCTTTGCAGGAGTTGGAAGTGCTCCTTCATGTGCTGCTCGGCGAGAGCATGTTTGCCGCGGTTAACGTGCTCAGAAATGGTGAAGATCAGGAAAAACCCGGCCGCGAAAGAAACGCCTGCCACCGTGGCGATCGACTTGGTGAAAAGGTTCACGATGGCGGTGGACAGTAACACCATGAAGACCGAGGCCAAGCCGACGGGGATTTCGTGCCCGGCGATGGTGATGTTGGGTGGAACCTTCCAGCCGCGTTCCCCTTTGTATTTGACGCGCAGCACTAGCATGGCGAGGCTGTTGAAGGTGAAGCTCCAGATCACTCCAAAGGCGTAGGCTTCGCCCAACAGGTAGACGTTGCCGTGACTGACCAGAATGGTGAAGAGCTGTAGGAAAACCACGAGGTTGACGATGCGGTAAGTGGTTCCGAAGCGAGGATGGGGTTGGCGAAACCAGTCGGTGAGAACGCCGTCTTCCGAAATGCGGTTAAGAACGCCGTTGGAACCGATGATCGCCGTGTTGACCGCACCGGAAAGGATCAGGAAGCCCACGACAACGACAAATGCCCGGAAAAACAATTTCAGCAACACCGGGCCATATTGGTACATGGCGAGCCCGGCGATCAGGTTGTCCTTGTAGACCGGGATACGCACCGAATCCGGGATGATCATCACGAACAGCAATGCGGTAAGGCCGGTGAAGACGAAACTGTAAATAGCGATGATGATGGCGGCGCGCTTCAGATTCTTGAGCTTGGGATGAGCCAGTTCACGATTTACCTGGGCGAGCGATTCCTCGCCACTCATCGCCAGGACAGAGTGGCCGAAGGCGATCAGGATTCCCAGGATGCCGAATTTCCTGGCCAGGTCCTGTGCCAGATCGGTGTGCTTCATGAAGCCCAGTGCTTCCGAACTGAACCTCAGATTGTCCGGGGTGGGAAGAGGAACGGGCTGAAAACCCTGCTTGAAGAGCGTCAAGGCAGACCAGCCGAGCAGGATGATCACCATCACGGTGGTGATCTGCATCACCTGCAAGGCTTTTTCGCTTGATTCCTGAATGCCCTTGGTATTTTGCCACCAGAAATACATGGTGACGGCAACCGCGAAAACCACCGACGTCCAATTGACATCGACGTGGGGAACGCCATGAAACATCAGGTGCATGGCGCCCGGGACCCAGCCGTGAGAGTCGGCGGTGGCAAAGGTGTCGTTGATCAGTCCGGCTATGTATTGCCCGGCGGAAACTCCGGAGATGGGGCCGGTAAGGATGTAGTCGAACATCAGGGCGGAGACGCTGATCTTGGCCAAGGTGCCGCCCAGAGCTTCCTTGACCACGCGGTAGACGCCTCCGCGGACAAACATCGAACAGCTTTCGACGTAAACCGCGCGAACCGCGAAGGAGAACAGCATCACGCCCAGGATGAACCATGGCGCTGACTTCCCCACAGCTTGCTCCGCGATGCCGGCGGCATAAAACGCCGATGAACCCAAGTCGTTCAACACGATCGCGGCAGCCCGCCAGTAGGAGATGAAGGTCAGCATCACCGAAGTGGCGACTACGATCCGAACGCGGTTCGCGGTTGAGCCTGCGGGTTGAGGAGGAGATGCCATGCGAAGGCGGGCTAAATGGTAAGGGAGCCGAAATCGTCAGGGGCCGGCGGATTCTTGATT
>Ga0207693_10000328_pt1 | contig 43917 bp, 47 predicted proteins | sample LARL81metaG_FD_184347 | JGI IMG/M metagenome (GOLD analysis project Ga0207693, IMG submission 184347) | Corn, switchgrass and miscanthus rhizosphere microbial communities from Kellogg Biological Station, Michigan, USA - LAR L8-1 metaG... | ecosystem: Host-associated > Plants > Roots >... | reverse complement strand
AAGAGACAGGAGGATCGTCATGGGCGAGCTGACGGGTAAGGTAGCAATCGTGACCGGCGCCTCGAAAGGCATCGGCGCAGGAATCGCCAAAGGGCTCGCCGCCGCGGGCGCCGCGGTGGTCGTCAATTACGCCTCCAGCAAGGAGGGCGCAGATCGCGTCATCGCCGACATCACCGGCAAGGGCGGCAAGGCCATCGCGGTTAAGGCCGATGTATCGAAGGCCACCGACGTGCGGCGGCTGTTCGACGAGACAAAAAAAGCCTTCGGCTCGCTCGACGTGCTCGTCAACAATGCCGGCGTCTATCAGTTCGCGCCGCTTGAGGAAGTGACGGAGGATGAATTCCACCGCGAGTTCAATACAAATGTCTTGGGCCTCCTGCTCGCGACTAGGGAGGCGATGAAACACTTCAGCCCTGACGGCGGCAGCGTTATCAACATCAGCTCAATGGCATCGATGAGCCCGACACCAACGGCGGTGGTCTACTCGGCGACCAAAGGTGCGGTCGACACGATCACGCGCGTGCTGGCGAAGGAGCTGGGACCGAAGAAAATCCGGGTCAACGCGATCAATCCGGGCGGTGTTGAGACCGAGGGCACGCATAGCATGGGGGTCATCGGCAGCGACTTCGAAAAGTATATGATAGCGCGCACCCCGCTGGGACGCCTGGGGCAGCCTGATGACATCACGCCGGTCGCAGTGTTCCTAGCCTCCGCCGCATCCGGCTGGATGACCGGCGAGACGATCGCGGTCGCCGGCGGTTTCTCATAGCAAGGGTCCGGACAGGCCCTCCAATCGCGGACATGTAGAGGATCCCGCTCAAAGAGTCCGCTAAGTGCCACAAGCGGAAGTGAGGCGCCGACCCAGCCCTTCGGCGGCGCAAACGGCGTCGCTCCCGCGCCGAGCAGGGCAAGCCGTCAGCGGAGGAGTTGGCGCGGCGTCAAGTTATGAGCGCCATGTGCTTGTTTCGGTAATGGGCTTGGTCGAAGTGTACGTCCGGCGTATCGGGATACATGACCCCGACCTGGGTCATGAACCCTTCGACGGTGTAGCCAGGCCCTATTTCGCTGGCTCCTCCTTGATCCTGTCGCCGCAATTTGCAACGGGAATGACCCAGAGTGGTGTCGCTACATCTGCGGAACTGAGGAGCGATGTGTAGGGCAGGTTATTGGAGAGATCCTGATTGATGCCACGCAGCGCGTCCTTGGCTGAATCCGGAAGCACCACCATGACATGCGGGCCGACATAGAACCACTTTTTGACCTCGCTGGGGTCTTTTGCCGGAGTTGCGCCCTGTCCCTGCCTCGCCTCGCCCATCAACATATATGACAATCCAACGCGATCGATGTCCGGCTTCTTCCCTGCCAGGGTCGCCATAAGCCACTTCATCATGGTTCGTCCATACACATCGGGTCGTGCTGAGGCCTTCCGGGAACGTCGGGCATACATGTCCAACCATTGGTGCCCTGGCGAAGCACCCTGCCATCAGACATTCCATCTTTCGGATTCGCGGGCCAATCAATCACGGCCGCCTCCTCCGTGATGCTGGCGGGCCCCGCGCTCAGCGCGTTCGCAATTTTCCATTCGTCAGAGTGCGCTGAAGTCGTGAATGTCCCGGGAGGCAACGGGGCCGTCGCTGAAGAAAGGTCTTCTGCCAATGCTGTCGAGGAAATCGCGACGAACCCAATCGCGGCATAAAGGACACTCCTGACCATGAGAACCTCCTTGTTCCTTGGGACGCGTGCTCGCGTCGTTAGTCGTCAATGTGGGGCCGCTCGATTTTGCGGGAAACGGCGGCACGCTGCCGCACACCCGCTCGCCCGCCTCGCCGAAAGCGGATGCCAAGGATTCGTTCGTGGCTGAGCCGGTGGGTAAGAGCACCGATAGTAGTGATGGCAGGAAGCGCTGACACCGACGAAGGAGCACTGGCGAGCCGCGCAGGAGTTAGCTCCGATTCGTAAGCCAGGCACCATGTCTGCTTTGGGTCATTAGCAGACCTTAGATCGCGGATGTGGAATGTCCGCTTTACCCCCCAGAGCGGACATGCTCACGTCGGCATTGATGTCTGCTAAGTGCCAAAAGCGGACATGGACGGGGCGACATCAGAGCACTGCGCCCACTCTATTCATGCAGAAGTGTTTGCCAATTTGACGGTACGCGGCCAGCCGGTCCGGGTACCGGTTGACCTAATGGGTGCGAGTGAGGAGCGGGGAGATTCGGGCCGGCAAAGAAATCGCCCGTACGGTAGTCGTAAAACCACCGCTCTCCCGGCTCGAAACTCGTGATAATCGGATGGCCCGTGACCGCGTTGTGTTTTGATGCATGCTGATTTGGTGAGGTATCACAACAGCCGATGTGACCGCACTCGGCGCATCTGCGAAGATGCAACCACCAACCGTCAGTCGCCAAGCACTCAACACAACCTGTACCACTTGGCTTGGCTAACGAATTGATGCCTTTCTTCATGGTACCTCCTACTGTCGTTTATTCGTTCGGAGCCGACGAGTCGATGAGGTCGGTCTTCGTTGGATCAGCCGCCGAGCGAATCCGCCATATCTCGTCTATTCGCCTGCGAGCACGCTGTGAATCTGTGGCACGACGGCAGCACCTTCACCCACCGCAGATGCGACACGCTTAGTCGAACCCGCCCGCACATCCCCGATGGCGAAGACGCCGGGGCGACTGGTCTCAAGCGGCAGGACCGGCCGCTGAATATAGCGTTCTTCCGCTCTGGAATTCGCTCCCGTCACCACGAAACCCTTATTGTCCAGCGCGACGCAATGATTTAACCAGCCGGTGTTTGGGTCCGCTCCAATGAACAGGAACAGGTGACCCAAGGGACAGGTGTGCGTAGCTCCCGTCGCGCGCTCGCGAAACACTGCCGCGCTGAGGCCAGTGACCTCGTCCCCTTCCAATCCGACCACCTCAGTTCCGGTGTGCAGCACTACATTGGGTAGCGCGGCGATCCGGTCGATGAGATAACGCGACATCGATGCTTCTAGGCCTGGTCCGCGCACCACGAGGTGCAAGCGCTTCACCTTGGGAGCTAGGAATACCACCGCCTGTCCGGCGGAATTGCCTCCGCCCACCAGTGCCACCTCCTCCCCTTGGCAGAGCTTCGCTTCTACCGGCGAAGCCCAAAACGAGACGCCTCGACCCTCGAAAGTCGAGATGTTCGGGATTGCTGGTCGCCGATAGCGGGCGCCCGTGGCAACCACGACGGTTCGGGCCCGCACCGTGCCGCCATTGGTGAGATCCAGGCGCATGGGTTCGCCGCCTTCTTCGAGCTCACCGCAGTCGAGCCGCGCCGCCTCAAGTGGAATCGCAACCTCGACACCAAACTTCAGCGCTTGATTGAAGGCGCGGCCCGCAAGCCCCATGCCTGAGATGCCAGTGGGGAAGCCAAGGTAGTTCTCGATCCGCGCCGAAGCGCCCGCCTGTCCACCGAAGGCCCGTTCGTCGAGGACGAGGACGGAAAGGCCCTCAGACCCGGCATAGACGGCGGCGGCCAGGCCCGCAGGTCCAGCGCCTACCACGGCCAAATCATAAACAGTCTTGGGATCGAGCTCGGGCGTGATGCCGAGAAAGGCGCCGGCCTCAGCGTCCGTAGGCCGCTTCAATATCGTCCCGTTCGGCGTCACCATTAATGGCAACTCCTGAAGAGGCACGCCCGAGCGCTCTACTACTGCGCGGCCTTCTGCGTCGCTGGAGGCATCAAGCACGGTGTATGGATAACCGTTGCGACCGAGAAAACCTTGAAGCCGGACAAGGTCCGGCGTGCCGGGCTTTCCGACTAGCACTGAGCCGACGCCGCCTTCCTCGATGAGCCCAACGCGGCGAAGGATGAACGCTCGCATCATGATCTCGCCCACCTCGGCCGAGCCAATCATCAGAGCGCGCACATGGGCGGCGTCGAATGGCAGCGCGCTACAGCCGTCGGGGCCAGCCCGGGCCGAAGCTAGCGTCGCGGCCCCGGAGAGCTGGCTGACCTCACCCGAGAATTGACCGGCCCCAAGGCTGGTAATCGCCGCCTCGTGATCAAGACCATCGCGGCGTACAACATCAATCGAGCCCTTGAGCACGAGCCAGACCGGGGCATAGCGCTCCGCGACGTCATAGACGATCTCACCGGGTGCGAAGTCGCGCGCTGGCCCGTTTGCAAAGCGCTTCGCCACGTCGATCTGGCTCGCGTCGAGCACAGGAAACAATTGGTGGCCACGAGTCTGGATGACACTCAATGTGCTCTCCTCAGCGCCGCATTTTAACACGCAAAGCCGTTGGCGGTTTATGTTCCATCCCTACAGGCTTGATTATTCGACTCAGGGCAACAATGCTGTCCCGAATGTCCGCTGTGGGTCAAAAGCCGACTCCCTTCACAGCACCATTCTATGACTGCTTTGCCCCCGAAAGCGGACATCTCAGTGCCTGGGACGTAGAGGAGGATTTTATGAGTACACGCCCTAGTGCAACTCCACTCTTTCGACGGTAGAACCAGATGCGCCGACTGATGCCTTGAGCGGCCCATGGCTTCGGCTTGCTCTTGCACTTTGCGAGATAGGCGCCCCTTGAGATAACCCCACGCTTGCGGCGCCGCCGCGTGGCGCTTGCGCGGTCCTTCTGTTTGCGTTGCTCGGCGAGCTGCTTGTCGGTCATGCCAAATGGCCGGATGGTTCGTAAGCGCAAGCGCTCGCGTTGCTCATTAGTGACCCGCATCCTCATGCCAAGCTCTCTCGCCTTCGGCTTTCGTTGCTGACGTGGCATGTCCAAAATGCGATGGATCAAATCGGAGGGGCACAGCATCCAAGGAGCGACCAACTCTATCTCGTTCCGCATCCTTTTTTCGGCGTCCGGGCCAAGTGAGATCGGATAGAGCAGGTCTTTGAGGTCGCTATAACCGGCGTCATCATCTGGCAGCTCATGGCCCCATCGATCTCGGAGAAGCCTCCGAATATCACCGAGGCGATTTCGCCTGATGCCCTCGCTGCGGCTGGGCCCCGTGTGCAGACGGGTCATGGCTACTCACTCCACCGCCCGCGTTCGGTCAACGCGATGCGCATCATGACGATGTCGGGAATAGCGTTCATGGTCGCGCACCCGGCTTGAGGGCATTGTTGACGGCCTGTCTCGCCATCGCCCTCTTGCCCGCGATCTCGCGTAGTGCATCGATGACGATGTCCTGCTCGGCGTCGAGATCGATGTCGGGGTGCTGGCACTGCTCCAGGTAATACCGGCGAGCAACATCGATGCTTGTGTGGGTCTCAAGCTTCGGCTTGGTCTTGAGCGGCCGGCCAGCAATCTTGTTCGGTCGGGGAACGGCGCCACGCTCTTTCGCGTCGACCGCGACGATCGCCCGCTCGACCGTGCTCTTGCTGACGCCGGCCTGCTCGGCAATTTTGACGGCCTTTGCTTTGACCGTGTTGACCTTGCCGCGTCCGCCCCTGGAAACCACTTCAACTTGACGTGGTTTTTCCCCAGCCTTTACAGCGGCCACGATCAGCTCGGCCTGCTGTTGCTTGGTGAGATGTCGGCGGTGGATGTTGAGACTGATGATGTAGGCGACCGCGTCGAAGGTAAACGGAGGTCGGCTACTGTTCACGAACTGATATTTCACCGCACAACTGTCGAGGTCGATGCCGACGCGCTCCATCGCCTCCAGGCGATTGCGGCCATCGAGGAGCATTGTCGGCTGACTGAATGCGTTCTCTGCGATTTGCTTCGCCTTGCGGACACGCATGATTTTGATGGGCTCGCGAAGGCCATTCTCCAAGATGTCTTGGCCGAGCGCCTCGAGCTCCTCGTCGGACATCATGGGGAAGACATCGGCGGCGGGGTGCACCTTGTATTTGTCGCGCCATGTCATGGCCGCCACCTTCCTGCGTGCCGTCCTATCTCGATTGGCCATTGCTTGCGTTGACGCTTGACGCGCTCGATCACCACCTGCTCGACAGCGTTAGCCGAGAGTTGATTCAGGCGAGCAATGCAGTCGAACGGCTCGCCCCTGGCGCGCTCATTCAGCATGTCGGCGCTGACGCGCTTCACCTCATCGAGCGGCAGAGGCTCACTTGAGCGGTTGCCGACACGCGCGATCCATTTGCCGCCAGCATCGGCGGGCCAGCCAATATCCATGAGCCAACCCGCGCCGAGTTTGTTGCGGCCATTGACGCGATAAGTAATGCGAAAGCACCTATGGATCGCCGTTTTAGGCTTTGCAACGCCCTGACTTGTTTGGTGTTTTTAGAGCCTATTAAGCCGGTCCGGTGTCCGGTGGCTTTCACCACCTGGAACTGTCCCCGACATGCATAATTGCAAAAGGATTTCGGCTTCCTGCGCGCGGGAAGAGCGGCGCCGCAGTTGTTACATCGGACTTGAGGTTCTTGAGCGTCGGGAGTATCTGAGGAACGTTCTACGTCATCAATGGAACGCAGTGCCTCAGAGAGGCCAGGGACGGCAGCCCTGGCCTTTCGCATATGTTCGGACATGGCTCACGCGATCTTCCCTATCTCGGTGCTGACGACGCGGTCGGCATCGCGCTCGGCGGCGCGAGCATCGATCCAAGCGTCGATTTCGTGCTCAAGCCATCCGACCGCCTTCGCCCCAAGAGGAACTTGGCGAGGAAATTCCCCGTGAGCCATTTTCTCGTAGATGGCGCTGTGCTTAAGACCCGTCTTGGATTCGACAACGGGCAGGCGAATGATCCGCTTCATGGTCTGAATCTCCAAACTTACGCGCGCACCGATTTGCGTGGCGTCAGTTGGAACGTGGCGGATTTTGCTTTGTTAGTGACGGTCTTTCTCTGCCGCGATTTTACAAATTTGGCGGCAGGAAGCGATCCGGGTCGTCCTGCGGGTGGCCGTGCGCTCTAATCGCGTCGTCGGCATTTTTCATAGCGTAATAGATTTTTTTGGCGACGGTCTTGCTGACGCCGAATTGCTCGCCGACTTTCGTGAACAAGCCATCGTCTATTTTTTCGCCGCTCATGCGTGCCGTCTCTACGGCTTGCCAAATGGGAAGGGCCTTTGACCACCGGTTATTGAGTTGCTTTAAGTGTGTTCCCTTCGGCCAGGGGCGCCCGAACACGTCATCCCAACTTCCGGCGCGGGCAGTGCATACGTCCTCGTAGGCTTTGACAAAGACATCGCTCAACCACTGCGGCACAAAGGTCTTACGGACCATAAGGGCTGCGATATATGGCCTTTAGGATTGCGGACTTATCGTCATCAAGAACGCGCTGATGCAGTTGCTCCATATCATCCATGAAGCGCCACCACTTCGCCCGCGAGTGCTGGCGCTTCGCAAAACCGCGACCAATCCGCCATCAAGCGCCGCCGCTTTTCGAGGAGGTCTGAGCGAAAATACGCCTTCTCCGTCTCGCCCTTGGTCTTGTGAGCGAGCGCGATCTCGGCCAGCTCGCGCGGAAAGTTGGTGCGTGCAGCGCACCAGTCTCTGAAGGAAGACCGGAGTCCGTAGCACGTAATGCCAGGGCGCAGCTCCTTGGCAAGATTGAGGAGAATTTTGTCGGTTAATTGATCGCCGCGCTCGTTGGGGAAGATCACCTCTCCCGGCTTCGGCTCGCCAAGTTCATCGAGAATCTTTACAGCTCGCGGCGATAAGGGCACACGAAACTCATGGCCCGACTTGTGGCGGTGACCAGGGATGGTCCAGACATTACCGCTAATTTCGTCCCACCGCGCGCCGCGCATGTCTGCTGCTCGACTGACACTCGCCACTGCCTGCGATGCTTGCTTAAGTGGCGATATCCTCCTACTTTGCGCGGCTGGCATTTCTGCCGCTAGGCTGACCGGCGAATTGGCGGTTATAGTTCTCGGGCCGGTGCTGCCGCCGGCCTGGGCAGACTGCTTAATCCCCTCTTGCGCGATAAGCGACCGCGCGGCTGCTCGCGCGGCTAGTCTCCCGTAAAAATTCGGATTTTGACGCTGCGTTTACCCCTGCGGCAACTCGGCCGCGGGGCTCGTCCCATTGTGTCTTGATTGAGGCAGCTTCATGGGCGAAATAGACCGCTCCGGGATGAGTCCGAACAAAAAGGCTGGGCAGGCCGGGTCGGAACCCTGCATCTGCCACTGGATTGGGGACGAAGAGGAAGGACTCTTGGACGATGAATTTTGTTGCTGTCGCTGAACCGGAAATCGACAAACCCCGCGATGCTCCGAATGCACCAGCCGACCGTCAGGCGCTCGGCCTGGTCAGGCCCTATCAGGGCATGGTGGCCTGGCCGACCGTGTTCCTCGCACTTGGCATCGTGGCGGCCTTCGCGCTCGTCACTGCACTCGCGACCATGCGCATCATCCCGCTCTGGCTCGGGCTTATTCTCAATTCGCTGATCCTCTACACGGACCAGACGCCGCTGCATGAGGCCTGCCACGGCAATATCGCCGGCGGGGATTCAAACTATCTCTGGTTGAACCACCTCGTCGGCTATGTGTGCGGCGCGATCTTGCTGCATGAATACAAAGCCTTTCGCTGCATGCATCTTGCTCATCACCGGGACACCAACAACGAGGAGATCGACCCCGACCACTGGGTCGCCGTCCAGGGCCCGTTCAGAATCCTGTTTCGCTGCTTCACCATCGTATTCTGGTATCACCGCTATTTCTGGCGGCACATCGCCTCCCACGCCCACATTCCCGGCTTGCGGCCGCTGACCATCCACATCGCGGCGATGTACGCGGCCTTCTACGCGATCGCGCTGGTGCTTTCAGTGTTCGGCTATTGGCGTGAGGTCCTGATGCTGTGGATCTTTCCGCACATCATCGCCTCGGCGATGATCATCTATTTCTTCGCCTATCTGACGCACAAGCCGCATGAGGTGCATGAGCGCTATCGCGACACCAATGTGTTCTGGTTCAAGGGAAAAGTGCTGGAGCCGGTCGCCAACGGGCTTTACATGTTCCAGAACTTCCACCTCATCCATCACCTCTTCCCGCGCGTGCCCTTCTATCTCTATCCGAGGGCGTTCCGCTCCCTGAAGCCTGTGCTCGACAGCGAGAAGGCCCACATCTACGAGTTCGGGCATTAATCAGCGGAAGTCCCTAACCAACCATTCGTTATGGCTGGGCTTGTCCCGGCCATCCACGATTTTGGCCGCGGCACGAGCTGCAAAAAATCGTGGGTGCCCGGCACTTCGGCCGGGCATGACCGAGTCAAAGTGAATGTCTGAGTCTAGTGCAGCAGGAGCTCGCCATCCACGAAGCGGAACTCACGCGGCGAGATCAATCGCCGGTGCGCGACCCGAATGCGGTAGAGCGCGCCGTCGAGATTGGCATCCCAGAAGTCGAGAAAGTCGACGAGTTTGGGGAAGCGCGGCGCGAGGTCGTAGTCCTGCCAGATATAGCTTTGCAAAAGCTTGGGATGGTCGGGCAGGCGGTAGAGGATTTCTGCTGTGGTCAGCGAGAAGCCCTCGAGTTGGCGAGCGAAGGAAGCGTCCATCGTTTTAGTCCTGCTGGTCCGGTCTTTTTCGACTCTTTTGCAAGTTCATAAGTGTTAACCGCCGACCTTGGTTGCGGCAAGTAATTGTTAAACTAAATCAGAGCGTTGGCAGCAAGCAGGAATAATTGCTAGCGGGCTTAGCACTCTCGTCTTGAAAGTGCTAAATTGGCCATCTAATAGCCGCACGGGTGCGGCCGAGCGGGCGCACCTATCACATCAGATATCGCTGGAGGAGAGAGATGAAGTTTCGTCCATTGCATGACCGCGTCGTCGTACGCCGGATCCAGGAGGACGAGAGGACCAAGGGCGGCATTATCATTCCTGATACCGCCAAGGAGAAGCCGCAGCAGGGCGAAATCGTCGCCGTAGGCCCCGGCGCTCCCGACGAGAAGGGAAATGTCCAGCCCCTCGATGTAAAACCGGGCGATCGCGTGCTGTTCGGCAAGTGGTCCGGCACCGAAGTTAAGATCGACGGGGAAGAGCTTCTCATCATGAAGGAAAGCGACATTCTCGGCGTGCTCGAGGACGTCGCCGCGAAGAAGAAAGCCGCTTAGGCCGGCAACCTGCCCCACGGAGTAGAAAACAATGCATGCTAAGGAAGTGAAATTTGCCCAAGACGCCCGTGAGCGCATGCTGCACGGCGTCGACATCCTGGCCAATGCGGTCAAAGTAACGCTTGGCCCCAAGGGCCGCAATGTCGTGCTCGAGAAGTCGTTCGGCGCGCCGCGCATCACCAAGGACGGTGTCACGGTCGCGAAGGAGATCGAGCTCGAGGATAAGTTCGAGAACATGGGCGCACAGATGGTGCGCGAGGTGGCCTCGAAGACCTCCGACAGCGCTGGCGACGGCACCACCACCGCCACCCTGCTCGCTCACGCCATCGTGCGCGAAGGCGCCAAGTCGGTGGCTGCCGGCTCGAACCCCATGGACCTCAAGCGCGGCATCGACCTCGCTGTCGGCGCCGTCGTGAACGAGCTCAAGGCCAAAGCCAAGAAGGTGACGTCGAATGAGGAGATCGCCCAGGTCGGCACTATCTCCGCCAATGGCGACTCGGAGATCGGTCGCTTCATCGCCGAGGCCATGCAGAAGGTGGGCAATGACGGCGTGATCACGGTCGAGGAGGCCAAGGCACTCGATACCGAGCTCGAGGTGGTCGAGGGCATGCAGTTCGACCGCGGCTACATCTCGCCCTATTTCATCACCGACGCGGACAAGATGCGCGTCGAGATCGAGAACCCGTACATCCTGATCAACGAGAAGAAGCTCTCGAACCTTCAGACCATCCTGCCTCTGCTCGAGGCCGTGGTGCAGTCGGGCAAGCCCCTGCTCGTCATCGCCGAGGACGTCGAGGGTGAGGCGCTCGCTACGCTCGTGGTCAACAAGCTGCGCGGCGGCTTGAAGGTCGCCGCCGTCAAGGCGCCGGGCTTCGGCGATCGCCGCAAGGCCATGCTGCAGGACATCGCAGTATTGACCGGCGGCCTGGTCATCTCCGAAGACCTCGGCATCAAGCTCGAGAACGTTACGCTCGACATGCTCGGCCATGCCAAGAAGGTGGTCATCACCAAGGATGACACCACCATCGTGGACGGCGCCGGCAAGAAGGCTGACATCGAGGCCCGCGTCGCCCAGATCAAGCAGCAGATCGAGGACACCACCTCCGACTACGATCGCGAGAAGCTGCAAGAGCGGCTGGCGAAACTCTCAGGCGGCGTTGCCGTGATCAAGGTCGGCGGCGCCACCGAGGTCGAGGTGAAGGAGAAGAAGGATCGCGTCGACGATGCGTTGAACGCGACTCGCGCGGCTGTCGAGGAGGGCATCCTGCCCGGCGGCGGCGTAGCTCTGATCCGTAGCCAGAAGGTGCTCGATCAGGTCAAAACTGCGAACGAGGACCAAAAGGTCGGCGTCAATATCGTACGCCGCGCCGTTCAGGCTCCCGCGCGTCAGATCGCCGAGAATTCCGGCGAGGACGGCGCAGTGGTCGTGGGCAAGATCGTCGACAAGGACGTCTATGCCTTCGGCTTCAATGCCGCGACCGGCGAATATGGCAACCTGGTCAAGCAGGGCGTGATCGACCCGGCCAAGGTCGTGCGCACGGCGCTGCAGGATGCGGCGTCGGTGGCCGGCCTCCTCATTACCACCGAGGCGATGGTGGCCGAGAAGCCGAAGAAGAAGGCCCCGGCCATGCCTCCTGGAGCCGACGGCATGGGCGACATGGACTTCTAGTTGCGTCCAGTAGCGTAAGCGTACATCGAGCCGCGCCTTCGGGCGCGGCTCTTTGTTTTGGTCATGCCTAGCCTTGCGAGCGGCGCGGTGGCACCTTGAAGACTCTACACCGGTCTAAGGAGGTGCCCATGGCGACCTATATCGTTCTCGGTCAATTCACCGATCAAGGCATTCGCAACGTGGCGGATACAAGCAAGCGTGCCGACGCCGCCTTTTGGACAATCGGCCGATACGATGTTGCTCTAATTCTCGAAGCGCCCGACGACGAGACCATGACAGTCTTCGGATTGAGCGCCGGCAAGCTCGGCAATGTTCGGACCGAAACTTTGCGTGCTTTCTCACAAGCCGAGATCGGTCAGATTCTGAAGCGGGTCGTGTAGCTCTCAGCGACTGCGCTCGATGACCAAGAAGAAAGGACAAGTGTCGGGGCGTATTCGCGTCGGCATCGGCGGGTGGTCCTACGCGCCGTGGCGCGGCACTTTCTATCCGAAAGGCCTGAAGCAGGCCGACGAGCTTGCCTATGCGAGCTCGCACCTCACCTCGATCGAGATCAACGCAACGCATTACCGGCTGCAAAGCGCCAAAAGCTTCCGTGGGTGGGGCAAGACGGCACCCGACGGTTTCATGTTCTCGGTGAAGGGACCGCGCCTTGTGACGAACCAGAAGGTGCTGGCCGAGACCGGCGGCTTCATCAAGCGCTTCATCGAATCTGGGCTAAGCGAACTCGGCGACAAACTTGGGCCGGTGCTGTGGCAGTTCGCGCCGTTCAAACGGTTCGACAAGGACGATTTCGGCAAGTTTCTCGACCACCTGCCGCGCGAGATTGACGGCCGGAAGCTTCACCATGTGATGGAGGTGCGTCACGCAAGCTTCCGCACACCCGAGTTCGTCAAGCTGCTGCGTGACTCTGACGTTGCACCGGTCTTTACCGAGGCCGAAGATTTTCCGTCGATCGCCGATCTCAGTGGCGATGTGGTCTACGCACGGCTCCAGAGGGGCAACGACACGATCCCCACTGCTTATCCGCCAAGGGCGCTCGATGAATGGGCCGAGCGCGCGCGGACCTGGGCGGCGGGCTCCGTGCCGGCCGACTTTCAAGTGATCGACGCCACGCACGAGCCCGAAACAAAACCGCGCGACGTGTTCATCTACTTCATCCATGAAGGGAAGCTGCGCGCTCCTGCCGCAGCTATGGCGCTGATCAAGCGGTTGGCTTAGCCGCGCCGCCTCGCCGCCCGCGTCGAAATAGCTGCGGTCGAGCCGGAAATCTCCTGCATCTATTGGACAGATAGGCTGACGTGGGGGCCGTTATTGGAGGCTAAATGTCAGTTGTGCAACCAGACACACTGAGCACCGTAGTGACCTCCACGCGAGGAGACCTTCGGAAGATCGCGAGACCGGTCGTGCTCTCGTTCCGACGGGCGAACCGGAGGCGAGCAGCGCCGAAGGTGCGGAAGCGACCGAGGTCGGCGTGCCTATTGCCGTCGCCGCGCTTGCGGCAGCGCTTTGGTTCATTGCCATGGTCTGGATCGCCTTCGCAGCGAGATCGATTACCTTCTGGTGATAGTCACACTGTTCTTCATGATGTTCTTCACGCTGTTCCTGTTGTTGGCGTCGGATAGCGTGAAGGACCCGCGCTGGCCTTCGCGCACGATGCGCTTGCGCGAATTTCTCCGCAGTAAGGTCGCAATCGGCAGCAGCACCATGAGTGGGCGCGACGTTCTCATCGAGACGGCGCTGATACCGGTGGCGCTCGCCTTCGCGGCGACGCTTATCGGTCTTGCCTGGGTGATTTTCGGCTGAGCGCCGCAGCGCGCGCGAGGAGGTCCTCGCGCGATGCGGAAAAACCTCCGGCGATCCACTCCGCTTCGAGCCGTCGCAGCATCTCGCCGACCTCGGGCCCTCTGAGACCGCCGAGCGCCATGATATCAGCGCCGCGCAGAGGAAAGGCGGGCGCTTTCCAGCGCTCAGGGAGAGCAAGCGCAGCCCGCCATGCCTTGTCCTCAGGCCCGGCGCCTGAGTCGGCCCAGGCTAGCAGCACATGACGCGCAAAGTCGCTTGAGCCCAGCCGGTAGAGCGCGCGCTTGGCCGCGTTTCCGTCCGGGAGCTCGCTAGGCTCCGCGGCGCCAAGCTCGAGTACGGCGCGTTCGGCATTTGACAGCCTGAGACGCGCAGCAAGGCGCGAGGCATCCTCCTGCACGAACACGCCGAGCGCTGCGAGTCTCGGCATGGCCTCAGGCTCAACACCAAGCGCCTCCTCGATCGCGACGAGCCGCTCGAAGCGGGCAAGCCGCGGCACGCCGCCGAGCAACCCGACGAGCAGCCCATAGTCGAACAAGGCCGCGACCGCGCGCATCGCCTGCGGAGCAACAAGCAGGCTTCGCATCTCGGCGCTCACCCGCTCGGCCGAGAGCCGTTCGAGGCCCGCGTGGAGCTTCACTGCGGCCTTTAGCCCCGCTTCATCGAATGGGCCTTTGCCGTAATAGGCGTTGAACCGGAAGAAACGCAGGATGCGGAGATAATCCTCCTTGATGCGCGCTTCTGCGTCGCCGATGAACCGAACGCGACCTTCGGGAAGATCGGCATAGCCGTCGAGCGGATCGAACACCGTTCCGTCGCTGCCAGCGTAAAGGGCGTTCAGAGTGAAATCGCGGCGGCGCGCGTCCTCCTCCCAATCCTTGGTGAAGGCCACCGTGGCATGGCGACCGAAGGTCTCGACGTCGGAGCGGAGCGTCGTCACCTCGAACGGCACGCCGTCGGCGATCACCGTCACCGTACCGTGCTCGATACCGGTCGGCACAGGCTTCAATCCGGCTTTCTTGGCGAGCGCGATCACCTGTTCTGGCCGCGCTGTGGTGGCGAGATCGATCTCCTTGACTGGTTCGCCCAGCAGCGTATTGCGCACGGCGCCGCCCACGGCGCGCGTCTCCACACCATTGCCGCTCAGCGCAGCGAACACGCGGCGGGTTTCCGGCCGCTTGAGCCACTCGGCATCTTTCAGCAGAGGTGGCGCCATTGCGGGACTGATGGCTCGCTTGGTCATCTCGGAAAGCCGTCAGTCGATCTCGCCTGGTTTGACCACGCCGTCGTTCAGCGTGGGCGGGTGATAGGTCCCGCCAGGCTTCCCGCCCGAGAATTGAATGAGGGTCGCCATGGTGACGAGCAAGAGTCCGCAGCCGGCGGCGAGCAGCCAAAGGATGGGCGCGCCCTGCCAGATCCCTGCCGGAGTGGCCCTTTTCACCGCGAGCATGTAGCCCGCATAAATGAGGAAGGGCAGCGCGAACAGAACGATATCGATCAGGGCGATGCGCAACATCGCGGCGCTTTGACCTCTGTCACGAAACGCCCGCACCATAGCGGCGGCGGTCACACAAAGCGAGTAGCGCTACAGCGCTAGATGCTTGGCTCAGGGTCCGGGAACGGGAAGAACGTCCCTCCGCTCCAGACCCCGGCCTTCCTCCCCTCGCCGGCCTCGACGGCCAAAGCGGCAAGCTCATAGTAGATGGGCCGGGCAAGCTGCGCGGCCAAGCCGTCGCGCACCACGACGAAAGGGGTGAAGCCACCGAGTTTTCCAGGTTCAAATCCTATCGGGTGGTCGGCATCAGCGGTGATCATGTCGTCCACATTGGTGCGGAAAGTGAGGACCTGCGCTTTGCCTCTGCCCGTTCGCCTCATTTCCACGGCGACAAACGGCATCCCCTCGACCTCGATTGGCACCTTCTCGACTGGAGTGACGAGGTGATAGCGTCCGTCATCCTCAAGGCGGAGCACCGAGGCGAACAGCTTGACGAGCGGCAATCTCTGGATCGGTCCGCCCTGGTAGTACCAGGTCCCGTCGCGGCCAATTTTGAGCCCGATATCACCGCAAAGATTAATGTTTGGCAATGGAGCGGAACCCGGTTTGCCGCGAACCTTTTCCGGTGCTACGAGAACGTCTCTTTCGTCCTGGTCAGGCATCGCTTCGGCGGCCTCCGACCTCCAATCCTCCCGCCAGCGAGCGCTGGCGAAAACTGCCCAAAGCAAACAGGATTGCGACCGATTTGCCCCTCAAAGTGTTTCTTCCTCACGAGCACTTTGGCCCTATAGTCCTCTAGCCCCAGGATTAAGCGAAACTGAAGCCATGACAACACTTGCTCCTAACGAGACCCAGCTTGTCGATCGCATCGAAGAGGTCGGCACCAAGATCCAGAAAGTGCGTGAGACCACGGCTTCGGTCATCTTCGGCCAGGACCGGGTCATCGACCTTGCTCTGATCACGGTGCTTTCCGGCGGCCACGCGCTTCTGATCGGCGTGCCGGGCCTCGCCAAGACGAGCCTCGTCGAGACGCTCGGCACCGTGCTTGGACTCGAGAACAAGCGCATCCAGTTCACGCCGGACCTGATGCCGTCCGACATCGTTGGGTCTGAGGTACTGGAGGAAGGCGCCGGCGGCCGGCGGGGTTTCCGGTTCGTCAAGGGTCCGATCTTCACTCAGTTGCTCATGGCCGATGAGATCAACCGCGCGAGCCCGAAGACGCAGTCGGCTCTGCTTCAGGCCATGCAGGAGCATCACGTGACGGTGGCCGGCGTGCGCCATGACGTGCCGCGCCCGTTCCACGTGCTCGCGACTCAGAACCCACTCGAGCAGGAGGGCACCTATCCCCTCCCAGAAGCGCAGCTCGACCGCTTCCTGCTGCAGATCGACGTGTCCTATCCCGATGTTGCCGCCGAGCGGCGCATGCTGTTCGCCACCACCGGCGTCGAGGACCGCGTTCTGAAGACGATCCTCTCGGCCGACGAGCTGATGATGGCGCAGCGGCTCGTGCGTCAGCTCCCCGTCGGCGACCAGGTGGTCGATGCCATCCTGAAGCTGGTCCGCTCGGCTCGGCCTGGCACCGGCATCGACCAGGAGCTCGACGATATGATTGCCTGGGGCCCGGGTCCCCGCGCGAGTCAGGCGCTGATGCTTGCCGTGCGCGCAAAGGCGCTGATCGAGGGACGGCTTGCGCCTTCCATCGACGATGTGATCGATCTCGCCGAGCCCGTGCTCAAGCACCGCATGGCGCTCACCTTCGCCGCTCGCTCGGAGAAGGTCGAGATGAGCGACGTGGTGGCGAAACTCGTCGAGCCGCTAGGGTGATTTAAGTCTTGGCCGACGCGCAGGAGAGAGTTTTTCAGCCATTTCCAGCCGAGGAAGCCGAGGCCCACGGCTTGGCCGCGCGCATGCCGGCGCTCCTCATCGAGGCACTGCGCGTTGCCCACACTGTGGCTCATGGCACCCATGGCCGCCGCCGCGCTGGCCCGGGCGAAACCTTCTGGCAATTCCGCCACTATGACCAGAATGATCCTGCGTCGGGCATCGATTGGCGGCGCTCGGCAAGCTCAGACCATCTCTTCGTGCGCGAGCGCGAATGGGAGGCCGCGCATACAGCTTGGCTGTGGGTCGATCTTTCGCCCTCGATGCACTTCCGCTCGCCGCTAGCCAAGACCTCCAAGGAGAGTCGAGCCGTCGTGCTCGCGCTCGCCATCACCGAGCTTCTCGCCCGCGGCGGCGAGCGCATCGGCGTGCTTGGCGGCCAGCCGTTCAGGGGCCGCAACGCCGCCCGTCGGGTTGCCGAAGTTCTGATGCGCGACACCGAGGAGGCGAGCCTGCCTGAGCCGGCCAAGCTCAGCCGCTTCTCGGAGTGCCTACTGTTCAGCGATTTTCTCGAGCCAGTGCCGGAGACGGCCGATAGCCTGAAGAGGATCGCGGCGCAAGGCGTGCGCGGCCATCTCGTGCAGGTGCTAGACCCGGCAGAGGAGACCCTCCCCTACAGTGGCCGCACCGAGTTCACCGCGAGCGAAGGCAGAGACCGCATGATAGCCGGGCGCGCCGAAACCTTGCGCGAGCGCTACCAGGAGCGGCTCAAGCAACACCGCCGCGATCTCATCGAGGCGACGCGCAGGCTCGGCTGGTCCTTCGTCGTGCACCACACCGATCGGCCGGCCGAGGAGGTCGTTCTTGCGATTCACAATCGGCTCGCAGGCCTCGAACGCGATTACCGCTACCGGCCGCCGCGCCCTGTCGTTAGTGGCGAAAGAGCCGGGAGCCAGCAGCCATGATCACAATCGGCAGCATTGGCTTCATGCAGCCTTGGATTTTGGCGGCGCTCGTCGCGCTTCCCGCTATCTGGTGGCTGTTGCGCATGACGCCGCCGAGTCCGCAGGTGGTGGTGTTTCCACCGACGCGGCTGCTGAAGGATCTCGAGTCAAGCGAGGAGACGCCGGCGCACAGCCCATGGTGGCTCACCGCCTTGCGCATGCTGCTCGCCGCAGTGATCATTCTCGCTCTGGCGCGGCCAGTGCTGAACCCTGACCGCCAAACCTTCACCGGCGGAGGTCCCCTCCTTCTCGTTGTCGACAATGGCTGGGCGTCGGCGACGCATTGGCCGGAGCGGCGCGAGACGATCGAGGCGGCCATCGACCGTGCCGGCCGCGACGGCTCGACCGTGGTGCTGGCGCCGACCGCCCCGGGCCAGCCGGTCAGCGACCCGTTGAGCCCGGATCAAGCACGCGAGCGCGTTGGCGGTCTTGCACCTGAGCCTTACACACCGGACCGTGCGGCGCTTGTTGCGACTCTCGACAAACAGCTTGCCGGCAAAACCGGCTTCAGCGTGGTCTGGCTCACAGATGGCCTCGACTATGGCGAGGGCGATTCCTTCGCGGCCACTCTGCACAAACTTGCGGGCTCGACCGGAAGCTTCGCAGTTTTGCGTCCGGAGAAGGAGAACGCTGCGCTCGCTCTTGGGCAGGTGTCCGGGGATGGCGGCGATCTCACCGCGCGCGTGCTGAGCGCCGCGGACGGCCCGCGCTCGGGCATCGTCAAAGCGCTCACGGGGCGCGGCGAGCCACTCGGCGAAGCCCAGTTCTCCATTGCCGAAGGCGCACACGAGACCGCCGCCCGCTTCGACCTTCCGCTCGAGATCCGCAATCAGGTGGCGCGCATCGAGATTGCCGGCGAGCGCTCCGCAGGAGCCGTCCACCTCCTCGACGCGCGCTCGCAATGGCATCGTGTCGGCATCGTCTCGGGTGAATCGCGCGAGGCGGCGCAGCCGCTGCTGTCACCACTCTATTATGTGCAGCGCGCGCTTTCTCCCTACGCCGACGTGGTCACGCCGAACGAAGGCAATGTCGCCACCGCCGTGCACGAGCTCATCGACCAGAGAGTGTCCACCATTGTGCTCGCAGACATCGGCAAGCTCGTTGCCGGCACGCAGGAAGAGCTTGGCTCATGGCTGAAAGCTGGCGGCGTGCTTATCCGCTTCGCCGGGCCGCGTCTCGAGCAGGGCGGCGATGAGCTGTTGCCAGTAGCCTTGCGCCGCGGCGGACGTTCGCTCGGAGGCTCTCTCTCCTGGAGCACGCCGCAGCCGCTCGCGCCGTTCGACGAGAAGAGTCCGTTCCGCGGCCTGACCGTGCCTGAGGATGTAAAGATCAATCGCCAGGTTCTTGCCGATCCGACCGTCGCCTCCGACGCCGAAGTGTGGGCCACGCTTGCCGACGGCACGCCACTGGTCACTGCCTTGAAGCAGGGGCAAGGCTACATCGTCCTGTTCCACATCACGGCAAATTCCGACTGGTCGAATCTTCCCCTGTCCGGTTTGTTCGTGGAGATGCTGCGCCGCGTCGTCACGCTCGGTCCGAGCCAGATTTCGATCGCAGGCGGCGACCAGGCCGCTGCGACCATGGAGGCCAAGCCGCAAGCTTCGACTAGCCCGGCATCTTCGGGCGCCCTTCCACCGGTCCAGACGCTCGACGGCTACGGCCAGCTCGGCTCTCCGCCCCTAACGGCCGCGCCGATCGCGCCGGACAAGCTCGACACCACGAGCCCAGGGCCCGACCATCCGCCCGGCTATTATGGTCCGTCGGGCGCGGCGAGAGCCTTCAACATCGTCACCGCCAAAACCGTGCTCAAGCCGCTGCCAAAGATCGAGGGCGCGAACGAAATGGGCGGCTACACGTTGAGGAAGCCGATGGCGCTCGAGCCGTGGCTCTACTTTGCAGCGCTCGCTCTCTTTATCGCCGACGTTCTCGCCATGCTGGTGCTGAGCTCAGGGTGGAGGCTGCGCCGCCGCGCCGCCCCTGCAGGAGCAGCCATTCTGCTGGCGCTTGCGCTCCTGCCTCAGACTCCGTTGCCGGCCGGGGCCGAAGAGGAGCCTAAGGCCGCAACACCCGCTGACGAGTTCGCGCTGAAGGCATCGCTTCAGACTCACCTTGCCTACGTTATCACCGGCGATCCTGAGATTGACCGCACCAGCGAGGAAGGCCTGTCGGGATTGAGCAAGATCTTGCGCGCGCGAACCGCGCTCGAGCCTGCCGACCCCATGGGCGTCGACATCGAGAAGGACGAGCTAGCCTTCTTCCCGATCCTTTATTGGCCGGTGCGCGAGGACGCAAAACCGCTATCCGACACAACACTCGCCAAGATCGACGCCTTTATGAAGCAAGGCGGCCTTATCATCTTCGATACGCGCGACCACGATACCGAGCTCACCGGCGCGAGCACTCAGAACAAGGCACTGACGCGTCTGGTCGGCCAGCTCGACATTCCGCCGCTCGAGCCGGTGCCGGAGAACCACGTGCTCACCAAGTCCTTCTATTTGATGCGGAGCTTCCCCGGCCGCTTCGACGGCGGCTCGCTTTGGGTCGAGGCCGAGCCGCAGGACGAGGCCGAGCGCACCGAACGCTCGCGCCGCACCGACGGGGTGAGCTCGATCGTCATCACATCCAACGACTTCGCTGGCGCCTGGGCCCTCGATGAATCGAACCGGCCGATCTACCCGACCGTACCCGGCGGCGAGGTGCAGCGCGAGATGGCGTTCCGCGCGGGGGTCAACATCGTGATGTACGCGCTGACCGGCAACTACAAGGCCGACCAGGTGCACGTCCCTGCCCTGCTCGAGCGCCTGGGGCAATGACGCCATGAGCTGGTCGGTCGAGTTCATCCCGTTCGTGCCGTGGCCGGTGTTTTGGGCCGTCGCCGCGGCGGGCCTTGTGCTGCTCTCGCTTCTATTCTGGCGCTCGCGCCGTGGCGCGGTTTTGCGCGCGCTGAGCTTCCTGCTGTTGCTGCTCGCCATCGCCAACTCGCATTTGAAGCAGGAGGACCGCGAGCCGCTGAACGACGTCGTCGCGGTGGTGGTCGACGACACCCAGAGCCAAGCGATTGCCGGCCGTACCCATCGCACCGAAGAGATCCGCAAGGATCTCGAAGAGAAGCTCAAGGCCATCCCCAATCTCGATGTGCGCTGGGTGCACTCGACTTCGACCTCCGCCGACGGCGAGCGCGACGGCACCATGCTGTTCACCGACCTCGGCCAGGCGCTTGCCGACGTGCCGCCTGACCGGCTCTCCGGCGTCATCGCCATTACCGACGGCGAGGTGCATGACGTGCCGGGCTCCGCCTCTGCACTCGGGTTCGACGCGCCGGTGCATGCGCTTCTCACCGGCAAGCCTGACGAATTCGATCGCAGGCTTCAGGTGTTGAGCGCGCCGCGTTTCGGAATCGTCGGCAGCTCGCAAAACATCGAGGTCAAGGTCGTCGACACCGCCGGCCCGAGCGCAGCGCCCGTCAAGCTGACCGTCACCCATCAAGGTCAGGCGCCGACCACGAGAAGCGTGCGGGTCGGTGAGAAGGTCGAGGTACCGGTCAATATCGAGCATGCCGGGCCGAACATCGTCGAGATCGAGGCGGAGGCCGCACCGGGCGAGCTCACCACCGTGAATAACCGCGCCGTGCTCACGGTCGAGGGCGTGCGCGAAAATCTGCGCGTGCTGCTCGTGTCGGGCGAGCCGCATGCGGGAGAGCGCACTTGGCGCAATATGCTGAAGTCAGACGCCTCGGTCGACCTCGTGCATTTCACCATTCTGCGACCGCCGGAGAAACAAGACGGCACGCCAATCAACCAATTGTCGCTGATCGCCTTCCCCACCCGCGAGCTGTTCCAGGAGAAGCTCGATCAGTTCGATCTGATCATCTTCGACCGCTATCAGCGCCGCGGTGTGCTGCCCTTGCTCTATCTCGAGAACGTCGCCCGTTATGTGGAGAAGGGCGGTGCCGTGCTGGTCTCGGCCGGCGACGACTATGCCTCGCCGCTCAGCCTCTATCGCTCTCCGCTCGGTCAGATCCTGCCCGCGGTGCCATCGGGACGCGTGGTCGAGGAGCCGTTCAAGCCAAAGCTGACCGATCTCGGCGAGAAGCATCCCGTGACGACCGAGCTCCCAGGCTCGAACGGCGACAAGGAGCCAAGTTGGGGCCGCTGGTTCCGCGTGGTCGATGCCGATCCGCGCGATGCCGAAGTCCTGATGAAAGGCGCTCAAGATAGTCCTCTGCTCGTGATCGGCCAGCGTGGCCAAGGCAGGGTGGGCATGATCCTGTCGGACCACGCCTGGTTGTGGGCACGCGGCTATGAGGGCGGCGGACCCTATACCGACCTACTGCGCCGTCTCGCCCACTGGCTGATGAAAGAGCCGGACCTCGAAGAGGAGACGTTGAAGGCCACCAGTCGCGGACAGACGCTGTCGATCGAGCGGCACTCGATCAAGGATGAGATCGAGCCGGTCACCATCACCGCGCCGTCAGGCAAGGAGGACACCGTGACGCTCGACAAAGGCGAGCACGGACTCTGGCGGAAATCGATGACCGTTTCCGAGCAGGGCGTCTACCGCGTGGCCTCGGGCAAGCTTGCCAGCGTCGTCACGGTCGGCAATGCCAACGCGCGCGAGCTCGCCGCGGTCACGGCGACCGACAAGGTGCTATCGCCGCTGCTCGAGGAGACCGGGGGCGGCAGCTTCTGGCTCGGGCGTAACGACGCCGAGGCTAAGGAGATTCCGCGACTCGTGATGCTGCGCGGCGGCCATGTCATGCATGGCGACGATTGGCTCGGACTGCACAAGCGCGACGCTTATCACGTGAAGGGGGTGCGCTTGTTCCCGCTGTTCACCGGCTTCCTCGCGCTTGGCCTTCTGCTCGGCCTGCTTGCGGCCACCTGGTTCCGCGAAGGGCACTAGCGCGCATAAGCTTTGACCTGGCCGACCGCGTCGGCAAGAGAGCCGGGGATGAGCTCGAGCGCGAGCAAGCGCGCCGGGTCGACCGGCCCAGGCAGCGTGATCCGGCAGAAGGGAATAGGTTGGAAGCCGAACCGCCCGTAATAGGGCATGTCACCCACGAGCAATACGAGGCCGAAACCCTGGGCCTTTGCCACCGTCAGTCCTTCCTGTACCAACGCTCGGCCGATTCCTTTGCCTTTTTCCGCCGGATCGACCACGAGCGGCCCAAGCAGAGCAGCATTCGGCTGCGCTCCGATCCTGATCGCGGTGAAGCGGATGCCTCCCAGCAGCTTTCCGTTCAGCGCGGCACAGAGACAAAGCGAAGCCACCGGCGGCACGCGCTCGCGCACACGATAAGCGCTTCTGGCGAAGCGGCCGGGGCCGAACGCTTCGGCCGAAAGCCGCGACAAAGTCTCGGCATCGCCGTCGATTTCGAGGCGGATCTCAAAGGAGGAGGTCATCGGTCATGGTCTCAACAGGCTGATCGAGAGGACATCCCTCAGCCGCGAGATGGGCACCAGACGCGAGATTGGATGAAGAGCGAGGTGTCGGCGGCGAGGGGTTAGGCAGTCCGCGCAAAGAGCGCGCGCCCTCGTCGTCGGGGAAGCTTGAGCGGGTCGAACCTCGTCAACATGGCGGCGCCCATATCACAAGGCCCAGCCTCGGTCCAGCAGTTAGCCGCGCGACGTAAGCCCCCTGGCCAAGTTTCATGAAATCGTCGAAGTTCACCAAGATTTATCGTCTCTTCGCCATACCTTTGAATCTGCTACACTTAAAGCCACAGGGGCATGGCTTCTCCCTTCGAGGCAAGCGGGGGCAACATCGATGGCTGACACGGCGCGACTGCTCGTTCTTTATCACTCATCCTACGGGCATGTTGAGACACTTGCTTATGCGGTCGCGCACGGCGTGCGCGCGGTGGAAGGGGTGCATGTGAGCGTCAAGCGCGTGCCGGAGCTGATGCCGGAAGACGTCATGCGCGCCGCCGGCATGAAGCTCGACCAGCTTGCACCGATCGCCGATCCGCAGGAGCTTCCCAATTATGACGGCATCATCTTTGGCACGCCGACGCGCTTCGGCAATATGAGCTCGCAGATGCGGAACTTCCTTGACCAGACGGGCCCGCTATGGGTCGGGGGAGCGCTGATCGGCAAGGTTGGCAGCGTATTCACCTCGACATCGACCGGCGGCGGCAACGAGACCACCATCGTATCCTTCCATTGGACCTTGCTGCATCACGGGATGATCGTGGTTGGCCTGCCCTACTCGGCGCCAGACCTTCCCGATATCGGCGAGCTCAAGGGTGGCTCGCCCTACGGCGCTGGCACCATCGCGGCGCCTGATGGCTCGCGGCTCCCGTCGCAGAAGGAGCTCAACCTCGCGAGCTTCCAAGGCCACCACGTGGCCAAGATCACCAAGCGGCTGGTGCAATGTCCGTAACAGCCGACGGACCATCACCACAGGGTCGTTTTCGGAATAGCGTCGAAGATCTCGTCGATGCGGGCGCGTGTGCCGCGCTCGGTCTGCGCGGGCAGCTCGTGGCGCGCAAACATGCGCGCCTCGGCGATCTCGCCGAGCTTCCAGTACTCGCCGTTGCGATGCCAATCGCGGACCACGAACACGGCGATATGGTCACCCGGAAAACTCGAGAAATTGGAAAAGACCCCGTGCAGCTCTACAGAACCGATGACGCTTACGCCGACCTCTTCTTTGAGCTCGCGGGCGAGCGCAGTCTCGAGCGTCTCGCCCCATTCGACGCCGCCACCAGGAAACCACCAACCGGGCCGGTAGCCGTGGCGTACCAGCAGCACGCGGCCTTCGCCATCAATCACCGCGCCTTGCGCGCCGAGCGTCATCCCGCGCCGCATCCGCCAGATCGGCCGGAACATGGCGGTCAACAGGCGGTTCGGCCGGAGACGCCCGATGAAGGTCTGGTTCAGTCTGCCCTCCTCGCTTGCGGTCTGATCTACTTCTTTTTTGTGGGCTGCTTACCGCGTTTTGCACCGTATTGCTTGCAGGATCGTTCGCAGTCTGCGCCCAGGCGCCGCAGCGCTGGCCGGACGAGAGGCCAAACCATTGCCATTGCCCTACAACCCATTGATAAATGTTTTCGAAATTGATCTGTAGTCGGACTGGCCGCGGTGCATACCCTGAACATGCGCGTTCTCAAGAGAAGCGGCGCCATTTAGTGTCTTGGCGATAACAAAGCAGTCTGCGCACTCTCTTGTTCACCCTCGCCCATCTTTCCGACATCCATCTGAGCCCGATGCCGCGCGCCAAGCGCCGCGACCTGCTCTCCAAGCGCATGCTGGGTTATGTGAACTGGCATCGCGGCCGCAAATACGTGCATCGGCGCGATGTGCTCAACCTGCTCACCCACGACCTCACCGAGCGGAAGCCGGATCACATCGCGGTCACCGGAGACCTGGTTAACCTCGGGCTGCCCGAAGAATTCCTCCGTGCCGCCGAATGGCTGCATCACCTCGGCCCGCCGAGCCGCGTCACGGCAATTCCCGGCAACCACGATGCCTATGTCAGGCTTCATCCCGAGCGCGGTACGCGGCATTGGCACCCTTACATGCAGTCGAACGAGGCTGGAGAGCTGCTTGTGCCGACCCCGCCCACTCTCTTTCCCTTCGTGCGCCGCTTCGGCGATATTGCCCTCATCGCCTTGTCCTCGGCGATTCCAACCATGCCGTTCATCGCAGCGGGAAAAGTGGGCTCGCTTCAGCGCGGCCTGCTTGGCGAGGCGCTATCGAGACTTGGCCGCGAGGATTTGTTCCGGGTGGTTCTGATCCACCACCCTCCTCTTCCCGGCCAGGCAGGCTGGCACCGCGGCTTGCGCGACGCCGGGCGCACCACCGAGGTCATGAAGCAGCACGGCGTGGAGCTCGTGCTGCATGGCCACAACCACGAGCAGACCATTCTCGAGTTCGAGACGGCAAGCGGCGTCGCGACCGTCATCGGCGTGCCGTCGGCGTCCGAGGCGGTGGAAGGACGGGAGCCTGCGGCGCGCTACAACGAATATGCCATCGCGCGAAGCGACGGCGGCTGGCGCTGCGAGATGGTCGGCCGCGCCGCGACCGCAACCGAGCATGTGTGGGAATGCGAACGGCACGTGCTCAGGGAGCGGTAAGCCACACCGTCGCGAACAGGCCGGCGGCCCCGGCGAGAAGTCCGATCGCAAACGCAGCGATGACCACACTGAGGTTGATGCCCGAAGCACGCGGCGCGGTTAGCGGTTCGATGCGAGGCGCCTCGGCGAGCGCAGCTTCAAGCCGCTCCCGCCGCACGATCTCCCGGGCGACATAGCGGGTAATGCGGTCGGCCATGTCGGCGACATTGGTCGAGCTGTAAAGTGTGCGCCGCCCCTCCTCGCTGTTGCGCACGAAGAGATAGGCGCCACTCGCTTCGTCGATGGCGGCATAGGTGAAGAGGTCGATCCACAGCCGCGCCGGGCGGCTCGGCACGAGCGCGAGGTTGAAACGGTCGTCGTGAGGCGGAAGCTCGGCGAAAACCGTCTCAAGATCCGCCTTGAGCAATTCGAGCCGCGCGATCTCGCTGTCGCGGAGATCGGCGGTGCGATCGAGGTGCTCGGCCTCTTCGAGGCGCGCCTTGCGGATGGCTTCGCTCAAGGAGCGGCTCGCGGCCGGACGCGCCGTCGATTTGGCGTTCTCTTCCATGGCTCTTAGCTCTGCCCGAGATGGCTCAGCATACCGCCCTAAGCGCCTGAAACGCGATAGGAATTTGCCGCTCTATTTCGAAGCGAGGACGACGGAGGCGCGGGCGTCATCGAACCATTTGTCGACGGCCGTATCGATGTTCGCGTCGAGGCTCGACTTCCAGGTAGCGATGGTCGAGTCGAGAGCCTGCTCGTTGGCGGCGACGAAGCTCTCGCGATTGATTGCCTCGTTTGCCTCATTCGAGAGATAGTCGACGGCGGCGCCTATTACGACGCCCAGCGCCGCGCCCACGACTTGACCGCCCATGGGCTGCACGACCGTGCCAGCGACAGCGCCTTGCTCGGCGAGGGCAACGCGAGTGCCGAGCGAAGTCGCGACCCGGCGCGAGATTTGCCCGAAACTTTGGGCTAGCACGCTGTTGAAGGCTGGACCGAGCGCGAGGGCGCCGACCGTGCCGCCGGCAGCGGCGGCGCCGAGCCCGGCAATGCCGTCAAAGGCGCGATCCTCCATAAGATAAGTCGGCGCCTTCCATTTCTGCGCATCCCAATCGAGCTTCAGGTTGGTCATCGGCGTCGAGGCGGGAATGTCCTCGAGATGGTCTGTGTGCTTGGCGAGGAAGAGATGGAGGCGCATGTCGCCATTGGCGATCACGCGCCGATAGCTGTCATGCGCATGGCGCGCCGCCTGCTCGACGCCCTTGGTGATGACCTGGTTGCGAAGCTCGGGCTTGAGCACCTGCTCCTGGTAGTTCTTTTGGAAGTAGTCCTTGACGTCGGCCTCGATTGCCTCGTTGAGCGACTCGTATTTGCCGGCTTCGAGCCCGCGGCTAATGGCCGAGGCGATCGTTTCCTTCAGCACCACATAGGAGCGCTTCCACTCGAAGAACCAGTCGGCATAGGAATTGATCGCTTGCTCGCGATCCTGAAAGGCGAGTGCGAAGGTGCGGTCGAGGTCCTCGTGAGCCGCCTGCTTGATGCGTGCCCGCTCATCGTCGAGCATGAGGATCGTGTCGTTGACGAATTTGTCCGTCTCCGACTTGCTTGCGATCATCTTGTGCAGGCTGCCGTCCACATCCTTGATGATGAGATCGACGGCGTCTGGCGGTAGGCTTCGATCGGGGAAGAAGATATCGAGCACGCTCTTGTCGGGGTGGACTGCGGCCGTGGTGTCGAGATGGCGGTAATAGCTGCGATAGAACGTGGTGCCGAGCGAGAGCAGCGCGTAGGTGGAGAGCACGACGGCAACCGAAATACCGATGGGCCGAAGCAGCATGCCTAGCGCGCTCGGCTTCACCACCTTCTCGCGGCGCGCGAACCAGGCTCGCTTGGGCTTGGCGGGTCTCTTGCCCGAAGCCTCTCCGGCAAGCTCGATTGCCTCCTCGGGATGGACCACGAGGGCGGCGCCATGGCGTCTCGGCATATCGTGCAGCATCTGCTCTGATACCTTTGCAGCCTGATCCTAACAGGCTCTAGCCCCGCCCGCCCATATAGGCCTAGCCGGTTCCTCTTGTAAGTCTTTGGCGCGGGTTTGGCAGGAATAGTCTGTGGAAGCTCGGGCCAGTGGAACGCCCCCGCAGCATTGGCCGTTTTTCCACTCGAGGAGTCCTCATGGCAAGATTGTCGGAAGCTGATCTCCCCCTCTTCAAGGAAAAGCGGGTCAACGACCCCGAGAAGGCGCTCAAGCTGCTCCGAGTCGAAGCACGCGGCTGCACTCGTTGCGATCTCTATAAGAACGCGACCCAGACCGTGTTCGGCGAGGGTCCGGCCGACGCGTCGCTGATGCTCATCGGCGAGCAGCCTGGCGACCAGGAGGATCTGGCAGGCCTCCCCTTCGTCGGCCCAGCCGGCAAGGTGCTCGACAAGGCGCTGGAAGCAGCGAGCATCGAGCGGAGCGAGGTCTACATCACCAATGCGGTGAAGCACTTCAAGAATGAGCCGCGCGGCAAGCGGCGCATCCACAAGAAGCCAGACACAAGCGAGATCGACGCCTGCCGCTGGTGGCTCGACAACGAGCTCGATCTCGTTCAGCCTGCCGTCGCGGTAGCGATGGGCGCGACGGCGGCGCGAGGTCTCATGCGCAAGGCGATGTCCATCAATGCCAATCGCGGGCGGCTCATTCCGCTCTCCGATGCCACGCAGGCCGTCATCACCGTGCATCCCTCCTATTTGTTGAGACTCCAGGAGGTGCGCGACAAGCGGCGCGAGTTCGATCTTCTGGTCAGGGACTTGCGCCTGGCGAGCGACGCGGCGAAGCACGCCCGGCGCTGATCAGAGCTGCGCGTGCGATATCTCGGTCACGATCAGCGACGCTCCCCACCAGATCACCACGAACAGTACGATCGCGATGGCGCTGTTGACGATTCGGTTCAAGAAGTGGGCGAGCCGCCGGTTGGCAAGGAAGCCGAACAGGTTGACGTACCATTGGTCAGCATAGGACAGGCAGTAAAGGAAGATCACTACGAGCGCGAACTGGTGCAGATAAAAGAGGACCTCGCTGCCTGACTTCTCGTAGAAATACTTCAGGCCGCCGACCAGCACGAAATTGCGCAAAAGGTCGAAGAACCACTGCGAGAATTGCGCACGAGCGCGAAAAACGCAACCTCGCCTTCAGGATGCTCACGGAGCTGATAACGATAGCTGCTGAAATCCACGAAGCTTAAGTCACAGCGCGTCGGCGCCCATCTCGCCGGTGCGCACGCGCATGACCCCTTCGAGATCGAGCACGAATACCTTGCCGTCCCCGATATGACCCGTTCTTGCCGATTCGCCGATGGCGTCGACTACGGAGTCGGCAACGCCGTCGTTCGCCGCAATCTCAATCTTCACCTTGGGCACGTATTGCATGGTGTACTCGGCGCCGCGGTAAATCTCGGTCTGGCCCTTTTGACGGCCGAAGCCGCGCACCTCGCTAACCGTCATGCCCTGCACGCCGATATTGTTGAGGGCTGTGCGCACGGCCTCTAGCCGATGTGGCTGAATCACTGCGATGATATATTTCATACGTCTCGTCCTCGATCACATGTTGTAGCCGCGTTCGCCGTGAATTCTGAGGTCGAGGCCTTGTTCCTCGGCTTCAGCGCCAACGCGCAATCCTGTGACCGCATGGACGACTTTGGCGCTGACGAAGCTTAACGCCACCGACCATAGCAAAGTCGCAACGATCCCGGTGAGTTGAATTGCGGCTTGTGCACCCATGCTCCTTCCCTCGGCGAGTCCGGCCCCGCCCAGGGCGGCATCGACGAACACGGCGGTAAGCAACACACCGATCGCGCCGCCCACGCCGTGCACGGCGAACACGTCGAGTGAATCGTCGATTCGGAAGCCGCGTTTGACCACTCCCACCATGAAATAGCAGATGATGCCTCCGGCGATACCGATGACGAGCGCCGCAACCGGTCCCACGAAGCCGGAGGCGGGCGTAATGGACGCGAGGCCCGCGACAGCCCCGGTGACGGCGCCGACCATGCTCGGCTTGCCGAATTTCAGTCCTTCGATGACGATCCAGACAAGAGCAGCCGTGGCGGCGGAGATATGGGTCACGGTCATGGCCATGCCTGCATCGCCGCCCGCTTTGAGCGCACTTCCGGCGTTGAAGCCGAACCACCCCACCCACAGCATGCAAGCGCCAGCCATGGTCATCCACGGTGCATGCGGCGGCTTCACCTCGTCGGGAAAGCCCATGCGCGGCCCGAGCAACACGGCGAGGACAAGTGCCGAAACTCCGGCAGTCAGGTGCACCACAAGGCCGCCGGCAAAATCGAGAACGCCCCGCTGCGCAAGCCAGCCCCCGCCCCACACCCAATGGGCGACAGGCACGTAGACGAGAAGAAGCCAAAGGAAGGTGAACAGAAGCACAGCGCCAAAGCGCATGCGCTCCACAAAAGCGCCGACGATGAGCGCGGGCGTGATAATGGCGAAGGTCATCTGGAACATGAAGAACACGGACTCGGGGATGCTCGTGTTCGGGGCGGCGGCATCGCGCGGCACGCCGAGCAGCAGCGCCTTCTCCAGATCGCCAATCCAGGGGCCAGGGCCGCTGAAGGTCAGGCTATAGGCGCAAAGAAGCCAAACTACCGAGACGAGGCAGGCTATGGCGAAGCACTGCATCAGCACGGAGAGCAGGTTCTCGGCGCGGACCAGCCCTCCATAGAACAGGGCCAGCCCCGGCAAAGTCATGAACAGAACCAGGGCAGTCGCAGTTATCAACCAAGCGGTGTTCCCCGCGTCGATCATGGTGTCTCCCCCTGCACAAAATTATGGCTTTGGCGAAAACCTTATCATGTGCCAAGGCGTTGATGCAGCCTTGGCCGCCCAAATTGAGCGCAATTGCCCACAGATCAGGCCGGAGGACGCCGGCCACAATCCAAAGGCGAGGCATGGTATAGTACCCTAATGAGCAAGGCCTTCACCAAAGAGGCCGATCCCGGAGAGGTTTACGACGATCTCCCCGACCGGCCGGTGCCCCCGCACAATCTCGTAACCTGCAAGGGTCTCGAGATGATCGAGGCTGAGCTCGCGCGGCTTCACCGGGAGCATGCGGCAGCTCAGGACGCCGACGACAAGCCAAAACTCGCCAAGATCAACAGAGACTTGCGCTACTGGACCTCGCGCCGGGCCACCGCCCAGGTGGTTGAGCCTCCTCGGGATAGGTCCGAGGTCCGTTTCGGGTCGACGGTGACGATCGAACGCGAGGACGGCCGACGCCAGACCTACCGGATCGTGGGGGAGGACGAAGCCGACCCTTCAGTCGGCACCTTGTCTTATGCCTCGCCGGTAGCCCAGGCGCTGATGGGCAAGCAGGTGGGCGACACGGTCCAAGCCGGCACGGCGGCGGCAGAGATCGTCGAGATTTCCTAAGGCTAGAACCCTGAGGGTTAGCTTCGTGTGGCGGGCTTGGTCGGCTTCTCGAGCATGAGCTTACCCTGCCGCTGCACCAGCGCCTTCGCCTTGTTGGCAAGCAGCGACAGCATCCACGGAAGCTGCACCTCTAGCCGCACGTGATCCTCCGCGACGTCGACCGTGCCAGTCGTGGTCTGGCCGAGCAGGCTCGCGCTGAAATCGAGATGGTCTCCGGCCCACTCGTCCTTCAGTGCCACGAACCCCTGGCCGAAACTCGAGCGCGCATTGCCGAAACCGGCCTTAAGCCGCCTGACGGCCTCCTGCTTGCCAAGTCTGTGAGGAATGGTGACGACGACCGGCTGAGACATTTCGAGCTGTGACCTCTTGGGATTAGGGGAGCGTCAAACCACTGTCATGTGGGCAATCCGGACGCACTCTACCAGAGGCCCGGGCCAACCGGAGTCTTGAGGCGCTTTAGTGCTCCTTGTGATCGACATGACCGAGGTCGCGCCCCGGCGCCACCTCGTCGCGCACGATCTGCTTGAGCTCCTTGATCTCCGGGAAGCGGCCGTGTTCCTTGCGCGACCAGATCAGCCTTCCGTCGATCCTGACCTCGAACACGCCGCCGGTGTCGTCGGGGATGAGCGTGACCGAGCCGAGCTCCTCGGCGAAGGTCGAAAGCAGCTCCTGCCCCATCCAGGCGGCCCGGAGCAGCCAGTTGCAAAGCCGGCAATAGGTTATCGCGACATTTGGACCCGGACTCATGCCAAAACGTCCCATTTCACAAGGCAGAGAGCAACGCCATTTGTCATTACTCTGCCATACCGATCCGGCCTGTTCGCTGACGCAATTTGCCGATAAGTGAGTCCCCATGACACCAATGATTCGCCACATATCGACGCGGCTTCTGGCTGCCGCCGCCCTGACGGCATCCATTTTGGTCTTTCAGTCGCGCCCGACCGAGGCCGACCCCGGCAATCCCTTCGACGTCCTGCTCGGGACGTGGCGCGGAAGCGGGCAAATCCAGCTCAGCCAGGGAAAGAGCCAGCGCCTCAAATGCAACGCTTACTATACTGGTGGCGGCTCGACGCTCGGCATGGCGATCCGCTGCCAGAGCGAAAGCTCCAACGTCGAGATCAGGAGCAAGCTTAGCCAAAGCGGCGGCCGCATCACCGGCACCTGGGAGGAGCGGACCTTCAATGCTCAAGGGAATGCCTCGGGCCAGGCGGCGAATGGGAGAATGACACTCGCCATCAGCGGGGCCGTGACCGGCTCGATGCTTGTGTCCTACAGCGCCTCGCGCCAAAGCGTTTCGATCTCGACGCAGAACATTGCGCTCAAGAGTGTGTCGATCGATCTGACGAGAAGCTAGTCGTCTTTCTCAAGTTGTTGTTTGGGGCCTGCCGCCGGAGGAGCCACCTCATGGGCGAAGCTTTGCTGACCAGCGAACTCAAGGGCGAGAGGCTCGAGCTTGCCGCGGCAGGCTCATGGACCGCGCCGCATGCGGGCGAGCTCGAAAAGCTCGTGGACAGCGTCGCCGCCGAGGCAAGCAAAGCCAAGAACGTGTCGATCGATATGAAGGGCGTGCGCGAGTTCGACACCTTCGGCGCCTGGCTTCTCGAGCGCCTCATGCGCCAATGGACGTCGACGGGTCGCGAGACCGACATTGTCGGTATGCCGGAGCACGACCGCGACCTGCTCGAGGAGATGCACGCCGTCAACCGTGCGCCACCCGCCCCACCGAAGCATGAGAACAAGATCGTCAGTTTCCTTGCCGGCGTGGGTCTCGCCGGCGCCGAGTTCGGCCGCGGCCTTATCGTGTTCGCCGAGATGCTGGCCGCAATCGGCATGGCCACGGCGCGCGTGCTGACGCACCCGCGCGATTTCAGGTTCACCTCCACAGTCAATCAGCTCGACCGCGTCACCTGGCAGGCGGTCCCCATCATCCTGCTCATTACCTTCCTCATCGGCGGCATCATCTCCCAACAGGGCATCTTTCATTTCCGCAAGTTCGGCGCCGAGCTTTACGCCGCGGATCTCGTCGGCATCCTGGTGCTGCGCGAGATTGGCGTGCTGATCGTCGCGATCATGGTCGCGGGCCGCTCGGGCAGCTCCTATACCGCCGAGCTCGGCTCGATGAAGATGCGCGAGGAGATCGATGCGCTCCGCACCATGGGCTTCGATCCCGTCGAGGTGCTGATCCTGCCGCGCATCATCGTGCTGATCATCGCCCTTCCCGTGCTCACCTTCCTCGGCTCCATGGCCGCTCTCTACGGCGGCGGCTTGGTGGCTTGGCTCTATGGCGGGATCAGTCCCGATATCTATATTTCGCGGCTGACCGAGGCGATCTCGCTCACCCATTTCAAGGTGGGAATGATCAAGGCGCCGTTCATGGGGCTGGTCATCGGCGTGGTGGCTTGCGCCGAAGGACTAAGGGTCAAGGGCAGCGCGGAGTCGCTCGGCCTCCAGACCACGGCGTCGGTCGTCGAGTCGATCTTCCTCGTGATCGTGCTTGACGGGCTGTTCGCCATCTTCTTCGCATCGATCGGAATGTGACGATGGCGCCTAAGCCTGTCATCAAGGTTCGCGACCTCATGGTCGGCTTCGGCGACCAGATCGTGCTCGATCACCTCTCGCTCGACGTGAGAGAGGGCGAGATCCTCGGCTTGGTTGGCGGCTCGGGCGCCGGCAAGTCGGTGCTGTTGCGCACCATCATCGGCCTCCTGCCCAAGCGCCAGGGCACGATCGAGGTTCTTGGCGTCGATCTCGACAAGGCAACCGAAGCAGAGCGCCGCGCGCTCGAGCGCCGATGGGGCGTCCTGTTTCAGCAAGGCGCCCTGTTCTCCTCGCTCACCGTGCGCGAAAACATCGAATTTCCAATGCGCGAGAATCTCTCGATCTCGCAAAGGCTCATGGACGAGATGGCGCTGGCCAAACTGGAGATGGTGGGGCTCACCCGGGAGGACGCCAACAAATACCCTGCCGAGCTTTCCGGCGGCATGACCAAGCGCGTGGCCCTCGCGCGCGCGCTGGCATTAGACCCCGAGATCGTTTTTCTCGACGAGCCGACCTCAGGGCTCGATCCGATCTCAGCAGGGGATTTCGACGAGCTGATCCGCACCTTGCAGCAAACGCTCGGGCTTACGGTATTCATGGTGACGCACGATCTCGAAAGTCTCTACAACGCAAGCGACCGGGTGGCCGCGCTTGCTGACGGCAAGGTGGTAGCCGAAGGGCCGATTGAAACCATGCTTCAATCCGAGCATCCCTGGGTGAAAACCTATTTCCAAGGAAAGCGCGGCGGCATGCTGGCCGACCGGCGGATCGGCGCTTGAGACAAGGGACCTAGGCAATGGAAACGCGCGCCCGCTACGCCCTGATCGGACTGTTCATGCTCGCCGTGATCATCGCGAGCTTCGCCTTCGTCTATTGGCTCGAGAATAAGGGCGGGTTCGGCGAGCGCACCGCCTATCAGGTCAGGTTTGGGGGCTCCGTGTCGGGACTGCTGGTGGGCTCTTCTGTCCTGTTCAACGGCATCCGCGTCGGCGAGGTGACGGGCCTCGGCCTCGATCCACAGCATCCCGAGCAGGTCGTCGCCACCATCGCCGTCGATCCAGGCACGCCGATCCGAAGCGACACGCAAATCGGCATCGAGACCCAGGGGCTTACGGGCGGAGCGGCTGTGACACTGAGAGGCGGCAGCGCGACTGCCGATATTGTGCCGGCCCAGGGCGTGCTCACCGCCTCGCCGCAAGCGGGTCAAGACTGGACGCAGGCTGCGCGCGACGCCTTTCAGCAGGTCGACGACGTGCTGGCGGAGAATTCGGAGGCGCTGCACAGCGCCATCACCAACATCGACACATTCGCTGACGCGCTAGCGCGGAACTCCGACAAGGTCGACGGCATCCTGGCTGGGCTCGAGCGCATGACCGGCGGCGGCGCAACTCCGGCGCAAGTGCCGCTTTTCAATCTTGTCGCTGCAAACAACCTGCCAGCACCGCCGCAAGAAGCGCCATCGTGGCTGCTCGTCGTACCGGAGCCCAGCACGCTCATGGGCTTCAATACCGACAAGATCCTGCTTCAGCCTGCTTCCGGCGAGAGCACCGATCTACCGAACGCCAAATGGAGCGACAACCTGCCGGTGCTGTTCCAAGACAAGGTAATCCAGAGCTTCGAGAACGCCGGTTACGCGAGGTCGATCAGCCGGACGCGCGAGGGAGTTACCGGGGATTACCAGCTTCTGGTCGACATCCGGCGCTTCCACGTCTCCACGGCGGCCGAGCCCGCGACAGCGGACGTCGCCTTTGTCGCCAAGGTCCTCGACAAAGACGGAAAGATCATCGGCGCGCGCGAATTTCAGGCGACGGCGCCTGCCACAGGCAGTGACGCGAAAACCTATGTGGCCGCCCTTGATGATGCCTTCGCCAAGCTCTTGAGCGAGCTTGTGGTCTGGTCCACCGAGACAATCAGCAGCGCGCCTCCCGCTCCCGCTCCTGCACCTGCCCCGCCGGTAGCCGATACTCAGCCTTCATCGGACTTACCTCAGTTACCGTGAGTTCATAGGCGATCTCGCTCGAAATCCTCGAGCGAATAGCCGAGCTGAGCGAGTCCTTCTTCCAAGAAGTCGCCGAGCTTAGGGGTGCCGATCAGATACTCCGGAATGTGTTTGTCGCGCATGTCGCTCGCTTCCTCGCGCGCCTCGGCGAACGATGAGTACTCGCCTCGGCCAAGCCAAGTCAGCGCGATCAAATCGAGCTGCTCGTCGACATTGAGCGCGTCGAGCGCTTCCTCGAGCTCCTGCTGGACAGGATTGTCGGCGCCTTCCTCGAGCACATCCACCTCGCGGTCGTCGGCGGGATTGGAGCCCGAGTCGGGGTCGGTGGATTCGACCTGCTCATCGAATTCACGAGCCTTGACGATGATGAAGAACGCCTGCTTGAGAGAGATGGTCAGCTGATCCGAAGTCTCTTCAGGTTCCATAACTCACGGTCTCTCGCAGTTGTGTCGAGAAGGCGACGGAAAACGGACATAGGAAAGCCCCGCCTGCGAGACAAGCGGGGCTTCGTGGATGTTTTTCTGGTGAAATAGCAGCGCTAGTCAGGCGGCTTTCTTCTCGAGCTCCGGCGACCATTTTCCCATCGAGGCCAGCCCATTCATCGCGGCGCGATGGGTGAAGGCCGCCTGCGCCGCGGGAACATTTTCCACCTTTCCGGACCATGCCTTTTGCGGTGCAGCCTGCAACGCGCGGCTATAGGAGAAGGTGATCTTCCACGGTCCACCACCCATCCGGTTCATGGCGTTGAGTCGCGCGGTAGCGTCGAGGTCCGATTGACCGCCGGAGAGGAAGGCGATGCCCGGAACTGCGGCGGGCACGCACTCTTTGAGCACGCGCAAGGTTTTCTCCGCGACTTCATCGACCGAGGCTTGCTTCGCGCTCTTCTTGCCCGGCACCACCATGTTGGGCTTCAGCACCATGCCTTCGAGCTTCACCCGCGCAAGGTAGAGCTCATGGAATAACGCCTTGAGCGCGAGCTCGCTGACCTGATAGCAGCGATCGATATCGTGATCGCCGTCCATCAGCACCTCCGGCTCGACGATCGGAACGAGATTCTCGTCCTGGCAGAGCGCCGCATAGCGGGCGAGCGCGTCGGCATTGGCCTTGACGCAGTAGTAGCTCGGGATTCCTGGACCGATGTCGATCACGGCCCGCCATTTGCAGAACTTGGCGCCGAGGCCGCGATACTCAACCAGCCGCTCACGAAGGCCGTCGAGCCCTTCGGTGATGACCTCTTCCGGATAGAAGGGGATCGGCTTGGTGCCCTTGTCCACCTTGATCCCGGGGAGCGAGCCGGCCTGCTCGATGATCTTGGCGAGCGGCGTGCCGTCCTTGGCCCTCTGCCTGATGGTTTCGTCGAACAGGATCACGCCGGAGATATTGGCCATGCCCTTGGAACGGAACAGGAGCTCGCGATAGTCACGCCTGTTCCCCTCGGTGGACTCCACGCCGATCGCGGCGAAACGCTTCTTGCAAGTGCCAGCCGACTCGTCGGCGGCGAGAACGCCCCTGCCAGGCGCGACCATGGCGTTTGCCACTTTGTTCAACTCAGCGAGATCCATCCTGCTTCTCCGTTCCCACCTGACCGCCCAGAGGGCACCCTGGGGCCCCGGGCCTATGTACGAAAGCCAAGATCAACGCTCAAGAGGGAGAACTTGTTGCGGCGCAAGAGCGACAACCCGTTAGTGGCCGACCATACGCGGCGGAGTCTTCTTCCAGGGATAGCCTGCCTCGGCCATGCGGAAGCCGAGGTCGTAGAGCTTCCCCATGTAGACCGGATCGAAGGACTGCGTGCTGATGTCGATGAAATCGGCAGGGATGTAAGCGAGGTTGTAGTCCATATTGTTGCGTTTGGCGAACAGGTAGAGCTCGTAGAGATCGCCAACGCCTTGGCTCTTGATCAGACTCGAAACGGCACGGCCCGCGATCGACAGCGTCCTGGCCTTGACCGGCTTGTATTCCGGCGCGACATGGCCGTTGCGAATAATGTAAGCGCGTCTGATCGGGCTGATACCAAGACGGCCGTCTATCTTGTTTGCCATGAATTGCGTTGGCACAAGAAAGACCTCGCGGGTCGCCCCTCCATCAACGTGCATCTCGTCATAAAGCGCACCATCCGCTGCGACCTTGATAAAGCCGGGAGGAAAGACCGCGGGAATGGCCGCAGAAGAAAGAAGCACGGTGCGGAATAGCTCAAGCGCTTCGGGCCGGCCGCTCGTCGCGATCGCGCCCATGTCCCAGATCACCGGTCGCTCAGCGTCAAGATTGGTGGTGCCGATGAGCAGCCTGCGCCCTTTCAAATGCTCGGCGGCAACCTCTTTCAGGAAGTCGTCATTGACGTAATAAGCGACAACTTTCGCGAGCGGCGCATTGCTCGCGAGCGAATCCCCGCCGAGAAGTCCTCTCACCGGTTGGGCGATGGCAATGTCTTTGGTGTTCGATTGCGTGAACACATCTTTCAGGGCGGCGTCGTATTTCGGCCCGAGGAACGCGAATGGCGCGGTGAGCGCGCCGGTTGAGACTCCCGTGACCACGTCGAACTCAGGCCGCTTGCCGGAAGCCGTCCACCCGCCAAGAACCCCCGCGCCGAAGGCGCCGTCGCTCCCGCCGCCCGACAAGGCAAGGAAATTGACGACGGGCCTGCGCCCTTTGGCGAGAAGCTCGGGTCGGCTCGCCCGGACTTGCGCCCACTTCTCCTTGACGATGGCGTCAGCATTTGGCGGCAGCTGGTCGCCCCAGAAGCGGATCGGCGCGGCGCCCATGCCCACCACCGATGCCTGGCTCTCCAGCGCAGGCGGCACAGGATTGCGTGCGGTCGCTAGGGCGCAGCCCGCGAGCGCGCCGGCAAGCGTCAAGCACAGAAGGACACGACCCACCCCTGGACGCACGACCCGCACCCCCGTAGCCACGGCTCGTAGCAGGTAAACTCTGCCGTAAGAATGGCGAAGTTACGCCTGCCGCGCCACCCTGCAGAAATGCGCCATTTAGCCCTGCTCGGGCTCTCCCCGCCGGCGCGGCCCTCGGCTATAACCTTGCAACTCCCGTCCCCTGTCTTGGAGGTTCCATGTGGAGCACAATCGTTGCAGTCATCCTGGGCTTTGTCGCGCTTACCAGCGGCACAATGCAAAGCACAGCGCTGGAGAATTGCGCGACCGGCGATTCTGCGATTTGCGCGTCGGATCCCAACTGCCACTGGGATGTCGATAAGCGCGGATGCTACCCAGGGCCGCTCCAGGCTCTAGATGCATGCTCAGCGCATAGCGACCAGGGCATATGCGAATCTGACACCACGCTCGGCTGCCAGTGGTCGGCCGACAAGAAGGAATGTGTGTCGAAAGCCAAATAGGACGTCGAAAGCCAAAAGGACTCAGTGTCCGCTCGGGCGCTCGCGCCTGATGCAGCGGAACCCCAGATGGCAGGTCGAAGTGTCGATCGGCTCGGCGTGGCGGGCTGCCGGGCGGTAGCGGCGGCAATAACTCGGCGCACAGAGATGCGAGCCGCCCTTGATCACTTTGCGCGGAATTCTGATCGTTGGGTTGCAAGGATCGTAGCTCTCCTCCTCGCGCGGGCCCCGCGGATTGACCGGCATGCAGCAAGATTTCTGCTGCGTGTGGGTCCCGACATACCAGTCGGTGGTCCACTCCCAGACATTGCCGATCATGTCGTAGAGGCCATAGCCGTTGGGCGGGAAGGTGCGCACCGGAGAGGTGCCCTCGTAGCCGTCCTTGAGCAGGTTCTGCCAGGGAAACTCTCCCTGCCAGGTGTTCGCCATCGGCTTGCCGTTGGGCTCGAACACGTCGCCCCAGGCAAACTCTTTGCCCTCGAGACCGCCGCGCGCGGCGAACTCCCATTCGGCCTCGGTGGGCAGCTCCTTGCCCGCCCATTTCGCGTAAGCCTCGGCGTCGCGATAAGAGATGTGGACGACGGGATAATCGTCGAGGCCTTTGATGGCGCTTCCTGGCCCGTAAGGATGACGCCAGTCGGCGCCGAAGCCGAAGGTCCACCAGTTCGACCAATTGGTGAGGTCAACCGGGCCTTGGCTCTTCACGAAGACGAGCGAGCCCGCCCGGAGCATATGCGGCAGCGCGCCCGGATAGTCCTTAGGATCGGGCGCAATCTCGGCGAAGGTGGTGTAGCGCGTGTCTTTGACGAAACGGGCGAATTCGGCGTTCGTCACCAGCGTCTGATCGATCCAGAAACCATCGACCTTGACGCGATGGGCAGGCTTTTCCTCCTCGTAGTGGCGGTCCGAGCCCATGGTGAACTCGCCACCGGGCACGAACACCATCTCGGACTTGGGCCGGGTTTTCGGTCCGCCCGACCGCCTCACTTTGCGCGCGATGCTCATGCGAGATCTCGCATCATTGAGCAGCCTTGGCAGCGGGAAAGATCGTCTTCCAATCGTTCTTCATGTCGACCACTGTCCAGCCTTTGGCATTTGCCTCGTCGAGGGCCTTGTCGAGCTTTCCTACACTAGAGTCCCGGTCATAGGCATATTCGCGCACCGCATCGGTGTGATGCACAAGTCCCATGAAGCACAGCCGTCCACAGGCCGCGGTCCACTCCAGCATCTCCTTGTCGCCGTCGGAATTGCCGAAGGCGAAGATCGGCTGCCGACCGATGAAATGATTGATGCCCTCGGGCTTCCCCGGTCCGTCATCGACGAACAGGACCTTCGGCATTTTGATCAGCACCGGGCTCGCGTCCCACATCGCATATTGGGTGACGCCTGATGAGCCGATCACCTGCTCCGAGGGGATGCCGTAGGTCTTGTCGGCGAAGCCGCGCATGAATTCCACACCGCCGCCGGAGACGATAAAGGTCTGGAAGCCGTTGGCGCGGAGGTAGTCGAGCAGCTCCAACATCGGCTGGTAGATGAGGTCGGTGTAAAGCACCTTGAAGCGCGGGTGCTTGGCGGTCTCAAGCCAGTCCCTAACCGTCTTGTCGAAATCGACGGTGCTCATGCCGCTATGGGTGGCGGCCACGATCTCGACCATGCCCTTCTCGCCCATGCCGGCGACGGCCTTCATGTCGCCCGCGAGCACCGACTTGAACGGGTCCTTGGTCTTCCACTCGGGATGCTTGTTCGCTTGCGCCTTCACCTCGTCAATGGCAAAGGCGAACTGGGTGTATATCGGCTGCTCGATCCACAACGTTCCATCATTGTCGAAGGTGGCGAGCCGATCCTTCGGCGCCACATAGTCGGCCCCGCCTTCCTTGGTCACGCGCGTAACGTAGTCGATGATGGATTGCTTCGCAGGACCATCGTTCCACGACGGCAGCGGATCTTGTGCCGCCTCAACATTTGATGCGAGGCAGAGGGCGAGCAATGCAGCGGCTAAAGCAACACGCTTCATCCAGTGCGCAATCATGAGATATCTCCGCAAGGATGTAAGAGCGGGCGGCCCTCCGGCCACCCGCTCGATCTCTCGATTATACAGGCCCTACTCGCCGGCGTGACTGACCGACTTCATTTCCCGAACCTGCTGCATGACTTGCTCCAGATTGTAGCTTGCAGGGTTCTGCATCGGCGGGAAGTCGACGTAGGTCTGAAGTTCCCTCAGCCACAGCGCCTGACCGATGGGCAGTCATGATCGTACACATCGTTTCCTCCTCTGGCGAAAGGTTCAAACTTCTCGCTGCGCACCGTCACAATCAAGCCGATGTCGGGTCGCGCTCAAATATCCGCACCATCGATGCGCTAAATTGATTGAATCAATGTTGGCGAATGAAGCGGGCGCCTCGCGGAGAGTCTCAGTCGCCAGGTTTCCCCTTGGCGATTGCGGCTTCCACCTGCTCCTTGACTGCCTGGAGGTTGAAGGATGCGCCTTTCTGCATCGGCGGGAAGTCTATTGCCGTCTGCGCCAGCTCTCCGACCTTCTGCTGCACGTAGACGAAGCGCCAGAATTCACGCGCATAGAAGTCGTTGAAGTAGCCGGGAGAGCCTTCGAGCACATTCGACACCGGCAGCCGCTCGAAAGGATCCTGCTTGATGTTCTCAAGGATCGGCATGTTGATGGGAACCTTCGGCCCCGGCCAACCCTCCGGCTGGTCGATGAAGCGATACTTGAACTCATCGAGACGAAGGCCGCCGAGATTGGATTCGGCGAAGTACCAGATCTCATGCCGCTTCGACGGTCCTTTCCCTGTCAGCAAGTCGGTCTGATCGTAGCCATCGAGATGCACCTTGTAGGTCGCGCCGCCCAGGTCCTTGCCGGCTTTCAGCTCATCGACAATGTTGGGGTTTCCAGCGGCCGCGACGAAGGTCGGGAACCAGTCCAGCCCTGAAAAGATCCCGTTCTCGACTTTGCCTGCCGGCACCTTGCCGGGCCAGCGGATGATGCAGGGCACGCGGAAACCGCCTTCATAGACGGTGCCCTTGGTGGCGCGGAACGGTGTCATGCCTCCGTCCGGCCAGGTAAATACCTCGGCGCCGTTGTCCGTTGAGAAGACGATGATGGTGTTGTCGGCGATGCCGAGATCGTCCAACGCTTTCATCAGTGCGCCAACAGAGTCGTCAAGCTGCACCATCCCCGCTTCTTCGAGACCATAGTTTGTGTCGGAATTCATCGTCGCCTTGTACTTCGCGGCGAGGAAGGTGAACACATGCATGCGCGTGGTGTTGTGCCAGAGGAAGAACGGCTTGCCGCTATCCTTGGCCTTCTTCATGAAGTCGATCGAATCCTTGACCAGCTCCTCGTCGATGGTGGTCATGTCGTATTTGGCGGTCCCGACTCCCTCGCCTTCTCCGCCATAGGGCGTGCGGCCGGTGTTTGGGCCCGGCGCGAGCGGTCCTTCATCGACGACCTTCTGCTTTCCGACCTTGCCCCAACGCGGATCGACGGTGGTGTCGTCGGTGTCGCTCGCCCAGCAATGCACGAGGTTGCGGGGCCCAACGGCGTTACGGATCGCGGGATCAGTTGGATAGGAATACCAATACGGGTCCGACATGGCATCGAGGTGATAGAGATAGCCGAAGAACTCATCGAAGCCGTGGATGCAAGGGAGATATTTGTTCAGATCGCCGAGATGGTTCTTGCCGAACTGTCCGGTCGTGTAGCCCATCGCCTTGAGTGCGGTGGCGATGGTCGGCGCTTGCGCCGGCAAACCGACATCGGCACCCGCTTGACCAACCGTGGTCATCCCGGTCCGGATCGGCAGTTCGCCAGTGATGAAATTGGCGCGACCGGCGGTGCAGCTCGCTTCGGCATAATAGTCGGTGAAGCGCATGCCTTCCGACGCGAGCCGATCGAGGTTCGGCGTCTTTCCGGACATGATGCCCTGATGGTAGGCGCCGATATTGAACCACCCCACATCGTCGCCCATGATGAAAAGGATGTTGGGTTGCTTCTGCTGTGCGACCGCCGGCGCTGCCGCTCCAATCGCCACTAAGCTCGCGGCAAGGATCGCCGCCATCGCGGTCATCGCCCGCGTGTGAGGGGGCTTTGTCTCGCTGGCTTGCTCTTCCGCCAAAGCAATCGGAATTTTGAACATAGGTTCCTCCTCCACTCTAGACGTCAAAACTTGTACCTGTGCGCTGACACTGCTGATAGTCAGCGTTGTCGATAGTCGATATCGATGCGACTGATATTGAGGCGCGCGGCCGTTTACGGTGCGAAGGCGGTGCGACCGCTGCGCTCTGCTCTCAGCAAATGCCGCCTAAGGGAATCCCTGATCCATGCCGGTTCCTCCCTGGCTCATTCGAGCCATCAGTATCGCTCTTTATTGTGACGATAGGAGGATCACGGACCGTTTGGCAAAAGAGGGTACTGCGGCCGACAGCCTGAGAAAGGGGCCGCCTTCTTTTTATTTCGGGCGAATAAAGTTCGCCAAAGGGGCCCAACCCAATGGATCTTCCGTGGGCATGGATCAATTCGGGTCGTCGCGAGGGGCTTGCTCTGGCCCAATTGTGGTTGTGAAGTAGGGTTGCAACTGCGTACCGAGCTCTGGCGGTCTTGCGTAGCGGAGCAGCATGGGTCAAGTGTCGCCAAAAGCGCAGAAGGCCTCGGCAAAACCCCTCGTCGCGCTGACCGGCGCGACGGGCTTCATCGGCCAATATCTGCTTAAAGAGCTGCCGAGCCGCGGCTATCGCTTACGCGTGCTCCTGCGCCGCCC
>Ga0207693_10000327_pt1 | contig 43947 bp, 38 predicted proteins | sample LARL81metaG_FD_184347 | JGI IMG/M metagenome (GOLD analysis project Ga0207693, IMG submission 184347) | Corn, switchgrass and miscanthus rhizosphere microbial communities from Kellogg Biological Station, Michigan, USA - LAR L8-1 metaG... | ecosystem: Host-associated > Plants > Roots >... | reverse complement strand
GAGGCGGCTCGCGAGCGCCATGATCGTCAGCGACGGGTTGACCGACAGCGTGCGCGGGATCACCGAGCTGTCGCCCACGTAGAGGCGCTTGACGTCGTGGGACTGAGCGTGCAGGTCGACGACCGAGTTGGACGCGTCTGAGCCCATCCGGCAACTGCCCTGCATGTGCGTGGTCGCCAGCCCAGACCACAGGATCCGGCTCGCGCCGGCGGCTTCGAGCACCTTGCGTGAGAACTCGAACGCGTTCTGGATTCGCTGGAGCTCGGCGGGCTGGAAGTCCGTCGTGAACTGCTCGCGTCCGTCCGCGTCGAGCGTCGCGGTCGCGTTGTTGTCGTCGTTTGACATGTTGAGCAGCCCCACCCAGCGGCGGTACTGCTTGGCCGCATCGACGAGCGGCTGGCCCCACATCGGCCCGTTCTCGTCACACAAGCTGACCGTGAAGCCGACCGGGTCCTGCACGGTGACCGCCTCGACCACGAAGCCGCCGGCGTCGTCGGCGGCGAAGTCAGAGCAGTGGCTCGTGATCGGCGCCACGATGTGGGCGTCCTGCGGCTCGTCGAACAGCCCGAACACGAACTGCGCGGGATGCAGCCCCAGCGTGCGCCCGACCATCGCGTTGGGGACCTCGGAGCGCTGGAGCAGCAGCGGCGTCGACAGCGAGCCGCATGCCGCAACCACCGCGTCGGCGTTTACCCGATGACGCGTTCCGGCGCCGTCGACGTACTCGACGCCCGTTGCCTCGGGCCCGCTTCCGCTGTCCTCGATCACGATCCGCTCGACGTGCGAGTCCGGTCGCAGCGCCAGCGCTCCGGACGTGAGGGTGCGCTGGATGTAGGTGTTCGCCGTGGACTTGCCCGCGTTGGTCGGGCAGCCCTGCAGGCACGACCCGCACTGACCGCAGTTCTCGTCGGTGTACATCGTCACCGGCTCAAGCGTGGCCCCGACGGCGTCAAACCCGCGCTTGGCGGTCTTCACGCACTGCTTGGAGTCCCAATCGGTTCGCAGCCGCACGCCCAGGTAGCTCTCGACACGGTCGTAGTGCGGGTCGAGGTCGGCGCGCGAGATCGGCTCGCCGCGCTCGTTGCACAGCCCGGAGGCCGCGTGCCACTTATCGAGCTCGCGCTGGCTCGCGCGAAGCGCCACCTTGGTGTTGATCGTGGTGCTGCCGCCGACGCAGCGGCCGCCGATCAGGACGACCGGACCGAGTCCGGGATCGCCGACCGGGAACGCGAATCGAATCGGCCACCAGAGGTCGTGGGCGGCTCGCGTCTCCCACCGGACGAACTCCTCGGCCTTGTGGTGGCCGCCGGCCTCGAGCAGCAGCACCGAGCGTCCGCGGGCCGCAAGCTCACCAGCGACGACGCCGCCGCCCGCGCCCGAGCCCACGACAACGACCTCAAAGCGCTCGTTCATTCGCTCACCCCCATAAACGACCAGTCCTTGGCGATCCGCATCGCCAGTGGTGAGTGGAAGTCGATCTCCTCGTAGGCGCTCGGCCCAGACGCGCCGGGGGCGACGAAGTCTGAGTAGAACGCCTCGATCGCGAGCGCCCGGACCTGAAGAAACGGCGGCGTCAACGCGACAGCCCCCAGAGCCTCGGGACCGTCGGCGACGGGGCCGGCGAGCGCATCGATCGACGCAATCACCGCCTCGCGCTCGGGTGCGGCCATCTGCGACATCAGCGCGTCGATGTAGACGACCGGCCCCACCCGGCTCGAGCCGGGGACGATCGCCTCGCACAAAGACTCGAGGACGGCGGCACGATCTGGGTCGAGGTTGCGCGGCTCGATGCCGCGACTTTAGGGTCGCGCCACCAGCTCGCGCAAGCCTTCAGGGGCAGGATTCATTGACTGCGCGCGCGCCGCCAACTGCCCACAGGCGGCGTCGATGTCGCGCCCGCGCGTGAGCCGCACGGTCGCGGTGATCCCGTGGCGCTCGAGTTCTGCCTTGAACGCTTCGATCGCCTTGGGGCTGGACCCGCGAAACTGCGATCCCGTCGGGTTAAAGGGGATCAGGTTGACCTTGTAGATCGCCGGATCGAGGATCTGCGCAAGCGCCGCGGCCTGGGGATGGGCGTCGTTGACACCGGCGAGCATCACGTACTCGACGAACACCTTGCGTCGCTTGCGCTCGTAGTAGGCGCTGCACGCGTCGAGCACGTCGGGCAGCGGGTAGCGGTCGTTGACCGGCATCAGCTGTGAGCGCAGCGCGGGGTCGGCAGCGTGCAGCGAAAGCGCGAGGCGCAGCGGCATCGGCGTGGCGGCGAGGCGTTCGATGCCCGGGATCCAGCCGACCGTCGAGACCGCCGTCCGGCGATGGGTGATCCCGATGTCGGGCAGGCGCTCGCACGCGCCAATCACGGCGTCGAGGTTCATCAACGGCTCGCCCATCCCCATGAACACCGCGTGGTCGACGGGCCCGATTGCGCGGCGGAAGTGAAGCGCCTGATCGACGATCTCAGACGCGGTCAGGTTGCGCCCAAAGCGCATCTGGCCGGTCGCGCAGAACGTACACGTCAACGGGCAGCCCGACTGCGAGGACAGGCACAGCGATCTGCGCCCATCCCGGTAGCGCATCAGCACCGCCTCGACGGGGCGTCCGTCGTGGGTCCTGAACAGCGCCTTGACGGTGCCGTCGCGGGCGTGCGCCTCGTGCTCGACGGTCAGCGTCGAGTAGGGGACCGATTGCTCGAGCTGCGCGCGGAGTGAGACCGGCAGATCGGTCATGGCCTCGAATCCCGCGGCGCCGCGCGCGGTCCACCGCCAGATCTGGTCGTTGCGGTAGCGCGGCTCTCTGAGCTCGCCGAGGGTTCGCGTCAGCAGTGCAAGGTCCATGGCTCTGACTATGGTGGCAGGCGAGTGCGACTCGCCAAGTACCTAGCCCACTCCGGAGTCGGATCCCGGCGCGCCTGCGAGCAGATCGTCCGCGACGGCCGGGTGAGCGTGGGGGGAGAGGTCGTCGTCGACCCGGCGCGCGACGTCGACGGTTCAGAACCTGTGAACGTCGACGGAGAGGCGGTGCGGCCGGCCGAAGCGCTGGTCGTCTACGCGGTGAACAAGCCGCCGGGGGTCGTGTCCACCGCGAGCGATCCCCAGGGCCGCCCGACGGTCGTATCACTCGTGCCGTCCGATTACCGGCTCTACCCCGTGGGGCGCCTGGACATCGACACGACCGGGTTGATCCTGCTGACCAACGACGGCGAGCTCGCGCACCGCCTCACACATCCGAGCTTCGAGATCCCGAAGACCTACCGGGCCAGGGTGGCGAGCGCTCCGATCCGGCGGCAGGCGATCGAGGCGCTACGGCGGGGGGTGGTGCTTGACGACGGACCGACGGCGCCCGCCCGCGTCCGCCGCGTCACAGCCGACACATTCGACCTGACGATCCATGAGGGACGCAAACGCCAGGTCAGGCGCATGTGCGAGAGCGTCGGTCATCCGGTGCGGTCGCTCGCCAGGATCGCGATCGGCCCGCTGGAGCTGGGTGACCTGCGACCGGGTGCGTACCGCAGGCTGAGCGACGCCGAGGTGGCCGGTCTCCAGGCGCCTAGCGCTGGATCAACAGGGCGTCGCGCGCAAGCGTCGTTGCCGTAAGCGCCCGCGAAACGGTCTGCCGGTCTAGCCGCACGGGCCTCGAGGCGCGAAGGGCGAGCACGCTGAACTGCAGGTCGCGCCGGTGCCACACGGGGTGAAAGCCCCGCAGCGGATACGAGCGCTGCATCGTCGACGCCGGCAGGTTGCACGCCGCCCCCCACCAGCACAGCGGCACGCTCGGGGCGCTCATCGCGACGACGTCGAGCTCGGTCACGTCGGCGTGCGAGGCGCCCATGAATTGCAATCCGTGCTCGTAGAGCGACAGCGGGAGCAGATCGCGATAACGCTGGATCAGGATCACCCGGCCCGCCGCCGGCGCCGGGCCGACCATTTGCGCGACCACGCGCCAGTCTGGCCGCTGGAAGTCGCGGTCGGCTGCCACGCCGACGGCGGCCGTCACCCCGATCGCGCACAGCGCGACCGCCCCCGCGATCCCGAGACGCCCCGCCCACCGTGCGCCGAACCCGGCGGCCACGACGAGCGCGGCCGGGACCCACAAGGCGATCAGGTTGCGGGTGATCAGGTCGTCGACGCCAACGGCGATCAGCACCAGATTCAGCAGCAGGCCGCCGAGCGCGACGGCGCCGAGCGCCAGCGCCCGGCGCAGCGCGGCCCCGTCGGAGCGAAGCGCCAGCAGCACCAGCGCGCCGACCGCCAGCGCCGCCGCGAGCGGCTCGAGCACGCTCTGCGCGGGCGTCTGAAACCCGACCAGGAACTGTGGGATGACCTGCCCCAGCCGCGAGCCGAGCGGGATCGGGGCGATCCATTTCGTGTTGCCGGTCGCGTTCTGCCCGAGCGCCAGCGGGATTAGCGCCAGCCCGCACAACGCCACGATCCCCACGGCAACCTGCGCCGTGCGGTCGTGACGATGCGCGGCCAGCAGCCACAGCGCCTCGGGCACGATCACCAGCACGCCGTAGTAGTGAGTCGCGAGCGTCAGCGCGCTGGCGAGCACCCAGCAGCCGAGCGTCAACGGCCTGGGCTGCTCGAGCGCGTATGCGAGCGCCAGCAGCGAGAGGGCGCTCAGCGCCACCAACAGCGAATACGAACGGGCCTCCTGCGAGTACCAGATCAACAGCGGACAGCACGCCGTCAGCCCCGCGGCGATGACGCCGACCCGCTTGGAGATCAGTTTCTTGCCGGTGGCGTATGCCACCGGGATTGCGACCACGCCCGCCACCGCGGAAAGCGACCGCAGGCCAGCCTCGGCGAAACCGAAGACGCGCGCCCACACCCATGCCACGCAGTAGTAGAGCGGCGGCGTGGACTCGGACTGCGGGATCAGTCCGAGCATCCTGCCCGGCGGCAGGTGCACGAGCAGCGCGGTGTTACCTTCATCGAACCAGAACCCCTGAGCGCCGAGGCGCGCGAGGCGCAATGCGGCTCCCAGAACCGTCAGCGCCGCGACCGCGGCGGTCGCACGGGCAAGCGCACCTACCGTGCCCGACCGCCTACTCGAGGACACTTGTAAGTAACCAAGGCCCGCACTTGCAGACACCGCGCGAGCATCTCACGCGGGTTGGCAAGGCCGTGAATCGTGGAAGACCTTAACGAAATTGCAATCAGCGGCCCCATCGTGACCACGTCACAGCGGGCACTATCTCCTAAAGATGCGGAAAGACTCGGCTCCGCTTGAGAATTCCGTGCTCGCAGCCACGCCGGTAGCCGGCGTGGGTGCAGCACCAGGCGACGGCGGCGTCGCCCTACCACGCCTCCCAGCGCTGGAGGTGAGCTCTGCGCTGCCGCGACTGCAGCGCGCGCTTGCGCCGCTCGGCGGCCGCCGAGCGCTGGCCGCGTTGGTGCTGGGCGTGTTCCTCGTGGTTGTGTTCGCGACCGCTGGCGCATCGGCGCTGGTGCCCACGAGCCAGCTCACGTATCCGACTTGGGAGGCCGGACCGCTGCACGTACTGCACGGGCCGCTCGCGCACCTGCTGGGCAGCCCGCACGGGCTCAACTTCGGCCTGAGCGCCGTGCTGCTCGTGATGCTGGTGGCGTACGCGGCCGTGCTCGCCACGGTGCGTTCGCTGTCGATGCGCTCGATCGTGATCACGATCGTGGCGCTGCACGCGATCCTCCTGCTGAGCCCGCCGCAGCAGCTGACCGACCTGTTCAACTACCTCGGCTACGCGCGCCTCGGGGGCCTGCATCACCTCAACCCCTACACGCATCCAATCGCGGACGAGATCCACGATCCGGTCTACCGGTTCACGACGTGGCATCACCTGCTCAGCCCCTACGGCCAGCTTTTCACGGCCCTGACGTATCCGCTGGCGCGGCTGCCGCTGCCGGCCGCCTACTGGTCGGTGAAGGTGCTCACCGTTCTGATGAGCTTGTCGTTCGTCGCGCTGGTCGGCTTGTGTGCGCGCGCGCTTGGCCGCGACCCGCGCTTCGCGGTGCTGTTCGTGGCGGCCAACCCGATCTACCTGATGTTCGCGGTTCCGGGCTTCCACAACGACTTTTTCATGCTCGTGCCATCGACCGCGGCGGTGTGGTTCTTGCTGACCAACAGGGACCGGCCCGCAGGGGCGGCGCTGATGGTCGCGGTGTTCGTGAAGTTCACCGCGGTGCTGCTGCTTCCGTTCCTGTTGATCGCCGCGCGCCCGAACATCCGCCGCCGGCGGATCGTGGAAGGCGCGCTGATCGCGGCGGTCCCGCTGACAGCCATGAGCGTCGCCCTATTCGGATTCGCGATCCCCAACCTCCAGGATCAGTCCACCTTGCTGACCAACTGGAGCATCCCGAACCTGTTCGGGTTGCTGATCGGGATCGGCGGCGGCACCCCGGCCCTGCTGCGCGTGCTCAACGTCGGCGTCGTGGTGACGGTGGCGCTTCTGGTGCGCCGCCGTCGAGATTGGCTCGCCGGAGCGGGGTGGGCGACGTTTGCCTTGATCGTCAGTCTGGCGTGGCTCGTGCCGTGGTACCTGGTCTGGCTGCTGCCGCTCGCGGCGCTCGCCACCAACGTGAGGCTGCGTCAGGCGGCGCTGGCGCTCACGGTGTTCCTCGTGCTGACGTTCATGCCCGCGACCGACATGTTCCTGTTCAAGTACGGGATCAATCCGCTCAACGACAAAGCCGGACACGCGTCGCGGACGCTCCAGCAAAAGCTGGCGAGATAGTCCCTTACGTCGCGGTTATCAACGGCTTGTTAGCTTCGCGCGCTGATGCGCTCTGAAATCGGAGTGAGCCCCACCGATCGCGCTGTGCTCGATCGGGACATCCCACCGCCGGCGCCACCCCGGGCGCCGCGCCAACGCAAGCTGGACTCATTTGACCGGGTCGTGTTCTGGGTGTTCGCCGCGATCTCGATGTGGGTGGTGTTCGTCGACCTGTGGCAGGTCGTCGTCAACGGACGCGTGTGGACAGGGACCGACGGCGTCTACATCGTCGACCAGATGCAGTACCTCGCGTGGATCCGCGACGCGTCGCACCATGTGCTCTCGTCGAACCTGTTCGTGCTGCGCGCGACTCCGCACGACTACTTCCAGCCGGCAGTCGTGATCTCCGGCGCGATCACCGCGCTCGGCGTCGCGCCGTGGCTGAGCCTGATGCTGTGGAAGCCCGTAGCGGTGATCGCGGGCTTCTGGGCTGCGCGGTCATACACGCGCCGCAGCTTGACCGGGCTCTGGGAGCGGCGCTCAGCGCTCGTGCTGTGCCTGTTCTTCGGCTGCTTCACGGTGATCTTCGGCACGGTCGGCGTGCTCGGCGACCTGTTCCCGGGGTTCCTGTCGTGGGGCTACACGTTTGGGCTGATCGCGCTGGCGGCGATGGTGGGCGGTCTGCTGACCCACGATCGAGCGCTGCGCGAGCAGCGGATCGCATGGCTGCCCGGCGTGCTCGGCGCAGTCGCGAGCCTGCTGCACCCGTGGCAGGGCGAGGCGCTGATCCTGCTCGTGATCGCCGGAGAGCTGGTCGTGTGGCGGTCGCTGCCGATCACGCGCCGGCGCGTCCTACAGGCGGCGCTCACTGTCGGCCTGACCGGTGCGCCGCTGCTGTACTACGTGATCCTCACCCGCGCCGATCTTGCGTGGCATCTGGCGCGAGAGGCGAGCAAGCACTCGTTCCCGCTGGGGTCGATCGTGATCGCGATCCTGCCGCTGATGCTGCCGGCGCTGCTGGCGTACCGCAGGCGGCCCCGCACATTCCTGGAGGCGACCACGCGCGCCTGGCCGATCGTCGCCTTCGGCGTCTACTTCCTGTCGGGGACCGGGGCCGCCGCGACGCCCCTGCACGCCTTCCAGGGGATCACCTTCCCGCTGTCGGTGCTCGCGATCGAAGGTGTGCAGATGATCAGCTGGGCGCCCTCGGTGCGGTCGCGATGGGCCGTCCTGGCCGTGCTCGCGGTGGCCACGATTCCGGCGACGGGCTACGAGCTCTTCAACGCCGCCAAGCTGGCGGCCCCGACCGACGGCAATGGCAACTTCATCACCGCCGACGAGCGCGACGCGCTCAAGTACCTGGCGAAGAGTCCCGAGCCTGGCGGCGTGATCACCCAGGGATATCTCGGGGCATTGGTGCCAGGGCTCACTGGGCGCGGAACGTTGCTCGGAGACTGCCTGTGGTCCGAGCCCAACTGCAAGGGCCGTGGGGTCGTCGCCGCCAAGCTGTTCAGAGGCGAGCTGAGCAAGCGATCGGTAAGCCGGCTTCTGCACGGCACCAAGGCCACATGGGTGCTGGCCGATTGCAAGGCCACGGGCGACCTTGACCGCGAGCTCGGCGAGCACGTCGTGTCAGTTCAGCGCTTCGGCTGCGCCGCGGTCTACCGCGTCGACTGAGTCACCGTTGGCGGGGCCGGCGGGCGCTCTGGCACAATCCCGCGGCCATGCGGCTGTTCGCGCTGCGCGGCGCAAATACTGTCGAGTCCAACGACGCGGGGGCGATCGTCGACGCGACCGATGCGTTGATGCGTGAGCTGATGTCGCGCAACGCGCTTGAGCCCGAGGCGATGGTCAGCTGCATCTTCACGCTGACCGACGATCTCGATGCGGAGTTTCCCGCCGTCGCGGCCCGCAACCTGGGCCTCAGCCGCGTCCCGCTGCTCTGCTCTCGCGAGATTCCTGTGCCCGGCTCGCTGCCGCGCGTGATCCGGGTGATGGTGCACTACTACGCCCCGGAGGACCACGAGCCGCGCCACGTCTACCTGGGCGAGGCGCGAGCGCTGCGCGCCGACCTCGAGTCGGCACAATAGGGCGGGTCATGTCGCTGGAGTTCGCAGAGCGGATCCGCCGCATCCCGGTGTACCCGGTGGCCTCGGGCTACGACCTCGGGTCCGACACCGCGATGCTCGCGTCCAACGAGTCCTGCTTTGCGCCGCTCCCACAGGTGGTCGAGGCGGCCGGGCGGGTGCTGGGCGGGGCCAACCGCTACCCGGACCCCGGGTATGAGCCGCTGCGGCGGGCGCTGTCGGAGCGCTACGGGATCCCCGCCTCGCGGATCGCCCTGGGCAACGGTTCCTGCGACGTTCTGCTCGCGGCCGGCGAGGCGCTGCTCGAACCCGGCGCCGAGGTCGTGTACGCGTGGCCCGCGTTCAGCGTCTATCCCCACCTCGCGGCCGCCTCCGGCGCGCGCGCGATCGAGGTGCCGCTCGACGATCAAGACCGCCACGACCTCGACGCGATCGCGGCGGAAATCACGGTGGCCACGCGACTGGTGCTGATCTGCAACCCGAACAACCCCACATCGACGTCGGTCGGGCTTGACCGGATCGAGGAGTTCCTGGACCGCGTCCCGTCGCACGTGTGCGTGATTCTCGACGAGGCCTACTGCGAGTTCGCGCTGAATCTCGGAGACACTTACGCGTCGGTCGAGTTGCTGCGCCGCTACCCCAACCTGGTCGTGCTCCGCACCTTCTCGAAGGTCTATGGCCTGGCCGCGCTGCGCGTCGGATACGGACTGTGCGCGTCGGAGGCGTTTCGCACCGCGGTCGACCAGGTCCGCCAGCCGTTCTATCTGAACGCCGCCGCTCAGGCCGCGGCCGTCGAGGCGCTCAAGCATCAGGACGAGGTGGAGCGCCGGGTCACCCAGACGCTTGCCGCGCGGCTCGACCTCGAGGAGGGAGTCCGGGAACTAGGCGTCTGGGTCGCCGAGTCCGACGCGAACTTCATCTGGCTGCATCTGCCCGACGGGGCCGAGGAACCGGCGGTCGTGTCGGGGCTGCGCGAGCGCGGCGTGCTCGTGCGCGCCGGCGCGTCGCTGGGGCGTGAGGGGGCGCTGCGGGTGACCGTGGGCACGGCCGCCGAGAACGAGCGGTTCGTGGGTGCGCTGGGTGAGCTGCTGCGAGGCTGAGCCTTCGCGACTTTGAAATTCGCCTCCGCTCTGGTACAACCCGGGGCGCATGACCGACGGCAGCCACATCCTCTCCTCGTATCGCGGCTGCCCTTGCGTCTGGTCCTGGCGATTTAGCTAGGCGCTCGGCCATGCTCCCCTGCGTCCGCTTTCGCGGGCCCTGCTCGGAAGCCGAGCGCCGTACCCCCGGCTCGCGCGCACCCTGACGCGCAGGCCCCGATCGCCCGCCCTTCCGTACGATTTCGCAGAGAGGAACCACCGAAATGATGATCGTGATGAAACCCACGGCCGACCAGCACGAGATAGAGGCCGTGGTCCAGCGCATCGAGAGCGTCGGCGCCCGAGCGCATGTCGTGGTCGGCGACGAGCTGACCATCATCGGCGCCATCGGCGACCGCGAGCACGTCGCCCGCCTGGACATGGACGGCGCGCCCGGCGTCGAGCGGATGGTCCCGATCCTCAAGCCCTACAAGCTCGCCTCCGCCCAGTTCCGCCACGGGCAGCGCACCGTGCTCGACATCGACGGGCGCAAGCTCGGCGGCGACCACTTCGCGATGATCGCCGGCCCGTGCACGGTCGAGTCGCGCGAGCAGACGCTCGAGGCCGCCCACGCGGTCAGCGCAGCCGGCGCCGCGATGTTCCGCGGCGGCGCCTACAAGCCGCGGACCTCCCCGTACGCGTTCCAGGGGCTCGGCCAGGAGGGATTGCGGCTGCTCGCCGAGGCCAAGGCGCAGACCGGGCTGCCGATCGTCACCGAGCTGATGGACCTGCGCGATCTCGACGACGTGCTCGAGGTCGCCGACGTGATCCAGATCGGCGCCCGCAACATGCAGAACTACTCCCTGCTGACCGAGGTGGGGCGCAGCGGGCGTCCGGCGCTGATCAAGCGCGGGCTGTCCTCGACGCTCGAGGAGCTGCTGATGGCCGCGGAGTACGTGCTCAAGGAGGGCAACGAGTCGGTGATCCTGTGCGAGCGCGGGATCCGGACGTTCGAGACCGCCTACCGGTTCACGCTCGACCTGACCGCGATCCCGGTCCTCAAGGAGCTCAGCCACCTGCCGGTGATCGTCGACCCCAGCCACGCCGCCGGCCGTCGCGACCTCGTCACGCCGCTGTCGCTGGCAGCCGCGGCCGCCGGAGCCGACGGGATCATCGTCGAGGTGCACCCCAAGCCCGACGAGGCGATCTGCGACGGGCCGCAGGCGCTCGTGGCCGACGAGTTCGCGCACTACATGGAGCGCGTTCAGGCCGCCGCCGCGGTCGCGGGCAAGGTGTTCTCCGAGCGGCCCCTGGCGGCCTAGGCGACGCGCGCCGGTGACCACGAGCCGCTCCTACCGGGCGACCGACTCGGTCCGCGACCAGCGGATCGAGCGGCTCGAGCCCCTTGCGGCTCCGCAGCAGCTGCTCGAAGAGCTCGCGCTGACCGACAGCCACTCCCAGGTCGTGATCGAGGGGCGCGCGGCGGTGCACGCGATCGTCAGCGGCGACGACGACCGGCTGCTCGTCGTTGTGGGGCCGTGCAGCGTGCACGACCCCGACGCGACGGTCGAGTACGCGCGACTGCTCAGCGAGCAGGCCGCGAAGCTAAGCGCGGACCTGTACGTCGTCATGCGCGTCTACTTCGAGAAGCCACGTACCACGACCGGCTGGAAGGGGCTGATCAACGATCCGCACCTCGACGGGTCAGGCGACGTCAACGAGGGCTTGCGGATGGCCCGGCGTGTGTTGCTTGAGGTGCTCGACCTCGGCCTGCCGGTCGGCTGCGAGTTTCTGGACCCGATCACGCCGCAGTACATCTCAGACGCAGTCAGCTGGGGCGCGATCGGCGCGCGCACCACCGAGAGCCAGATCCACCGCCAGCTCGGCTCGGGCCTGTCGATGCCCGTCGGCTTCAAGAACCGCACCGACGGCAACGTCAAGGTCGCGGCGGATGCGGTCCGCGCCGCCGCGGCCCGGCACGCGTTTGCCGGGATCGACTTCGACGGCACGCCCGCGATCCACTACACCCGCGGCAACTCCGACTGCCACGTGATCCTGCGCGGTGGCAGCGAGTCGCCCAATTACGACGCCGAGTCGGTCGCAGGCGCGCTGTCGGTGCTGCGCGGCGCGGGCTTGCCTCGGCGCGTGATGATCGACCTGTCACACGACAACAGCGGCAAGGCGCCCGAGCGCCAGCCGCTCGTCGCGGCCGACGTGGGCAGCCAGATCGCCGCCGGCAACCAGGCGATCATGGGCGCGATGATCGAGTCCTTCCTCGTCGCCGGGCGCCAGGACCTGGGGGCTGGCGAGCTCACCTACGGGCAGTCGATCACCGACGGATGCCTGGACTGGAACACCACGGTGCAAGTGCTGGACGGGCTGGCCGGCGCGGTCCGCGCGCGTCGGGCATCCTGACCGCATGCGGATCGCGGTCATCGGCGTCGGGCTGATCGGCGGCTCGATCGCGCTGGCCGCGCGCGAGCGCGTGGGCGCGGAGGTCGCCGGCCACGACGCCTCGCGCGAGGCGCTCGAGCTCGCGCTCGAGCGCGGCGCCGTCGACCGCGTGTGCGACACCGTGGCCGATGCCGTCGCCGACGCCGAGGCCGTGTTCGTGGCCGTGCCCGTAGGGGCCGTTGATCTGGCGGTAGGCGACGCGCTGGCGGCGGCCTCGTCGGACTGCGTTGTGACCGACGTCGGGTCGACGAAGCGGGCGGTCGTCGCCGCCCACGCGGACCCCCGGTTTGTCGGCGGGCATCCACTCGCGGGCGCCGAGACCGCCGGGATGCAGCACGCCAGGGCGGACCTGTTCGAGGGCGCAACGTGGTTTCTGACGCCGACGCCGACCACGTCGGGGATGCTCTACGAGCGCCTTCACCGGCTGCTGCGCAGCCTCGGCGCGCGCCCCGCGGCGATCGACCCAGACACGCACGACACGATTCTCGCGACCGTCTCGCACCTTCCGCACGTGCTGGCCAACGTGCTCGTCACGCAGGCCGCGAGGGCGCTTGCGGCGGGCGACGAGCGCCTGCCGGCCACGGGGCCGAGCTTTCGCGACGCGACCCGGGTGGCGGGCGCGCCGAGCGCCGTGTGGACCGGCATCTACCTGTCCAACCGCGATGCGCTGGCCGACGAGATCGACGGGATGATCGCGCGCCTGGGGGAGGTCCGCGATGTGCTCCGGGCGGGCGACGCCGAGCAGATCACCGCCTGGAACGACGCCGCCGCGTCCGATCGGCGCCGCCTGCTCGAGGGCCAGCTCGCCGGCGGTCCGCTGTTCGAGCTGCGCACATCGGTCCCCAACCGCCCGGGGGTGATCGCGCAGCTCGCGCTCGAGCTCGGCCGCGCCGGCGTCAACATCACCGACATGGCGCTGTATCCCGCCGCCGACATGAGCGAGGGCGTGGTCGCGCTGTGGATCGCGGGTGAGGATCCAGCACGACGCGCCGAGGAGCTTGTCGGACGCCTCGGATTCCCGGTGGCCAGGGCGTGACGCGATGAACCAGCGGTTCGATCCCTCCGGACCCCTGCGCGGCCGCCTGCGCGTGCCGCCCGACAAGTCGATCTCCCACCGGTCCGCGCTCGTCGCCGCGATGGCCTCCGAGCCGGTGCGCATCCGCAACTACCTGCAGGCCGCCGACACGAGCTCGACGCTGGCGGCCGTCGCGCGCCTTGGCGCGATCGTCGAGCGGCGGCCCGCCGAGTTGGTGATCCGGGGCGGCGGGCTGCGCAACGCCCTGCCGCCGACCGCGACGATCGACGTTGGCAACGCGGGCACGCTGATGCGGCTGCTGCCGGGGTGGCTCGCGTTCCAGCAGGGCCACAGCTTCGAGCTCGACGGCGACGAGTCGATTCGTCGTCGTCCGGTTGATCGGATCGCCGGGCCGCTTGAGCAGATGGGGGCGCGGATCGAGGCGCGCGAGGGCAGGTTCCCGCCGTTCACGGTGCACGGCGCCCAGCTCACCGGCATCGAGTACGAGCTTCCGATGGCCAGCGCCCAGGTCAAGTCCTGCGTGCTGCTGGCCGGGCTGGTGACCGACGCCACAACCGTCGTCGAGCCCGTGCCGACACGCGACCACACCGAGCGGATGCTGATGCGAGCGGGAGCCGCCGTGAAGCGCGAGCTGGCGGCCGGCGGCGGCGTGCGCACCACGATCGGCAACGTCGACGAGCTCGAGATCGCCGAGATCGACGTTCCGGGCGACCCGTCGTCGGCGGCGTTCCTGGTTGCGGCCGGCGTGCTTGTGCCGGGCTCCAACCTGCTGCTCGAGTCGGTGGGCACCAATTGGACGCGGTCCGGGTTCCTGCGGATCCTCGAGCGGATGCAGGCGATCGTGCTCGCCGACATCGAGCCGGTCGGCGCGTTCGACGCCGAGGAGCCGGTGGGGGACCTCGATGTCCGCAGCGGCGCGCTGGAGGCCACGACTGTCGCGCCCGAGGAGGTGCCGCTGGCGATCGACGAGCTCCCACTGGTGGCGCTGCTTGGCTGCTTCGCCGAGGGCGAGACGGTGGTCCGGGGCGCGGGCGAGCTGCGCCTGAAGGAATCAGACCGGATCGCGACGGTCGTCGACGGCCTGCGCGGGCTTGGCGCCGACATCGAGGCGACGCCCGACGGATTCGTCGTGCGAGGCGGCGGCGGCCTGCGCGGAGGCGTGCTCGACGCCCACGGCGATCACCGGCTGGCGCTCCTTGGAGCGGTCGCCGGGCTGGCATCTCGAGAGGGCGTCGAGGTCATCGGCATGGACGCGGCAGCGGTCTCATACCCCGGCTTCGCCGACGACATCGAAGGGCTGCTGCAATGACGGTCGTCGCGATCGACGGGCCTGCCGGAGCCGGCAAGTCGAGCGTCGCGCGAGGCGTCGCCGACGCGCTGGGCTTCACGTACCTGGACTCGGGCGCGCTGTATCGCACGGTCGCTTTGGCGGCGCTCGAGCGGGGGGTGCCGCCGGCGTCGATCGCGGGCGAGCTGGCCATCGAGGTCGGGCAGCGGGTGCTGCTCGACGGCCGTGACGTGACGACTCAGATCCGCACTCCGGAGGTTTCCGAGGCCGCGTCGGAGGCCGCCTCCGATCCGGAGGTGCGCAAGGCGTTGCTCGGGCAGCAGCGGCGGCTGCTGTCTGGAGGGGATTGGGTGGCCGAGGGGCGCGACATCGGGACCGTTGTTGCGCCCGACGCCGACCTGAAGGTGTTCCTCACCGCCGATCCAGCCGAGCGCGCGCGTCGCCGCGCCGCCGAGCTCGGGGTCGACGTCGACACGGTGCTGGCCGAGCAGACGATCCGCGACGAGCGAGACAGAACGCGCGAGCATTCGCCGCTGAAGCCGGCCGAGGGGTCCGTCGAGCTCGACACGACGGGGCTGACGCTCGAACAGGTGGTCGCTCGGGTGGTCGAGCTGGTTCGGGCCCGAAGGTCAACGGCCCATTGAGCGGCGGGACGGGGCGGATCTTGGGTCGTCACAGGAGGCGGCGGGCTACCACGTGGATAACCCAGCAATGGCAGCCGCGATGGGCGAGGCGTGTCAAGTTGCGCATCGCATAGCTGCATAACTTGACACGGTCACCCCGGCACGATGCCGGGTGCGGGCTTACGCACCTCCCGTCCCTCCTTCAAAAGGGCCGTTGACTTTCGAGCCCCGATTCCCCCTCGCCCGCAAACGGTTGCCATTTGACCCGGAGTCCCGTGCGGACCTACGATTTCGGGCCACCACGTTGACGCCCCTGGCAGGGGGCTTACAGGGAGATCAGATGAATAGACGCATTGCTCGCGGAGTCGGCGCGATCACGCTCGCGGCGGCTGTCGCCGCAGGGAGCGCGGCCACCGCTTCGGCCAAGCCCATCCTGATGCCAACGCTGGCCAAGGAGATCAAGCAGCAGCGCGCGATCTGGAAGCAGCACGTGTTCGCGCCGGTCGGATCGCTGCAGCCTCCGGCCCCGCCATGTCCCGAGAACGGGATGCTTCCCTCGCCCTTCTCCAACTGTGGCCTGCCGGAGTTCCCGGCCACGACGCTGCCGTTCCCCGGCAACATGGCTTACTGGGGCGGCCACGTCCAGACAGCACCAAAGGTCTACGTCGTTTACTGGGGCTGGGGTGACCCCGGCGCCTTCCCGTCGAGTGAGCCGTGCTCGCCCGAGACGATCACCGAAGGCTCGACCAGCGCGACGCTGGCCTGTGACCCCGACGGCGCCGGCAAGTACATGGCCGACTGGGTGTCAGAACTCGGCGGCACGCAGTGGGCGGGTGTTCAGTCGCAGTACTACCAGACCGATTCGGCGGGCAGCCGGCAGTTCATCAGCAACCCGACCGATCAGCTCGGAGGGATCTGGGTTGACGACGGAAACGACGCGGCCGCCCTGGCGAACACCTCGTCGGCCAACCCGCCGGGTGCCACCAACACCTACACCGACCTCGGCGCAGAGGCGGCGCGTGCGGTGGCGCATTTCGGCATCACCGACCTGTCCAACGCCGACATCGTGATCGCCCAGCCACCGAACTTCTCGGATCCGAACGCGTTGTCGTCGGGCTACTGCGCGTTCCACGACTACACCGAGCCCGGCTTCGAGGGCGGGATCTACGACGGGATCAAGTCCGGGATCTCATACACGAACATGCCGTACTCGCTGGCCATCAACTCCGGCGGAGCGAACGAGTGCGGCGAGAACGCCGTCAACAGCGACGCGCGCGGCAAGCTCGACGGCTTCTCGATCGTGCTCGGTCACGAGATCGAGGAGACGGTCACCGATCCGGGTGCCGAGGACATCCAGGGCAGCGGCACGAGCACGACCAACCTCGGAGGCTGGTACGACGCGGCCGACGCCAACGAGAACGGCGACAAGTGCGCATGGGTGGGCGAGAACCTGCTCACTGCACAGGGGCCGCCGGAGCCCGTCCCGGGGGCGCTCGGGAACGCCACCGGCAACCGCGGCGACCGCTTCGCCGTGCAGTCGCTGTGGAGCAACGACGCCGCCGGAGGCGCTGGGTACTGCGCCGGCGCGGGCACCGACCTCCCCACCGGCTGACGAATTCATCGGCGGGACCCGGGGCGCACGCTAGCCTCGGGTCCCGCCATGAAGGTCGCAATAGTTGGATATCCGAACGTCGGCAAGTCGTCGCTGGTCAACCGGCTGACCGAGTCGCGCGAAGCCGTCGTGCACGAGCTGCCCGGCGTCACACGCGACCGAAAAGAGCTGCAAACCGACTGGAACGGCCGTCCCCTCACGCTGATCGACACCGGCGGCGTTGACCTCGACGACACCGATGAGCTGGCGAGTCTGATCCAGGAGCAGGCGCGCGCCGCGCTGGCCGACGCGGACGCCGCGGTACTCGTCGTCGACGCCCGGGCGGGCCTGCGGCCCGGCGATCTCGACCTCGCCGACCTCCTCCGGCGCGGGTCGCGGCCGGTGGTCGTTGCCGCCAACAAGGTCGACACGGTCGCCGACATCCCGCTGGCGGCCGAGTTCCACGCGCTCGGCCTCGGCGAGCCGATTCCGGTGTCGGCCGCTCAGGGGCTCGGCACCGGCGACCTGCTGGACCGCGTCGTCGAGCTCGCTCCCGATGCCGACGACAGCGCCGACGACGCCTCCGACGTGGTCCGCCTGGCGGTCATCGGACGGCCGAACGTCGGCAAGTCCTCGCTGGTCAACCGCTTCATGGCGGCCGACCGGGTGATCGTGTCGCCGCACGCGGGTACGACCCGCGACGCCATCGACCTGCCGATGCGCTTCGAGGATCGCGATCTGATCCTGATCGACACCGCCGGCCTGCGGCGCCAGGCCAAGGTCTCGGAATCGATCGAGTACTACACGACGCTGCGCTCGCGCCGCGCCGCCGAGCGCGCCGACGTGGCGCTGGTGGTGTGCGATGCGACCGACGGCGTCACCTCGCAGGACCTTCGGATCGCCGAGCTGGCAATGCGCAGCGGTTGCGCGACGGTGCTCGCGCTCAACAAGTGGGATCTCGCCGACGACTTCGACCTCGACCACGAGCGCGCTCGCGTCAACCAGAAGCTCCGGCTGCGCCCACGCGTGCTGACCGCCAGTGCCAAGACCGGAAGGCACGTCGAACGCCTGCTCGTCGAGGCGATCGGCCTCGCGGACCGTCGCCGCTCGCGGATCCCGACGCCGCAGCTCAACCGGTTCCTCTCGGACGCGGTGAGCGCTCGTCAGCCGCCCTCCGGCGTGGGACCTCGCGACCACCGGTTGAAGCTGCTGTTCATGAGTCAAACCGGCGAGAGCCCGCCTCGGTTCTCGATTCAGGTCAACTCTCGAGCGAGGGTCACTCGCGACTACGCCTATTACCTCGAGAACCGGTTGCGCGACCGCTACCGGATGGAGGGGATACCGCTGATCATCGACTTCGTCGAGCGCAGCGAGCGACGCGGGGCCCGAGGCCGCGCGGCGTAGAACCCGGATCGCCGAACCGGCGCATCCGCGATGGGGCGGATTCATCATTCTCGGGTAGCTAATTACCGCCCCGGCTAACTGCTGCCCCGACCTGATGGCTGATATCGCCTCCCTGCGCGCGCCTGCTCCGCCTGCCCCGCCTGCCCCGCCCAGGCAGCAACCGGCCCTGCCCGCGACCCCCGCGATCCACCGGCGTCGCCGGCTGATCGCATCGCTCGCGGCGCTGCTGCTGATCGCGCTCGCGATCGCCGTGACCGCCCTGCTGTCTGATTCCGGCGGCGCCCCGCCCCCGGCCACCGGCGCGGCGTCGGTCGTGCCCGCTGACGCGCTCGCCTACGTCCACCTGTCGACCGATCAGAGCCGAGGCCCGGTCACCCAGGCGGTCGCGCTCGACCGCCGCCTGCCGGGGTTCTATTCGCTGACAACCTCGGTGATTGACCGCCTTGAGGCAATCGTCGGCGGCGGCGCCACGCTGACCTATGCGCGCGACATCCGCCCCTGGATCGGCAAGGAGGCGGCGCTCGCGCTGCTCGACACGAATTCCTCGAGCGCGGGCTCGTTGATCGTGCTCGACGTCCGCGACCGCTCTGGCGCGCGGGCGCTGCTGCGGCGCACGGGCGCGACCGCCACTGGCAGCTACCGCGGCATCGCGATCGAGAGCTATCCGACTGGCACCGAGCTGGCGTTTGTCAAGCACTACCTGGTGCTGGGCCAGGACGCGAGCGTGCGGTCGGCGATCGACGTGGCGACGGACTCCGCGCCGTCGCTTGCGGGCACCCCCGCCTACGACGAGGCGGCTGCCGGCGAGCCGGCCGACCGGGTGCTCGACGCATACGTGTCGGCGGCCGGCGTCCGTAGGGTTCTGGCGGGCGCCACCGGTCCGCTCGGTGCGCTCGGGGCGCTGCTGTCCCAGCCGGCCACGACAGCCACGACGATTTCGGTCTCGCCGGCGTCCGGCGGCGTACGGGTTCGTGTGCACGGTGCGCTTTCCGCCGGCCTTGAGAAGCTGACCGGCCGGCCACAGCAGTTCGAGCCAAAGCTGCCGAACCTGCTGCCGACCGGGTCGATGGTGCTCGTTGACGCGGCGCGGCTGGACACGGCGGCGCCGCGAATCCTCGACGCGCTCGGATCGATGGGGATCGCCGGGAGGGTGCAGCCGCTGCTCAGCCGTCTGGGCAACGCGCTATCGGCCCAGAGCGTCCATCTCGGCAACGTCCTCGAGCTGTTGCGCGGTGAGGCCGCGGTGGCGCTGATCCCGAGCGCTGACGGGCCTGGGCCGGCGCCGGCGATCGTTGCGCGGGTTGCGAATCAAGCCCAGGCCCGCCAGACGCTGGCCAACCTCGAGGTGCCCCTCCAGCAACTGTTCCCCGCGCCTGGATCAGGGCCTGGACAGGAGGCCGAGTGGAACGATGTTCAGGTGGCCGGGGTCACGGTGCACGAGCTCGGCGTCGCGCCCGGGCTGCAGCTCGACTACGCGGTGTTCGACGGGCTGGCGGTGGTGTCGACGAGCGCCGACGCAATCGGTGCGATCGCCCGTCACTCACGGCCGATGTCGGCCGATGCGGAATACCGGAGTGCGGTGGGAGACCAGGCCAACCGAGTGACCTCGCTAGTCTCTATCGACTTCAGCCAGCTCCTCAGCCTGGCCGAGCAGACCGGATTGACGCACGGCGCGAGTGTCGGGGCAATTGGCCCCGACCTAGCCAGAATCCATTCCGTTGGTCTGACATCGGCCGCTGGGGACAACGATACGACCGCGGAGCTGTTTCTTCAGATCTCATGACCATGTCTTCAGAAAGCCACGAGTACCTGTTCACGTCGGAGTCGGTGACCGAGGGTCATCCTGACAAAGTCGCCGACCAGATCTCGGACGGCGTGCTCGACGCAGTCCTCCGAGATGACCCAGGGGGACGCGTTGCGTGCGAGACCCTGGTCAATACCGGCCTCGTCGTGGTCTCGGGCGAGATCACGACGTCGACATACGTCGACATCCAGGACATCGCGCGCGCCACGATCCGTGAGATCGGCTACGTCGACGCCCAGTATGGATTCGACTACCACACCTGCGCGGTGATCAACGCGATCGACAAGCAGTCACCGGACATCGCCCAGGGCGTCGATCATGCCTACGAGTCACGCACCGATCCCGGCGACGACGACGCGCTCGACCTCGCCGGCGCCGGCGACCAGGGAATGATGTTCGGCTACGCGTCCAACGAGACCGACGAGCTGATGCCCTTGCCGATCTCGCTCGCCCACAAGCTGGCCAAACGCCTGGCTGACGTCCGCAAGGCCGAGATCGTTCCGTACCTGCGGCCCGACGGCAAGACGCAGGTGACCGTGCGCTATCGCGACGGACGGCCGGTCGCGATCGAGAAGCTGCTGATCTCGACCCAGCACCGCGACGGTGCCGAGTCGCTGATCAAGGACGACCTCTGGGAGCACGTCGTGCTGCCGGTATTGCCCGAGGACATGTTCGACTCGCGCCAGTTGAAGCGATCGTTCCTGGTCAACCCGACCGGGCGGTTCGTGATCGGTGGCCCGATGGGCGACTGCGGGCTGACCGGCCGGAAGATCATCGTCGACACCTACGGCGGGATGGCACGGCACGGCGGCGGCGCGTTCTCCGGCAAGGATCCGTCCAAGGTGGACCGCTCAGCTGCGTACGCGGCGCGTTACGTGGCCAAGAACGTGGTCGCGGCGGGGCTCGCCGAGCGAGCGGAGGTGCAGGTGGCCTATGCGATCGGCGTCGCGCGCCCGGTGTCGATGATGGTGGAGACGTTCGGCACGGAGGCGATCGACCGGTCGCGGATCCTCGATCTGGTCAAGGAGCACTTCGACCTGCGTCCGGGGGCGATCCGCGAGAACCTGCGCCTGCACCGGCCGATCTACCAGAAGACAGCGGCCTACGGCCACTTCGGCCGCGAGGATCACGACTTCACCTGGGAGCGGACCGACAAGGCCGGCGCGCTGCGCGCCGCTGCCGGGCTCGAGGGCGCCGCGGTCGGCGCCTAGGCGACGTCAGACCGTCAGACCCTGGGACCGGGCGTGTGCTGCTGCAGCTCATGCAGCGCCCGGTCGACCGTGCGCACGATCTGACGAGGGTCTGAGACCCCACGGAACGCGAAGTCGAAATCGGCACTGCCCGCGGTGTCGAAGTCGACCGTGCCCACGCGCAGCATCCGCTCGAGCACGGACTGGCGCGTGTTGACGTTCTGCACGCGCTCGAGGCGGGTCTCGTGCAGCGCCCGCGACAGCAGGCCGATGTCGATCGTCAGCCGGCGGTTGGTGATCGTGTAGGTAGTCGCGATCCGCCTGACGAGGCCGGTGACGACCAGGACCACGAACACCACCAGCACCACGGCGACGACGAGTGGGACGCTCACGCTGCTCCCCGCGATCCGGGTCACGATTCCTGCGATCACGCCTGCCAGGACCGCGATGAAGAAGCCCTTGATGTAGAAGGCGAGCATCGACCGCCACGACGGGTGGCCGTGGAAGAAGACCTCTTCGCCGGGCTCAGGATCCATGGCGAGGAGCGTAACGCGCTCGTCGTCATCCTCGCCCGGCTCTACGCTGGCCTGAGCCGATGAGTCCGCCCGCTTCCACCGACATGGCGATTGCCAGGGTCCAGCCCCTGACCCGCACCCGCGCGATCCGCGGTCAGTTCGACTACCGGCTACGTGCCGATCAGCCCGAAGTGGTCGTCGGATCGGTGCTCCGCGTGCCGTTCGGGCGACAGCGAACACTTGGGGTGGTCGTCGAGCTGGCCCGTGAGTCAGAGCTCGATCCCGACATGCTGGCCGAGCCCTACGCGGTGCTGCCTGCCGGTGTGCCGCCCGACCTGGTCGAGCTGGCGCGCTGGATGGCGGACGAGTACTGCTCCACGTTTGCGCGTGCGCTGGGCCTGCTCCTGGCCCCGGGCGCGACCGACGGCATCGGCCACCGCAAGGCCCTCGTCGCCGAGCTGACCGATCAGGGTCGCGACGCGCTACGTGGCCGCGACCGCCTGAACGAGCGCCAAAAGGCGCTACTTCAGGCGCTCGAGCGAGATGGGCCGACTGTCGCCGCCACGCTCGGGACCCCTGCGCTTCGCCGCCTGCAGAGCCGCGGCCTCGTCGACGTGCGTCCGCAGACGCAGCCGCGGCGGCCGGTCGGCATCGACGTCGGGCTGCGCCCGGGCCCGCCGCCGGCGCTGACCGACGATCAGCGCATCGCCCTGGACGAGGTGCTGGCGGCGCTCGAGGACGGTCGTGGCCCCGACGAGCGCGGGCGGCTGTTGCTTCACGGCGTCACCGGGTCGGGCAAGACCGAGGTGTACCTGCGGGCCGTCGAGGCGGCGTTGGCGCGCGGGCGCACCGCGATCGTGCTCGTCCCCGAGATCGCGCTCACGCCGCAGGCCCTGTCGCGGTTCAGGGCGCGGCTGGGCGACGTCGTCGCGGTGCTGCACTCCGGTCTTAGCCAGGGCGAGCGACACGACGAGTGGTTGCGCCTGCGCGACGGCGAGGCCCGCGTCTGCGTGGGCCCGCGGTCGGCGGTGCTAGCGCCGCTGCCCGACATCGGGCTGATCGTCGTCGACGAGGAGCACGACGCGTCCTACAAGCACGAGGGCGACCCGCGCTACGACGCCCGGACGGTCGCGCTGCGAAGGGCGCGCCAGCACGGCGCCGTCCTGCTCGCCGGCAGCGCGACGCCGCGGCCCGAGAGCGTCGTGTCGCTGCGGCGACTGACGCTGCCGACGCGGGTCGACGGTCATGGGCTGCCGCCGGTGGAGGTCCTCGACATGCGCGGCAGCCACCACCCGCTGCATCCGACGACGCGGATGGCGCTCGCCGACGTGCGGCGCGCCGGCGGCAAGGCGATCGTCCTGCTCAACCGGCGCGGATGGTCCAACTTCCTCTCGTGCCGCGCGTGCGGGCGGGTCTGGATCTGCCCCGAATGCGACGTGGCCCTGGTACTGCATCGCGCCCACTCGGCCGACCGCACACTGGTCGCGTGCCATCACTGCGGCCACCGCGAACGGGCGCCGGACCGCTGCCCCGAGTGCGCGTCGGTGGCTGTGGCGCGCCACGGCGCCGGGACCGAGCGCCTCGAGCACGACCTGCGCGAGGCGCTCGGCGACGCGAGCTTCCCGGTGTTTCGCCTCGACGCCGACGCGGCGGCGATCAAGGACCGCGTCGCGACAACGCTGGCCCGGTTCGAGGCGGCCCCGGCGGGTGTCCTGGTCGGCACGCAGATGGTGGCCAAGGGCCACGACTTCGCCGACGTGACGCTCGGCGTCGTGCTCGACGCCGACCAGACGCTCCGCTTCCCGGACTTCCGCGCCGAGGAGCGGACGTTTGCGTTGATCACGCAGCTTGCGGGGCGTGCGGGACGCGGCGGCGCGGTGGGCCGCGTGCTCGTGCAGACGCTGGCGCCGGCGGCGCGCTCGATCGAGTTCGCGTCCCGGCACGACGCCGAGGGGTTCCTGGCCGACGAGCTCGGACGGCGCAAGGCGCTGAGCTACCCGCCGTACGGGTCGCTGATCCGGGTCGTCTGCTCGGCGGTCGAGCCGGGGGATGCTCTCGCCGCCGCCACCGCCCTGCGCGATCGCATCGACCCGCCTGGCACGAGCGTGCTCGGGCCGGCGCCGCTGTTTCGGCTGCGGGGTCGAGCCCGCAGCCAGCTGGTGCTCAAGTCGACCGAGCGCAGCGCGTCGATCGCCGCCGTCGGCGCCGCGGTCGAGACGGTCGGACCGGACGCGGCCAAGCGCGGCGTCAGCGTCAGCGTCGACGTCGATCCGCAGTGACCCAGGCCGCGTATGGATCCCCGCGACTAGACTGAAAAGCGTGGCAGAACAGGCACAGGACGAGCTCGAAGAGCAGCCCGAAGACGAGCTCGAAGAGGAAGCACCGCAGCTTGATCCCGAGGTTGCCGCGCGGCGCGCGGCGGCGCTGTCGCACGTGCGCAAGTTCGGCGATCCGGTGTTACGCACCAAGGCGCGACCGGTGGACCGCTTCGACGACGCTCTGCGCTCGGAGATCGAACGGATGGGGCACCTGATGCACGACTCGATGGGCGTCGGGCTCGCCGCCACGCAGGTCGGGACGGTCAACCGCGTGCTGGTCTACCGGGTGCAGCCTGAGGGCAACATCGCCGCGCTCGTCAACCCCGAGATCGAATGGAAGGGCAAGGAGACCGAGACGATGGAGGAGGGCTGCCTCAGCCTTCCGGCGATCCTCGTCGACGTCGAGCGTCCTATCTACGTCCGGGTCCGCGCCCTCGACGAGAACGGCGAGCCGATCACGATCGAGGCATCGGGGCTAGAGGCGCGCGTCATCCAGCACGAGATCGACCACCTCGATGGCGTGCTGATCCTCGACCGCACCTCCCGCGATCAGCGCAAGGAAGCGATGCGCACGCTGCGCGAAGCCAACGCCGCCTAGGGCGGGCGTGCGCACCGTCTATCTCGGGACGAGCGATTTCGCCGCGGCGGTGCTCGAGCGCCTGGCCGGATCGCCACACCGTCCGCAGCTCGTCGTCACGCGTCCCGACCGTCCTCGTGGCCGCGGGAGGCGGCTGACCCCGCCGCCGGTCGCGCTTGCCGCCCACGAGCTAGGGATTGAGGTCGACCAGCCGGCGTCCGTCAACGACGCAGACGCTCGTGCTCGCATCGCCGAGGCGGCGCCCGACGTGGTGATCGTGTGCGCGTTCGGGGCGCTGATCAAGGAAGACCTGCTCGCCGCCCACCACATCCTCAACGTGCACCCCTCGCTGCTGCCGCGCTGGCGGGGCGCCGCGCCGATAGAGCGGGCGATCATGGCGGGGGACTCCACCACCGGCGTGTCGATCATGGAGCTTACGGCCGGCCTCGACAGCGGGCCGGTATGCCTCGAGGAAGGCGAGCGGATCAGGCCCGATGACACCTACGGCACGCTCGCCGAGCGCCTGCAGGGAATCGGCGGCGAGCTGTTGGTGCGCGCGCTGGACGAGTCCCCTCCGTGCGCCGAGCAGGACGAAGCACGGGTCACCTACGCCGACAAGATCACCGCCGCCGACCGAAAGCTCGATCCCGGGAAGCCCGCCTACGAGCTCGAGCGGGTCGTGCGGGCACTGACGCCGCACATCGGCGCATACGTCGCGCTTGCGGACGGAACCCAGCTGGGAGTCCGGGAGGCGAGGGTCGGGCAGTCGCACGGCGACGGGTCGGCGGAGAACCCGCCGGGCGGCGCGGTCTCACTGGACGGCCCGCTGCCTGTGCTCGCCACCGCAGACGGAACGCTCGAGCTCGTCGTCGTGCAGCCTCCAGGCAAGCGGCCGATGCCGGGCGGCGACTACCTGCGCGGGCGCCGATGAGCCCGGCCGCGGCCAAGCGCCGCGCCGTCTCGCCGGCACGAGCCTGTGCGTACACCGTCGTTCGCAGAGTCTTCGAGCACGGGGCCTACGCCGACCGGGTCCTGGCCGCCGAGGCGCAGGCGCTGGACCCACGCGACCGGGCGTTCGCGATGGTGATCGCTTACGGCACGGTCCAGCGGCGGCGAACGCTGGATCACGTGGCCCAGCGGCTCTCCAGCCGCTCGCTGGAGCGGCTCGACCCGCCCGTGCTCGCGGCTCTGCGGCTCGGGATCTTCCAGCTGCTCTACCTCGGAGGTGTCGCCGACTATGCCGCGGTCGACGAGTCGGTCGAGCTTGCCAAACGGACGCGTCCGGGGGCGGCCGGGCTCGTCAATGCGGTTCTGCGGCGCGGCGCCGCGGAAGGCCCCGCGATCGTCGCCGAGCTCGACGACGCCGACCCCGGGGGCGCCGCGATCCTGCATTCGGTCCCGGACTGGCTCGCGCGGTTGTGGTGGGTGGAGCTCGGCGCAGAACGCGCGCGCGAGCTCCTGAGGCACGTCAACGACCCTGCCGAATCCGCGATCCGCGCGAACACCTTGCTGACAAGCGCGGACGCCGTCTCTGCGGCGCTGGGGGTCCCCGCGCATCCCGCGCCTGGCTTGCCGGACGGCCTGGTCGTGGAGGCCGGATTCGACGCACAGGGGTCGGACCTCTGGCAGCAGGGCGCGATCATGCCCCAGTCCCGGGGCTCGATGCTGGTGGCCCGGGCGCTGGCGCCCGTCGCCGGTGAGCGGGTACTCGACCTGTGTGCCGCCCCGGGCGGCAAGACGACGCACATCGCCGCGCTGCTGGAGAACCAAGGCGAGGTCGTGGCTGTCGAGCGCCACCCCGGGCGGGCCGCCGCGCTGCAACGGACGTGCGCGCGGATGCGCACAAGCTGCGTGAGCGTCGAGGTCGCCGATGCGGCGGAGTGGACCTCCGGCGCCGACGGCGGCGACTTTGACCGGGTCCTGGTCGACCCGCCCTGCAGCGGCTTGGGCACGCTGCAGTCGCGCCCCGATCGGCGCTGGCGCGCAACTCATGAGGCAATCGAGGAGCTCGCCGGCTTGCAGTCGCGGATCCTCGCGGCGGGTGCGGCCCACGTTGCGCCCGGCGGGACGCTCGTCTATTCGGTCTGCACGATCTCGCGGCGGGAGGGGGAGTTGGTGCTCGATCGGTTCCTGCGCGAGCATCCGGAGTTCACCGCTGAGGACCTCGCCGAGCAGCTCCCGGACTGGCGACACGCCGCGGCGGGACCGCACCTGCAACTGCTCCCCAGCCGCGAGAAGACCGACGGGTTCTTCATCGCTCGTTGCAGGCGCCTCCGATGTCCACGTTAACCTTATGTCGACCGTGAGCGAACCTCCCGTCAAGCTCGGGCCGGCGTGCCCAGGCTGTGGCGAGCCGTGGTTGCGTCCAACCGCGGTGCCCGGCCGCTATCGCTGCGTCTACTGCCTGCAGCGCTACGAGCTCGTCTCCGTGTGCCCGAACTGCGGGGAGCACTCGACGATCGTGCGGATGTCGAGCACAGCTGTGGTCGCATGCAATCACTGCAACGGCAGCATGTTGCAGGCGGTCTAGGTGCTCCCGGCCGAGGAGCACTGAGCCGTGGCGATCGAGAGCGGGCTGACGGAGAGAGCTGCGCTGATGCGCGAGCTGCGGGTCCTGCCCTCGATCCTGTCGGCCGACTTCTCGAGGCTCGGGGCCCAGGTGGACGAAGTCCTTGCGGCCGGCGCTCGCGTGATCCACGTCGACGTGATGGACGGGCACTTCGTCCCGCCGATCACGTTCGGGCCGGTGGCGGTGTCGGCGATCGCCGACCGCGTCCATGCCGCCGCCGGGCTGATCGACGTGCATCTGATGATCGAGCGCCCGGAGCGTCAGATCCACGACATCGCCGCCGCGGGCGCCGACAGCATCACGATCCACTTCGAGGCGACGCCGCACGTGCATTACACGCTGGGGGCGATCCGTGAGGCCGGCTGCACGGCGGGCGTCGCGCTCTGCCCTGCCACGCCCGCGCACGTCCTCGATGAGGTGGCCGCCGAGGCCCTGGACCTCGCGCTCTGCATGAGCGTGAACCCCGGCTGGGGCGGCCAGGAGTTCATCCCAGCCTCGCTGGGCAAGCTCGCGCGGATGCGTGCGGCGCTCCCCGACCACGTCACGCTCGAGGTCGACGGAGGGGTGCACGACGCGACCGCGAGGTCCGTCGCTGAGGCCGGCGCGAACTGGCTGGTGACGGGCTCGGCCGTGTTCGGCGCCGACGATCCGGGGGCCGCATATGCCGAGATCGTCGCCGCGTCCAGCGCGCGGTAGCGGCCGACACCGCGGCAGTCGGACCCGCTAGGGTGAGCCCCATGCACCGCCGTCCGCTCTACACCGCGCTCGCCGTCCTGGCGGTCGCGGCGCTGGTGTCCGCCTGTGGCGGATCGAGCGGCGGGTCGGGCGGGTCGTCTTCGTCGGGCGTGAGCGCCGCCGACTACGTAAAGGCCATCTGCACCGCCGTAGGCCCGTTCGAAAAGGACGTGGCCGCCCGTAGCAACAAGCTCAACACCGCCAAGCTGACCAGCGCGGCACAGGGCAAGAAGGCCGTTCAGGATTTCCTGACCGCCGTCTCGGGCGACACCGACCAGGCACTCACCAAGCTCCAGGCAGCGGGGACGCCCAACGTGACCAACGGCAAGGCGATCTCGACCACGATCGTGGCGGCCTTCAAGCAGCTCAAGACGGCGATCGGCACGGCGCTGACGCAGGCCAAGAACCTGTCGACCACGAGTCCGCAGGCGTTCCAGAAGGGCGCCACGGCGCTCGGCGGCACCGTCCAGTCGTCGCTGAGCGGGATCAGCACGAGCCTTGGCAAGCTCAAGAGCGCCGACCTCGAGAAGGCGGCCGCCAAGGAGCCCGCCTGCACGTCGCTCAACGGCGCTTAGCCGCTGTCTGACGCGTTCGACACTGCCGGCCCCAGGCGGTACACGCCGCTCAGCATGATGCACAGCAGCAGCGCAGCGCCGAAATAGCCGACCTCGACGCGCGTCACCTCGGCGCTAATCGTCGGCAGCGCCACGAACAGGACGAACACGGCCGCGGCAACGAGCCAGGCAACGGCGGAGATCTGGGCGCGGTTGCGTGCCAGTGCCGCCTGGTTGAGCGTCCCGGAGGCCAGGTGCAGGCCCATCCCGAGACCCACCAGCGCCAAACCGAACCGCCCGTAGGTGAAGCCCTTGTTGCCGAGCAGCGCGGTCATCACCGCCGGGCCGATCAGCAGCAGGCCAAGCGCCACCGCCCCGGCGAACGCTGCGATCGCGAGAATCGTGACGCGGATCGCCTTGTGGAAGTCCTCGGGGCTGTCGCGCGCCTCAAGCCCGGCGAGATGGGGGAGGATCGACGTCTGGATCGCCTGGAACAGCTGCAGCGGCGCGCGCACAATCAGCATCACGTTGAACACGAACCCCGCCAGCGCGCGCCCGGAGTGGCCGTTGACGATCAACACGGAGGCGTTCATCAGCGTCTGCTCGGCGAGCATGATCCCGACGACGGCGACCGCGAAGCCCGCGCCGTACTTCATCGTCAGGTCCTCGGAGGCCTCCTCGATCGCGGCGTGCGCCGGGCCTTCGCGTGCGGCGTCCGCGGCGGGCATCCCGGCCGGGCCGCGGTCGCGGAAGCGCCCGAACGCGAACGGGATCACCGACAGCGACACGAACGGCGCCACCGCCATGCCGAGCGCGACGGCCGACTGCCCGGTGCCGATTCCAACCGCGACCGCCAGCGCGAACAAGAAGCGCGACGTCGACTCCAGGAACACAAGCCCGCCGTACAGGGCGAAGCGCTCGTGGCCGGCGAGCCATCCGCGGGCGAAGTAGCTCGCCGCGTAGGCGAGCACCCCGATCACGAGGATCCAGTAAAGGCTGCTCGACCCGTCGAACAGGTTCTGCTCGATGCGGGGCCGCAGCGCCAGCGCCGCCACTAGGAACAGAATCGCGAAGCCCGACTGGATCAGGGCCGGGACGCGCAGCGGATGGCCGTGCAGCCCGCGCGCCCGGCGGTCGGCAATCGTCCGTGAGAGCAACTGCTCCACCGGCCGATAGATCACCGACAGGATTACGAACATAACCGCCCAGCACAGCGACACGCGGCCGTAGGCCTGCTGGTCGAGCACGTGGCTGGCCGTCGCGAGGTAGGCGAACGTGAAGATGCCGGTCGACGCGATCCCGATCGACAGGATCCGCGCGCCGGATGCGTAGGCCTGGGTGGCGGTGCCCGATCCCGACTCGTCCGGACCCGGGTCTACGGGCGGGTGCTCGGCCGTCGCGACGTCGGACATGTCAGCCGACTGAGACGAGGATCATCGTCCACGGAAACGGCGAGCAGACCCCCACGATCTTGCCGTGGCGCGCCAGCAGCGCCGCAAACCCCCGCTTGGTGAAGTGGTTGACGTGACCGGGCGTGTTGCCCAGGTCACGGATGTACGCCCCGCGGGCCATGTTCAAGGCCCGCCACAGGGGCTCGCGCGGCACCGACACAAGCAGGTGGCGGCGCGCCACACGCGCCATCTCGGAGACCGTCTGCTCGGGATCGGGCACGTGCTCGAGAACCTCGATCGCTGTGGCGAGGTCGAATTCGTCGTCGTCGCACGGCAGGCGGTCCGGCGGCATCGTCGCAAACCGCAGGTTGTCGCGCCGGCGTGTCTCCCATTCAGTGCGCAGCTTGGGATCCTCGAGGTCGAGGCCGAGGACGGGGGCGTCCCCGAGGCGCTGCGCCCACCGGTATGTGAGCACGCCCTCGCCGCAGCCGACATCCAGCACCGACTCCGGAGCGGCACGCTCGAACAGCCGGTCGAGCGTGCCCTCAAAGCCAGCCATCAACCGTCGCACGACCGGGTTGGTGGAGCCGTACTTGTCGAACGTGTTGCCGGTCGGGACGGCCTCGCCGACGCTGGTCATACCTCGAGCGCCTCTCGATCCGGTGGCGCGCCCGGCTCGTAGTGCGAGGGCTGCACGCCGAGCTGCAGCTCGATGCGGCGGACGCGCTCGAACGTCCGCTGCGACAGCGTGCGCTGCGCATCGAGCAGGTCCCCGATCACGCCGAGCGACAGCAACAGCATCGCGGCGATGAACAGCACGGCCCCCGCAATCAGCGACTGGATGTGGCCGCGCGCAGCGTCGTGGGGGCTGTCGATGAACAGGATCAGGAAACGGATGAAGATCGCAAACGCTGGAACCGCCATCACGAGCGCCGCGCCCCAGAACACCTTCAGGGGCTGGTACTGGGAGTAGATCCGGAAGATCGACAGCGCGTTGCGGCGGACGTAGGCGGCGGTCGACGGGAACAGCCTCGACTCGCGGGTCTTGGCGTTGGTCCGGATCGGGACGTGCTCGACGGCGACGAGCAGCTTTCCGGCCTGGATGATCGTCTCGAGCGTGTACGTGAACCGGGAGACGGCCTGCATCGACAGCGCCGCCTCACGGTTATAGGCGCGAAAGCCCGAGGTGGTGTCGGGGATCTCGGTCGACGACGCCTGGCGGACCACCCAGGAGCCGAGGCGCTGGAGCAGCTTCTTGCCCGCCGAGAAATGCGCGATCGTTCCGACCTGGCGGTCGCCGACGACCATGTCCGCGTGACCGCTGAGAATTGGAGCTACGAGCTTTGGGATGTCCGCACCCTCGTACTGGTTGTCGGCATCGGTGTTGACGATCACGTCCGCGCCGAGCTTGAGGCCGGCGTCGAGGCCGGCCTGGAAGGCCGCCGCCAGGCCCTTGTTGTTGGTCAGGCGAACCACGTGGTCAACCCCGGCCGCGCGCGCGACCTCAATCGTGCGATCGGTCGAGCCGTCGTCGATGATGAGCCATTCGACGGCGTCGAATCCGTCGATCTGGCGGGGCAGCCGACTGAGGGTCGTCGGGAGCTGCGCTTCCTCGTTGAAACAGGGAATCTGGATGATCAGCTTCATATGCTCAAGGGTGCGCGGGCGCCGCGGGGACGTCGGCTAGGCGCGCAAAAGTACTTCACCGGGCGGCGCTCAATGACAACACGGTAGCGGGATACTCGTACCACCAGATGGATGCTCCAACCCTCACCCCACCGGTCGCAAGCCCGGCCCCGCGGCTTGCGCCGCCGGCGATCAGAATCCCGCGCCGCTGGCGCGAGGGCGCCGTGGCTCGAGCCATGGGCGGCAGCCTGCACCGGCCGGCGCTGGCGCTGCTTCTGATCGTCTCGCTGCTGCTGCGCCTGTGGGGGATCAAGCAGGGATTGCCCTACAGCTACAACTCCGACGAGGCCCAGCATTTCGTCCCTCGTGCGATCGCGTTCTTCACCCACGACTTCAACCCGCACTACTTCCTCAACCCGCCGGCCTATTCCTACCTGCTGCACATCGTTTTCGAGCTGTGGTTCGGCTCGGCCGACGCGGTCACGCGCGCCTACACGACGGACCCAACCCAGGTGTTCGTGGTCGCGCGCGTCGTCGCGGCGGTCCTCGGCACGGTGGCGGTGTGGCTGACGTACCTCGCCGGCACGAGGTTCTTCAACAACCGGACGATCGGGCTGCTCGCCGCCGCGATCCTCGGGTTCGCGTTCCTGCCGGTGTTCTACAGCCACCTGGCGCTCAACGACGTCCCCACTCTGGCGCCCGTATCGCTGGCGCTATACGGGACCGCCGGGGTGATGCGCCGGGGCAGGCTGCGCGACTACGCGATCGCGGGCGCGGGCGTGGGCCTCTCGGCGGCGACCAAGTACACGGGTGGGATCACGATCCTGTGCCTTCTGACCGCGTTCGTGACCGATGCTTCCGGGGGCTCGCTGCGAGTGTCGGCGCGACGCTGCGCGATCGGTCTGGCGCTCGGCCTGGGGGCGTTCCTGATCGCCAACCCGTACGCGATCCTCGACTTCTCGTCGTTCACCCACGGGGTCAACTCCCAGGCTTCGCTGGCGGCCGGCGAGGATCCGGTGAAGCTCGGCACGCGGGCCGACAGCGGAACGGCGTACTACCTGTGGACGTTCACCTGGGGGCTCGGCTGGGGTCCGACGATCGCCGCGATCGGCGGCACGCTGCTGCTGATCGTGCGCCGGCGGATCGCGATGGTGCTGACGCTGCTTCCGGCGGTGATCGCGTTCATCATCTTCATGGGCGATCAGCAGCGGTTCTTCGGCCGCTGGCTGATGCCGATCTTCCCGATCATCGCGATCCTCGCCGCATACGGCGGGTACGAGCTGATCCGCTGGCTGACCGCGCGCCGGGTCCCGGCGCCGGTGGCGGGCGCGTTGGTCGCCGTGCTGCTGCTGGCTCAGAGCCTCGTAGCGGTGATCCACAACGACGTGGTCCTGTCGCGGCCCGACACGCGCAACCTGGCGCGCGCCTGGATGGTTTCCCACGTTCCGGCCGGCTCGAAGGTCGTGATCGAGCCAGAGGTGCCGGACGCCTGGTCGAGCGACATCGGCCGCTCGCTGCCGTCCACGCTCAACGGCCAGCGCTGGTCTCGCTATCCCACGTGGCTGACCCACCTCGATCCCAACGGCAATCCGCTGGCGCCGGGGCAGTACCGCTACGTCGTGATCGACCAGTACGAACGCAACCTCTATCCCGCGCTGCTGGATTCGTACGTCGCACGAGGCTACTGCTGGGTCGTGCTGGGATCGCTGCAGGCCGGCCGGGCGTTCGCGCAGCCGCAGGACGCGCCACAGGCGGTCGCTTACTACGCCGAGCTGGCAAACCGCGCAAAGCTCGTCTACCACGTCAGCCCGTTCCCGACCAGCGCCCACCCGATCCCGTTCAGCTTCGACTGGTCGATCGACTACTACCCGCGCCAGTACAAGCGCCCGGGGCCGGAGATGAGCGTTTACCGCCTGTCGGGCGGTAAGTGCTCGTAGCTCTGCGTCTTTAGGGCGGGATGGGAAAGGCGTGATATATCGGCGTTTCTCGTCCAGCCTCGGGTGAGGCACGCTCAGGTTCATATGCTTGAGTGCACAGCAATGGGCGCCACCACCGACATCGACCAACGCCATCTCGCAAGAGCGATCGACCTCGCCGAGAGCGGGCGCGGGCGGGTCAGCCCGAACCCGATGGTCGGCGCGGTCATCACACGCGACGAGCAGATCCTGGGCGAGGGCTTCCACGGCTCGCTGGGCGGCCCGCACGCGGAGGTTGAGGCGATTCTGGCCGCGTCGGACCACGACCTCAGCGGCGCCACGCTGTACGTGTCGCTCGAGCCCTGCTGCCACCAGGGCCGCACCCCGCCCTGCACCGAGGCGATCCGCAGCGCCGGCATCGGCCGCGTCGTCGTCGCCTCTGATGACCCTTCCGAGCACGCCTCGGGCCGGGGCCTGGGGATCCTGCGCGACGAGGGGATCGAGGTCGTCATCGCCGACGGCGAGCTCGCGATGCGGGCGCGTCTGCTCAATCAGCCATTCCGCAAGCACGCGCGCACCGGCCGGCCCTGGGTGCTGTTCAAGTCTGCGATGACGCTCGACGGCAAGGTCGCCACACGCAGCGGCGACTCCAAGTGGATCTCGGGCGAGGAAAGCCGACGGCTCGGGCACCATTGGCGCGCGGAATGCGACGCCGTCGTGGTCGGGATCGGCACGGCCCTGGCCGACGACCCACAGCTGACCGCCAGAGTCGACGGCGTCGCGCGCCAGCCGCGCCGCGTGGTGTTCGACTCGCTCGCGCGCCTGCCGCTGCGCTCAAAGCTCGTCGCCGACGCGCGTCGCATTCCGCTGACCGTCGTCGTGTCGCGGGCGGCGCGCCGCACCGCCACCGACGCGCTCGAGGCGCACGGGGTGGAGGTCATCGTGGCGCCAGGCGAGAACGAGCCGGCGCGAGTCCGGTCCGCGCTCGATCAGCTGGGCGCCGCAGGCGTCGGTTCGATCCTGCTCGAGGGCGGCCCGCACCTAGGCGGCGCGTTCTTCGACGCCGAGGAGGTCGACGAGATCCGCCTGTTCCTGGCGCCGATCGTCCTCGGAGGTCGCACCGCGCGAGACCCGCTGGAAGGCGAAGGCGCCGAGCTGATCGCCGACGCCCACCGCGCGTTGACGCTGACGTGCCAGCGCGTGGGGGAGGACCTGCTCGTGTCGGCGCGCATGAAGGACTGGTGAGATGTTCACCGGACTCGTCCAGGATCTCGGCCGGATCGTCAGCGCCGATCGCAACGGTGAGGGTGCGCGCGTTACCGTCGAGACGGAGCTTGCCAAGGAGCTGTCCGAAGGCGACTCGGTCGCCGTAAACGGCGTCTGCCTGACGGCCACCGACGTCGGCGATCGGTCGTTTGCGGCCGACGTCATGAACGAGACGCTGTCGAGGACTTCACTGGCCGACGTCGAGCCCGGGACCGGCGTCAACCTGGAGCTGCCGCTGCGGCCCAGTGACCGCCTCGGCGGCCACGTGGTTCAGGGGCACGTCGACGGCCTCGCGACGATCGCCGAGACCAGCGACGACGGCTTTGCGCGCAGGGTTCGGTTCGAGACCGAACCCGGTCTGCTGCGATACGTCGTCGAAAAGGGCTCGATCGCGCTCGATGGAGTTTCGCTGACCGTCATCGAGATTGGCGACTCATGGTTTACCGTTTCTCTCATCCCGGAATCGCTTGAGCGCACGAACATGGGGGCGGCCGGGCCTGGTACGAAAGTGAATGTGGAGGTCGACGTGTTGGCGAAATACGTGGAGAGGCTGATTGGCAGCCGTGGGGGCGCCAAATGAGCTCCGTCAAGACTCCGTTCTCGACGATCGAAGAGGCGATCGAGGACATCCGTCAGGGCAAGATGGTCGTCGTCTGCGACGACGAGAACCGTGAGAACGAAGGCGATCTGACGATGGCCGCGCAGTTCGTCACGCCCGAGGCGATCAACTTCATGCGCAAGGAGGGCGGCGGGCTGATCTGCCTGGCGCTGACCCCGGACCGCTGCGACGAGCTCGGCCTGGACCTGATGGCCGCCAAGAACGAATCCGCGTTCGAGACCGCCTTCACGGTCTCGATCGAAGCTCGCTCGGGCGTCAGCACCGGGATCTCGGCGGCCGACCGTGCGCGGACGATCCAGGTCGCGATCGACCCCAAGTCGAGCCCGCGTGACCTCGTCCAGCCGGGGCACATCTTCCCGCTCAAGGCAAAGGCCGGAGGCGTGCTCGAGCGCGTCGGCCAGACTGAGGCGGCTGTCGACCTTGCGAGGCTCGCCGGGCTCAATCCGTCGGGCGTGATCTGCGAGATCATGAATGAGGACGGCTCGATGGCGCGGGTGCGCGATCTGGAGCCCTACTGCGCGCGCCACGACGTCAAGATGGTCACGGTCGCCGACCTCGTCGCCTATCGCCGTCGGCACGAGAAGCTGGTCGAACGCGTCGTCGCGACGAAGCTCCCGACCTCCTTCGGCGACTTCGTCGCCGTCGGGTACCGCTCGCTCGTTGACAACAAGCACCACGTCGCGCTCGTCAAGGGCGAGGTCGACGGCGAGCAGGACGTGCTCGTCCGCGTGCACTCGGAATGCCTCACCGGCGATGTGTTCCACTCGCTGCGCTGCGACTGCGGCGAGCAGCTCGAGTCGGCGCTCGGGATGATCGAGCGCGAGGGCCGCGGCGTGTTGTTGTATCTCAGCCAGGAGGGTCGCGGCATCGGCCTGCTGAACAAGCTGCGCGCCTACAAGCTCCAGGAGGAGGGCCTCGACACCGTCGACGCGAACCTGCGCCTGGGCTTGCCGGCCGACCTGCGCGACTACGGGATCGGCGCGCAGATCCTCGTCGACCTGGGGCTCAGCTCGATCCGGATCCTGACCAACAATCCCAAGAAGATCTCCGGGCTCGCCGGCTACGGGCTGTCGGTCTCAGACCAGGTCCCGATCCAGCACATGCCCAACCCGCACAACGAGGCCTACCTGCGTACCAAGCGCGACAAGCTCGGCCACACGCTGCACCACCAGGGCCTCGCGCTCGACGAGCAGATGATTCGCGACGAGCACGAGCACGACCGGCGCAGGCAGCGCGAGGGGTAGCGAGCGCAGGCAGCGCGAGCGGTTAAGAGAGGCGTGACGCCGAACTTGGACAATCAGGACGCAGGCCGGGAGGGCCCGCGGACGAGACTCGGAGAGGACGAGATGCAGGTCGCGCTGTGCGTGGCGACCTTCTACACCGAGCTGGCCGAGAAGCTCGAGGCGGGCGCGCGGGCGGCGCTTGACGAGGCCGGCGTCTCCACGATCGACCGGTTCGAGGTTCCGGGGGCATTCGAGCTCCCCGTGATCGCCAAGTACGCCGCGGAGTCGGGGCGCTACCACGCAGTCGTCTGCCTCGGCGCGGTGATCCGGGGCGAGACCGACCACTACGACTACGTGTGCGGGGAAGCCGCGCGGGGCATCCAGGACGTCCAGCTTGAGACGGGCGTGCCGTGCGGGTTCGGGGTACTCACCGTCGACACGATGGAGCAGGCGCTCGACCGCGTGCAGGGCGGGTCAAAGCGCGACACCGGACGTCACGCCGTCGAGGCGGCGCTGGCGTCGCTGGCCGTCAAGCGCGAGCTGTCGGGACGGCGCGCGCGGGCGGGCTTTGCGGGCTGAGCGCGGCTAGTCCTGATTGGTCGCCAGATCGCCGTTGGCGTTCTGGCCACCGTGGCCTGAGCCGGGGCTTGCGCCCGGGCCACCGCCCGGTCCGCCGCGGCCGGGACCACCTTGCGAGCCGGAACCCGCGTCGCCTTGCTTTTGCGCCTGCTGTCCGAGCGCCTGCAGCGCGAGCTGCAGCTCCTGCCTGACCACGTCGGTCTGGTTGTGGATCTGGAGGCGCTTGTAGAGGACGGGCACCGCCGCGCGCGGGTCGCCCGACAGCCGCAGCGACCGGCCCAAGTCGAACAGCGCGTAGGCGTACGTCAGGCTCGCGGGCGATGCGGTGGTGACCGCCTTGCGCAGCACTGCAATCGCCGACGCGTACTTCCCGGCATCCATCAGCGCGTGTCCCTGCGCCTCGAGCGTGTCGACGGTCGGCGGCGTCGTGGTGGCCGCCGCCGGCGTGCCGCTGGCCTGAGTTTGGGTGTGCGGCGTCGTCTGTGGCTTGGGCTTGGAGGCGACCGGTCGCGGCGCCGCGCGTTTGACGGTGCGCTTCGCATGCGCGGTCGAGCCGGCGGTGCTGGACGAGGGGTTATGCGTTACGCCGGCTGCCAGCGCGACCCCCGCAGCAGCGGCGGCTAGCGCCGCGACGGCGATCGCGCGCCTGGTGGCCCGCCGTTCGCGAGGCCGGCGGGTCGAAGGCGGTGGCTCGGGAGGTGGACGCCGTGTGCGAGGTCGCGGCTCGGCCCTGCGTGCGCTTGCGGCGGTCGCGTCGCGCGTCGCCTGGCCACGCGCTGCCGCGAGCACTGCCGTCGCCGTTGTCGCCGACGCGTCGGGCTGCGCGAGCGCGGTCTCAACCGCCTCGGCGAGCGCGTGTGCGGTCGGGAAACGATCCTCGGGACGCTTGGCCATGCCGCGCGCGAGCACCGCGTCGAGCGCCTCGGGCAGCCGCGGGTTTCGCTCGCTCGGCGGTGGCGGCGGCGCATCGACGTGCTGGCGCGCCTGCACCGCGAATCGCTGGTCGGTGAACGGCCGCTCGCCGACCAGGAGCTCGAACGCCATCACGGCCAGTGAGTAGCGGTCGCTGGCGTCGGTCGCCGGGCGGCCCATAACGCGTTCGGGGGCGAGGTAGGCCGCCGTCCCGAGCAGCTCGCCGTCGGCTGTGAGCGTGTCCTCCGTGGCGAGCTGTGCGATGCCGAAATCGGCGACGTGCACCGAGCGGTTGCCGTCGAGCAGCACGATGGCCGGCTTGATGTCCCGGTGCAGGACGTCGCGGCCGTGGGCGTAATCGAGCGCCGAAGCGACCTCGTGCAGCCACCAGATCGCCTCGGTCTGTGTCACCGCATCGCAACGCATCGCGTCGGCCACGGTCCCGCCGGCAAGGAACTCCATGACGATGAACGCCCGCGGCGGCGCGTCGGGATCCGGGGTTGTCGTCTCGCCGACGTCGTAGATCGTGACCACGTTCGGATGGCCGGAGAGTCGCGCGGCCGTGCGCGCCTCGCGCTTGAACCGGCGCACCGCGGTCTGGTCGTACGCAAAGCGCTCGGCGAGCAGCTTGATCGCGACGCGGCGGCCCAGGACCCGGTCCTCCGCACACCACACCGAAGCCATCCCACCGCTGGCTATGTGGCGTATCAGCTCGTAGCGCTCGGGCATGGTCACATCCTGCACCAAGCCGGCGCCCGACGGTGCGCGCTCAGCCATTGAGAGCAATCTCTACCCATCGCGCGGCTTTTGAACCCCGGGCCGTTTTGCAACCTCAGGCTATACTCGCCCGCCATGCCAAAGGTCTGCCATGTTTGCGGGAAGGCCCCATCGTTCGGCCACAGCCGAAGCCACTCGATGGTGGCCACTAACAGGCGCTTTGATCCGAACCTGCAGCGCGTCAGGATCGACGACTCCGGGACGCCCCGGCGCGTGTACGTCTGCACCCGCTGCCTGAAGGCCGGCAAGGTCACCAAAGCGCTTTGACCGCTACAGCTCATAAGGTGTCGTAGGGGCGTGCAAACGTCCCTACAACGTCTATAGCGCACACTGTGTCCGATCCCAGCATCGTTCGCTTCCGGGCCATCCTCGAGGCGAGCCTTGCCGCGCTCGAAGCGCGGCGCGAGGAGGTCAACGACCTCAACGTCTTCCCGGTCGCCGACGGCGACACCGGGGACAACATGGTGCTCACGCTGAGAGCCGTCTTGCTGGAGCTCGACCGCCTTTCCGGTGCCTCGCAGGACCGCACGATCGACGACATCGGCCGCACCGAGATCGTCAGCTCGGTCGCCCGTGCAGCGCTGCTCGGCGCTCGTGGCAACTCGGGCGTGATCCTGTCGCAGCTGATCCGCGGCGCCGCGGAGGAGCTGGCGAGCCGCCCCGGAGAGCTCGTCGACCCGGTGCTGATCAGCGCCGCGCTGGCGCGGGCGGCCGACCAGGCCTACGGCTCGGTCCGCGATCCGGCCGAGGGCACGATCCTCACGGTCGTGCGAGAGATGTCGGCGCGCGTCGCATCCGATCTCGCCCACATGAACAACGCCCGGCTCGGCCCCGACGCAACCGACGCGCAGCAGAACGAGGTGCTCGCCGAGCTGATCGAGAATGCGCTGGCGGCGGGCGAGGAGTCGGTCAAGCGCGGTCCCGAGCTGCTCCCGGTGCTGCGCGAGGCGGGCGTCGTCGACGCCGGCGGCTACGGGCTGACGGTCCTGTTGGCCGGGATCGTGGGGGCGCTGCGCGGCAGCGAGCCGCCGCCGCTCGAGCACCACGCCGCCGCGAGGATCACCCATCCCCAGCACGCGTCGAGCACGTACCGCTACTGCACGAACTTCGCCGTCACCGGCACCTTGCTCGAACAGCGCCGGTTCGTGCCGCTGCTTGAGCAGATCGGCGACTCGGTGCTGGTCGTCGGCGACCACACGACCTTGAAGGTGCACGTCCACACCGATGACCCCAACTCGGCCACCGCGCTCTTCTCGGAGTTCGGCGTGGTGTCCCATCTCGACGTCGCCGACATGCACGCGCAGGTCCAGCAGCGCGAGGAGCGGCTGTCGGCGCCTCGGTCCCTGGCTGTCTGCGGCGCACTTGCGGTCGTGACCGGCGACGGCATGCGATCGCTGTTCGAGGGCCTCGGCGTGAACACGCTCGAGGGCGGCCCGACGCTGAATCCCTCCACCTACGACCTGCTGGCGGCGATCCACGCGATCCCGGCCGAGGAGGTCGTGGTGCTGCCCAACAGCGCCAACGTGGTGATGGCCGCCGAACGGGCGGCCGAGCTCTCGGACAAGACCGTGCGCGTGGTCCTGTCGCGCTCGCCGCAGGCGGGCTTGGCGGCCGCGGTGAGCCTCGACCCCAACCGCGACGCCGCCACCAACGCCGCGGCGATGGCGCAGACGCTCGAGCACGTGCGCACCGGCGCGGTCGCGCCGGCCGCCCGCGACGACGTCCAGGGACGCTTCCGCGAGGGCGACGCGGTCGGCTTCATCGAGGAGAAGATCGTGGCCTGGGGCCGTCCCCGGGAGGCCCTGCGCGAGGTGCTCGAGCAGCTTGCTCAGAGCGCCGAGCTGATCACCTGCCTGCGCGGTGCGAAGGCTCCGCTCGACGACGAAGCGGTCCAGGCTCTCGCCGCCGGTGAGGTCGAGTTCGAGCTGAGCGAAGGCGGCCAGGAACGCTACTGGTGGCTGCTGAGCGCTGAGTAGCGCGCGCTGCGCAATACCCGGCTCGACCGGGAGGCCGGTCATCATCACAGGGTAAAGGATGGCCTCCACCGCGTTCGCAACATCTCGCCCTCTCGGAGAGGATGAGCTTGACGCAGCTCCGGTCCGATATCCGCGGGCGTCCGAGCTCGCCAAGCCGCTTGCGCTGCAGGGGGCAAAGACCCAGCAGGCGGCCCAGACCCTGGGCCTGAACACGATCGCGGATCTGCTCGAGCACCTGCCCCGCGATCGGCGCGAGGCGCGGGCCGTCGCCGAGCTCGAGACCGGGGAGAGCGCCACGATCGTCGTTCAGGTCCGCTCGATCTCCTCGCGCCCCGTGCGGCGGCGTGGGATGCGGCCGCTGGTTGAAGCGACGGTCGCCGATCCCAGCGGCTCGGTGAAGGCCGCCTTCTTCAACCAGCCGTGGCTCGTGCAGCGCTATCCGACCGGGACGCGGCTGGTGCTCCACGGCAAGCTGCAAGGGCGAAACCGCTTCTCGGTGCAGGCACACGCGCTTACCGGCGACGCGGGCGTCGAGGCGGGCGCCGTCGCGCACTACCCGGCGACGGAGGGCCTTTCCTCGACCCAGATCCTCGCGCTGGTGCGCGAGCACGCACACCTGATCGGGGTGGTGCCAGAGCCGCTGCCCGTGGCACTGCGCGCGAGCGAGCGGTTGCCGGGGCGGGCGGATGCGCTGAGCGCGGTCCATTTTCCGGTGGTCGAGGCGGATGCCGATCTGGGGCGCCGCCGGCTGGCGTTCGACGAGCTGCTGCTCGCGCAACTGGCGCTGATGCGGCGCCGCGGGACGCGCGAGCTCGCGTCCGGCCCGACACTCGACGGTGAGCGCGATCTGACGGCCCGATGGCTGTCGGACATGCTCCCGTTTGTCTTGACCGGCGATCAGGTGCGCGCCCTGGAGGCGATCGACGAGGATCTGGCGCGGTCGCGGCCGATGCAGCGGCTGCTCATGGGGGAGGTTGGCTCGGGCAAGACGGTGGTTGCCCTGTACGCGCTGCTGCGCGCCGTCGAGCATGGCTACCAGGGGGCTCTGATGGCCCCCACGGAAACCCTCGCTGAGCAGCACTTTCAGACGATCCAGGCGCTCATGGGCGCAGAACCGGTGTCGGCCGGCCTGCTGACCGGATCCACGCCGGGAGCGCGGCGGGCGGACCTGCTCGGGAAGCTCTCGAGCGGCGAGCTGTCGCTGATCGTCGGGACGCATGCGCTGATCGAGGACAGCGTGCGCTTCGCGCGGCTGGGCGTCGCCGTGGTCGACGAGCAACATCGTTTTGGCGTCCGCCAGCGCGCCGCTCTCGATGCCAAGGGCCCCGAGGACGACCGTCCGCACATCCTGCACATGACCGCCACCCCGATCCCGCGGACGCTGGCGCTGCTCGGCTACGGTGACCTCGACCACACGCTGCTGCGCGAGCGGCCGCGGGGCCGCCGGCCGGTGCAGACGTTCGTGTGCGCAACCGAGCGCGAGCGGGGCAGGGCGTACGAGCGCATCCGAGAGGAGTTGCGCGCCGGGCGCCAGGCCTTCGTTGTCTGCCCGCTTGTCGAGGAGTCCGAGGTGCTGCAGGCGCGCGCCGCGACGGCCGAGTTCGAGCGGCTGCGCGACGGCGAGCTGCGCGACTTCCGCGTGGTGCTGATGCACGGGCAGTTGCGGCCGGCGGCCAAGCAGGAGGCGATGGCGCAGTTCGCCTCCGGCGGCGCGGACGTCCTCGTTGCGACGTCGGTGATCGAGGTGGGCATCGACGTCCCGAACGCCACGGTGATGCTGGTCGAGGACGCCGACCGCTACGGGATCTCGCAGCTGCATCAGCTGCGGGGCCGGATTGGCCGCGGCGAGCATCCGTCGCTATGCGTCCTGTTCGGGGCCAAGGACTCGGCGCGGCTGCGTGCGCTGGCCGAGAGCGGCGACGGATTCGAGCTGGCGGAGATCGACCTGCGGCTGCGCGGCGAGGGCGAGCTCGTCGGCACCCGGCAGCACGGACTCGCCCAGTTCCGGGTGGCCGAGCTGCCGCGGGATGCCGAGCTCCTCGAGCGGGCGCGGATCCGCGCGCGGGAGATTGCCGACGAGGATCGCGAGCTGTCGCTCGCCGAGAACGCGCTGCTGGCCGACGCGCTCGTCCGGGCCTACGGCACGGAGGCCGCGGCGCCGATCCGGGCGTGAGCCGCGGGCGGTCTGCGTGCGGGTGATCGCCGGGCGATTCGGCGGGCGCACGCTCGTCGCGCCGCGCGGCAGGGCGACCCGGCCGACGGGCGACCGGGTTCGCGAGGCGCTGTTCTCGATCCTCGGCCCGGTCGACGGCGCGCGCGTGCTGGATCTATTCGCAGGGTCCGGCGCGCTGGCCATCGAGGCGCTGTCGCGGGGGGCCGCGGAGGCCACTCTCGTCGACTCCTCGGCGGCCGCGATTGCCGCGATCCAGCGCAACCTGGAGTCGATCGACGCGACCGCGGAGGTCCGCCGTCAGCGTGCGACCGCGTTCCTCGAGCAGGCACGTAACGACGCTCGTCAATACGATCTGGTGTTCCTCGATCCCCCATACCAAGCCGCCGGCGACCTCGGCCGAACGCTTTCGGAGGCGCTGCCACCGGTGCTTGCACCGGGCGCGCGCGTCGTTACGGAGAGCGATCGGCGGGCAGCCTTGCAGCTGAAACTGGCGCTGCTCGACGAGCGCCGCTACGGCGACACCCTGATCCGCATTCATGACTCCCGATAACCGCGTCGCAATCTGTCCTGGGACCTTCGATCCCATCACCCACGGCCATCTCGACGTCATCAGCCGCGCGTCGGCGATGTTCGACGAGCTGATCGTCGGCGTCGTCAACATCCCCTGGCGCAAGGGCAACACGCTGTTCACCGCCGAAGAGCGCGTCAGCTTCGTACGCAACGCGACCAGCGAGCTGCCCAACATCAAGGTTGAGACGTTCAGCACCTTGCTGGTCGAATTTGCACGCCAGCGCGGGGCGATGGCGATCGTCAAGGGCCTGCGCGCCATCTCGGACTTCGAGTACGAGCTCGAGATGAATCAGCTCAACCGCAAGCAGGCGCCCGAGATCGAGTCCGTTTACCTCATGGCGTCGGCCAAGTACAGTTTCTTACGATCTAGCGGAGTGAAGGAGCTCGCGACCTTCGGCGGTGAGATC